>Ga0180223_1001389_pt1 | contig 18929 bp, 13 predicted proteins | sample eDN5th30CKraftOP_FD_151337 | JGI IMG/M metagenome (GOLD analysis project Ga0180223, IMG submission 151337) | Enriched Organic Plus compost microbial communities from Emeryville, California, USA - eDNA 5th pass 30_C Kraft OP (version 2) (version 2) ...
CGCCGCTACAAACGCCGCAACCGCATCGAGATCATGTTCGGTCGGCTCAAGGACTGGAGACGGGTCGCAACCCGCTACGATCGGTGCCCGAAGGCCTTCTTCTCCGCCGTCGCTCTCGCCGCAACCGCCATCTTCTGGCTCTGATCAATGAGTCCTGACCCTAGGATCAATCCGGTCCTTCGCGATGAAAGCCTCAATCTCGGCGTCGCTAGCGCAATGGTGCAGCCAGGCACCGCGCACAAAGCATTCAAACTCGGCGCGCACCAGCGCGAATGCGCTCGCGCAGATGTTCGTCGAGATCAGGTGAACGATGCCCGAGCCATGTTCGATCGCCAGGTCAAAGAGCTGGGCCGGGATGCGATGACGGTGGTCGCCTTTCAACTCGATGCCGCCGAGGTTTTCGCGAATCCACACGATCTGCTCACGCGCCTTCTCCAGCGCGGCCTTCACCTCGTCAGAATGCGCCTTGGTCTGCATATATGCGTCCTGTGGCTCAGTTCGGCAGGAAAGGAACGACCGCAGGCGCGACCGTCAGCTTACCGCTCGCCGGATCGGGCACGAGGATCGGCACCGCCGGATAGAGCGCGGGCCAAGTCGAATAGTTGGCGATCCACGCCGCCGCGCTCGGCGACAGCCAGCCGGTCAGGGTGGTAATGCTCGCATAGCGCTGGGCCAGCGGTTGCGCGACGATCGGCTCGTAATGGGCGATCCGGTTGCGCAGCAGCCGCAGCTCGCGCAGCTCCTGCGCGATCGTGCCGCGCTGCACGCCCTTGATCTGGAAGATCGGCCGCAGCGTCTGCCAGAGATGGTGCGCCTGGCGGCCGAACAATGACGACCAGAATCCGAAATTGAGTTCGGCGATGATCTGCGAGCGCACGGCCGGCTTGTTGGCCTGCTGGAGCGTCTGCCGCGCCTTGGCGATGCACCCGGTCTGATAGGCCGTGGTCAGCACGGCGGGATTGTCGAACCAGCTCTGGCCGTAACGCTGGATCAGCGCGGCATCGGCCATGTTCCGCAGCGCGATTTCCTGCATGTGCAGCGGCCCATAAAGCGCAGCCGAGAGCTGGACATTGTAGGTGTAGAGCCGTTGGGCGAGCGCCTGGTCCCCGCCTGTCCAGTTGAGGTAGGTATCGAATCGTTCGGCGGAGAGGGCGGCGATGATCGTAGGCACGCGGCGGGTTATTCCTTGATTTTTCCGCCCCGATCGACTACATGGAGCCTGTATCCCCCGGTGGTCCCTGCTTCGCATACCGCCGGGGCACTTTATTTCTAGCCACAGCCGATAGTCTTCGCAACGCGCTTCCAGCATGCAGATTATGCTGTTGTTGTCCTCATCCTATACGGTTTTGAGGGGGAAAGCCTTCCCCTGCTGTCGAGCTCAATAGGTCTCGCCAGACCCCTTCGAGCGGGGACACCCCGCAACGCCCCGATAGTGAGCGCGGGAATCTGCGGAGCGCACTCTGGCGGCTGACGCCGCGCAGGGGGCGCGCGTTTTTGTCTGCCGCGCAGTACTCTTGCTCTGGCCGGAGGGCGCGGCGACGGCTGGCCCCCAGGCCCGCGCGCACGCCGCCGCGCCGGCCGTCCGCCGCAAGGGTGCATTTCCTGTGGTGGCGCCGTGAGCGGCGCGGTGCTTGGGGCGCTGCCCCGGGCGCCCTTCGGAGCACCTTCCGCCCAGCTTCCTCCGCGCCGCGCGCTCCGTGCAGCCGGTTCCCCGCGAAGCCGCCCCCTCCGGTTGCACCCCCGGTCTCGCCGACGGGCAGGGTTTCAGCGCGGCGCTTCCCGCTGCGCGGAAACCCAAGGAGTAGGGATAATGACCGATACCATCGAAGCCGGGACGACCGAGCAGATCGAACAGGACAGCCGCATCATCCATGTGCCGCTGAACAAGCTCAAGAAGTCACCCAGCAACGCCCGCAAGGTGCCGCATAGCGAGGCCACAATCGAAGCGCTCGCCGCATCCATCGCGCACAAGGGGCTGATCCAGAACCTTGTGGTGGAACCCGAAATGAAGGGCGACAAGCCCACCGGCGCCTATCTCGTCACCGCTGGCGAGGGCCGTAGGCTGGCCTATCTGCTGCGCGCCAAGCGCAAGGAGATCAGGAAGAACCACCTTGTCCGCTGCTGGCTCGACACCGAGAACGATCCGTCCGAAGTCTCGCTGGACGAGAACGTCACGCGCGAAAACATGCACCCCGCCGACCAGTTCGAGCGGTTCCATGAGCTTTCCTGCGATAAGGGATGGGGCGCGGAGGAAATCGGTGCGCGCTTCGGTGTGTCGCCCGAGATCGTCAAGCGGCGGTTGCGGCTCGGTGCGGTCAGCCCGAAGCTGATGGACATCTACCGGCAGGACGGGATTACGCTCGACCAGTTGGCGGCGTTCGCGATCACCGACGACCATGCCCGGCAGGAACAGGTGTTCGACAATCTGTCGTGGAACAAGGAGCCGTGGATCATCCGGCGTGACCTCACCGCCAGCAATGTCCCCGCCGACGATCGACGGGCGGTGTTCATCGGCGCAGATGCCTATCTCGAGGCGGGTGGCACGAGCATCCGCGACCTGTTCACCGAGGATGACGGCGGTTTCTTCGAGGATGCGGGCTTGCTCGACATGCTCGTCACGGAGAAGCTGCGCGAGATCGCCAGCGGCGTTCTGGCCGAGGGCTGGAAATGGGCCGAGGCGAGCATCGACTTTCCGCATGGTCACGGGATGCGGCGTCACTATCCGCAACCCGTCGCCTTGACGGATGAGGACGAGGCGCGGTTTTCGGAAGCAGCGGAGGCGCATGACGCCTTGATCGAAGGCTATGACTCCTACGACGATATGCCCGACGAGGCGGCCGCAAAGGCGCGGGCGTTGAGTGACGAGATCGACGCGATCAGCGCCAAGCGTTCCGCCTACGACCCCGCGATTATCGCGCGTGGCGGCGTGTTCGTTTCGCTCGGTTCCGATGGCAATGCGAAGATCGAGCGCGGCTATGTGCGAGCCGAGGATGAACCGCAGCCCGAGCCGGAAGACGAGAACGACGGTATCGAGTCCGAAGATGGCGAAGCCGTTGAGAACGAGGATGCGGACGAGGAAGGCGTGGAGGACGCCGATGCGGCCAAGCCCATTTCCGATACGCTCATTCGCGACCTTACCGCCCATCGGACAATGGCCCTGCGCCTGGCCCTTGGCGAGCAGCCCGGCATGGCGATGGTCGCGCTGACCCATGCGCTGGTGCTGGACCTGTTCTATCGTGGGTTCGACAAGTCCTGCCTCGAAATCACCGCCAAGAGCGAAGAACTCGGCAGTCATGCCGAGGGCATTGCGGACAGCAAGGCGGGCGAGGAGCTGGCGGCACGGCACGACCAATGGGGCGCGCAGCTTCCAAGGGAGGCGGCGGACCTGTGGCCCTTCCTCGCCGGACTGGACAGCGACAGCCGCGCCGAGATTCTGGCCCATTGCGTGTCGCTCACCGTCAACGCGGTGAAGGTGCCGTGGGAGCGGTCCACCGGACGCATCGAGGCGGTGGAGCGGCTGGCGCAGGCCGTGAACCTCGACATGTCCGCCACTTGGGAGCCGACCGCCCGCAGCTATTTCGGGCGTGTGACCAAGGCGCACATCGCGCAGGCCGTGAGCGAGGCCGTGTCCCCGGAAGCCGCCGAGCGCATTATGCCAATGAAGAAGGCGGACATGCCCGCTTTCACCAGCAGTGCACGGGCGGCGACGTCCCGGAGAGTGAGAGGGACCCTAGGGGACGGAATCCGAGCCGAGACGGAGGCGCTGAGCGATCTGCTGCAGAGCCATGCGGGTGCACATTTCACCTTCGCACTCGTTGAACTTGCCACACGGCAGAACTCGATGGGGGACACCCTCGCGGTGCCCAGCACGTTGGCCAGGACCGTGATGATTGAGCGCGGCATCGTCCGTGTCGGGGCGGGGGTGGGGCGGCCACCGTCCATCCCATTCCTGCCGCTGCCCAGAAGAGAGAAGGGACCGCAGTCGATCAGTTCGGCGGACTTCTGGGACGAGATGGCGAAGCGCGATCCATCCCTGCCTGTCGCGATCCGATCGTTCCTGACGGCACTCGAACCGCTGGGCGTTTACCCTGATAACAAGGCCAGCCTGAACCTGAAGCTTGATCTGGCCGATCAGGATAAACCCATAAATCTTGGTTTCATCATGAAGAACGGCACGTTCTGGCCAAACCCAGCATAGTGGACGCTGCCAGAAACGATCTGGCGCCCCTACTTCGACGCGCTCGCACGGATGGTCTGCGGCATCGTGATAGACGAACCGAACAACAAATATGTCGCTGTCAACGGCCGGTCAGGTTTGCGGACGAATGCCCGCTCATGACGGCGGATGGTAATGACGTTGTTCAATATCGCCTCGCGCCATCATGAAGTGACCTGTGTGGACATGATCCGATCGCTCCCGAATTTCAATGTGAACGCGCCGCCACCGTCTGGATCATTGGTGGCAGTCACGCTTATTCCCAGCGCTTCGGCAAAGCCTTTAACGATCGCAAGGCCAAGACCACTCCCACCGCGCCGGTCCCCACCAGCTCCCTGCGTGAAAGTCTCGAATATCGCCGCCTCGGTTCCCGGCTCCAGGCCCGGTCCCCGGTCCCGTACCGTCAACAGGATTGCATCACTTGTGCGCCGCGCCGCTATCGTAATCGGCCCCTCGCTTCCACCATGTTGAACTGCGTTAGCCAGCAGGTTGATGAGGATATGGTGCAGCAGACGAGCATCCGCACGGACCAACGGCAGGTCGGCGGGCACCTTGAAGTCGATATGATGGCCGCGCAGCATATCCTTCAGATCATGGACGGCGCTCGCGACGGTATCGGTCAGGTCGATCGGCTCAGGTTTGACACCCAACGCGCCCGCATCCAGGCGAACCATATCGATTAGATTGTCGAGGAACCGCCTCAGCCTCGCCAACTCCGCGCGGGCAAGCGGCAGTGAGGCGGCATCGGGGTGCTCGACCCCGATCGCTTCGATCGCGCCGGTGACGCCGGTGAGCGGTGTCCGCAGGTCGTGGCCGATGGATGACAGCAGGGCGGCGCGCAGCCGGTCACGTTCCTTGAGTACCGAAATGCTGCGCATCTCATCTTCCAGATGCAGACGTTCGTGCGCGAGCGCTGCTTGGCCTACCAGCGTTGAGAGCAGCACGGCCCGGTCTGCGGGCACCGGATCGCGGCCATCGTCGCGCGCCACACCGAGGACGGCGAGCACTCCGAGCGAGGTCTTGAGCGGATGAAATTGCCAATCCGCCACAGGCAGCGTGGCGCTGCCGGAACCTGCCAGCTCACCGCGAGTCCAAGCCCAATCGGCCGCCGCCTGATCCAACGGACTTAGGGTTGCGTCCACCGGCTTGGCGGCGACGGCGCGCAGCTTCCCGTTCCGCTCAGCAAGAAGCACAGAGCGGACTTCCAGTAACCGGGAAACTTCTTCGCACACAGCTTCCGCCGTCGCCGTGCCATCCGAAGCGCGCGCCAGCGTCTGGGAGAAGGCCGCCAGCGCCGCGCTTTCCTGTGCGCTGCGCACGCCTAGCCTTGCCCTTGTCCGCAACCGACCGGCCAGATTGCTGGAAAAGGCGGCCACGCCGGTCAGGATCAGCATGGTCAAGACGCTTTGCGGGTCTGCGATCGTGAAGGTCCAGGTCGGCGCGAGAAAGAAGAAATTGAATGTGAGAGCGGCGGCAAGACTCGCGACCAGTCCCGGCCGCAAGCCATAGAGACTTGCGGCGATGATGACCGGAACGAGATAGAGGAGGTCGATCGCGCCGGTGCCGATCCAAGGTTGCGCCAGCACGGCCAGCAATGTGGTGCCCGCGACCATTAGCGCGATAGCGGCATAGCTCCTGGGACGACCCCAGCCCCTGAGCAGGGTTCGCACCGGATCGGATGACGTCTCGCCTTCCGCCGTCGAAGGGATGACATGCACGGCGACGCCCTGCGCGCCCTTGACGAGTGCATCGACCACCGATCCGTGACGGAACTCGAACCACCAACTACGCTGCGACTTGCCGATCACGACCTGGGTGGCGCGCATTCCCTCGATCTGGCCGCGCAGGCCAGCGACGATGGTTTCCGCGGGCACGGTCGCAATGGTGGCGCCTAGCGTCGCCGCCAGCGCGAGCGAGGCTGCAACGCGCCGCTTTGCCGGTTCATCGAAACCCTCGCTGCGCGGCGTCTCGATATGCACTGCCATCCAGGGCGCGCGTAGGGCGTCGGCAAGCCGCTTGGCGGCCCTGACCAGCATATCCGATCCCGGCTGTTCGCTGATGGCAACGAGGATGCGATCACCCGCGCCGAACATGCCAGGCAACGCCGTGGCGTCCAACTCCTGCAACATCTGGCGATCGACGCTGAGCGCCGCGCGGCGAAGCGCCATCTCGCGCAGCGCGGACAGGTTCGGCTTGGAGAAGAAATGGCCCAGCGCACGCGAAGCCTCTTGCGGCACATAGACCTTGCCCTCTTTCAGCCGGTCGATCAGCTCATCAGGCGGCAGGTCAACGACCATGATCTCGGCATTTTCGAACACGCTATCAGGCACTGTTTCGCGCACGCGGACGCGCGTGAAGCTGGCCACTACATCGTTGAGGCTTTCGACATGCTGGATATTGAGCGTGGTATAGACATCGATGCCCGCATCCAGCAGTTCCTCGACGTCCTGCCATCTCTTGGGGTGCCGGCTCCCCTCGATATTAGTGTGGGCATATTCGTCCACCAGTGCCAGCGACGGTGTGCGGGCGAGCACGGCATCCAGGTCCATTTCGGTCAGGGTGCGGCCGTGATATTCGATGCTGCGGCGCGGGATTACCTCGAAAGGTTCCAACAGCGCCTCAGTCTCGGCCCGGCCATGCGTTTCGACCACCGCCACCCCAATATCGACGCCTTCGCGCAGTAAGGCGGCTCCTTCGGTCAGCATCGCGAAGGTCTTGCCTACGCCGGGGGCAGCACCGAGAAATATCTTGAGCTGCCCACGCTCTTCGCGCCGGGCTTGCCGTAGTAGGGCATCCGGTGAAGGTCGTTTCTCGTTGGCGGCATGATCGGACATGATCAAGTGCTTACGCTCGCTTGTTTCCCGGCACCATGCGCGACTTGTTCAACTTAATGCGGATTTAATGCGGCGGAGCATTTTCGCCCGCGAAACTTAATGCATTTGAAGCGTAGTCACAGGGCGACAGCTGCCCGACTCCACGGGTCCGTCACCTGAGGATTTATCCATGTCCGATCTATTGTGGCTCGGGCTGCTTGCTGGGCTGTTCGCCCTGACGCTCGCCTACGCCAAGCTCTGCGACCAAGCCTGAAGCCATGCCGTCGTCGCTCATCATCGCCGGCATCGTTGCCATCGCTCTCCTCTTCTATCTCGTTGTCGTGCTCCTGCGGCCCGAGCGCTTCTGACCGGAACCAAAACCATGACCATAGCAGGCTGGGCACTGATTCTGTCCTTCGTCGCCATCCTCTTCGCGCTGGCCAAGCCGCTGGGGCTCTGGCTGTTCGCGCTTTACGAGGGCTGCGCGACGCCGCTGCACCGCCTGTTCGGGCCGGTGGAGCGTGGTTTCTATCGGCTCGCCGGCATCGACCCCACCGAGGAACAGAGCTGGCGGCGCTACGCCGTCCACATGCTGCTGTTCAACCTTGCCCTGCTGCTGCTCACTTACGCCGTGCTGCGGCTCCAGGGCGTGCTGCCGGTCAATCCCCAGGGCTTCCAGGGCGTCGGCGCGGATGGTGCGTTCAACACCGCTGTCAGTTTCACGACCAACACCAACTGGCAATGGTATGGCGGCGAGGCGACGCTCTCGAACCTCTCCCAGATGCTCGGCCTCACCATCCATAATTTCCTGTCGGCGGCGACGGGCATCGCCATCGCCTTCGCGCTGTTTCGTGGCTTCGCGCGGCGTGAAGCGAAGGGCGTTGGTAATTTTTGGGCGGATGTGACGCGGATCACTCTCTATCTGCTGTTGCCACTTTGCATCCTCTATGCGTTGTTCCTGATCGCCAGCGGTGTCCCGCAGACGCTGGCCGGGTCGGTGGACGCGACGACGCTCGAAGGCGTGCGGCAGACCATCGCCCTGGGGCCAGTCGCCAGCCAGGAAGCGATCAAAATGCTTGGCACCAATGGCGGGGGCTTCTTCAACGCCAACAGCGCGCATCCGTTCGAGAACCCCACGGCGCTCACCAATTTCGTGCAGATGCTTTCGATCTTCGCGATCGGCATCGGCCTCGCCTACACTTTCGGCAAAGCGGTCAAGGACACGCGGCAAGGCTGGACGATCCTCGCCGCGATGGCCGTCCTGTTCCTTGCCGGCACGGCCATCGCCTACTGGCAGGAAGCGGCGGGCAACCCCGTCCTCCATCAGCTCGGCATTGCCGGCGGCAATATGGAGGGCAAGGAGGTCCGCTTCGGTATCGCTGCGTCCGCTCTGTTCGCCGTTGTCACCACGGCCGCGTCCTGTGGTGCCGTCAATGCCATGCACGACAGCTTCACCGCGCTTGGCGGCATGGTCCCGCTGTTCAACATGCAACTCGGCGAGGTGGTGGTCGGCGGTGTCGGCGCGGGCATTTACGGCTTCCTGCTGTTCGCCATCCTTGCGGTTTTCGTCGCCGGGCTAATGGTCGGTCGCACGCCCGAATATGTCGGCAAGAAGATCGAGGCGCGCGAGGTCAAGCTGGCCGTGCTCGCCATCGCCGTGCTGCCACTCTGCATCCTCGGGTTGACTGCATTGTCCGCCGTGTTGCCGGCCGGCCTTGCGGGGCCGCTCAACAAGGGACCGCATGGCTTTTCCGAGCTCCTCTATGCTTACGCCTCGGGCACGGGAAACAACGGATCGGCCTTCGCTGGCCTGACGGCGGGCACACCCTTCTACAACGGGCTGCTCGGCATCGCCATGTGGCTGGGGCGGTTCTTCGTCATCGTGCCGGTGCTGGCGATCGCCGGCAGCCTTGCCGCCAAACGCCATACACCGGCCACGAGCGGCTCGTTCCCCACCACGGGCGGCCTATGGGTCGGCCTGCTGGTCGGCATCATCCTGATCCTGGGCGGCCTCACCTTCCTGCCCAGCCTCGCCCTCGGCCCCATCGCCGATCATCTCGCGATGATCGAGGGCCAGCTTTTCTAACGGACACAGACATGAACGCTCCTTCTTCCATGTTCCGCGCTTCGCTGGTCCTGCCGGCGATTAGGGATGCCTTCGGCAAGCTCAATCCGCGCGAATTGATTCGCAATCCGGTGATGTTCGTGACGGCCTGCGTCGCGGCGCTGCTCACCCTTCTCTTGGTCCTGGGCGAACCGGGCTTACCGCTTGGATTCCAGCTCCAGCTCATCTTCTGGCTCTGGCTGACCGTGCTGTTCGGCGCTTTCGCCGAGGCGCTGGCCGAAGGCCGGGGCCGCGCACAGGCCGCCTCGCTCCGCGCCACCAAGGCCGAACTGAAAGCCAAGCTCATGCTGGGCGTCGGCGACACCTATGAGATCGTTCCCGCCAGCCGGCTCGAAAAGGGCGAGATCGTGCTGGTCGAGATGGGCGATTTGATTCCCGCCGATGGCGAGGTGATCGAAGGCGTCGCCAGCGTCAACGAGGCTGCGATTACCGGCGAGAGCGCGCCCGTCATCCGCGAGGCGGGTGGGGACCGCTCCGCCGTGACAGCTGGCACACGCGTCATTTCCGACCGGATCAAGGTGCGTGTCACCGCCGAACCCGGCCAGGGCTTCCTCGACCGGATGATCGCGCTGGTCGAAGGCGCGGAGCGCCGCAAGACGCCGAACGAGGTGGCGCTCACCATCCTGCTGGTCGGCCTCACCATCATCTTCCTGATCGCCGTGGCGACGATACCGGGATTTGCCGCCTATGCCGGAGGTATGGTGCCCGTGGCGTTGCTGGCCGCCCTGCTCATCACGCTGATTCCCACGACCATCGCGGCGCTGCTTTCCGCCATCGGCATCGCGGGTATGGACCGGCTCGTGCGGTTTAACGTGCTTGCCAAGTCGGGCCGCGCGGTTGAGGCGGCGGGTGACGTGGACGTGCTGCTGCTTGACAAGACTGGCACCATCACGATTGGCGACCGGCAGGCGAGCGAGTTTCGGCCGCTCGCAGGCATGGATGTAGATACGTTGGCCGAAGCCGCGTTACTTTCCAGCCTTGCGGACGAGACGCCGGAGGGCCGCTCGATAGTGGCGCTGGCGCGGAAACGTCACGCCATTCGAGTCGCCACGCTCCCCGCCGGTTCGGAGGTTATTCCCTTTTCAGCGCAGACCCGGCTTTCAGGCGTACGCGTGGCCGGCGCGCTGATTCAGAAGGGCGCGGTCGATTCCGTCCTCAAGGCCCATGAACAACCCAAGGATAGCCCTTCCGTCCGTGAATTGATGCACATCACCGATGAGATCGCGCGGGGCGGCGGCACACCGCTCGCCGTGGTCCGGGAAGGAAAGCTGCTCGGCGCAATCTACCTGAAAGATGTGGTGAAAGCAGGCGTCCGCGAACGCTTCGGTGAGTTGCGCAAGATGGGCATCCGCACGGTGATGATTACCGGCGACAACCCGCTGACCGCCGCCGCCATCGCGGCTGAGGCGGGCGTGGACGATTTTCTCGCCCAAGCTACGCCCGAGGACAAGCTGGCGTTGATCCGGCGCGAACAGGCGGAGGGTCGGCTGGTTGCCATGTGCGGCGATGGCACCAACGACGCGCCCGCTCTCGCCCAGGCGGATGTTGGCGTCGCCATGAACACGGGCACACAGGCAGCGCGCGAGGCCGGCAACATGGTCGATCTCGACAGTGACCCGACCAAGCTGATCGAGATTGTCGGCCTCGGCAAGCAACTGCTGATGACACGCGGCGCGCTCACCACCTTCTCGGTCGCTAATGATGTTGCCAAATATTTCGCGATCATCCCGGCGATCTTCATCGCGCTCTATCCGGGCCTTGGCGTGCTCAACGTCATGGGGTTGGAGACGCCGCAGAGCGCGGTGTTGTCCGCGATCATCTTCAACGCGCTCATTATACCGCTGCTGGTGCCGCTGGCGCTGAAAGGCGTGCGCTACCGGCCGATGGCAGCGGGACCGTTGCTCGCTCGCAATCTGTCCATCTATGGCCTCGGCGGCCTGGTCGCGCCCTTTGTCGGCATCAAGCTGATCGACCTAGTCGTGGCCGGCCTCCATCTCGCTTGAGGATCGTTCCAATGCTTTCCGACCTTCGTTCCGCATTGCGCCCCGCGCTGGTGCTCACCTTGCTCTTCGCACTGCTGCTGGGCCTTGCCTATCCAATGGCGCTCACCGGCATAGGTCAGGCGCTCTTCCCCTATCAGGCAAACGGCAGCCTGGTCCGCGAAGACGACCGAGTTATCGGCTCTGCGCTCATCGGACAGGCATTTGCCAGTGACCGCTATTTCCACGGACGACCCTCCGCCGCCGGTGCGAGGGGCTATGATGCCGCCGCCTCCGCAGGTTCCAATTTTGGCCCCGCCAGCAAGGTGCTGGCCGAGCGTGTTCGCAATGAAGCGCAAGCGCTTGCCGCCATCGCACCGGGTCGCCCCGTCCCGCCCGATCTGGTGACGACCTCCGCCTCGGGACTCGATCCCCATATCAGTCCCGAGGCGGCCTTGTATCAGGTCGATCGCGTCGCCAAGGTGCGGGGCTTGCCGGCCGAACAAGTGCGCGCGTTGGTCCAGGCGCAGATCGAATACCCCCTTCTAGGATTCATCGGCGAGCCTCGCGTCAATGTTCTCGCGCTCAATTGCGCGCTCGACCGGGAGACGAAGGGCAACTAATCTCGGGCTATGGCATCGGTCGCGAAAATCCTGATTGTCGAAGATGACGCCCATATTCGGCGACTATTGCGCGCGGCTGTTCAGCGCGCCGGTCACGGCGTCGTGGAGGCGACGAGCGCGCGCGAGGGGCTTTCATTGCTGGACATCGAGAAGCCCGATGTGGTGCTGCTCGATCTTGGCCTTCCCGATCGTGATGGGCTGGAATTGATCCAGCCGATGCACAGCCGGTCGAATGCGACGCTGATTGTCGTTTCAGCGCGGGAGGACACGGCGGAGAAAGTGGCGGCCCTCGATCTTGGCGCGGATGACTATCTGACCAAGCCTTTTGATACCGAGGAACTGCTGGCCCGCATCCGTACGGCCATGCGTCATCGCACTCCCGACCAGGAGACGGAGCGGGTGATCGAAACGGGCGACGTGCGGATCGACCTCGCGCATCGCCGGGTCGAGCGCGACGGCCAGGACGTTCACCTTACGCCCAAGGAATACGGCGTGCTTGCCGAACTAAGCCGACGCCCCGATCGGGTGGTGAGTCATGCCCAATTGCTCCGCGTGGTTTGGGGAGCTGCACAGGAGGATCGCGTCGATTATCTCCGTATCGCGGTACGCGGCCTGCGCCAGAAGCTGGAACCCGACCCATCCCGCCCGCGTTTGATCGTCAATGAGCTGGCCGTAGGCTATCGTTTATCGGCCAGAGGCTAGTCGTGCAGAGGCAATATGCCCCTTCGCTATTTCAGACGATAATCAGCCAGTTCTCATCTTCGTCATCATTTGCGACCGATACGCGCATCCGATCCTGTCGATCAGGCTCTGTGCATCTGGCGGGGAGGCGTATTCCTGAACGCCAGAAATGTCGCGACATCTTCCATCGGCATAGCTTTGGAATAAAGGAAGCCCTGCGCGGTATCGCAGCCCATGCCCATAAGGTGCGCTTCCTGATCCATTGTTTCGACGCCCTCCGCCACGACTTCGAGGCCAAGGCAATGCCCAAGGTTGATGACCGTTGCCGAAATGGCTTCAGCATCCGGATTCGATCCGATCTTCTCGATAAAGGAACGGTCGATTTTCAGCAGATCGACGGGAAACTGGTTGAGATGAGACAGCGAGGCATAACCTGTGCCGAAATCATCGAGGGCGATACGGATGCCGTGATCGCTAAGCTGCCGCAGCGCGTCTTTGACGCCGTCGGCGCTTTGGCCCAGAAACACGGTTTCCGTTACTTCGATCTGAATGCATGATGGCGGAACGCCTCTTGCGTCCAGCCGAAGCAGGATGGTTTCGACAAAGCCACCCCTTCGGAAGTCTGCGGCGGTAACGTTGATTGCGACATGGCCAAATGCGATTCCGGCCTGCACCCAACGCTCGACATCGTCCAGAATTCTTTCCAGCATCCGTTCGCTCAGGGGACCGCTCAGGGCGGAATCGTCGAATGCGGCCTGAATAAGACCCGGATGCTGTAGTTCGCCGTCGCGATCCCTCCACCGCAGGAGAGCTTCGAAGCCGACGACCTGCGACGTGCGGAGCGAAACCTTGGGTTGATAGTGGGGAATGATGGTATCGCACTGGAGCGCATAGCGCGCTGACGCTATCATGGCCTGGTGCCTGTCGACCTCGACCATCATCGCAGGTTCGAAAATCCGCAGTTGCGCTCTGCCGCCGGCTTTCGCGGCATAAAGCGCGATATCGGCTGCCTTCATGATTTCCGAACGCAGTCTGCCGTCTCGCGGGATGAAGCTTGCGCCGATGCTGGCGCTGCAATCGATCAAGCGGCCGCCATGAACGAACGGTTGGCGCAACCGGTCGAATATCATCTGCGCCGTGCGATCGACCGCCGTCGCCGATCGGGCAGTCAGGATGAGCGCGAATTCATCTCCACCGGTCCTCGCGACAATATCATCGCCGGTTACCGCCGCGCGGAGATGATCGGCGAAAGCGCAGAGCAGTGCGTCGCCTGCGTCGTGACCCAGCGTGTCGTTGACCGATTTGAAATTGTCGACATCGACGATGAGCAGGGCGCCTACCATCGCGTGATCGGCGTTATTGAGCATCCTGTCCAGACGATCCTGGAGCACGGCCCTGTTCGGCAGGCCTGTCAGCGCATCATGCTGCGCCATCCAGATGGCCTCCTCCTCGGATTTCTTCTGATGCGTGATGTCTCGCGCCACCATGATCAGGCGTCCGGAGCCGTCGCAAATCTGGTTGATGATGATGTCGAGCCAATGCTTCCCGCCACTTGCATCGAAGTGGTGGGTGACCAGATTTGCCGATTTACCGGTCTTGGCGCGTTCAAGGGCGCGGACGCCCGATGCCTGATCTTCTTCGGGCAGCAGGCTCAACCATGCCCGGCCGATCAGCGTATCTTGATCGTAATCGACCGAATTGGGCTGGTTGCAGAAGATGATCCTATTCGTCGCGTCAAGGATGAGCGTGTAATCGGGACTGGCTTGCAGGATGGTCTGATTCAAGGACTCGCTGCGCTGAAGATCGTTCAATGCGATCATTCGTGACACCATCATCTGATGCAACGAGAATGATGCTGAAAAGATCGTGAGGAAGAATATCGGCAGCTGCACGCTAATGATCGGCATGACCGGTTCGGCTGTCAGAAATCCCGCAACGACACAGGGCAGCAATGCCATGAAGACCATCGTTGCCGCCAGCCTTGGCGTGCCGAAATTCCTCAAACATATGCCGCACACCATCGCCGCGGCAGACAGGCATGCTATCGTCGCCAAGACCCAATCGCCACTTGTGAGGCAAAGATATGTGCCGAATCCTACCGAGCTGGCCCAGGCACAGGACAATAGAGCGGACAGCAGCAACAGTGGTGGTGTCCGTCCGGTCCGGATGACGCGCCGACCGTGAACGAGGACAGCCAGGCGAATCGCGCCAAGCATCATCTCAAACAGCAGCCAGCCGATGAACGCAGCTGAGGGATGACGCCATACCGCGACGGTGGCAACCGCTGCGATGTTCATGATGCCGCCTAGAAAGATGGGAACCGACGCAAACAGGCCATTCCTCAGCTGAACCGCGACGGATTCGGGAACGACCAACCGTGAACCCAAAAGCCATGCCGTCAACCTGTCAACAGGTAACCGTCGCAAATGCATCCCAATCCAAGCTCATATTACTGCTTTGAAAAGCCTATCGTCCAATAGTTAACAACCTCCGATGAAAACGGGACCAAGCCTCGTGCGATATCGCGAAAATCGAGATCGGCGATCCTATGGATGGGGGATGCCATGCAGGACCGCGCTGCAACAAACTTCCGGTCGGAGGAAAGAATATTCAGCATCCGACTGCATGAAGAAGATAAGCATTGTCTGTTGATGGCGGAGAGGGAGGGATTCGAACCCTCGGTACCGTTGCCGGCACGCCGCATTTCGAGTGCGGTGCATTCGACCACTCTGCCACCTCTCCGCAGATGCCGGGACAAGTCGTTCCACGTGGGAACCGAACCAGCCACGCCTAGTCGAGGGGCGGCCATTAGCGAATGATTGCCGCCTTGCCAAGCAGCCTGGGGGCTATTTTTCTTGTGCGGGCGCAATAGAATCCTAAATTGGAAATATGACAGACGCGATTCAGATTTTTGGCGCAGGCGTTACCGCTCCGTCCATCGCCCATGCACGCTTCAGTATCGGCGATGTGGTGAAGCACTGCATGTTCGGATTTCGCGGCGTGATTTTCGACGTTGATCCAGTCTTCGCCAACAGCGAGGAGTGGTATGAATCGATTCCTGCGGAATTGCGCCCCGACAAGGAGCAGCCCTTTTATCATCTTCTCGCTGAAAATGGCGAAGCCAGCTATGTCGCTTATGTAAGCCAGCAGAATCTGATAACCGACGATAGTGAGGAACCTGTGGACCATCCGGCGATCGCCGGCATGTTTGGAGCCTATGCAAACGGCAAATACAAGCTGCGCCCGCTTCACCGCCACTAGAAATGGTGGGAAGCCATGGGGGCGAAGGCTGCTGGTTGCGGCCCTTGTCGCGCTGGTCTTCCCCGCCTTTGCGCTTTCTCAGGCGGCGGAGCAGGATTCCTCCCAGGTCCGGGTCAACGCCGATCCCACATTCCCTTTTTCTCGCGAGATTGAAGCATTCGCCCAAGCGAACGAGAAGGGCGCGGCCGTTTCGAACGCCACGCTCTTCCTGGGCAGCTCCAGCATCCGTCTCTGGGATATCCAAACCAGCTTTCCAGATGTCGGCACGGTAAATCGCGGGTTCGGCGGCGCCACCACCCGTGACGTGCTGCATTATTATCCGCGGCTGCTCCCGCCTGCCAAACCCCGGTCCGTGATCGTTTATGTCGGGGAAAATGATTTGGCGGCCGGCGCCCATCCACAGGATGTAGCGCGCGACGTGCTGGTATTGCTCAAGCGGCTTCGTGCCGATTATCCCAAGGCCCATATCGCCTATCTTTCCTTGAAGCCCAGCCCGATTCGTTGGACGCTCTGGCCCAAAATGGCCGCCGTCAACATGACGGTCGCGGCGCGCGCGCGCGTTCAGGGCTTCGATTATATCGATGTGAGCAAGACGCTGCTTGCGCTTGATGGCCTGCCCGATGCTTCCCTGTTCCGGAAGGATGGATTGCATATGAACGCGCGTGGCTACGACCGCTGGACCCATATGGTTGATGCTTATCTCGACCATGTGGGGATCGACGATAGCCGTGGCACGGCAGCGTCCTGATCCGCCCATTTTATCGCAAAGTTGGAGAGAGGGATCCAGTCTGGGCACTTTCCTATTGATCCAACGAAAAGCAATATTATTACGATATCCACTAAGGATATAACCACTGCGGGGGAACATCAGGTGACAAGCGATCCGGCGAAGGCCGCACCCATGGCGGAACTGACGATCCGCGGAGTCATCCTGGGGGCGCTCATCACGCTGCTTTTTACCGCAGCCAATGTGTATCTGGGCCTAAAGATCGGCCTGACCTTCGCGACTTCGATCCCGGCGGCTGTCATTTCCATGGCGGTGCTGCGGCTGTTCGCTACCGGCACGATTCTGGAGAACAACATCGTCCAGACCATCGCCTCGGCCGCAGGGACGCTCTCGGCGATCATCTTCGTGCTGCCTGGCCTCGTCATCATTGGCTGGTGGCAGGGCTTCCCTTATTGGCTGTCGGCCTGCACCATCGCGTTGGGCGGCATACTGGGCGTCATGTATTCCGTGCCGCTGCGCCGCGCGCTCGTCACCGGCTCCGACCTCCCCTATCCCGAGGGCGTCGCTGCCGCCGAGGTGCTGAAGGTCGGCGCGGGTTCCCGCGAAGGGCTGGAGGAAAACAAGCGAGGCCTTGCCGCCATCGTCATGAGCGCGTTTGCCGCAGCCAGTTTCTCCATCATCGCCAAGACCCGCCTGATCGCGGAGGAAGCCGCCACCTTCTTCAAGTTCGGTTCGGGTGCGACATCCATGTCGACCAGCTTTTCCATGGCCCTGATCGGCGTGGGACATCTGGTCGGCCTGTCGGTCGGTCTGGCGATGTTTGTCGGCCTGCTGATAAGCTGGACAGCCATCGTTCCTTATCTGACAGCACCCTTGGCTGCTGGCGCGGACCTAGCGGAGGTAGTCGGCACGACCTTTCGCATGAAGGCGCGCTTCATCGGCGCGGGCACCATCGGCATCGCCGCAATCTGGACTCTGCTCAAGATCCTTGGCCCGATCATCAGCGGCATCCGTTCCGCCCTTGCCGCCAACCGGATGCGGAAGGACGGAAATGCGGGATTGCTGGAGCTGACCGAGCGGGACTTGCCCATCAGCATCGTTGGGGGCACGATCATTGCCTCGCTGATCCCCATCGGTATATTGCTGTGGGTCTTCGCGCGGGGCGGGCCGATCGCTGCCAATCCGCTTCCCGTCATTGCGCTGACGCTGGCCTATGTGTTGGTCGCGGGCATCGTCATCGCGTCGGTCTGCGGCTATATGGCGGGTCTGATCGGCGCGTCCAACAGTCCGATATCGGGCGTCGGCATCTTGGCCGTGCTAGGCGCTTCGTTGATCCTCGCGGGGATCTACGGTTCGGGCAGAGATACGACGCAGACTCAGGCGCTGATCGCCTATGCCCTGTTCGTGACTGCCATCGTTTTCGGCATCGCCACTATTTCCAACGATAATCTTCAGGACCTGAAAACAGGCCAGCTTGTCGGCGCAACGCCATGGAAGCAGCAGATTGCGTTGGTGCTAGGCGTGATCTTCGGAGCCATTATCATTCCGCCAATCCTCGATCTGCTTAACAGCGCCTTCGGCTTCGCGGGCGCACCGGGCGCGGGGCCGAACGCGTTGCCCGCTCCACAAGCGGCGCTGATTTCCGCGCTGGCGCAGGGCGTTCTGGGCGGCAATCTGGACTGGGGGTTGATTGGTTTCGGTGCGCTGATCGGCGCGATCGTGGTGGCCATCGACGAACTGCTGGGCAAAGCGGGCAAGCTGCGCCTGCCGCCGCTCGCGGTGGGCATGGGCATTTATCTGCCCATGGCGCTGACGCTGCTGATCCCGGTGGGCGCGGTCATCGGCCATTTCTATAATCGCTGGGCCATGCGGCAGTCCAATCCCGACTTTGCCGAGCGCATGGGCGTGCTGATGGCGACGGGCTTCATCGTCGGGGAGAGCCTGTTCGGGGTAGCCTTCGCGGGCATAGTCGCAGCGACCAACAGTGACTCGCCGCTGGCGCTGGTGGCGGAAAATGGCTGGGCCGTGCCGCTTTCGGTTATCGCCTTCTTCGGCGTGATCGCGGCGCTTTATGCGAGGCTGCGGCGTTGGGCGAGTGCGTCGCTGGGATAAGGATTGGCCGCCGTCGTTCCCCACCTAACAAAAGAGGGCCGCGTTTCACGCGACCCCCTTCCTTCTTCCCGAACCCGTCCGCGGATCAGAAGGCGTAGCGCGCCATGATCTGAAACACCGGCCCGGCTTTTTCGCTTTCCAGCTCATATTCGTCGAAGTCGCGGTCGATCTGGTCCGCGATATTGTCGAACTTGTTGAAGGCTTCTCTTTTCCTGCCGTTCAGGAGGTTGGAGCCGACCGCACGGATGGTGAAAGTCTTGCCGAACCGCTTTTCGACGAAGATTTCCAGTTCCGCACCATAGGTGGTGGTCACTTCCTCCGCGATCACCCGGCCAAAGGCGCTGCCCTGCTTGCGGTATGTCGCGCCGAAAGCCGCGCCGAAGTTGGGGAAA
>Ga0180223_1001390_pt1 | contig 18929 bp, 20 predicted proteins | sample eDN5th30CKraftOP_FD_151337 | JGI IMG/M metagenome (GOLD analysis project Ga0180223, IMG submission 151337) | Enriched Organic Plus compost microbial communities from Emeryville, California, USA - eDNA 5th pass 30_C Kraft OP (version 2) (version 2) ...
ACCGCCGCCAGCGCCCGGAGCAGCAGCAACCGCAACAGCGGCAGCAGCCGAAACGCCCCACTTCTCTTCGAGAAGCTTCGCCAGTTCAGCAGCCTCGAGCACGGTGAGGCTCGAGAGGTCGTCCACGATCTTCTGCAAATCAGCCATTGTATTTTTCCTTCAGCGTATCAGTTCGAACCAGTTGAGATGGAGAATGGCATCACGCCGCTTCACCCTTTGAGGCATAGGCCTGAACCACGCGGGCCAGCTTCGCAGCAGGCGCGGTGGAGAGCTGAGCGATCTTGGTCGCCGGCGCCACAAGGAGGCCGATGATCTTCGCGCGCAGTTCATCAAGCGACGGCAGCGAGGCGAGAGCCTTCACAGCGTCGGGATTCAGGACAGTCGTTCCCATCGCGCCGCCAAGGATGACGAACTTTTCGTTCGCCTTGGCGAATTCGACGGCAATCTTCGGCGCTGCGACCGGATCGTTCGAAGTAGCGATCACGGTTGGCCCCTTCAGAAGGGAGCCAATGGAGGCAACGTCCGTGCCCTCAAGAGCAATTTTGGCGAGACGGTTCTTCGAGACCTTCACCGAAGCGCCAGCCTGCTTCATCTGCATGCGCAGAGTCTGCATCTGGGCCACCGTGAGGCCGGAATAATGAGCAACGACCGCAACGCCCGTGGACTGGAAAGTCCCCTTCAGCGTTTCGACCGCCTCTTTTTTTGCCGCTCGTTCCACAGCAAGCTCTTTCCGGTTGGCGGCCTTCGCTCGGAAGCAAGACCGCCGGGTTGCACCGATCGTCCTGCCCAGCTCGGGTCTCGAGACATTCAATCAATCTCTCGACACGTCAGGGCCTGACGACATTGACAGCCTGCCCTCTCGTCCGGCCGCGAGGGCCCTCCGAGGTGTCGAGGTCGAACCAAACCCGCTGTCCACCGTTGTCGCACGGTGGAATGCAAAATCCGGTCTTCACCCGTCTGTGCAGGAAATTAAGCCAAGCCCTTCAAAGGAATGGGCAAGGCACCCGCAGTCTTGGACAGGATTCGAAGCCGCTATCCATCAGGAGCGCGGCCCCTGCCGCTTTCCAAACCTAAGCCGACAGTCGTTCTTTTCCGGGTCGAACAAGCCATGCGGATTGATCGACGAGGAATGAACTCCTATTGATAGGTTTTACGGAAAGCGAGCACAGACGCGCCAGCGACAGCCAGCACGCCCGGAAAGGAATGTTTAACGAGTCGAAACGACTTTGCCAAGTGGATTCTTGGGTTCCGAAAGCAGGTTTCGGGCCAGCCGGCCGCCTTCAGGAGTCGCCGCGGAGGCTATTTTACCGTCATCCCATAAAAGCAAAAGGCGGAGCCGCTTACGCTGCCCCGCCTCCGCAATCTTTATCGGCAATCCCGATCAGGAATTCAGGCTGCCCGGCTCCACCTTGACGCCCGGGCCCATGGTCGAGGACACCGCGACGCGCTGGATGTAGGTGCCCTTGGCACCCGCCGGCTTCGCCTTGGCGACCGCATCGGCGAGCGCCTTGACGTTCTGAACGAGCTTCTCTTCCGAGAACGACGCCTTGCCGACGCCGGCCTGAACGATACCAGCCTTCTCAACGCGGAACTCGACCGAGCCGCCCTTGGCGCCCTTCACGGCCGCCGCGACGTCCATGGTCACGGTACCGATCTTCGGGTTCGGCATCATGCCGCGCGGGCCGAGCACCTTACCGAGACGGCCGACCAGCGGCATCATGTCGGGGGTCGCGATGCAGCGATCGAACTCGATCTTGCCGCCCTGCACGATCTCGACGAGGTCTTCAGCGCCGACAACGTCAGCACCCGCCGCCTTGGCTTCGTCAGCCTTGGCGCCGCGCGCGAACACGCCGACACGCAGCGAGCGGCCGGTGCCGTTCGGCAGCGTGACAACGCCACGCACCATCTGGTCGGCGTGACGCGGATCGACGCCGAGGTTGATGGCGATTTCGATGGTCTCGTCGAACTTCGCGTGGGCGCGTTCCTTGACGAGCTTGATGGCGTCCGCGATCGGGTAGAGCTTTTCGCGGTCGATGCCCTCACGGGCCTTCACGAGCTTCTTTCCAAGTGCCATGACCCGTTACCCCGCCACTTCCAGACCCATTGAGCGGGCAGAGCCCTCGACCATCTTCATGGCCGATTCAATGGTGTCACAGTTGAGATCCTTCATCTTCTTCTCGGCGATTTCGCGCACCTGCGCCTTCGTCACCTTGCCCGCGACATCGCGGCCCGGCGCCTTGGAGCCGGACTGGATCTTCGCTGCCTGCTTGAGGAAGAACGACATCGGAGGCGTCTTCATCTCGAAGGTGAAGGAACGATCCGCGTAAATGGTGATGACCACCGGGATCGGGGTGTTCTTTTCCATCTTCTGGGTCTGCGCGTTGAACGCCTTGCAGAACTCCATGATGTTCAGGCCGCGCTGACCAAGCGCGGGACCGATCGGTGGCGACGGGTTCGCCGCACCGGCCGGCACCTGCAACTTCAGGTATCCGGTCACTTTCTTTGCCATGTGTCACTCCTGTTAGTGGTGCGGTTTCGGACGGCTGGCGACCGCCCTTCCCCTCCCACGGGTTCTGCCTGCTCCCTCGCCCCGTTCTTACGGGGAGAGGGTCGGGGTGAGGGGCAGCTTTGAAAAGAGCCCCTCACCCGACCGCTACGCGGTCGACCTCTCCCCGCAGGCGGGGAGAGGTGAAACTTATACCTTCTCGACCTGACCGAATTCCAGTTCGACCGGCGTTGCGCGGCCGAAGATCGACACCGCGACCTTCACGCGCGAACGCGCATCGTCCACTTCCTCCACCACGCCGGAGAACGAAGCGAACGGACCGTCCGCCACGCGGACGTTCTCGCCGACCTCGAACGAAACCGAGGTCTTCGGCCGCTCCACGCCTTCCTGCACCTGATGCAGAATGCGCATCGCTTCGGCTTCCGAGATCGGCATCGGCTTGTTTTCCGCGCCAAGGAAGCCCGTCACCTTCGGGGTGTTCTTGATGAGGTGGAACGCCTCGTCGGTCAGGTTCATCTTCACCAGCACATAGCCGGGAAAGAACTTGCGCTCGGTATCGACCTTGCGGCCGCGGCGCACTTCCGTGACCTTCTCGGTCGGCACCAGCACCTGCTCGAACAGGTCTTCGAGGCCGCGTTGCTTGGCCTGCTCCCGAATGGATTCGGAGACCTTCTTCTCGAAGTTCGAGTAGGCGTGAACGATGTACCAGCGCATGCTCATGTGTCAGTTCCAGCCGTCGCTAGCGAATGCCGAGGACGAACGTAATCAACATCCGGATCACCTGATCCGTGACGAAAAAGAAGATCGATGCGAGCGCCACCAGCACGAACACCATGATGGTCGTGATCATGGTCTCGCGGCGGGTCGGCCAGACCACCTTGGAGGTCTCGGAGCGAACCTCCTGCAGGAATTTGAACGGGCTGAACGCCATCGTCTCTGTATCCACTCACGTCTAATAAAGTGTCGGGCCAGTCTGGCTTGCGTTCCGGACAGACGTTCGCGCCGCCCAACCCTCGTTTGAAGGATGAGCCGCCAAAGAGGCTTGTCGCGGGCTCGATTGTCCGGGGAGATAAAGCCGCGCCGGAAATCCGTAGAACGGGCCGGCAGCGGGTAGCGCTATCTACTGCGGACCGGCCATCAGGTCAAGGTGCCAGCGACCCTCCCCGGCCCCGAATATCGCCGTAAAGCCCGCCACGGCCTCATGTTTCAGATAAAGCCGAAACGGTCCCCTTCCAGCCAGATGCAGGTCAGGCGGCCGGAGGAGAAGGCCCGCGTGTCGATATTGATCCGGTTCGGGCGAATTTCGGGCTCCGGCGCGGGCGTGTGGCCATGGATGATGAGTTTTTCGAACAGCCCCTCATGATTGAGGAACTCATGCCGGATCCAGGTTCGGTCCGCCACCGACTGCGCCTCCAGCGCGATTCCCGGCCTCACCCCCGCATGGACGAAATACAGATCGCCCGCCGCGTAGGACATGGCGAGGTTGCGATAGAAGTCGCGGTGGCTGTCCGGCAGCGTGAGCTCGAATGCATTGGCAAGCTGCAGCGCCTCCGTGGGGTCCGGCTCCGGCGACGACGCGATGCCGTAGGAGGCCAGCGTGTCGATGCCGCCAACCGACCGCCAGGCCGGCATCAGCTTCGGATTGTGCGGAAAATCCAGCAGGATCGCCTCGTGATTGCCGCGCAGGAAGACGCACTTCTCCCTGCGGCCAAGTTCGATCAGCATCTCGACGACGCCGCGCGAATCCGGACCGCGGTCGATGTAGTCGCCGATGAAGATGCGCAGCGCCTCGACGCCGGGACGCGCGGCCATGTCGGCGTCGATCTCGGCAAGCTTTTCCTTCAAGAGATCGGCGCGGCCATGGATGTCGCCGACCGCATAGATGCGCACGCCATCAGGCGCGCGAAATCCGGAAGGAATAGGCTCTGCGGAAACCGTCATGGCACATGTCCCGGTCTGCTGGCGGCCAGCAATCCGCATAGCGGATTCGTGCGACGCCAATATCGGCGCGACGCCAGGCATAAAAAATCCCGCTGCGGTGAGCGGGATGATCGTCTCAAACTTTAAAGACTGGCAGGGGCGGCAGGACTCGAACCTGCGACCCTCGGTTTTGGAGACCGATGCTCTACCAACTGAGCTACACCCCTACAGGCGGTTGTCTATAGCCGACCGTTTTGCATTCGTCACGCCCTCTCGTCGGATATTTCCGATGTCTTTTCCGGCGGATAACGCGGCTTGACTCGCCGTTCCCGGACTTCCTTAATGAAATCTAGTGTGGTGGTTCAGAAGTTCGCTTCATTGTCTCCGCGAGTCCTTCAAGCGAACTTCTGAACCTAAACCACACTAGAATCATAGATTTGCTAGTGTCCTTTCGAAGCCGAAGTTCGCTACGGAAGCTGTTCTACGATCGGGCGAACTTCGGATTCGGGACACTAGGTCATGAGGCCCCTCGCGAAACCGGGAACTGCGGCTTGAGACGACTTTCCTCCATGCGCCGCATGTCGTTGGTCTATCGCCTTCTGGCACTGGTGCTGGTGGCATGCCTGCCGGGCCTCGCCGCCCTGATCTATTCCTCGCTCGACCTGCGCAACACCCGCTATCAGGAAGTGAATGCGGAGGCACTTCGCAACGCGCATTTCGCCGTCTCCGAACTCGATCAGATTTTTGAGGGCATCAAGGGCGCGCTCTATGCCGTCGGTCAGTCCACCGAAGTTCGCGGCAACGACCAAACGGCCTGCCATGACTATCTGGCGCGCGTGCGAGCCAATCTGCCGCCTCTCACGTCTCTCCTCATCCTCGAGCCGAGCGGACATATCCGCTGTTACAGCGAAGGGAAAACGCCGGACGTCAGTCTGGGAGACCGCTACTATTTCAAGGAGGCGTTAGCCACCCATGAGTTTTCCGTTGGCGACTTCACGCCAAGCCGCTTGTCCGATCGCAATGTCGTTCCGGTCGGCCTGCCGGCAGTAACCGGTGACCATGTCGATTTCCTCGTGGCGGCTGGAATCAATCTCCAATGGCTTGCTCACCGATTGCGCGAACGAGGAATTGCACGCGGCAGCGATGTCACCGTGGCGGATCGCAACGGCACCATCATCGCGCATGAGCCCAACCCCGAACGATACATCGGCACCAGCTTTCCGACGCAGTACATGTACCTGCTCTCCGCGCTGCCGGGCACGGCGGATGTCCGCAGCAGCGACGGGATCGAGCGGATCGTCGGCTATGTGCCCGCGCCCTATACCTCGTTCGGGCTGTATGTCTCGAGCGGCATCGCACGCACGGAAGCATTGGAGCCGATCGATCGCGCGCTCCGCAGCAGCGTGCTGTTGTTCGTGCTCGGCAGCGCGGCAGCCTTCCTGCTGGCATGGCTTGTCGGCGACGGCATCATCCGCCGCCCCTTGATGCAGATGGTCGCCACGGCGGAAAGCTGGCGGCGGGGGCAGGATGGCGTTCGCAACCGCCTGGACGGGCGCAACGACGAGATCGGCGTGCTCGGCCAGACCTTCGACAGCCTGATGGACGAAAACGCGCGGCGCGAGGATGAGCGCGAGGAATCCGAGGCACGGCGCGAAATTCTCGTCCACGAACTTGCTCACCGGGTGAAGAATACGCTCGCCACCGTGCAGTCCATCGCCTCCATGAGCTTCCGCAACAATCAGGGGCCGGAAGCATTGCGCCGCTTTCAGGACCGGCTGCAGGCACTGGTGCGCAGCCACGATCTTCTGACACGCCACAACTGGCAGCATGCCGATCTGCGCGAGGTGGCGGAAGCCGCCCTCGCGCCTGCGCGCGAAGATCTCGCCCACCGCTTCACGCTGTCAGGGCCGCCGGTGGACCTGCGCTCGGCGATCGTGGTGCCGATCGCGATGATCTTTCATGAACTGTGCACCAACTCGATGAAATACGGCGCGCTCTCCAACGACACCGGCCATGTCGAGGTGCGCTGGACCAAGGAGCCGATCGAGATCGGTAACCTCATCAGCCTGACCTGGAGCGAACGCGGCGGCCCGCCGGTGAAACCGCCGGAGCAGGAAGGCTTCGGCACCCGCCTCATCAACAGCCTGACCGGGCAGATGGGCGGCGGGTACGAGGTGCACTATGCCGTGTCCGGCATCGTCTGCGACATTCGCCTTGTGACACGCCCGGAGGTTGCTCCGGAGGAGAACGCCTGAGCATCGCGCATCTCACGCCGCGGCACGCGCATGACGGCGGATCGATTGCGGCGGCTGTCCGAGCACACGCAGGAAGGCCCGGCGCATCCGTTCGCGATCGGCGAAGCCCGTCTCGTTCGCGATCACATCCATCGAATGACGGCCCTCCTCCATCATCAGGCGCGCGGCCTCGACGCGCAGATGCTCGACGGCCTTGGCCGGAGACTGTCCGGTTTCGGCGCGGAATGCGCGGCTGAATTGCCGGGGACTGAGATGCGCGGCCTGCGCCAGTTCCTCGACCGACAGCACGTTCCGAAGATGGCTCTTGGCGTAGTCGAGCGCACTCTGGATGCGATCCGATTTCGGCGCGAGTTCAAGCAACGTCGAAAACTGCGACTGGCCTCCTGTGCGGCGATGATAGACGACCAGTTTACGCGCGACCGAGCGTGCGACATCGGCGCCGTGATCCTTCTCGATCATCGCGAGCGCGAGATCGATGCCGGCCGTCATCCCCGCCGAGGTCCATACCGGCCCGTCCACGATGTAGATGCGGTCTTCCTCGACCGTGACAGCGGGGTATCGCCGCCGAAGCTCCTGAGCGAACGCCCAGTGCGTGGTGGCGCGGCGGCCATCGAGCACCCCGGCCTCCGCAAGGACAAATGCACCGATGCAAGGCGCCGCCACCCTGCGCGCCGTCACCATTGAGCGGCGGATAAACTCCGCCATGGCAGATGTCACGGGTTCGATCTCCGCGCCCGCACCGATCACGACGGTGTCGAACGTCTCGTCGCCGAAGGCTTCGGTTTCAACGCAGAAACCGGCGGAGGAGCGCACCTGCCCTCCGCTCTCCGAGAGCAGAGTCAACCGATAGGCCGGTTTATCGAGAACCATATTGGCCACCTCAAACACAGAGGCGGCGGCAAAACCCATCACCTGAAAGCCGGGGAATATCGCCATACCGATTTCATGCACGATCGCACCTTATGTCCTTAAACGATGTTTATATGACATTTGAGACGTCCTGAAAAGCGTATATCCAGCTAAATGAGACATTCAGTGGACCAACAGGAGACGTTTCATGACACTTTCCGCAAAAGGCACGGCCCTCATCACCGGCGCATCCTCCGGCATCGGCGCGATCTATGCCGAACGCCTCAGCCGCCGCGGCTACAACCTCATTCTGGTGGCGCGCCGTCGCGACAAGCTGAACGCCCTCGCCGCCAAGATCGGCACCGAGACCGGCCGTGCCGTCGAGGTGGTGGCCGCCGATCTCGGCAAAAAAGACGACCTGCAGCGCACCGAAAATCTGCTGCGGACCGACGCCAGCATCACCCTGCTGGTGAACAACGCAGGCATCGGCGGCGGAGCACCGCTGCTGGATTCCGACGTCGACAAGATGGAGGAGATGATCACGCTCAACGTCACCGCGCTGACGCGGCTGACCTATGCAGCGGTGCCCGGCTTCGTCGCGCGCGGCGGCGGCACGATCATCAACATCTCGTCCGTCGTCGCCATCGCGCCGGAATTGCTCAACGGAGTCTATGGCGCATCGAAGGCTTTCGTTCTTGCCTTCAGCCAGTCGCTTCGCCACGAACTTCAGGACAAGAACATCCGCGTTCAGGCCGTGCTGCCTGGCGCAACAGCCACGGACTTCTGGGATGTTTCCGGACTGCCGCTCGAGAATGTGCCGAGCGAATGGGTCATGCCGGCGGAACGCATGGTCGATGCCGCGTTGTCTGGTCTTGACCAGAATGAATTCGCCACCATTCCCGCACTGCCCGACAGTGCGGATCTGGAAGTGTATGAAGCGGCACGCCAGAAGCTGATGCCGAATCTCTCAGGCAAAGAACCGGCAAAGCGTTACGCGGCTTAAGGGCGACAGACCAATCTGGCGGCGCTTTCGTAACGTGCAGGCGCCGTCAGATCGTTAAACGTCACCCGCGTCCGCGAATGGCGCGCCAGACGAAAATCAGGATGCAGGCGCCGATGAAGCCGGCGATCAGATAACCAACCCATCCGCCCAGCGCGATGCCGAACAATCCCAAGAGGAAATTCGCCACCGCCGCGCCGACGATGCCGAGGACGATATTCATCAGGATGCCGGTGCCGGTCTTCATGAACATCTCGGCGAACCAGCCGGCCAGACCGCCAACGATGATGGCTGCAATCCATCCAATTTCAGCGCCGTGCATTGTCATGCTCCTTCAGTGCGTGAATGAGAATCCAAACCTTACTGATTCAAGCCTTTACCGATTCAAGCCTTTGCCGATTGATGAGTCTTGGCAATGTCCGCAGCCGCCGGTCCACAGCCAAGAATGCATGCAACTCACACAGTTCTGAACGATACAAACGACGCTCCGCGGCGCAAGGTGCTATGCTGTCGGCGTTGGCAATAACGGGGCTCGATCATGGAACAGATTTTAATCAATCTTGTTGCAGGCGCTCTCGGCGGCAATGCTGCGGGCAAGGCTTCTCCGACATTCGATCTCGGCACAATCGGCAACACCATCGCAGGCCTGGTTGGCGGCGGCGTGCTCGGCCAGATCATCACGATGGCGTGGCCGGCGGTGGCGGCGTCGATTCAAAGCGGCAATTTCGATATTGGCTCAATCGTCACACAGGTGGTCGGGGGCGGCGCCGGCGGCGCTATCCTGACCGCGATCATCGGGGCGATCAAAAACCGCTCGGCGGCATAGCGGCACTTTCGCCGCCCGGGCACCAACCTGCGGGAGCAATAGAATTCGCCGGTTGCCAATACGGCAGCGGCATTGCATATCTGCACCCGCGCGGGTGTAGCTCAATGGTAGAGCAGCAGCCTTCCAAGCTGAATACGAGGGTTCGATTCCCTTCACCCGCTCCATTGTCTTTCAATAGCTTAGAGCCGATTTTCCGCCTTTCGCGGCCCGCCCGGAAACGGCGCACCAAACCGCGGAGGGCGTGAGCGCCCGCCAGCGTGGATTCGCGACAGCAGGATCAGATCGGCACGGGAACCCTCTTCGAGGATATACGCATCGATGGACGCATAGCGGCGGCCGTCAATGACCTCGATACCGGCACTCTCGAACCACCCTGGTTGCCGCGATGGAGCGTGAAACTGCGCGTGGGCGATGAACACAACACGCAATCCCGACTCCAGGAGTTGCGCGATGAGATTGGCCGTATCGGCAGCCCCGGACGTTTCATCGGGCGGCGAAGGATATGTCTCGTCGACCAGCACGATTGTCAGGCCGGGATTTTGGGTGTCTCCGTGCGGCGTCTGCGGCGTGAATGCGGCTTTCCGGGCAGAATCGCCGTGCGCATGGGTCAGGAAGTGATAAAGCGGATTGATGTTTCCCTGCCGCAATTCGGGAAACTGCTGCAAATAGGCACTCGTATCGAAATCCGGACCCGCACTTAATTCCTCGCGAGCCCCCTTCCTGATGTAGTGCGCGAGCGGGTCAGCCCCCGTAATCAGGACATGCGGATGATTCCACAGATACCAGTTCGTATCGAAATACGGATTGGGATTTTTTCCTTCAAAGCGGCCTACGCTCACGTAGTGCCGAAGCGCATCGACCGGTTTATTGCCGACATCGGCATACGTCTTTCGGTACCACGCCTCGTCGAAGAGACCTGAGCGTTGAATGATCTTTCTGTATCGTTCCGTCCGCCAATGAAACCTCACCTTTTGAAAGAAACGCCGCTTCAACCGGTTGCGATCGTTCAGCAGGTAAATCGTTTGATCGTGCAGTTCAGTGGCGCGCTTCGGCAGAAGCGCATCCCCTTTCGCAGGATCGCTCAACGGCGCTTTCTCCGAGACTCGCTCTTTCGGGGAGGCATTGGCCCCGTGGTTGAGGCGAGCCGCCAAATGACCGATCAACTCATGCGCCAGATTGACCGGCGGCATCTGCGATAAGGCAGGAGCGGCAAACCGCCCGGGCAGGCCGGCCGCATCATAGGCCCGAACCTTGCGATAAGCATCGGACCGGACAGCAAACGGCGCGCTCTCGACGAGGGGCGTCAACGCCGGGAGTCTGATCCGCGGTTTGATCGCTTTTTGATAGACAGCGCGGGCATCGGCGACCGTTGCAGCAAAGACGGATTCGAAATTTGCCGACGCCGCGAAATCCTCCCATTTGAGCGGCACATCGGGAAGCAATCCCGCATCCCAAAAGCAGAAAGGACGATGATAGGCCGCGGCGACGATCGCGCCATGGAGCGAAGCCGACAACACGAAGCCTGCCGCGGCGATGATATCCACCAGGCGATAAACGTCCGCCAAGTCGGGGCCGATATTGGGCCTGACCACTGCATCGCAGTTGCTGATCGCCAGCAACTCATCGTCAGACCTCGTGTCAGAAAAATGCGGAATGCAGATCGCGCGCCCTTCATAAGAAGGAGCCCGTGCGGGCTGATAAATGGCCGGCAGGATCAGCGCGGAATCGCCGATCGGCACCTGCCCCTCGACACCGAGATCGGCAGCCGATACCGGCCCGCGAACGGCAAGAATTTTGACCCGCTTCCTGTTCGATTCCGACAAGCCGTTCGGAGTTCTGATTCCACACGCCCAAAACACAGGCACTGTGCCCGGACGAACCTCTTGGGCGACTCTGACATATGAATCATCGGCGACGCTGCCGATGATGTGCACGATCCCGTTTCCGAATCCGGCCGGAAGAAACAGGCGATCCATCAAAACGCGCGATAGCGAATCTCCAAAATTTTGGATCGGCTGATCTTTCAACCAGTATTCAACGCGATCAAACATACTTCCGATGCCGCCCCTTTGTAGCTCCGGGCGAGGCTAGCACATCTCTGCGAAAGCAAAGTTCGCGAAATGCCGGGAACTATTCAGCGCATTGATTCAAATTCGATGGAACATTGGTCGGCATCGACGCCTGCGAGATGTTCTCCCCAGCACCCAATGCCATGCTGCGCCGCGCGGTTGATGCTAATACGGAAACAGCGGCGGCCTGATCGGTCGATTACGCGATGCGGGTTATTCCACGGCCACCACGATCAATCCTTCCGGTCTGCCGGAGCGGACTTCCCGCTCGATTCGATTGAGCCCGATTATCTACCGGGCGACATCCTGTTTCTCTGACACGATTGCAGCGACCTCCGTTCCGGCGACTTCCGACAGGTGCCTCACGAAACGGTTTTTCTCGTCGACCAATATCACCTGCGGCTGCACCGGATTCGCGACAAGTTCAAATCCCATAATGATGATCTGGTGACCTTGCTTGATGAGGTGCGCGGCAGCGCCGTTCATGCAAATGGCACCGGAATGCCGCTCGCCTTCGATGACATAGGTTTCAAGCCTCGCACCGTTGGTATTCGAAACCACGAGGACTTTCTCTCCGACCCAAAGTCCGGTTCGTTCGAGCAGATCCGCATCAATGGTGATCGACCCCACATACGCAAGGTTCGCTTCCGTCACTGTCGCATTATGAATTTTCGAGCGCATCACCCAACGCAACTTATCCTCCTGCCTGATCGAATACGGATCGAGGTTCGACGACGTCTCACTCCGGCCGGGCCGCTTATAAGGTATTGTCGCACCCGGCGCAGAACAAACAACAAAGGTCACACCTCTCTGGCGACCGGACCGGCAAACCTTTCGCATGAAGACTGAAGCAATCCGCAAACGCCGAATTCAGGCGATCCTCAAGTCAACACTGGATTTTTTAAGGACTCGCCCTGGGAAATAAGCTGCCGTTTTGGTTGACTTTCCCCCGCCGCTTCCCCCATAAACGCCGCCGACCGGTCGCCCGTGAACGGGTGCGCTTTTCAACGTCATTGTGGGCCGTCCGACCGCCTCGCAGCGGACAGACCTGATGACTGAAGAACCGGGGGAGTGTCCCGAGTGGCAAAGGGAGCTGACTGTAAATCAGCCGCCGTATGGCTTCGAAGGTTCGAGTCCTTCTTCCCCCACCATACTGAAAACGCTCGCGGAATTCAGATTCTGCGAGCGTTTTTTATGGCCATCGTGCGACGCTTTTGACCATTAGAAAGGGTCGCATGCGTGCGACCCTTCCCGATTGCCTTGCAGGAACCCTCATGAGACAAGCGCGCCATGGCCAGCCGTGATCAATCCTCTCGCTTCAAGGGCTCAAACCGCATGCCGCCGCGCGGCCGGGGCGGGCCGCCTCACCGGCGGAACCGGGAGGATCGCGACGGACCGGCGATCCTGTACGGCTGGCACACCGTCACTTTGGCGCTGGCCAATCCGAAACGGAAGATCCGCAAGCTGTTCGTCACGGAAAACGCGCTGCGCCGCCTCACGGACGAAAGCATCGCACTCAACAGGCTGACACCGGAAGTCGTGCGCCCGAGCGTGATCGACCAGCGGCTCGGGCCCGACGCGGTGCATCAGGGCCTGCTCGCGGAAGCCGATCCCCTGCCCGCGCTCGACATCGACGATCTGCCGCAGGACGGCATCGTGCTGGTGCTCGACCAGATCACCGATCCGCACAATGTCGGCGCGATCCTGCGCTCGGCGGCGGCCTTCGCGGTGAAAGCGGTGGTGACGACGGCGCGTCACAGCCCCGAGGCCACCGGCGTGCTGGCGAAATCCGCCTCCGGCGCGCTGGAGCTGGTGCCGCTGGTGATCGTGCAGAATCTCGCCCGCGCCCTGAACGAGATGAAGGAGCACGGCTTCCTCACCGTCGGGCTCGACAGCGAAGGCGGCACCAATCTCGCCGAGACCGAATTGCGCGCGCCTCTCGCGCTGGTGCTCGGCGCCGAAGGCAAGGGTTTGCGGCAACTGACGCGGGAAACCTGTGGCACCGTCGCGCGGCTCGACATGCCGGGCGAAATCAAGAGCCTGAATGTCTCGAATGCCACCGCGCTCGCGCTCTATATCGGCGCGTCGCGGCTCGGCCTGATGAAATAATCATTTTCAAAAAACTTCGCTCCCCTCCGCATCACGCGGAGAGGAGCGAGGCAGATCAGCCACGATCGATGGATTACATCTTGCCGTGCGGATGCGCGTGAGCGTTGCCACGCACGACATGCTCACCCGCCGGCTTGCCGGTGTAGTAGTAATGGGTGCGCGGCTTCACGCCGCGATGATGCTGATGGTAGTTCGTGCGGTGATAACGCGCGCGATGATGACGATGGCGCCAGCGATAGCTGTACACCGTCGGACCCTGCAGGCGGGCGCCATCATAATAATGATGCGAGGCGTGCGCATACGGGCCGCCATTGTAGCCGTAGTAATATGGCCGGTTGTAAGCCGCCCAGCCCGAGACCGAACGCTCCTGATAGGTCGGCACCGGCGCGATGTTGCCCGGGCCGGTATAGGTCGGCCCCTGGTTGACGTAATAGTACTGCGGGCCGGCATCGAGGTTCGGCAACTGCTCGCGGAACGTCACGCCGCAACCGGTCGCGACATAGCCGCAGCCATAGGCCGTTGTGCCCGAGGTAAACAAGCCGCCGCCGCAGCCGTTGTAGCAGGCCATCGCGGGGACCGAACTGACCATCGCCCCGATCATCGCGGCGAGACCCAGAACCTTGAAACGCATACGCACTCTCCTGTTGGTTATTCGTTGTGTTCTAATGTCTGAAGCGCGGAGACACTTCCGGCGCGACAATGACTGCCGGCGGATTTTCCGGCACAGCCTGAAGAGCCGGCGGCGCGGACTGTGCCGACCATGAGCGGCTGAAGCTCTCCGCAGGCTGCGGCAGTTTGCGGTTCGCCGGAGGCTGAATCTCGAGACGGCCATAACCCGGTCGGCGGCCCAGCGACGGATAATAGTGGCCGACAGGCGGGGCTTCGTAACGATCCCAGCCGCCATAGACCGTCGGCTGCACGTGAACACCGCGCGACAGCCCCCAATCGCCTTCGACCATGGCGTAGGTGGCATCGCGGCCATTGATCATGACCGGGACCCCGGGCTTGCCCGGAACGGCGATCACGCCGCCGCTGTCCGCGAAAGCAAGGACCGTGCTGCCGATCAGAACTGCGAACGAGACGGCGAGACGCATCAGGGCAACCTTTCGAATTCCCCACAATCCTAATTCAGCGGCTGCCGCCATAAGTTAAGAGGCCAGCGCAATCGTGCGGTAAGGCTAACGCGCAGGCCTCGGGTCGCGTTCAATTACGCCGATCTGGAACAAAAACGCGAACAAAGTCAGCGGTTAACGGAAAGCAAACGCCGCGGGGCGGCTCTAACGAAACGGCTCAGCTTAACTTTTGATCTGCCGTCTGCGACACTGCGCCAACTGGGAATGGCCGATCCCGCAAGGAGATGGACACATGAGCAAAGCCTGTCACCTTGCGCTGCTGATCGCCCTCACATCAGCCCTGCCCGCCGCGGCCGCCGATTATGCGCCGCTCCGTTGCGCGAAGGCGGCAACGTCAACCGAGAAAGCCATCTGCGCCAGCTACAGCCTCGGCCAGGCCGAGGCGCGCATGGCGACCCTCTATCAATGGGCGACGTCGTTCGTGGCGATGGGCCAGCGCGGCGTCCTTCAGGACCAGCAGTCCGCTTTCATCAAAAAGCGCGAAGCCTGCCGGGCCGACGCCACATGCATCCGTAACGCCTATAACGTGCGGATCGAACAGCTTGAGGCGGTGATGGACAACGTAAAACAGCACGGTCCGTTCTGACCCTCGGCTTTACAACCACCACGGTTGGGGTTGCTGCGATCACGCACCATTCATGGAAAAACGCTTGGCGGGAATCCGTTCATCTTCGGCCGGTTGAACGATGAATTTATCGACTGACAAAAATCGAGACTGCAACGACAAGACTGCACAGAAGCAAAGAACCACCTAGCACTGCTTTTGTATGGGGTGAAATTAATGGAACGTCGAAACTGGTTCGTTCCTTCTTTGAAGCCGAGAAAAACAATAGGCCCGCAAGAAAAGTCAGAAGCGACACTGCCGCCTGCGGCAAATGTGCATAAATGATAGTCATATAATAACCCCACCCAAGTCTTCCCGGCTCAACGGGACGACGGCTTCGTACCGGCCGGATGTCTAACGGCAATACTAAAACCGCGCCAGAAGCAACAAGAAGCCTCGCCTGCAGGGCGATGCCCGAACCACTCAAGCCTCTGATTTCACCGCGAAAAACTATGACTTAAACCTGCAATCCGCCGAATAAGAAGCATCGCCACGATAAGCGGTCAGGCCGGCAGCGGGTCCTATTTCTGAGACATGCGGACCAAGCGATATATTTTATACACGGGACGATATATCCACTGCGCAAGGCGATATAATCACGAAGACGTAAATTGACGCATTCTATGCGTCAATCTATGCGGTTTTCCTGTTTTTGAAAAATTTTAGGAAATCCGAGAAATCCGATGGCCCGCCGAAAGTATGCGATGGTTACGCCATACTACACGGAAGACAGGTCGCTTATTGAAAAGTGCATTAACAGCGTCAAAAGCCAGTCAGTAACGACGGACCACATTGTTGTCTCCGATGGCGTGCCGCAAGACTGGATCGACGGCGCCGGCGTTCGGCATATCAGGCTCGATCGCAATCACGCCGACTATGGGAATACGCCTCGCGCCCTTGGCGCTCTTCTCGCGATCGGGGAAGAATACGATGGGATAGGCCTGCTTGACGCCGACAACTGGATCGAGCCGGACCATGTCGGCGCTTGTCTGGAGGCAGGAAAGAAAGAGCGGAATTGCGATTACGTAATCGCGCAAATGATGCTGCGCAGACCAGACGGATCAATCCTTTCTGTCCCGCCGGAACCCGGTCACGTCGATACGAACTGCTTTTTCTTTTTGCGCGGCTCGTTCAGCGTCATCCCGTATTGGGGAATGATGCCGAAACTCATTTCGCATTCATGTGATCGCGTTTTTAACAGGGTGATCATTCAGCGCGGGCTTGCTCGAGCCTTCGTGCAACACCCCACCGTGAACTATCTCTGTATGTGGGAAACCTTCTACAAATATCTCGGCGAGAAGCCGCCAAAAGGCGCAAAGCCGAATATTGACGCGAGCCATTCGAATAAATGGCTGCGATCGCTCACCCCCCGTGAATTGGAAGTCGCCGACAGATTGGCCGGCTTGCGGACAATGGACTTCTTCCGTCCATAACGGATAGATGGTGCCGGCGGAGAGGATCGAACTCCCGACCTTCGGTTTACAAAACCGCTGCACTACCGCTGTGCTACGCCGGCGACGCGCCAACAGCTATCAGCGCCGCGCGGGCCGGACAAGACCGCTCCGGCAGGCATTTCCGTCCCAGGAACCCGTCCGACACCACCCGCCCATGCACAGGCCTTCCACAGGCCCGCTGTGAATTGCGGGCAAAAGGTAAAACTGCGCCGAACTGCCTCATGGGCGTCCGAGTTGGGCGTTATCGGCAACGTATTGAGTGGAGATGGAGTGACCTGATGGCGTCTTCAGAATTCCCGGCAGACCAGTACGATGAACTGATCGACGAAACGATTGCAAGCTGCGACGGCAACCTGCGCAGCGCAGTGCGCGCGCTCCTGATCGCCAACGAACACCTTGAGACGGAAATCTCCCAGTTGAAGCACTGGGCCTATCTATCGGCCCGCAGGGCAGCCGCGAATCAGGACTATCTTAATTAAAGCCCAACCACCGCCTTCTTGCCGTTACAGATACGACCACAGGCAGAGCGTGTTGGCGACCACCGCAACCGTCAGTGCAAGGGTAAGGGCGCGATCCATCATCGTTGTCCGTTCGGCAGTCCGTGAGGCGAGAATCGTCTCATTCGATGCCGGGATTTGAAGGAGATTCGGGGGGAGAGTCCCGCGCTTTGTTTTTTCGCGGGCGTCTTGCGAAAAAGCCCGTTCGGAGTCCGCCTGCCGATTCTCAAGGCGCCCTCCCGCCCCTCAATTCATCCAGACGATGCCGCCATTGAGCGTCGCCGCATAGGCGACCCATGCGAGATACGGCGCGAGCAGCCAGGCTGCGATGCGATCCACCCGCGCGCTGGCCATGATGGTGAGCGCGATCGCGATCGCCAGCACCACGATCTCGATCAACGCCGCGCGCAGCGCATGCGCGCCGAAGAACAGCGGCGACCACGCCGCATTCAGCACCAGCTGAACGAAAAACAACCCAATCGCCCGGGTGCGCGCGGATGACGGCGCAGCCTTCTCCCACAACCGCCACAGCGCCACCGCCATCATGATGTAGAGCGCAGTCCACACCACCGGAAAGAGGGACGATGGCGGCGTCCATGACGGCTTCACGAGTTCGCTGTACCAGCCGGCGATCTGCGGCCGCGTGACGATGCCCTGCACGGCGGCGATGCCGAGGCACAGCACCAGGCACGCTGCAAGCCGTATCGTTGTTCGAAACTGCATCGGGGCCCTCACCGCGTCAGCTTCTCCAACTCGGGAAACGGCGCATAGTTCGCGTTCGCGCAAATATCGCCCGGCTTCTCGATCAGCCGGTCGAGGCGGCCGTCGATGTAGAGCGCCGCGCGATCATGCACCGGCGTGTAGTTGCCGTCGAGCGCCTTCGCGCTGTAGCGCAGGCAGACGACATAACGCTGCCGCCCGCCCACCTCGCGCTGGGTCGGCGCCGCGATCATGGCGCTGCGCACATCGGTCGGATCGTTCAAGTAGGTGTGCAGAAACGCGAGCAACTCGGCGCGGTAGGTCTTCGGAAACGGCTGATCGGCCGCACCGCGATCGGCGGTATAGGCAAGGCCGTCACCGTCGTCGCCGCCACGAAATGCGCAGCCGCCGAGCACAAGAATGACGGCGGCAAGCGGCCCGGCAACACGCAGCACGCGGCGGCCCGCTGTCTCCCATTTGCAACGCAGTTCGGGGAAGTCCATCGCGCGGAGATTCTCGGAGAATGTGGCGTTGACATGACACCGCCGCACCGCTTGATTGCGGGCACGGTACAGGTGCCGGCGCAAGCCGGCGTAATAGGGAATTCGGTGCCGTCGCGCTGGGGTGCTATTTCGCACACCTTCTCCGGCGCGGCAATTCCGAAGCTGCCCCCGCAACTGTCAGCGGTGAGCCGCTGTCCATCATGCCACTGAGCGCACGGCGCATGCCGGCTTGGGAAGGCGGACAGCAGCATTGATCCGTGAGCCAGGAGACCTGCCTGCCCCGGTCATCCATCCCTCGCGCGGGGCGTGCGAAGGAGCGGCTTCCGCAGCGGTGACACGACAACAACCGTTGCGGAGACATGGCATGGCCTTCTCCAGTCCCGATGTGAAGCATTGCACTTCATGTCATGCGTCTGGAAGCCGGTTCGTTCTCCGCCTGCAAGATTTCGGTGGGGGCCGAACGTGACATCGCATCAAACATTTTCGCGCAAGCGCATTGCGCCCG
>Ga0180223_1001392_pt1 | contig 18900 bp, 19 predicted proteins | sample eDN5th30CKraftOP_FD_151337 | JGI IMG/M metagenome (GOLD analysis project Ga0180223, IMG submission 151337) | Enriched Organic Plus compost microbial communities from Emeryville, California, USA - eDNA 5th pass 30_C Kraft OP (version 2) (version 2) ...
AACTTGCCGTTCAGGCTCAAGCGTAAGGTTAAGTCCAGACACAAGCCTATCTCCGATCCCAAAACAGAATCGGAAACCTCACAGATCAGCTGCCATCCCGAAAGGTGCCCTCGGCACGACGCTTACCATCGATCAGATCGCATTCGATCAGGTTCTGATCGCTCGACTTGCGCGACGTGTAGAGGTTAACGTTGACGCCGGGCTGTCCCTTGACCCATTTCAGCTTCGCCCCTCCAGCATTCTTGCCAGTGATATGCACAACACCGGGCTGCCCCGGCAACTCAAAGCTTTCCTTGCCGAGATCGACCATGCCCAGCTCGTCGGTGTGGTTTTCACCTTCGCGCGTCGGCTCGCCGTAGAATGAAGCCCACACGGTTATGGTTTCGTGCGCGGACTTGAGTTTTGCCGCAGCTTTTTCCGAAAGCGTGATTTTGAAATCGAAGCCAAGGGTGGTGTCGTTCGCATGTGCCTGCGCAGGCAGAAGCGACAACATGGCTGCCGACAAAAGCCCGTAGCCGGCAAGAGTGCGCATTTGCGCACCCAGTCTGGAAAACTGATCTCTGATCATTTCTCTCAACTCTCCTTCGTGGCGTACTGTCAGTGCCAGCGCGGCTGTCTACTCGTCGGCATCCGGGTCGTCGACGAGGCAGCCCATGCCATGGCAGCCCTGATAATTTCCATCCTCATCGAAATTGGGTTCGCCCTGCCGGTCGAACTGAGGGGTGTCGTCGATCTCTTCGTCGGGGTTGTCGACCAGGCAGCCTACTCCGTGGCAGCCATTGTAGCCGCTGCTGGGGACGTAGTTGGAAGTGGTGTGCTGCCTGTTGTGCTTGTGGTCGTCCGCCATGCCCTGAACGATGGCGCCAAGCACCGCGCCAGCTGCGACCGCACCGACATCGTGCCCATGATGGTCATACATGCGCGCATTGGCATCAAACGTGTCGCCGCGGCCATGATGGTAGCCGCCGACATCAGCAAATATGCCCGAACAGCCCTGCGCAACCCAGATATATTTGCTCTTTGGATTATATCCCCAAGTGCGGTTGAGAATGCAGGGGCTGCTGGAAATCTGGTGTATGAGCTGCGGCTTCGACAGCGGTCCTGCCCAGCATTCGCCATACTGATAATGGCGCGACTGGCATTCGACAGTAGACTGCGCCTGCGCTGCCGGGGCTTCCAGAAACGCGAAAGCGAAAAGCGGGGCGGCAAGCCAGAGGGTTCTTTTCATCGATATGCTCCGGTGAAACTGCGTTGAACCCGATCAGTCGTTGATCGCGGTTATTTTGATCACGTCGGCTTCACCTACACCTGAGAACCAGATTTCTCCCTCGCCCACCATCACGCCCTGCCAGTTGGCGAACAGCGTTTCATATGTCTGCCCCTGCAGGGCATGCTTGACCTTGGCGGTAATGATCTGGTCGTAGTCGGCAATGAAATGCGCGGTATCGCGGATTTTGATAGACTTGCCGCCAATGCGCGCCTGGAAGGGATATTCGATCATTGCCGCCACTGCCGCCTTGTCGCCAGCGGCCACGGACTTTTTCATGGTGTCGAAAAACGCGTGATAACGGGCGTGGTCGCCAAACAGCGTATCCAGCGTGTTGTTCATCTCGGTGACTGGATTGCCGAGGGCAGGCAGCGGAGCCGCAAATGCCACCAGCGCTGCTGCAGCTATACCCAAAAATGACTTTCGCATCATGGCTTCCTCGTGCCGGCTCCGCCGGTGAAGATTATTCTATATCCTGAACCTACTGTTCAGAGCGATCACGCTACTGCACGGGCAGAGCAACAAACGACTACAACGTCTGTTGCTAACAAAGAAACGGTCACGACCGTTGACTTCCTATTCTATGATCTGAATATGAAATTGTGATCACATTCTGAAAGCTAATGATGATTGAAGTGGTTTCGTGCGTACGGATATCCAAAGACCCAACTCTGCCCTTCGGCTTTCATATAATGACCGTTCCTTTCAGAAACTCCTCACTTTCTGCGTCGGGCAACCCGCCCTGATCTTGGAAGTATGGGAACCGTTTGGCAAGAAGTGGCCGTCTGATACTAGTTTAGAGGGTAATTGTATGAGGACCATGTCTATCATTGCTGCGGCCATTGCGGTCACAACGCTTGGCGCGTGCGCGCAAAAGGCGGACAGGGTCCAGGGGACATATACGTCAACTGCGCTTTACCAAAACCTGACTTGCGAGCAGTTGGTGCGCGAAGGCTGGACCGTCTCTAACCGCGCTCACGCTGCTGCCGGCAAGCAAAATCGCCATCGCGTGGAGGACGAGGTCGCCATCACTGCCGGCGTTCTGGTTTTCTGGCCGGCGTTGTTCTTTACCCATGGAAATGATGCTTCGACGGCAGAATTTGCACAGCTGAAGGGTGAGATGCAGGCGATCGAGGCAGCATCGCAAGCCAAGAATTGCGGCATCGTATTCAACCGGGCCTGATCCCGGCGAATCACTCCGCACAGGAACTGCTGTGCCCGCCGCAGAACTGGGCTTCAGAGACGTTGCCGCAATGGCAGGACAGGATGGACAATGCGTAAGAACGGATTGAAGGCTGCTGTCGCAGCCGCCAGAATAGCAACCGTGGCCGGAAAGCTTGTGCTTGCGGCCGGGCTGAGCATTCCGCACACGGCTCCCGCCTTTTCGGCGAGCTTCGATCTGCCGCCGCCCTATGTTTCAAGGGCGCTGGGCGCGGTGCTTATTCCCATCAACCATGCGTCGCGCCACCGTTACCAGATCCCGCCGAAGCTACATGGCGCTTATGTGCTGGCTGTATCGCCGCGCGGTGCTGCGGCGCGGCAGGGCATCGAGCCTGGCGATGTGCTGGCGACGGTACGTGACCATCCGATCCTTGTGCCTGCCGACGTTGACCGTCTGGTCTGGGGTGCGTTGGCAGTCAGTGTCACGGATTTCCTGTTTGGCGTTGCGCGGGGTTCTGACATTGTTCATGTCAACACCAACATCACCGTCAATAATTTCAACCAGACCATCAATGTCAACAATATCAACAACTGGACGAGCGTGGAAACCCAGAACAACTGGACCCAGATCGTCAATCAGTACAACACCAATATCTCCACCAGCATCACAGATAACAGCTATCGCTCCGATGTCTCGGTCCCTGAACCCGGCCAGAATTTCGACGGCACCAACCGCATAACGAAAACCGGCACCGATGGTCTGCCCGAGCCGGGGCAGAACTTCGATGGCACCAACCGTACTGCCGACGACATTCCCGAACCCGGACAAAACCTGTCGTCCGATGACATTGATGACGATGATGTTGACGATCTTGATGGCAGCGATGCGGATGACGTCGACGATACCGATGATGCTGACGACACGGATGACGACGATTCTGATGACAGTGACGACGATATCGACGATGGGGATTCCGACGACGATGCAGATGATGCTGACGACACGGATGATGACGATTTTGATGACAGCGATGACAGTGACGACGATATCGATGACGGGGATTCCGATGACGACGATGCAGATGATGACGTAGATGACACGGATGACGATGCAGACGATGCAGACGACAGCGACGACACCTCCGATGACAGCGACGACTATGGCGGCGATGACGACGAGGAGTGAGCAGCAGAGTAGCGCGCCCATTCGCGTCTCTTAAAAAGAGCTGATGTTTCGGGCTGATACAGTCAACAGTTGAAGGGGACGATCGTGCTTGAGGCGCTGGTTGTGAAGGAGGCAGCAGGGCGTGGGATCGGACGGGACAGGCGGCACCGCCCGCTCGTCCGTCGCATTGTCGGCGCAAAGCGGATGGCATGCAGGCTGACGCCCATGCTGGGTTGCGGCGTATCCGGGTTGATTCTTTCCGCGCTTCCGTTTCCGGCTGCGGCTGATCAGGTTCCACCTGTCGGTATCCCCCTAAAGCACGTTGCCTCGGATGACGATGAGACGGACTTTGATGCGCTCGGCATCATGATCGGCGTCAATGGGGCGCAGCCGCGCCTGTATCAGTTCGATACGGGCTCCGACATGTTCCTCGGGCAGGTCGACGAGGCGACGCCCGGTGTTCAGCCGGTACCGGGCAGCAAGCCCGGTCTGTATGGCTATGGTGACGGCACCTATGGCTACTGGATGCAGGAGATCCAGTTCGCAACCATGGCCTATTACCACCCTGATAATCCGAGCGAACCGGTCGCGACAATACCAGGCAAACACATCGCCGGGCGCATCATCGATTGGGTCTACAGCAAGAAGCATGACAGCTTCAAGGATCTCCACACGTCTGACAAACCTGTCGGCAACCATGATGGCGTTGCATATTATGCCGATCTCGACGTGCGTGCGCGCATGAAAAAGGGAGAGCCCGGCGACCATCCGCCCTTCTACGGCACTTTCGGGGCGGGCGACTATTCTCAAGACAAGACCTATATGGCCTCACCAGGGACGCAGACCAAATCCGGGTATGTCGTAGCTGCCAATGCGAATATGGGAGACAGCAACACACCTGGCTGTGCGCCCTGCCTTTCCCTGCACCTTACTCCGCAGGTTCGCGCGCAATTCACCGCTGTCATGCCATGGGGTAAGCTGGACTATGACGATTCGCTGCGGCAGTTTCCGAGCTCAGGCGCAAACGCTTCCAATATGCACGACGGAAACTACAGCTACACGATCTCGGTGCCGGTCGGGAAAAAGAAGCGAGCCGTCGATTTCCGCGGGCCGATCCTGTTCGATACCGGTACGGCGGAGTTCATCCTCGTGGATGCGGATGGAATGCTCTCAAAATTTCGATCCAAGGGTTACAAGCTGGCCGAGTATGATCAGGACTCGGTAGACATCAAGTTCTATGGCTTTGGCGACAAGCTGAATGATCTTGAATATGATGACGTCATCATCGGGCGCCTCGCGGACGAGGATAGCGGAAACACGGTGACAATCGGGCTTCCGTTCTTCCAATCGAATTCCGTGATGTACGACCTTGAGAAGAAGGTCTCCGCCTATTCTCCCTATTTCGTCACCACCAGCGACTTCTCGACGGATGGCACCGCGAATATTCCGCACCTTAGCAAAGTGAACGAAGACATTGGCAGCTCCGGCTGGGTGGGGCTGGCAGGCACATTGTCCGGAAAGGGCGATTTCACGATCGAAAAAGATGCAAATGTGCGTATGACCGGTGCCAACACTTACACCGGCGCAACCCATATCGCAGATGGCGCGTACTTGCATCTGGCCGGGGCCGGAAGCATCGAACATTCCGCCCGCATCCTGAATGAGGGCACATTCTATGTCGACCACAAGGGATCTTATCTGACAGCCTGGGGCGTCGATAAATCCTTCGAAGACGCCGTTCTTCGCGATATCTCGGGCGGTGGGGATATTGTGTTGGGGGCCAACCGGCTGATCGTCACCGCCGCGACCGGATCGATAAGCGGCTCAATCACCGACTATGACGACAACAACAAGAATCTCGGCGGAGGACTGGTGCTTGCAGGCGGCAAGCTGACCATTGCGGGTGACAATGACTATTCCGGCCTGACGGAAGTGGCCAGTGGTGCCGAAATGCACGTTACCGGCCAGCTAACCGGCGATGTTTCGGTTTATGGCAAGCTCATCGTGGATGGCCAGGTGTTCGGCACGGTCAAGGTCAACAATGGGGGCACGCTTTCCGGCACAGGCACCGTTGGGGCGGTAAAGGTTCTGCCCGGTGGCAAGGCTGCCCGCATGAAAACGACGGCGGTGGATTGAGCGATGCGCGGTTTCAGACACGATTCCGGCATGGCAACCGGCGCGAAAAAGCTGGCGGGTCTGACCGTATGCGCACTGCCATTAGCCCTTTCTCCGGCCCTTGCTAATGATACCACGGCAACGCTTAGCGGTGGCGGCCTTGAACTGACCGTCAGCACAGACATCGCGATGGAGACAGAGGAGCTTTATCTCTCCACGAAGGATGTGCGGGTCAGCTATCTGTTTCGCAACACGAGCAAGGCGGATATCCAGACTCGTGTTGCCTTTCCGATGCCCGAAGTCCCATTCGGCCCCATCGATAATGTCGTTCTGCCACAGCCCGGCAAGGACAACTTCGTTGGTTTCACGGCAAAGGCGGACGGTGAGCAGATCAGGCCGGAACTTCATATCCGGGCTTTGAGTGCTCCTGTCGATGAAGACACCGTGAAACCTGCCTTCCCGCAGGGCGCGGACATGACAGAGGCCGTGCGGCGTGCCGGTCTGCCGATCAACGCAGCGCTGGAGAGTTGGAAATCCACGCTTTCGGCAATGCCGGAAGGCCAGCGCAGGGCGCTTGTCAGCGAGGGGTTGCTCTATGATGGCGATGGCGAAGCCTCGCCTGACGGTTTGTCTCCGCAATGGTCGATGCGTGAAACCTATTATTGGCAGCAGACGTTCCCTGCGGGCAAAGCCGTGCAGATGGAGCACCACTACAGACCCGTGTCGGGCATGTCGTTTTTCACCGGCGATGCGTCTGACATGGAAACCATCAGCGCCACATTCGGAAAACGCTATTGCCTCGACCAGAACGGGTTGGCGGGTGTACGCCGACTTCTCGACAAGGCCCGCTCTGCGTCTGCCGGAGGTAAGGATGGCACCTTCGTCTTTGCCACGGAAACCGAATATGTGCTGCGCACCGGAGCCAACTGGAAGGGCCCAATCGGCGATTTCCGCATGACCATCGACAAGCTTTTTCCTGATGCGGTGCTATCCACCTGCGCCGACGGCATCGTCAAGACGGGGCCGACCACCTTCACGGTCGAACGCACACACTTCACCCCGGAGCATGACGTGCGCTTTGTCGTCTTCAGGTTCGGCGAGCCGGGCTGACGGCTGGTTTGCAGGAACACCAAATGCGAAACTGGTTCACAACGCTGGCAGCCATTCTCATGCTGTGTGCCGTCTCGGTGGTGGCGCGCGCGGAAACGCTGCCCGCAGGCGATTACTACATCGTCGCCAAGCACTCCCAAAAAGCGCTGACGGCTTTCGAGTATGACGATGGCGACACATATCTCGGTCAAGCGGTGCGCAGCGAGGAAATGGGCGATGCGCAAATCTGGACCATCGCGCCCGCGGGCGGCAAGTCCGATGCGGACAGCTACACGATCCGTTCGCGCAAATATGGCACCGCGCTGTCGGCGGGTGAAGAGAATGAAAATGGCGACACGAGCGCCACGCTTTCCGCGAGGCACGGTGCAAAGGCTCAGGTCTGGCGGCTTGGAAAACACCTGACCAGCTATGGGCTGGAGGCAGGTAAAAGCGGAAACGCACTGAATGTGACTGGCGCTTCAACTGCGGGCGATGCCTACATCATCGTCTACCAGGCCAGCACCGATGACAACGCTCAATGGATTCTGTATCCGGCAAAAGAGCGCAAAACGGCGGGCAACCCCATCTGGACCAGTTCCGAAATCGATAATGCCGACCGGCTCTATCGCCTCGTTGCTCTGCCTCCTGCCGTGCAGGAAGCAGACCGGATGCGGCGCATGAAGCTGATGGATTATCAGCCCAGCGGCATGTATGTGCGCAAGGGCGACAAGGTCTCTATGACCGTCCGGGGGCTGACGGATTCGCCCGACGGGCTGACCATTATGGTCGGGGCTATGAACAGCTATGAGGGCACCACCGAACAGAGCAAGCCACAAATGGTTCAGGTGCAGGAGGGTGCCACCAGCTTCACCGCTTCCCGAAATGGCATGATCTACTTCCTCTATGTGGACAGTGGCTTCAACGAAGCTCCCCTGCCGCCAATCGAGGTTGAGATCACCAGCGGCGGCATTCCAACGCCTCTGTTCATTGCGGGGCAGACTACGGCGGACGAGTGGCGGTCCATGATGTCGGAATATGCCGGTTCCCCCTATATCGAGCTGATGAACGACAAGGTGCTGATTACGGTCACGCGCAAGGTATTTCAGAACTCGAAGCTCACAGATCCGGGCAGCGTCCTCGATCTTCTCGGCAAGATTCTGGGCTGGTACGATGACCTTTCCGGGCTTGATGGCTCGTCACCTCTGCACGAGGTTTCACCGCTTCGCATGCACTATCTGCAGGACCTCGTGTCTTCGGCGCGGGCTCTGGACGGCATCTACATGTATGCTGCCGACTATTTCGTCGGCATGCCGGGTGAGAATGCGGGCGACCTGCTCGTACTGGATAGGTTGCGTCATGCCTGGTCGATCTGGCATGAGACCGGCCACAAATATCAGCAGAATGACTGGACGTGGAGCGAGGTGGTCGAAACCACCGTCAACATATACTCCCTCGAAGCGCAGGCCCGGCAAGGCTACCCCTCGCGCCTGAAGGAGCGTGATCCCGAAACAGGCAAATCGCCACTCGATCTTGCGCAGCGCTATCTTGCCCGCAAGAAACGCGACTTCACCGATTCAACGCAGATGCGGCTTCATCCAGATGATGACAGCGAATACTGGGTTCGTCTGGTGATGTTCAACCAGTTGCGTCAGTCCTTCGGAGACGGCTTCTATCCGGCGCTGCATCGTTACTATCGCGAAAACCCGCTTGGCTATGGCCAACTCAACGATCAGGATGCCCAGATTCAGGCGTTTGTGATAGCCACCAGCACCGTAACCGGGCAGGACCTTACCCGTTTCTTCACCGATTGGGGTGTCAGGCTGACGGATGATACGCGCCAGAGCCTTGCCGATCTTGGTTTGTCGCCCGCAGCCGCAGGGTTGTCGCGAACCGGCCTTGGCAAATGAAGCCCGATTGAAATCCGGGCGCGCATTGATGAAATTTGTCTGTGCGCCCCAATTGTGGAAAGCAGGAGCTTTCTCAAAAGAGGTAACCGTTTAAAGACTGATGACCTATCGCCTTTTCCTGCCCGCCTTCCGCTTTCTCGTTCTGCTTGTTGCGCTGCTCGATTGCGTCCCTGCCTCAGCCCAGCAGGCCATGATCCCGGAACCGGACAATGACAGGGTGGCGACAGTCGGCGTCTATGTGCACCCGCCTTTTGTGACGAAATCGGGCGACAGCTATGGCGGCATGGCAATCGACCTATGGGAGCTTGCGGCCGGCCAAATTGGGATTGCCAGCCGTTACATCGAATATGAAAACACCGGGGAGCTGGTCGAAGCGACGGCTTCCGGGGCGGTCGATATCGCCGTCACCAATATGACGGTCACGCGCGAACGTGCAGAACGCATCGACCTCACGCATCCATGGTTCGATGCCGGACAGCGCATTCTGGTACGACAGGATGGCGGTGCGGGCGCGGGTGACCTGCTGCGGGGGCTGAACGAATCCGGCCATCTCCAGACCTATGCGGGCATTGCGCTCGTTATTGTTCTTGCGACCGTTCTGGTCACACTGTTCGATCGCAAATTCGACCATGATTTTCCGAAGCGCTGGCGCGATGGCATCGCCGAGAGCTTCTATACCGTCATGTCCGTGGCGACATCCGGCAAGGCCCCGGCACGCAAGAACCTGTTTGGCTGGATAGGCCGGATATGGCAGGGCTTGTGGCTTGTTTGCGGCATCGCGGTGCTTGCCTATGTCACCTCATCGGTAACCAGCGTGATGACCGCCCTGTCGCTGACCAACCAGATCAATTCGGTGGCAGATCTTCCCGGCCGGATCGTCGGGGTCCAGCCGGGCAGCGTTTCGGAAGATTATGCGCGGCAGGCGGGTCTCAATACACGTCCATTCCAGCATATCGACGAGGCCGCCGATGCGCTTGCAGACGGTGCGGTCGATGCCGTTCTGGGGGATGCCCCGGTGCTGGAATATTATACGCACAAGAACCCGGGGCGGGGGCTGACAGTGGTCGGGCCGATCTTCGCGCCCGACAAATATGCCTTCGGCCTGCCACAGGGCAGTGAGCTGACGCGCCCGCTGTCGGTGGAGATAATCGGCTTGCATGAAAGCGGCCGACTTGCGGAAATCAGGGCCCGCTATTTCGGCAACGAATAAGTCGGCTTTGCTGACGCTTTTCCCGCTCTTACAAGAATGGCCCTAATCTAGAACGTTGAACAGCACTGCGATCCAGACCGCCTGCGCCGTAAGTGCGCAGAAGGCATAGACAGCGTCGTAACGCGGTGAACGGAATGCCAGTCCGCCGGCGGCGCCTGCGATCAGCAGCGCCTGCCGGATTGGATAGGCGATGCCGTAATGATGATAATATTTCTCGCCCTTCACCAGCGTGTCGATCACGTCGATAACGAAAAGTACCAACAGCAGCGCATAAAACCAGCCGCGCCTCTGACTGAAATAATCCTGGAAACCCCGGTACTCCCGAATCTCATCGGGAAATAGCATGGCGGCCAGCATTACAAACACGATGGAATAGGAAATCAGCAGGAAATAGAGAGAGAAAGTCCAGACCCGGGTTTGCGACAGGGCAAACTCGAACCACCAGAAATGAATAATAAACAGGAAGATGCAGATTACCCAGGCGAAGTGGACGGGGTAAATCTTTTCCTTGCCCGGATGCTGGATGAATCGGGTTGCGCCACTCACCAGCCGGGCAACGCTCAGGCCCAAAACCATGCCGATGATAATGCGGATATGCACGAAGATTTCGTGGCTGCTCTGGGTCAGTGCATCGGCAACCATCAGTGGCGGGTCCCTGTTGCTGGCTGTGCCTGGCTTACGTTTCAACGCAAAGCCGGTCGGGGCACAGTGCCCTCCTACCGCTTTCCGGATCGCGCCGCAACTCGCTGGGGCAGGTGTGGCGAAGGCGCCTCATAGTCGAAGACAGATGACTGTGGCTTGAAAAACCGCAGGCTTCGGCAATTTCAACCAGCGAACGGTCGGTCAACAGGATGAGCTGTTCGGCCTTTTTGGTGCGCAGTTCCAGTATATAGCGGTGTGGCGGCTGCCCCACCGTCTGTCGGAAGGCACGGAGAAAGTGGCTGGGCGAGAGATCTGCCACTTTTGCAAGTGTTTCGATGCACAGGTCCCCGGTCAGATTGGATTCGATATAATTACTGACGTTCCGCCACGAGCGAGCAGAAAGACCGCCGCGATGAAGCGGAGCAGGTTGGCCGGCAGCGGACGAATAATGGCGCAGCAGATGGATCGAAAACACTGTTAGCAGGGAATCCAGATAGACCTGACTGGTCGGGCCTGGGTTGGTCAGCTCGTCACGGACCATCTCGGCGATCATCATTGCTTTTGGATCTGTTAAGCCGGCGCGGGGCGGTTGCAATTCAAAATCCGTGCGCCCGAATTCCGCCTGCGCCAGTGCATTCAGGCGCCGTGGTTGCAGCGCCACCAGAAGGCTTTCCTTCGGCATTGACCAACTGGCGTAAAAATCGGCTGTCGCCGGAATGATCTCCAAGCAACCGCGAGGTGCCATAAAACTTGTCTGCAGATCAGTATTGAGCGCCGCGATACGCGACGGTTGCGGGGTGAGCATTACCAGCGCCATGTGGGCAGGTGCTTCGAACTCGATTTTGTTGGGTGAACGTAGCAGCCGCGATGTCTCCTTCGAACCGCGGCCCCCACTCGATCGGGACGTTCCCTAACAACAGATCGCTCATATTCCGGTTCCGGCCTCTTGCTGAAGCGCCCCGGGTTTCCCGGAAGCGGTTGCATTTGAGTCATGCAACCATATCGAGGGTTTCGATGGCTGCATAGAAGGTGGCTTCGGCTTCGGCCGGCGGGATGTGGCCGATGGGTCCGAAGATCTGATGGTTGTTGAATCAGTCGACCCAGCGCAGGGTCGCCATTTGGAACGCCGAAGCGTTCGGCCAGGACCGCCGCCGCCAGATGACCTCTGAGCCAAAAGCCTCAACACGCAAAGTCAAACTCCACCGCTGAGAAGTCGACCCGCGAGAGGAAACATCGCATGAGCAACATTTCTCCCGGCACTCGGCACCTCGCGTACCACCTGGCATGGTTGTGCGCCGGTCACCCATCGGTCATACTCGATTCCGCTGCGATTGGGTGCCGTCATGCGCGTCCGCTTGACGTTCCGCCTCGAACGCTTCTTTCCCCTTTCCGGCCCACAGTTCCCGCGCCCGTTCGCCGTCCTCGCTATGGAGCTTCTTCGCCATCCAGAGGAGCGCGCCGAGGATCGTGGCGCGGTCATCGCCGGCCAGGTCCACGATCCCGGATTTGACGACAAGGCCACCGAGTTCGATCAGATGTCTTGTGCGCTTGCGGCGCTCGACCTGCCATGTGCGCATGTCATGCCGCGCCCGCGCTGCCTGATACCGGTTGCGTGCCGCCCGATTGCGTCGGAGCGCCGCCAGCGTTGTCGTCAGGCGGTGATGCAGTTCGCCGCGATTTGCCGCGAAAGAACGCTGCCCCGCGCTTGGCCCATGCTTCTTTCTTTCCGGCATCAGTGGTTTCCGCCAGCACGATCAGCGCACCGGCCAGTTCCTCGGCGGTGAACGCATCCGCCCCGGTGGCGATCACCAGTTCGCCAAGCTGCTGCACCTTGCGGGCTTTCAGTTCCTTGGCCTTGTCCTCAAGCGCCTTGAGTTCCGCGTCATAGTCTCTGGGTTTCCGCATGTTCGTATCCTTTCCCGGTTGCAAGTCGTTGATGCGGTAAGGATAGTTGCGCGGGCGACCGAACGCAGTATTGTTGCCGGGACGGTGTGGCATGGCCCGGTCCATCCCGAGATTTTTTCGAGGGAGGGCGCGCTTATACGTCGTTCCGACGTGCGCCTGACCGTGCCAATGCTTGATCGCGATGGCGATCTATCATCTTCACGTCAAGGTCATTGGCCGCAAGGCCGGAAACAGCGCGGTGGCGTCCGCCGCCTACCGCTCGGCCTCGCGGATGCGCGACGAGCGGCTGGGGCGCGTGCAGGACTTTTCCAAGAAGCGCGGTGTCGTCCATTCCGAAGTGCTGCTGCCGGAGAACGCGCCGGAGCAATGGTCCGACCGCGAACGGCTCTGGAACGATGTGGAGGCGTTCGAGGTTAGGAAGGATGCCCAGCTTGCCCGCGAGGTGGAGTTTTCCATTCCGCGCGAGATGACGCAGGCGCAAGGCATCGAGCTGGCCCGAGATTTCGCGCAGGCCGAGTTTGTCGATCAGGGCATGATCGCCGACCTCAATGTGCATTGGGACATCGGCGAAGACGGGATGCCGAAACCCCACGCCCATGTGATGCTCACCATGCGCTCAGTGGACGAGAACGGTTTCGGCCAGAAGGTGCGGGAGTGGAACCGCACCGAGATGGTCGAGCGGTGGCGCGAACGCTGGGCCGAGCATGTCAACGAACGGCTGGCCGAACTCGACATCGACGCCCGCATCGACCATCGCAGCCTTGAGGCGCAGGGCATCGGGCTTGAGCCACAGAGCCAGATCGGCGCACCGGCACAGCGCATCGAAGGCGAAGGGATCGAGGCTGCCGACCGTGCCGACATGCACCGGGAGATCGCGCGTAACAATGGCGCGCGCATCATTGCCGATCCATCGCTGGCGCTGGACGCGATTACGCATCAGCAATCGACCTTCACACGCCGCGACATGGCGATGTTCGCGCACCGGCACAGCGACGGGATCGAGCAGTTCAACGAGGTGATGAGCGCGATGCGCAACGCGCCCGATCTGGTCGAGCTTGGACAAGACGGACGCGGCGAGGATCGGTTCACCACCCGCGACATGATCGAGGCCGAACAGCGGCTCCATCGCGCGGCCCAGATGATGGCGGAGCGCGAGCGCCATGAGGTGAACGAAGCCGATAGAGAGGCAGCACTTGCCCGTGCGGAACAGCGCGGCCTTGTTCTGTCCGGCGAGCAGGCCGACGCGCTGGCGCATGTCACGGACGGGCGCGATCTCGGCATCGTCGTCGGCTATGCCGGAACGGGAAAGAGCGCCATGCTCGGCGTTGCCCGCGAGGCTTGGGAGGCGTCAGGCTACGAGGTTCGCGGCGTTGCCCTGTCCGGCATCGCGGCGGAAAATCTGGAAAGCGGATCGGGCATCGCGTCACGCACCATCGCCAGCATGGAACATGGGTGGAAGAACGGGCGCGAAATGCTCACCAGCCGCGACGTGCTTGTCATCGACGAGGCGGGGATGGTCGGCACGCGGCAGTTGGAGCGCGTCCTGTCCCACGCGGCGGAAGCCGGTGCAAAGGTCGTGCTGGTCGGCGATCCGCAGCAGCTACAATCCATCGAGGCGGGCGCGGCGTTCCGCTCGATCCATGATCGCCACGGTGGCGCGGAGATCGGCGAGGTTCGCCGCCAGCGTGAGGACTGGCAGCGAGACGCTACGCGTGATCTAGCGACCGGCAGGACCGGCGATGCGATCCATGCCTATGACCGTCATGACATGGTGCATGAAGCGGCGTCCCGCGAGCAGGCCCGCGACGAACTGATCGACCGATGGGACCGCGATAGGCAGGCCGCGCCGGACAACAGCCGCATCATCCTCACCCATACCAACGCCGAGGTGCGGGAACTCAACGAAGCCGCCCGCGACCGGATGCGGGACGCGGGCGATCTGGGCGAGGATGTGCGCGTCACAGTCGAGCGCGGGGAAAGAAACTTCGCCGCCGGTGATCGCGTCATGTTCCTGCAAAACGAGCGCGGGCTTGGGGTGAAGAACGGCACGCTCGGCACCATCGAACAGGTCAGCACGCAGAGCATGACAGTGCGCACCGATGACGGGCGCGGCGTCAACTTCGACCTGAAGGATTACAACCGCATCGACCACGGCTATGCCGCGACAATCCACAAGGCGCAGGGCATGACGGTGGACCGGACGCATGTATTGGCGAGGCCCGGCATGGACGCCCACGGCAGCTATGTCGCCCTGTCGCGCCACCGCGACGGCATGGACCTGCACTATGGCCGCGACGACTTTGCCAGCCAGGACAAGCTCATCAACACCCTGTCGCGCGACCGCGCCAAGGACATGGCGACTGACTATCAGCCCGCGCAGAGCTACGCCGAACGGCGCGGCATCACCTTGCCTGAGCGCGATGTCTCGATTGAACAGGCGCGCGCGCCGAGCGCCGCCATCGACCGGATCGGCGAAATCATCTTCAGCGTGCGCGAACTCCGCGACGGCGCAGAAGGGCCAGAAAGGGAGACGAGCGGCAGGGGGATCAGGCAGGAGATCGAGGCGGTAGCACAGGGCGCCGGGATCGATCCAGAAGATGCCATGCGCCACGCCCGCAGAATGGCGCTCATCCGCCATGCTCATGCCATTGCCGAGGTCTTCAACGCCGAGGATGCCGGGAGCAAGGCAAGCCGCGAACAATGGGAAGAACTGGTCGATTCCCGTAAGGCGTTCGATGGGGTGCGCCCCTTCGGCTGGCAGGACGCGGAAGCGGCCTATGCCAAGGATGATAGCCTTGCCCATGAGGCGGGATCGGGCAAGGTCAATCGCGCCATCCGCGCCCTCCAGCTCGAAACCGAGATTCGCACCAGCCCGGAGCGCCGCGCGGATCGCTTCGTGGAACGGTTCCGGGAACTCAAACAGACCGGCGAGCGCCAATATGCGGCGGGCAACTATTCCGGCTACAGGTCAGCGCGCGCGGAGATGGGCAATATGGCGATGAGCCTTGAACGCGATCCGCAGATGGAATCCCTGCTCGAAGGCCGCAAGAAGCAACTCGGCATCAGCATGGATTTCGACTCAGGGATGAGGCTTGGTCGGCAACTTGCCCTCAGTCACGGCCTTGGTAGAGGTCGGGGCATCGGATTGTAGATCGTAGAACCATCCTATTTACCGCCGTTTCTACGCTACACTACTACGGCAGCTAAATATCTATTGCGAAACGATAAATCGTTGCCTTGTCTGGTCTCTGCAATTGTCAGAAACAACCAGCAGGAGGCAGCAGGACCATGCGCCAACCAGACCGCATCATTCGCATGAAGACCGTTCTTGCCCGCACCGGCCTGTCCAGGTCCACCATCTATCGCAAGATCGCCGAAGGCACCTTCCCGCGCCAGATGAAGATCAGCGCCAACGGCGCGGGCTGGCATGAATCCGACATTAATCGCTGGATTGCCTACCCTGCCGGATGGAAGCCGCGCGGCGAGTTCGATTTCCTCGATGACTATTGATCGCAGGGACGACGACAAGCCGGAGGCGGCTTCCCGTTCCCGGCGCAGCAAACGACCGCCCACGGCGTCGGAGCAGCTTGAGGAATTGCTTGGCTATCCGTGGCCGTTCCCCGGCAGGCCGCCAAAGCACGACCTCAGCACATGGACCGTCACCGACGACTGGCCCGATCCCGTTCCGGTCACGCAAGCCGAGATCGAGGTGTTCGAGCGATGGTTCGGCGACCTGTTCGATGAACTCTTTGGCTCCGATGTTTGATGGTGTCGATCTCAAATCGGTACTTGAATAGTTGTCTTGTGATGATAATATTTGTCCTCGTGACAACGCGAGGACAAGCCATGTCGGTTCTGAAAGTCGGCATAGGGCAAGCCGGTGATGGTGATGGCCCCGCCGCGTGGTTTCCTTCTACAGAGTCGTTCGCGCGCCTGCTGACCGAGGACAATCGCACGATGTTGCGCCTGATCGCGGAACGCTCGCCGGAATCGCTGGACGAGCTGGTCGAACTGACCGGCCGCGCCAAGCCGAACCTATCCCGCTCACTCCACAGGCTTGCGAGTTACGGCATCGTTCGCATGGAGCGTCACGGCCGAAAGATCGCGCCAACGCTGCTTTGTGACGCCATCGAACTGACACTTCCCCTTACCGGGCGCGGCCTGTCCGGCACCAAGAAGAAAGGAAACCGGGCATGACCGCTCCTGCGATTCCCCTGCGCGCCGCCCTTTACCTGCGCGTTTCGACGGCGCGGCAGGCCGAGCATGACGTTTCCATTCCCGACCAGAAGCGGCAGGGGGAAGCCTATTGCGAGGCGCGCGGCCTGCAACTGGTCGAGACCTTCATCGAACCCGGCGCATCCGCGACCAATGACCGCCGCCCGGAGTTCCAACGCATGATCGAGGCGGGCACATCGAAGCCTGCGCCCTTCGATGTTGTCGTCGTCCATTCGTTCAGCCGCTTCTTCCGCGACCATTTCGAGCTTGAGTTCTACGTCCGCAAGCTGGCGAAGAACGGCGTGAAACTGGTGTCCATCACGCAGGAAATGGGGGATGACCCCATGCACGTCATGATGCGGCAGATCATGGCGCTGTTCGATGAATACCAGTCCAAGGAAAACGCCAAGCACGTCATGCGGGCCTTGAAGGAGAACGCCCGGCAAGGCTTCTGGAACGGCTCGCTTCCTCCTATCGGCTATCGCACCGTCGCCGCCGAGCAGCGCGGAGCCAAGACCAAGAAGAAGCTGGAAATCGACCCGCTTCACGCCGACACGGTGCGGCTGATCTATCGCCTTGCGCTGGAAGGCGACGGCACCACCGGCCAGATGGGCGTCAAGAACATTGTCTCGTATCTCAACAGCCGCCGCATCTTCACCCGCGACGGCGGACGGTGGGGCATCGGTCAGGTTCATCGTATCCTGACCCGCCGCACCTATATGGGCGAGCACGAGTTCAACAAGCGGTCCAAGACCAAGGAATTGAAGCCGGTCAGCGAGATCGTCACCGTCCCTGTTCCGCCGATCATCAACAAGGAGACGTTCGAGGCGGTTCAGAAGCTGCTCAAGGCCCGCAATCCCAAGGTCATGCCCGCCCGCGTCATCAGCGGCCCCACCATGCTCACCGGGCTTATCCATTGCGCCAAGTGCGGTGGGGCCATGACCATCCGCACCGGCAAGGGCGGGCGCTACCGTTATTATGCCTGCTCCATGAAGGCGCGGCAGGGACCGACCGCCTGCGACGGCATGGCCGTGCCAATGGAAAAGCTGGACGATCTGGTCGTCAATCACCTTGAGAAACAGCTACTCCAACCCGAGCGGCTGGAAACCGTCCTTGCCGCCGCGCTTGACCGCAGGGAAGAGCACGCCGAGCGCCGCCGTGAGCATATTGCCGAACTCAATAAGCGTGCCACCGAATCGGAACTGCGTCTCAAGCGGCTCTATGACGCCATCGAGGCAGGTGTTGCCGATCTGGACGACCCGGCGCTGAAAGATCGTATCGACGGCCTCAAGGCCATCCGCGATCAGGCCAAAGCTGATGCCGAGCGTGCGCAGGCCATGCTCCAGAACACAGGACAGAAGGCGGTGACTCCGCAGATGCTGCGCAAGTTCGCCGCAACCGCCCGCGACCGTATCCGGCTGGAAGGTGGCGGCTATCGCCGCGACCACCTGCGTGCGCTCGCGCAGCGCGTCGAGGTTGCTGAAGGCGAAGTCAGGATCATGGGATCGAAGTCCCGGCTGCTACAGACGCTCGTGGCGGGAAGTGGCGTAAACTCAGTGCCCACTCAGGGACTGAAGTGGCGGAGGGAGAGGACTCATCCTCTAACTCTCTGATAAGCCGAGGAGAATCGCCCACAACTCCCGCCCATTCTTTCGCATTTCGCCGTATGCGCAGCATTACGCAGTTCGCAAACGCGAGTGGCCGGCAGCGCTCATGCGGACATTTCACGTAGCCCTGCTCACCCTTGCGCAACAATCTGACTGGTTTGTGCAAAGAATAGCGCTCACGAGTGAATCCAGGCGAATCGTGGCGAATTGCTTCGTAAAACTTGGAGCGGTTCAGACTCTTCCACAAACTCGCTCAAAGTATGCCCCACATAGCGCCAGAACGCCTTCGTATTCTTGAGCAAATCTTCGATACCGCAGAAATTCTCTGTTCAAGACAGGCAGCGCAGCGCCCGGTGTTTGGCGCTCCGGCCAGTATTACCTTGATAGTGTTTTCCGGCCACGCCTTCGTCGTGTCGCATTCCAACTTGGCAGGACGAAAGGACACGAAAATGAAGGCAACATGCATGAACCAACTTGAACTGGCGGTGCGTGAGAACGGCGGTGAGAAACTAGTCCACGGAAGCGGCGGCATGGAGCTGCTGCGGGCGGCGTAAAAGTCGTCCACCCTTTCCCTTTCTGCGACAGCAGGGAGGGCGCGAGGATTTTCAGCGTGGAAC
>Ga0180223_1001393_pt1 | contig 18877 bp, 16 predicted proteins | sample eDN5th30CKraftOP_FD_151337 | JGI IMG/M metagenome (GOLD analysis project Ga0180223, IMG submission 151337) | Enriched Organic Plus compost microbial communities from Emeryville, California, USA - eDNA 5th pass 30_C Kraft OP (version 2) (version 2) ...
GTGGGCATCGAGATCTGGCGGGTGCTGGTCATGCTGGCATTGGACGAGAAGGTCTCGGTCAATATGGTGTGCAGGCTCATCGGCATGGACAAAGGCTCTGTCAGCCGCTGCTTCAAGAGCATGTACGAGAAAGGCTTCATCACGTTCTCGCACGATCCGAAGGACGGGCGCGTGCGTTATGCCACTCTGACCGCGGCCGGCCGGCGCAAGCACGACGAGATAAAAGGCCTGGCGCTGGAGCGCGAGCGCGCATTCCTGTCGTGCCTCAGCCCGGAGGAAACCCGCGTGCTGCTGGGGCTGCTGCACAGGCTGCACGCCAATCTGCCCAACGTGGAAAAAGCCACCCAGCGGTATCTGCGCGAGCATGTCGTCGACGGCCAATCCTGATCAGGTCCCCATGCCGCAGCGTGGGGGCTTTTTTTGAAGCGCTACGGCTGGCGCGCCGCCGGCAGTTCGAACTGGAACACCGCGCCGGCCGCGGCGCCTTCCACCAGCCGGATCTCGCTTTGATGCAGCTGCAGGATGCGCTGCACGATCACCAGCCCCAGTCCGCCAGAATCCTGCGGCCCGCGATGGAGCGCGGACGCACGCGTGAACAGGCCCGCGCGCAGCGCTTGCGGAATGCCGGCGCCGGAATCGCTGACCTGCACCCGCACGTGGTTGCGCGCCAGGGCCAATTGCAGTTCAATGCGGCCGCCCAGCGGGCTGTGGCGGATCGCGTTGTCCAGCAAGTTGGTCAGCACGCGTTCCATCAGGCCCAAGTCCGCGCATACCGGCGGCAGTGCCTGGGCAATGTCGGTGGCCAGTTGCTGCTGGCGCGCTTCGGCGGCCAGTTCGAACTTCTGGATCACGTCCTGCACGAGTTCGGGCAGCGAAAAGGTTTCGAGCTCCAGGCGGACCAGTCCGGACTCCAGCCGCGCCAGCTCGAACAGTTCTTGTGCCAGCCGGCCTACTTTGCGGCTTTGCGCCAGCGCGATGTCCAGATAGCGGCGGCGCTCGTCCGCGTCCAGCGTCTCGTCTTTCAGGCGCAGTGTTTCCAGGTAGCCGTGCAGCGAGGTCAGGGGCGTGCGCAAATCGTGCGAAATATTGGCGACCAGGTCGCGCCGCTGCTGGTCCTGGCGGGTCAGTTCGCGCCATTGGTCCGAGATGCGTCGCCCCGTCTGCGCGAAGGCCCGCCGCAGCACGGAGAGCTCGTCCGCGCTATTGTCCGCGGCATCCCCGGGGCGCTCCAGCGCGGCCAGCGCCATGCCGTCCTCGCCATCGAACGCGCGCACCGCCCGCGTCAGCCCGCGCAGCGGCCGCGTGATCAGGGCGAAAGCCGCCAGGCCCGCCGCCAGGCCCAGCAAGGCCACCAGCGCGATGGACCACAGCGTGGTGCGCAGCACCGAGCTGCGCGACACCGACATGGCCAGCGCGTCGTGCGCCTGGCCTTGCAGGACCACGTAGACATAGCCTTTGTCCTGTCCGGCCACCTGCACGGGCGCGGCGCTGAATACCTTGCGGGCATCCGCGCTGCGCGGGTCGTCGCCCATGATGGGCAGCATGCCGCCCGACAACAGGCGCTTGACCGGCGCCAGGTCTACGCGGTCGCGCCTGATCTGCCCGGCCGGGGCGGCGTCGCCCACGATGCGGCCGTCGTTGGACAGCAGATAGACTTCGACCGCGGGGTTCACCGCCATCAGCATGTCGAACAGCGAGCGCACGGCGTCGGGCTTCCATCCGCCGGCATCCATCAATTGCGTAGTCCCCGCGATATGCTGCGCCAGCCCGCTGGACAGGCGCTGGACCACCTCTTGTTCGTAGCGGGAGTTGGCGGCGATCTGCAGCCAGGCGGATGCGCCGCAGCAGGCCAGCAGCAGCAAGGCAAACACCCCGGACAGCCGGTGGGTCAGGGTCAGGCGTTTCATGATGCAGCCCTCTCGGCGCCGGGGCCCGACGCGAATTTGTAGCCTTTGCCCCATACGGTCAGGATGCGGCTGGGATTGGAGGGGTCGGCTTCCACCTTGTTGCGCAGCCGGTTGATGTGGGTATTGACCGTGTGCTCGTAGCCCTCGTGCTGGTAGCCCCACACATGATCCAGCAGGTCCATGCGGGAAAAGACCCTGTCCGGGTGGCGTGCGAAGAAGTGCAGCAGGTCGAACTCGCGCGGCGTCAGTTCCAGGCGGCGCTCGTCCACATCGGCCGTGCGCGCGATGGGGTCAATGGACACGCCATGCACGGCAAGGCTGCCGGCGTCGATGCGGGCATTGCGTTCCACGGCATCGCTGCGGCGCAGCAGCGCCCGTACCCGCGCCACCAGCTCCAGCATGGAAAACGGCTTGGCCAGATAGTCGTCGGCGCCCAGCTCCAGCCCGAGTATGCGGTGCAGTTCGCTGGACCGGGCGCTGGTGATGATGATGGGGGTGTAGCGCGCCATGGCGCGGGCCCGCTTGCAGATCTCCAGGCCATCGATGCCGGGCAGCATCAAGTCCAGCACCAGGGCGTCCCAACCGCTTTCTTCCAGCCGCCGCATGCCCTCGTTGCCGTCGGCCGCGTGTTCGATCTCGTAGCCTTCATTGCGCAGATGCAGGCGCAGCAGTTCGGCGATGTGGGCATCGTCTTCGACAATCAGCACGCGTCGGGGCGTATCCATGGCAAGGCCTGGGCGGGTTGGAAACCGCCATTTTCGCCGATCCGCGGCGGCAAGTTGTCACAATAATTTTAAGTTTGCGTGAGGACTTCGATATCGGCTCCGGGGAAAAATGGCATCAACCACAGCAAGCCCGGAGTCCCGCCATGTCGGCAAGCCTCGCAAGACCTGATGCCTCGTCAGTTTCCCGCCCGGGGGGCGTCGTCCACCCTGGCTGGCTGAGGACGGCGCATTGGCTGAACGCCCTGGCCGTCGCGATCATGGCATGCAGCGGATGGGGCATCTATAACGCCGCGCCATTCTTCGACTTTGTCTTTCCCAGGGGCATCACCCTGGGCGGCTGGCTGGGCGGCGCCCTGCAGTGGCACTTTGCCGGCATGTGGCTGCTGGGTATCAATGGCCTGCTGTATCTGGCACTGAACCTGGCCACCGGCCGGTTCTGGCGCAAGTTCTTCCCCTTGAGCCTGCGCGGCGCGGCCGCCGACATGGGCGCGGCCCTGCGCGGCAAGCTGTCCCACGCCGACCTGCGCCGCTACAACCAGGTCCAGCGGCTGGCCTATCTGTTCGTCATGGCGGACATCGCGGTGCTGGTGCTTTCCGGGCTGGTGCTGTGGAAGTCCGTGCAGTTCGGCGTGCTGCGTGAACTGCTGGGCGGCTATGAAGCCGCGCGGCGTGTGCACTTCTACGCCATGGCGCTGCTGATGGCCTTCGTGGCGGTCCACGTGGCGATGGCGGCGCTGGTGCCCCGCAGCCTGTTCGCCATGATTCGCGGCAAATGAAAGCAAGAGGCCGGAAATGAGCCAGAGAAAACGACTTGCGCTGCCGGGCCTGGACGGCCCGGCCATCCTGAAGGAAGCCCGAAGCCTGCTGGCCCGGCGGGCGCCGCAGCCGTCGCGCCGCGCCTTCCTGGGCCGTGGCCTGACCCTGGGCGGACTGGCCATGCTGTCGGGTTGCTCGCTGTCGGATGACGAGAGCGTGGAAAAGGCGCTGGCCGCCGTATCGCGCTTCAATGATCGTGTGCAGGGCTGGATGTTCGACCCCGGCAAGCTGGCGCCTACTTATCCGGAGTCGATGATCACGCGGCCTTTCCCGTTCAACGCCTATTACGCCATCGACGAGGTCCGCCATGTCGAAGAGGAGTCGTTCCGCCTGGAAGTTGCCGGCCTGGTGGCCGACAAGCGCCCGTGGCGCCTGGAAACGCTGCGCGCCATGGCGCAGGTCGAGCAGATAACGCGCCATATCTGCGTGGAGGGCTGGAGCGCCATCGGCAGGTGGGGCGGGGTGCCGTTCTCGGCTTTTCTGAAACGGGTGGGCGCGGACCTGACCGCCAGGTATGTGGGTTTCAAGTGCTCGGACGACTACTACACCAGCATCGACATGCCCACGGCGCTGCACCCCCAGACCATCTTGGCGCTGACGTATGACGGCAAACCTTTGCCATCCGAGTACGGCTTTCCCATGAAGCTGCGCATGCCTACCAAGCTTGGCTATAAAAATCCCAAGCACATCAGGGCAATTTTCGTCACCAACACCTACCCGGGCGGTTACTGGGAGGACCAGGGCTACAACTGGTTCGGCGGGAGCTAGGTGCAATCCAGTCTCATCAACCAGTTTTATCAACCAATCTTATCAACCAACCAAAGGAACACATCATGAAAAAAATTACCCTCGCCGCCTTTTCCCTGTGCCTGGCTTTTGGCGCCGCGTCCGCCCATGCCGCCGACACCATGGGAAAGGGCTCCATGGCCAAGGAAGGAATGGCCAAGGAAGGAATGGCCAAGGAAGGGATGTCGAAGAGCGGCATGGTCAAGGACGGGATGTCGAAGAAAGGAATGTCGAAAGAGGGAATGTCGAAAGAGGGAATGGCCCGGGAGGGGGCGGCCAAGGACGGCATGTCAAGCAATGGCATGGCCAAGGAAGGGATGTCTAAAGAGGAGGGGACGGCCAAAGGCGGAATGTCCAAAGATGGAATGTCCAAAGATGGAATGTCCGGCGACGCGATGAAAAAATAAGCCCCGCGCAGCGCGCAGGGCAGTCGGGCGCCGCGCCGCGGAGCCCGCCCTTTCCCCTGAAAAGGAGCACCCCATGACCTTGAAGCGCAGACATTTTCTCAGCCTGGGAGGCGCCGCCGCCCTTGCTGCCGGGCTGGCGCCCCTGCTGGCCGCGCGCGGCCAGCCGCCGGCGGCCCGCGCCGCCTTCCCTTTTGCCTTGAGCGATGCCCAATGGCGCGAGCGGCTGACACCCGGGCAGTACGAGGTATTGCGCCGCGAAGGCACTGAACGTCCCTATACCAGTCCGCTGAACGACGAACACCGCAAAGGCCTGTTTTCGTGCGCGGGCTGCCGGCAGCGTCTGTTTTCCTCGTCCACCAAATTCGACAGCGGCACCGGCTGGCCCAGTTTCTGGCAGCCTCTGGACAATGCGGTCGGGCAGACCCGCGACAGCCGTTTCGGCATGGTCCGCAACGCGGTGCACTGCGCCCAGTGCGGCAGCCACTTGGGGCATGTCTTCGACGACGGCCCCCGCCCCACCGGGCTGCGCTACTGCATGAATGGCGTGGCGATGACTTTTACCCCGCAGGCCTGAGCGCCGCTATTTCACAGGGCCATACCCCATGATCACCCCTCCCCGTAAATTCTGCGCGGCCCTGGCCGCCGCCTGCGGCCTGGCTGGCGCCAGCGCGCCGCAAGCCGCCGAAAAAGCCTTCATCATCCCGCCGCCCGCCGTGGACCAGGCAACAGGCGCGGCCACTTCTGAAAAAGCCGTCATCGCCGGAGGCTGTTTCTGGGGAGTGCAGGCCGTGTTTCAGCACGTCAAAGGGGTGAGCCTTGCGGTGTCCGGCTATGCTGGCGGCAAGGCGGACACCGCTGACTACGACACCGTCAGCGGCGGGCGGACCGGCCATGCCGAAGCCGTCGAAATCACCTATGACCCCAGGCAGGTCAGCTACGGCCAGCTGTTGCAGATCTATTTTTCGGTCGCCCATGACCCGACCCAGCTGAACCGCCAGGGCCCGGACCGCGGAACGCAATACCGGTCGGCCGTGTTTCCGGCCAACGGCGAGCAGCGCGAGATCGCCCAGGCCTACATCGCGCAGCTGAACCGGGCCAAGGCCTATCCCAAGGCGCTGGCCACCACTGTAGAGCCGCTGCAAGCCTTCTATCCGGCAGAAGACTATCACCAGGATTATCTGGTGCGCCATCCACACAGCATGTACATCATGGTGAACGACATCCCCAAGGTCGGGAACCTGGCCAAGACCTTTCCCGATCGTTATCGGGACAAGCCGGCGCGGGTGAACCCCTGATCGACGTGTTGCGCGGCGGCATCGGACTGGCCGCGGGGATCAGAAAGTGCGCAACCGCGCGGTCAAGACGGCAGAGGCGTTCATTCGCACGCAAGCAGGCCGTCCCGGCGGGCGTCAGGGCCTGGAGTCGACCTGGATGTAGCGGGCGCGGGCCGCGCCCATGCCGAACAGCAGCGAGCCCACCGCCAGCAGCACGAACAGCGCGGCCACCGCATCCCAGCTGTGGGTGTATTCATGAAGCAGGCCCATCGCCAGCGGCGCGCTGGCGGCGATGGTGTAGCCGATGCCTTGCGCCATGCCCGACAAAGAAGCGGCCACCAGGGCGTTGGGCGCCCTCAGCACCAGCAGCGCCAGGGCGATGCTGAATACGCCGCCCAGGCCGAACCCCATGACCAGCGCGGACACCCACACCCAGCCGATGGGCGCATAGAACAGGCACAGAAGGCCGGCCAGCGCCATCATCAGCATCGATGCCAGGGCCGGGCGCTGGTCCTTGCCCCGGGTGGCCAGCCACGGCGCCAGGGGCGACGAGACAAGCTGGATGAACAGTGCGGCCGACAGCGCGAAGCCGGCGTTCAGGGGCGTCATGCCGCGGTCGATCAGAATGACGGGCAGCCAGCCGAATACACAATAGGCGATGGAGGACTGCAGGCCCATCGTCAGCGTGACCTGCCAGGCCAGCCAGTTGCCGCGCAGCCTGGGCAGGCTGGGCCGGGGCGGCGCGCTTGCGGCCTGCGCGGCGCGCGGCACTTGCCGCTGCCAGACCGGAATGGCCGCCAGCACGGGCAGCAGCCAGAAGGCCAGGGCCGGGCGCCAGCCGCCCAGCAGGTCTTCCAGCGGCACGGCGGTTGCGGCCGCCGTGGCCGCGCCGATACAGAGCGCGGTGGAATACAGGCCCATCATCATGCCCGCCTGGGCGGGGAAGTGCTGCTTGATGATGCCGGGAAGCATCACCATGACGACACTGATGCTGGCGCCGCTGATGAAGGTGCCCAGGAACAATCCCGTCACGCCGAACAGGCTGCGCACGCCGATGCCCACCGCCAGCGCCGCCAGCGAAACCAGGATGAGCCGCTCGGGCGACATGAAGCGCAGCAGGCGCGGGACGAAAGGCGCGAAGGCACCGAAGCACAGGACGGGCAGCGTGATCAGCAGGCCGATGTGGGCGCCCGAGAGCCCCAGCCCGTCGCGCACGGAGTCCAGCAGCGGCCCCAGGCCCGTCAGCATGGGCCGCAGGTTCATGGAAACCATGCACAGGGCAAAAATGAGGACCAGCCGGGAGCGGACGGTGACGGGTGGTGCATGCCGGCCGGACGTGCCGCCCGGCGAGCGTGGGTCTTGCATGATAATCGAGTGTGTACTGGCTAATGTTGATTCCCGGATGCAGTGTGCCACAATAACGGACTTTCACGAAATCGATGCCCGGGGGCGACCGATTTCCGTTGTATTCCTGCTTGTGCGGTTTTATGTCTACTTCCAGAAATCCCTCTTCGGCCGATACCTCCTGGATGGCCTATCTCGTCGTCCTTGCGGGTGTGTGCAGCGCGCTGCATGTCTGGAAGCTGCCGCCGGCGCTGCCGGCCCTGCAAAAAGAACTCGGCCTGACGCTGGTCGAGTCGGGCTTCTTGCTGTCGCTGGTGCAGATGGGGGGCATGGCGCTGGGGCTGGCCATGGGGCTGGTGGCCGAAAAAATCGGCTTGCGGCGCTGCGTGCTGCTGGGCCTGCTGCTGCTGAGCGCCGGTTCCATGGCGGGGGCGGTCTCCAGCCACAAGGCGGCGCTGCTGGCGCTGCGCGGGGTGGAAGGCTGCGGCTTCCTCATGGTCATCATGCCGGCGCCGACGCTGATCCGGCGGCTGGTGCAGCCGGCCCGGCTCAGCCGGCTGCTGGGCGTGTGGGGCTGCTATATCCCCATCGGCACCATCATCGTGCTGCTGGGCGGCTCATGGATACTCAGCGTCAGCAATTGGCGCGTGTTGTGGTGGCTGCTGGCCGGCATCACGCTGGTCATGGTGGCGCTGCTGTGGAAGCTGCTGCCCCCGGATCCATCCCGCGCCAGGCGCGACCCCGCCATGCCGGGCGGCGCCTCGGCATGGGGCATCGTCAAATCCACGCTGTCCTGCGAAAGCATATGGCTCGTGGGGCTGTGCTTCGGCGTCTACGCCGGGCAGTGGATCGCCGTCATCGGCTTTCTGCCCACCATCTACGCGCTGGGCGGCATTTCGGGGCCGCTGGCCGGCGTGCTGACGGCCATTGTCGCCGGCTTCAACGCCACGGGCTGCTTCGCCGCGGGACGCCTGCTGCACCGGGGCGTGCGCGCCCGGACGCTGATGATCACCGGCTACGCCACAATGGCCGCCATGTCCTTCGTCGCCTTCGGACTGCATGCGCCGGTGGCCGTGCAGTTCTTCTCGGTGCTGGTCTTCTCGGCGGTGGGCGGCCTGATTCCCACCACGCTGTTCTGGCTGGCCATCGAGCTGGCGCCTTCGCCCCAGACCACCTCTTCTTCCGTGGGCCTGATGCAGCAGCTTTCGGCGGCCGGCCAGTTCGCCGGCCCGCCTGTCGTGGCCTGGGTGGCCACGCTGGCCGGGGGCTGGCAATGGACATGGCTGGCCACCGGGCTGTGCGCGGCGGCCGGCGTGGCGATGACGCTGCGCCTGGCGGCGCGCAACCGGGCCAGGATGGGCTGAAGGAACTGCGCCCGGGAGACGGCGCAGGCCGCACCGGAGTCCTTTATTGACAACAGGCCCTAGGCTGGCAGCGGCTCGGGCAGGCCTTGCGCATAGGCGCCGAACCAGCCCAGTTCGCCCGCCAGGGCGGCCACCTCGCCAATGACCAGCAGCGCGGGGGCTTGCACGCCGTGCGCGCGCGCCGTCGGCGCCAGGTCGGCCAGCCGGCCGCCTATCACGCGTTGCTGAGGGCGGCTGCCGTTCTCTATCAGGGCAAAAGGGGTGTCGCCCGAGCGTCCATGCCGCATCAGCCGGCCGGACAGCGCCTCCAGCCGGCTGACTCCCATGTAGAAGGCCAGGGTCTGCCTGTCACGCGCCAGGCTGTCCCAGTCCAGCGTATCTTCGCCGTCGCGGCAGTGCGCCGTGACCAAGCGCAGTGATTGCGCATGGTCCCGATGCGTCAGGGGGATGCCGGCATAGGCGGCGCAGGCCAATGCGGCCGTGATGCCGGGCACGACCTCATAGGGCACGCCCCGCGTACGCAGATATTCCAGCTCTTCGCCGCCGCGCCCGAATATGAAGGCGTCGCCGCCCTTCAGCCGCAGCACCCGCCGGCCGGCTCCGGCATGTTCGGCCATCAGCGCGTGAATGCGGGCCTGGGTGGCCTCATGGTCCTCGCCGGGAAGCTTGCCCACCGGTATTCTGTCCGCGTCGCGGCGCGCCAGCGCCAGCACATCGTCGCTGACCAGTCTGTCATGCAGGATCACGTCCGCCTCGTTCAGGGCCCGCAGTGCCTTCAATGTCAGCAGGCCGGGGTCGCCGGGGCCGGCGCCCACCAGCACGACGCTGCCCTGGCCGGGCTGCCCGGGGGCCTGCATGGCCCGTTCCAGGGCGCGCTCCGCCTGCGCAGGCCGCTGCCGGCGCAGCATCTGCGCCACGGGGCCGTCCAGAAGCCAGTCATAGAAGCGGCGGCGCTGTGCCAGGTCGGGCAGGCGCTGCCTGATGCGCGGGCGATGGCGCTCGGCCAGGGCGGCAAGAGGCCCCAGCGAGTGGTCCATCAGGGCTTCCAGGCGTTCGCGCAGCCGGCGCGCCAGCATGGGGGCGCTGCCTGACGAGGAAATGGCCACGATCAACGGCGAGCGGTCGACGATGGCGGGCACCTGGAAAGAAGAGCGCCGGGCGTCGTCCACCACATTGCAGAATATCCGCTTCGACTGGGCGGCCTGGGCGACCGCGTCATTGAGGGCGGCGTCATCGGTGGCGGCCACCGCCAGCCAGGCGCCGTCCAGCCACTCGGGGCGGAAACCTCCCGCCAGGTGGCGCAGCCGGCCCTGCGCCGCCAGCCCGGCCAGTTCGGGGCAGAGCGCCGGGGCGCCCACCGCCACGTCGGCCGAAGCCTGCAGCAAGGCCCCGACTTTGCGCGCCGCGACGGGGCCGGCGCCCACCACCAGCACGCGGCGGCCGCGCAGGTCGGCAAACAGGGGAAACAGTGTCATGCCTTTCCTCCCAGCAATTGGGCCATGTCCAGTACTTCGCGCGCCACGTCGCCCAGGCGGCGCTGGCTTTTCATGGCGCGCTCGCGCAGCAGCCGATGGGCTTCGGACTCCGGCACGCCGCGCAACTGCATGAGCACGCCTTTCGCTTTTTCGACGGCCTGGCGGTCGGCCAGGCGCTGGCGGGCCATCAGGAGCTCTTCGCGCCGCGCGCGTTCGACGGCGCCGCGCTCGATGGCGACGGTCAGCAGCGGCATGATGCGTTCGGGCGGCACCTCGCCCACCACATAGGCGGCAACGCCGGCGCGCAGCGCGGCGCGTATGGTGGCGCGGTCTTCGTCGCCGGTGAACATGACGACGGGACGCGCGCTGAATTCGCTGGCCACGCAGATGTCTTCCAGCGTGTCCCGGGCCGGGGCCTCGGCATCTATCAGAACCACGTCGGGGGCGAGCTGCGTGATGGCTTCCGCCAGGTCCATGCCGGCGGCGCGCTCGGCGACTACCTGCACGCCGGCTCGCGCCAGCGTTTCCCGCAGCGACGCCGCGCGTCCGTCCCCGTCATTCAGCAGCATGACCTTCAACATGATGACCCCCATTCAAAAATGCACTACGCAATATCCATGCCATGGGCTGAATCCGGCGCGGCGGCGAGGAGGATGCACGCGCATGGGAGGCACGGCCGGCACAACCGTGGTGCGCGGCGCCGGGCGGCTGTGCACCAAATTGGCTCGAAATAAGCGTGGCACACGCCGCCGCCGCCCGGTTTGCCAGCGCCCACGGGTTGGCACAGGTTTTGCTTGAATGGGAAATGGCGACCAACGGCGGTCGCCGCGAGCCGCCCCGAGGCGGCAACGAACAACGGCGTTCTGCGGCGCCGCCAATCTTTCAAGGATGGCGGCGCCCGGAGCGCTTTTTTTTTGCCTGGAGCCTTCACCATGACCGCTACGCCCCGCAAGACCCGACCCATCGCCGAGGTTGCCAAGGAGTCCCCCGGCTTGCCCAACGCGCAACGCCGGCGCCTGCTCGGCAACACAGCCAAGGCCGCCGCCGGCGCGGGGCTGCTGGGCCTGGCGGACCCGCTGCTGCGCGCCGGCGCCTGGGCGGCCGGAAGCGACGCGCCCGAGAAGCCGGAAGTGCGGGTCGGCTTCATTCCCCTGACCGATTGCGCGTCGATCGTAATGGCTTCCGTGCTGGGCATAGACCAGAAATACGGAGTGCGCATCGTGCCATCCAAAGAAGCGTCGTGGGCCGGCGTGCGTGACAAGCTGATCAACGGCGAACTGGATTTCGCCCACGTGCTGTATGGCCTGGTCTATGGCGTGCATCTTGGGGTGGGCGGGCCGCGCAAGGAGATGGCCGCGCTGATGGGCCTGAACCAGAATGGCCAGGGCATCAGCCTTTCGGCCAAGCTGCACGAGGCCGGCGTGCGCGACGGCGAATCGCTGCACAGGCAGATGCGGGCGGACAAACGCGTATACACCTACGCCCAGACATTTCCCACGGGCACGCACGCCATGTGGCTGTATTACTGGCTGGGCGCCCATGGCATCGATCCGATGCGGGATGCCAGGGTCATCACAGTGCCCCCGCCGCAGATGGTGGCCAATATGCGTATCGGCAACATGGACGGCTTCTGCGTGGGAGAGCCCTGGGGCGCGCGCGCCATCATGGACCGCATCGGCTTCACGGCGGCCACGTCGCAGCAGATATGGGCCGATCACCCCGAGAAAGTGCTGGGTGCCACGGCGGAGTTCGTGCAGGCGCATCCCAATACGGCGCGGGCGGTGACGGCCGCCGTGATCGAAGCGGGCAAATGGATCGACGCCTCGCCCGCCAACCGGCGCAAGGCCGCCGAAACCATTGCCGCCAAGTCCTATGTGAACACCTCGGCGGACGCCATCGTCGATCGCATGCTGGGCCGCTATGCCGACGGACTGGGCAAGACCTGGGACGATCCGCATGCCATGCGCTTCTATGCCGACGGCGAGGCGTGTTTCCCCTATCTGAGCGACGGCATGTGGTTCCTGACGCAGCACAAGCGCTGGGGCCTGTTGAAATCGCACCCGGACTATCTGGCGGTGGCGCGCCAGGTCAACCGCATCGATGTATATAAACAGGCGGCACAGGCCGCGGGGGCGTCGCTGCCGGGCAGCGAGTCGCGCTCGTCCACGCTGATGGACGGCGTGGTATGGGATGGCAGCGATCCGGCCGCCTACGCCGACGGTTTCGAGATCAAGGCCTGAGGGCCGGCGCAAAGGGAGCTTTCATGTCCACTGTCTCGTCTTCTTTGTCGCCGGAGGCGCCGCGATGGCCCGCGGCATTGCGCAGCGCCTGCGATGCGGCGGCTCGCGCGGCGATCGGCCCGCTGGCCGGCTTCGCGCTGTTCTTGCTGGCATGGCAGGTGATCGCCACGTCCATCCCCGAGATTCCCACGCCGGGCGCCACCTGGCTGGCCGCGCGCGAGCTGTTCGCCGATCCGTTCTACGACAACGGCCCCAACGACAAAGGCATAGGCTGGAACGTGCTGGCGTCACTGCAGCGCGTGGCCGTCGGTTTCGGCCTGGCCGCCCTGGTGGGCATCCCCGTCGGCTTCATCATGGGACGCTACGCCATGGTCAGCGCCATGTTCTCGCCCATCGTCAGCCTGCTGCGGCCGGTCTCGCCGCTGGCGTGGCTGCCGCTGGGGCTGCTGCTGTTCAAGGCCGCCGATCCCGCGGCCATATGGGCCATCTTCATCTGCTCCATATGGCCCATGGTGATGAACACGGCCGCCGGCGTGGCGCGTGTCCCCCGGGACTACCTGAATGTGGCGCGCGTCCTGAACCTGTCGGAATGGCAGGTCATTACCCGGGTGCTGCTGCCCGCGGTGCTGCCCTATATGCTGACGGGCGTGCGCCTGTCGATAGGCACCGCCTGGCTGGTCATCGTGGCGGCAGAGATGCTGACGGGCGGCACCGGCATCGGCTTCTGGCTGTGGGACGAATGGAACAACCTGAAAGTCGAACACATCGTCATCGCCATTTTCGTGATCGGCCTGGTCGGCCTGGGGCTCGAAATCGTCCTGCTTCGGCTGGCCCGGCGCTTTGCCTACGCGGAGGAATGAATCCATGCAGAAGTTCGTGCGCATCGAGAACGTAGGCCAGACTTTCGACACGCCCCGGGGCCCTTTCGTCGCGCTGCGCGACATCGACCTGACCGTGGCGCAGGGCGAGTTCATTTCGCTGATCGGCCATTCGGGCTGCGGAAAATCCACGCTGCTGAACCTGGTGGCCGGGCTGACGCGCCCCTCGTCGGGCGTGCTGCTGCTCGCCGAACGCGAGATCACGGGGCCCGGCCCGGATCGCGGCGTGGTGTTCCAGAACCATTCGCTTCTGCCCTGGCTGACCTGCTTCCAGAATGTGTACCTGGCGGTGCAGCGCGTCTTCGGCGCGCGGGAAAGCAAGGCGCAGCTGGCCGAACGCACGCATGCCGCGCTGGCGCTGGTGGGGCTGGCCCATGCGCAGGCCCGGCTGCCGCGCGAGATATCCGGCGGCATGAAGCAGCGCGTGGGCATTGCGCGCGCGCTGGCCATCGAGCCCAAGGTGCTGCTCATGGACGAACCTTTCGGCGCGCTGGACGCGCTGACCCGGGCGCACCTTCAGGATGAATTGCTGAAGATCGTGGCCGCCACGCGCAGCACCGCCATCATGGTGACCCACGACGTGGACGAAGCCGTGCTGCTGTCGGATCGCATCGTGATGCTGACCAATGGCCCGGCCGCGACCATAGGGCAGATACTGCCCGTGCCGCTGCCCCGCCCGCGCGACCGCGTGGCGCTGAGCAGCCGGCCCGAATACCTGGAATGCCGCGCGGCGGCGGTCGATTTCCTGCATCGGCTGCACGGCAATCCCGACAAGAAGCCCGCGCAGGCGCAGGAGCAATGAAGCGGGCACGCGTCATACGAGGAGCCATATGGAAAAGAAACTCAGGCTGGTGATGGTGGGCAATGGCATGGCGGGCGTGCGCACGCTGGAAGAACTGCTGAAGCTGGCGCCCGACATGTACGACATCACTGTATATGGAGCGGAGCCCCATCCCAACTACAACCGCATCCTGCTTTCGCCTGTGCTGACGGGCGAGCAGACGCTGCAGGACATCGTGCTGAACGACGTGGCCTGGTACGAGTCGCACGGCATCACGCTGCGCATGAACTGCAAAGTCCGGCGCATCAACCGCGCGCGGCGCCTGGTGGTGGGCGAGGACGGCAGCGAGGCGCCCTACGACCGGCTGTTGCTGGCGACGGGATCCAAGCCTTTCATCCTGCCCGTTCCGGGCAATGACCTGGACGGAGTGGTGACTTTTCGCGACATCCATGACGTCAATCTGATGATAGAAGCCGCCGGCAGGCACCGCCGCGCGGTCGTCATCGGCGGCGGATTGCTGGGCCTGGAAGCCGCCAACGGCCTGGCGGCGCGCGGCATGGAAGTGTCGGTGGTGCACCTGGGCGCGAGCCTGCTGGACCGCCAGCTGGACCCTCAGGCTGCGCTGTTGCTGCAGCGCAGCCTGGAGGCCCGCGGACTGGCCTTCCACATGCGGCGCCAGACGCAGGCCCTGCTGGGGAACGACAGCGGCCGCGTGCGCGCCCTGCGCTTGGATAATGGCGAGGAAGTGCCGGCCGACCTGGTGGTCATGGCGGTGGGCATTCGTCCCGATACCGGGCTTGCGCAAGATTGCGGCCTGTACGTCAACCGCGGGGTGGTGGTCAGCGACACGCTGCAGACCTATGATCCGATGATCTACGCAGTGGGCGAGTGCGTGAGCCATCGTGGCATCGCCTACGGCCTGGTGGCGCCTTTGTTCGAGCAGGCCAAGGTGGCCGCCGACCATCTTGCGCGGCACGGCATCGGCCGCTACGAAGGCAGCGTCACCTCCACCAAGCTGAAGGTGACGGGCATAGACGTGTTTTCGGCCGGCGATTTTCTTGGAGATGAAGGCACGGAGGCCATCACCCTGGCCGACCCCGTGGGCGGCGTGTACAAGAAACTGGTGCTCAAGGAAGACCAACTGGTGGGGGCCTGCCTGTATGGCGACACGGCCGATGGCGCCTGGTATTTCCGCCTCATCCGGGAGGGCCGGCGCATAGACGAGCTGCGCGACCAATTGATGTTCGGCGAAAGCGCCATAGGCGGCGATACGGGCCATGCGGGCGAGAATCGCGCCGCCGGCATGGCCGACAGCGCCGAGGTGTGCGGCTGCAACGGCGTGTGCAAGGGCGCCATCGTCAAGGCGATCCGCGAAAAAGGCCTTTTCACGGTGGACGAAATCAAGAAGCACACCAAGGCGGCCAGTTCCTGCGGGTCGTGCGCCGGCCTGGTGGAGCAGATACTGATCGGCTGCGTGGGCGGCGCCGCCGATGTCAAGCCCAAGGCGCAGAAGCCCGTGTGCGGCTGCACCGACCTGACGCACGGCGAGGTGCGCAAGGCGATACGCGAGCATCACCTGACAACCATACCCGATGCCATGCGCTTCATGGAATGGCGCACGCCGGATGGCTGCGCGACGTGCCGGCCGGCGTTGAACTACTACCTGCTGTCGACGTGGCCCGGCGAGGCGCGCGACGACAGCCAGTCGCGGCTGGCCAACGAGCGTATGCATGCCAACATCCAGAAGGACGGCACCTATTCGGTGGTGCCGCGCATGTGGGGCGGGGTGACCAATCCCTCGGAGCTGCGCCGCATCGCCGACGTGGCCGACAAGTATGCCATTCCCATGGTCAAGGTCACCGGCGGGCAGCGCATCGACCTGCTGGGCGTGAAAAAGGAAGACCTTCCCAAGGTATGGGCCGACCTGGACATGCCTTCGGGACACGCCTACGGCAAGAACCTGCGCACGGTGAAGACTTGCGTGGGCAGTGAGTTCTGCCGCTTCGGCACGCAGGACTCGACCGCCATGGGCATCGCCCTGGAGAAGGACCTGGCGGGCATGGGAAGCCCGCACAAAGTCAAGCTGGCGGTGTCGGGCTGCCCGCGCAATTGCGCCGAATCCGGCATCAAGGACATTGGCGTCATAGCGGTCGATTCGGGCTGGGAACTGTATGTGGGCGGCAATGGCGGCATCAAGACCGAGGTGGCGCAGTTCTTCGCCAAGGTGAAGACCGCCCGGGAGGTGCTGGAATACTGCGGGGCGTTTCTGCAGCTGTACCGCGAGGAAGCCTTTTACCTCGAGCGCACCGTGCATTACCTGGCGCGCGTCGGGCTGGAGCATGCCAAGGCGCGGGTGGTGGAAGACGCCGCCAACCGGGCCGAGCTGTATGCGCGCCTTCGGTTCGCCCTGTCGTTCGAGAGCGACCCATGGCGGGAGCGGCGCGTCGCCGAGCCCATGGCGCCCGAGTTCCAACCATTGACCGTATGAGGCCCCGCATGCCGCAAGCCGCAAGCTGCCCATGGCGCAGCATCTGCAACATCGACGACATTCCGGTCCATGGCGCGCGCGTGCTGCGGCGCGAGGGCAAGGAGGACGTGGCGCTGTTCCGCACCGTGGACGGCCAGGTCTATGCGGTGATCGACCGCTGCCCGCACAAGGGCGGTCCGCTGTCGGCCGGCCTGGTCCACGGCCGTTCGGTGGCATGTCCGCTGCACGGCTGGGTGCTGGATCTGGAAAGCGGCCAGGCCCAGGCGCCGGACGAGGGCAGCGTGCGCACGCTGCCGGTGAAGGTCGACGGCGGCGCCGTGTATCTGGCGCTGGACGAGGACTGAGGCCCCGTGGACAGCGCAGCGCGGCAATCGCCCGCCGACCGCGGTGTGGCCTCGGTCTGCTGCTATTGCGGCACGGGCTGCGGCGTACGCGTGACGGTCAACGCGGGCAACGCCGTGTCCGTGGCCGGAGACCCCGATCATCCGTCCAGCCGGGGCGGGCTGTGCAGCAAGGGGCTGGCGCTGGCCGACACAGTGCGGCGCGACCAGGCCCGCGTGCTCCATGCCGAATGGCGTCCCGCCCGCGGCGCGGCGCGCGGCCGCCTGGCCCTGCCGGATGCGCTGGACGTGGCGGCCGCCAGGCTGGCCGGCGCGATCCGGATGCACGGGCCCGATGCCGTGGGCTTTTATCTTTCGGGGCAGTTGCTGACCGAGGACTATGCCGTCTTCAACAAACTGGCGCGCGCGCTGGTGGGCACCAACAATATCGACACCAATTCGCGGCTGTGCATGTCCAGCGCGGTGTCGGGCTACAAGCTGACCCTGGGCGCGGACGCGCCGCCGGCCTGCTACGACGACCTGGAACTGGCCGACATGGTGTTGATAGCCGGGGCCAACATGGCCTATGCGCATCCGGTGCTGTTCCGCCGGCTGGAGGCGGCCCGGTCCGCGCGCCCCGGGATGAAAGTCGTGGTGGTCGACCCGCGCCGCACCGACACCGCGTCGCTGGCCGACCTGCACCTGCCCATCGCGCCGGGCACTGACGTGGCGCTGTTCCACGCCATGCTGAATGTCATGATATGGGAAGGCATGGTGGACGAGGCGTATGTCCAGGCCCATACGGCGGGCTTCGCGGCGCTGAAGGCGCGGGTGCACGAGTTCACGCCGCGCGCCGCCCAGGACGTGTGCGGCGTGCCGGCGCAGGACATCGTCCAGGCCGCGCGCTGGTTCGGCCAGGCCGGCGCCGCGCTGTCGCTGTACACCATGGGCCTGAACCAGTCGACCAGCGGCACGGCCAAGAACGGCGCCTTGATCAACCTGCACCTGGCCGCCGGCCAGATAGGCCGGCCTGGCGCAGGGCCTTTTTCGCTGACGGGCCAGCCCAATGCCATGGGCGGACGCGAAGCCGGCGGCATGGCCACGTTGCTGCCCGGGCATCGGGACCCTGCCTCGGAGCGGCATCGCCGCGAGGTCGCCGCCTTGTGGGGCGTGCCGGACCTGCCTGCGCGGCCAGGCACACCGGCGCTGGAGATGTTCGACGCTGTGCTGGAAGGCCGCATCAAGGTGCTGTGGATTGCCGCCACCAATCCCGCGCATTCCCTGCCGGACCAGGCGCGTGTGCGCGCCGCGCTGGACAAGGCCGAGTTCGTCATCGTGCAGGAAGCGTTCGCGGGCACTGAGACCCTGGACTATGCCGACCTGGTGTTGCCGGCGTCCACCTGGCCCGAGAAATCGGGCACGATGACCAATTCCGAGCGGCGCATCAGCCGGGTGCGCGCGGCGCTGGCGCCGCCCGGCGATGCGCAGCCCGACTGGCGGCTGGCTTGCGCGGTGGCGCGGCGGCTGGCTGCGCTGATCGATCCGGCCAAGACGGCGCTGTTCGACTACGCCGATGAAGGCGAGGTGTTTGCCGAGCATGCGCGTACCACGGCCGGCCGCGATCTGGATTACAGCGAAGTGGATTATGCGCTGCTGGAACGCGAAGGGCCGGTGCAGTGGCCCTATCGCCGTGGCGTTTCCGCGGCGCGGCTGTACGCGGACGGACGTTTTCCCACCCCGGACGGGCGTGCGCGATTCTTCGACACCGGCTATGCGCCCGTGGCCGAGGCAGTGTCGGCGCACTACCCTCTGCGTCTGACCACCGGACGCCTGCGCGACCACTGGCATACGCTGGGGCGCAGCAGCCTGGCCCTGGCGCTGACGCGGCATGTGGAAGAGCCCTGGCTGTCGCTGCATCCGGACGACATGCGGCGCTTCGGCCTGGCGGATGGCGAACTGGCGCGGGTGAAGTCCCGCCGGGGCGTTCTGGTCGCGCCGGCGAAAGCCGATGATGCGCTCAAGCCCGGCCATGCTTTTCTGCCCATGCACTGGGGCAGCGCCTTTATGGCCGG
>Ga0180223_1001397_pt1 | contig 18818 bp, 17 predicted proteins | sample eDN5th30CKraftOP_FD_151337 | JGI IMG/M metagenome (GOLD analysis project Ga0180223, IMG submission 151337) | Enriched Organic Plus compost microbial communities from Emeryville, California, USA - eDNA 5th pass 30_C Kraft OP (version 2) (version 2) ...
CGATCTGATCTGCGGCCGGCTCAGCGCGCGTTGGGGATGCGCAGCGTGATGTAGCTGACACTGCGCGACACGTAGCCGTCCTGCGCTCGGTTGGCCAGCGACACCCGGACGGTGACCTTGCTGACGCCGTGACGTTGCAGGCGGCGGATGACCTGCTTGGACAGCTTCACGCCCGCCTGAGCGCTCTCGCCCGGCTTGACGTCGACGCCGTGGAACTTCCCGACGGTGGTGCGGGTCTTGCCGTGCTTGTTGCCGCGGACCTTCCCGTTGCCGGCGCGAAGGGCCTTGGGCAGGTTGATCGTCAGACGACCGGACACCTGGCATTCGCCGGCGCCGGCGACGCAGGTCAGTGGGACCATCGTGGCCCGTCCCGTGTGGGCGGTGATGACCGGCAGTTTCTGCTCGCCCTTGTCGCCGCGCTCATCCACGACGACCGCCGGGGCGTGCTTGGCCTCCGCCGGCTTGGGCTGCTCGACGACCGGGGCGGGCGTCTGCACGGTCGGGGCGGGCGACGCGGCCACCGGCGTCGGGGCCGGGGTCGTTGCGGTCGGCGTCGGGGTCACCGGGCTGGGGTCCGGGGTGGGATCGGGGTCCGGGGTGGGCGTGTCGTCCCAATGGACCATGATGCCGCCGGCACCGAACGTCGCTGACACGCTCCAGTTGCAGGTGACCGAGGCGTCGCAGTAGGAGCTGCCGCCGCCGCCTGCGGCGGGAAGATCGGGGCTGTCGGTGGCGCCGCTGCCGCCGCCGCCGAAGTACCCGGCGCCGCCGCCGGAGCCGCCGTAGGTGATGCCCGCACCGCCGTTCCCGCCGTTGCCGGAGTTCCCTGAGTCCCAGCCAAGACCGGGGAGCCCGTCGTAAGCGGAATCGACGGACGATTCGCCGCCAGCCCCTGCGAACGTCGTCGAGCCGCCACCGCCGCCGGGCATCGTGCCGTAGTCGCCGGCGACGCCGACCGGGGCGCCGCCGTCACCGCCGACGGCGGCGCCGTCGCCGCTGACGCCGCCACCGCCGCCGGCGATCACCAGCGGAACCACGTCGCCGTCATGTTTGATGTAGGTGGCGCCTCCGCCGTCTACCCCGCTGACGTCAGAGCCGCCGCCGCCGGCTCCGCCGCCCTGGTTGACGCAGAACCGGTAGGTGTCACCGGGAACGACCGGCAACGCCAGAACCGTGATTGATGCACCGTGACCGTTGAGAGGGCTCGGCGACAGATTGAACGGGTCGCCGGAAGCGCCGACGACGACCGCCTGGATCGAGGTGACACCGTCGGGGATGATCGCCGCGTTGCATCCGTCGGAGAACTGCTGATTGTTGGTCAGGTAGGAGGGCGCTGCCTGGGCGGCTGAAGGCAACATGACGCCGACGGCGACCGTTGCGATCGCCGCGCAGCGCAGCTTCGCGTTTCGTGATGAGATCATGAGAAGTTAGGGGGATGGCGTTAGGGCCACCACGGTGTGAACCTACGCGCTAACGAATGGTGATTGCAGCATTCGCGCGACGGTACGCTGCTGACACCCGTTGATGGTGAGGGGGCGCGGTGTGCGGCCCCTCACCATCAAAGCGTGGTCGGATGTTTCAGCGGGCGTTGGGGATGCGCAACGTGATGTAGCTGACGCTGCGAGTCACGTAACCGTCGCTGGCGCGGTTAGCCAGCGACACGCGGACGGTGACCTTGCTGACGCCGTGGCGTTGCAGCCGGCGGATGACCTGCTTGGACAGCTTCACGCCCGCCCGGGCGTTCTCGCCGGCCTGGACCTTCACGCCGTGGAACTTCCCGACGGTGGTGCGGGTCTTGCCGTGCTTGTTGCCGCGAACCTTCCCGTCGCCGCCGCGAAGCGACTTGGGCAGGTTGACCGTCAGGCGGCCCGACACCTTGCACTCACCCGCGCCGGCGACGCAGGTCAGCGGGACCAGAGTGGCCTGACCCGTATGAGCGGTGATGACCGGCAGCTTCCGCTCACCCTTGCCGTCACGCTCGCTCACAACGACGGCGGGGGCGTGCTTAACCTCGACCGGCTTGGGCTGCTCGGCGACCGGGCCGGGACGCTCCACGGTCGGGTCCGGCGTGGCCACCGGCGTCGGGGCCGGGGTCGTTGCGGTTGGCGTCGGGGTCACCGGGCTGGGGTCCGGGGTCGGATCGGGATCCGGGGTCGGGTCCGGGGTGGGCGTGTCGTCCCAGGACACCAGGATCGAGCCGGCACCCATCTCGTCTGACACGTCCATCTGACAGTCGGCTGAGGAGTCGCAGTAGGAACTGCCGCCGCCGCCGCCGGCGGGAGCGTCCGAGATGCCGGCGCCGCTGCTGCCGCCGCCGCCGAAGTACCCGGCGCCGCCGCCGGAGCCACCGTATCCGCCATCGGGATCGCCGGAGCCGCCAGCGCCGCCCTGCCCGCGGTCCGTCGCGCTCCAGCCGACGCCGTCCTGGCCGTCATATGAAGGGAAGTCCGGCAGTACGCCTCGCGCGCCGCCGTCGGTGCTTGTTCCGCCGCCGCCGGCCATGGTGCCGTCCTGGCCGTCCTGGCCGTCTGGGACGCCGGCGTCGCCGCCGGCCTTGATGCCGTCAAAGCTCGCTCCGCCGCCGCCGCCGGCGATCACCAGCGGCAGCGCGTCACCGTCGCGTTGGATGTAGGCGGCGCCGCCACCGTTGATGCCGTTGTGGCCGGCGGAGCCGATGCCGCCCAAGCCGCCACGCTGGTTGACGCAGAACTTGTACATCCCACCTGCCTCGACGGGCAGCTGGGCGGTGATCTCAGCCCCGTGCCCGTTCAGCGAGCTGCGAAGAGTGTTCAGAGGGTCGCCGGATGCGCCGACGACTTCCGCCCGGATAGACGTGACGCCTTCGGGGATCACAGCCAGCTGACAGCCGGCATCGAACTGTTGGTTGTTGGTCAGGTAGGTGGCGTCTGCTTGTGCGGTTGCAGGCAACATGACTCCGGCGGCGACGGTTGCGATCGCCGCGCAGCGCAGTTTCGCGTTTCGTGATGAGAGCATGGTGTTCGGGAGAAGTTAGCCACGATCGATCAGGGCGGCTAACGACAACCTATGCCAGAAAGGTGAGCGATCGCCTGTTTGCTATCTGCGATCATGCGGTTCAGGCTGCCGGTCAGCCTCCGAGTGCGTCGCCGGTAGGGCCGCCGAGACTGGCGGAGCGAAGCACCACGATCTCCACCCGCCGGTTGCGGGCCCGGCCCGATTCGCTGTCGTTGCTGCGCAGCGGCCGTTTGGAGCCGTAGCCGACCGCGGACAGATGCGTGCTGGGGATCCCGTAACCGTTGATGAGCCGCAGCACGGTGGTCGCGCGCATCGCTGACAGCTCCCAGTTGGTGGGGAACTGCCCGGAGGTGATCGGCACGTTGTCGGTGTGTCCTTCCACTCGGATGTGGTTGCGCTCCCCTTTGAGCAGATTCGCGATGTCACGCAGCACCGGCTGGACGGACGGCCGGACATGCGCTTGCCCGCTGTCGAACAGCACCTTGTCGGAGACCAGGCGGATCGCCAGGCCGCGCTCGTCGATGACGGTGCTGATCTTGTCGCTCAGACCGTGCTTGCGGGCGTAATCGTCGATGCGCTCTTTGAGCCGGCGCAGCCGTTGCTGTTCGGCCTGGGTCTCCTTGGCGTTGGCGACCGCTTGTTGCAGCTGGGCGAGAGTGGCGCCGCTGTTGAGCAGCGACTCGCTGGCGTTCTGCGGCGTGTCGGACGGCTTGGGGCTGGCGACCTGATGGCCGGCTTTCTGGCTGTTGCCGTTGAACGCCTTGCTGACGGACTTCGACAGCTCCTCAAGCTTTGTGTTGTTGACCGAGCTGATCGCGAACATGACGATGAACAGCGCGAACAGCAGCGTGATCATGTCCGCGTAGGGCAGAAGCCAGCGAACCTCGAACTCGGCGTGGCTGTCGTGCTCGTCGTCCTCGTCGCCGCGGCCGGGCTTGCGGAAGTCGCCGTCGAGGCTGCTCATCAGTCCTTCTTTCGCAGCTCATCGGGGTCCAGCGGCACCGGCGACATCGCCGACAGCTTCTCGGCGACATCACGGGAGCTGTCGCCTCGCTGGATGCTCATCGCGGCGGCGACCATCATGCCCCGCCATTCCTTGCGTTCCTTGGACAGGGCGGTGATCCGGTCCCCCGTCGGGGTCCACAGCAGGTTCGCGCTGGACACCCCGTAGAAGGTCGCCATGAACGCACCCGCGATCGCCGGTCCAAGACTGTCCGGTTCGTTGAGCAGCATCAGGGCGTGGGTGAGACCCATGACGGTGCCGATGATTCCCATGGTCGGGGCGAACCCGCCCATCTTCGCGAAGATGTCGGCGTACTCCTTGAGCTTGTGGGTCTCGGTTTCGATCTTCGCCCACAAGATCTCGCGGATCACGTTGGCGTCGGTGCCGTCGGCGATGAGGTTGTAGGCCATCTTGAGGAACTCATCCTCCTGTTCGCGGGCCTCATCCTGCAGTTTCAGGGCGCCTTCCTTGCGGACGATGTCGGCGGCGCGGACCAGCTCGCGGGCGGTCGCCTCCCAGTTGGGGCTGGCCGCCTGCTGCGCGGTCATCCACGCCTTGCCGATCTTGAGGAACTTGTCCAGGCCGACGGCGGCCATGGTGGCGCCGCAGGTGCCGCCGCCGATGATCAGCAGCGCCGGGATGTTGAAGAACGCCATGACGTTGGCGCCTTCCATCATCGCTCCGAACAGCATGGCGCCGAAGCCGACGACCGCAGCGATGATGGTGATGAACGGAATCTTCGGCTTGGTATCCATACCTTGCAAGTGGGTCCTGGGGGTGAGGCAGCCCGTCATCTCACTGCGACAGGTCCTGCATCAAGGTGTAACGGGCCTCGCCGGCCGTGATCCAGGCTTCGCCTACCGTGGCCCGTTTACCGCGACCGGGCGCCTTGGGCGCCCGGTGCGTTCGCGGAAGTTCTCTGGTTGGGGTCAGCGGTCCTTGCGGACGTGCGACCACTCCACCTCGGTCGGGGTGGGCCGGCCGAAGATCGGCACCATGACCGTCAGCTTCGCCGCCTTCTCGTCGACCTCGCTGATCTCCCCGGTGAAGTCCGACAGCGGGCCGCTGATGATCTTCACGGTCTCACCCACCTTGAACGACGGCGCGTCAGCGGCGGTACGGCCGTTGTTCTGCCCGCGGCCGAGCAGACGGTCGACTTCGACCTGCATCATCGCAACCGGCTCCTGGGAGCCGAGGAACCCGCGGACGCCGCGGGTGGAGAGGATGTCACCGTGCACCATCGGCAGCTCGATGTTGACCAGCAGGTAGCCGGGCATGAACCGCTGCTCCTTGACGACCTTCTTGCCGTCCTTGATCTCAGTGACCTGACGAGTGGGGACGACCATCTCCCGCACGTAGCGGTCCTTGCCAGCGTTCTGGAGGCGTTGCATCAGGTCGGTGCGGACCTTGTTCTCATGGCCGGCGGTGGTGAGGAGGGTGTACCACTTCATCATGATGGGTTCAACATACGTCAGGCGCTGTGGCAGGACGCAAAGTTGGTTGTGCGCCCGGCAAACTCTCCTGATGGCCTGCTAGCGCCGGTATAAGAAGGTCATGACCGCCGACCATCTCAAACGTGCCGGCGCGGCGATCGCGATCCTCGTTCTGGTCGCCGCCGCCGTGTGGCTGCTGCTTCCCCACGGCAAGGACAGCGACAACGGCGGAACGTTGAAGGTGGTGCCGGTCGCCCCGGTCGCCCCGCAAGCTCCGGAGGTCCTCAACGAGAAGCTGGAGCGTCACACCAAGCAGGTGACCAAGGGCCTGGCTGACCTGCGTCGCGGCCACGGAACTCTCGCGGACGGCACCGGCTGGACCTATGAGCGCGGGGCCCTGGCCACGTCCGCTGACGTGATCACCGTCGACGGCGGCACTGTCAGCGCCGACGACGGAGACGATCGTCCGCAGGCGGCACCCGCCACGCTCAAACTTCGCTTCGAGCAGGCGCCGACCGCCGAAGCCGTTCAGGCGGCGGTGCGTGAGCTGTTGTCTGACGATCAGGCGCAGATCACCGCCGCCGGCAAGATCTGGAAGTTGTCGTCGGACAAGCTCGTCGCCGCTGACATCGCCGCCGACGGGCGGACCGTCTCGTTGGACGGTGTGTTCCTCAAGACAGACTGCGACGACGCCGAGAGGTTCCGCCCGTCGATGCAGCTGGCTGCCGCCTGCCAGATCACCCCCCGGTTCCCCCGCTATGACGGGCCTACGAAGAAGTTCCCGCGGCCCAAGCTAACCGAAGCTCAGCGTGAGGAGCGTGTCGCGGCGCCCGAGGGCGCGACGCCGCCGGCGACCGGTCTGGAACGCAACGGCAAGCCGTACAACCCCAAGAGCGTCGCCGGCAGCGACCGCTAGGACAGAAGCTCGACGACACGAGCGACGTCGGGCGCGTAGTGCGCTGCGGCGATCTGCTCGGTGGAGGCGGGACCCAACCGCTGGATGTCTGCGTGCGGGTCATCGACGCCGGCCAGTTCCTCGTCGGCCAGCAGAGCGTGCTGGCGGTCGATGCGATCGCGGCTGTCATCCAGGACCGCACGGGCGGCCTGCAAGTTGTCCTGGAAGGCGGCGAGATGATGCTGGGCGATCTGCGGGTCCCCGTGGAACCCGGACGGATCCACCAGCGCGTCAGACTCAGAGCCGATCAGCCGAAACGACGGGACGTCCGCCTCCGGGAACTGCATCTGCTGGCTGCCCATCAGCGGGTACAGGCCGCGGTGCCCTGCGGTTCGCGCCACGTTGATGATGTCCTGGCCGAGTTGCAGGATCCGGCCCTGATCAGGCTGCGGCTGCTGCCATGCCTGATGGGCGCTGGCGACACGCTGGCTGGCGATATCGATTCCTTGCGCGGCGGCGTCAACGAGACCTTTGGCCCAGCGCAACGCCTCCCGTCGGCTTTCGAGATGGCTGTCGGTGTACTCCGCGCGCGCTGACAGCGGCGCTAGCGGATGCGGCCGGCGTTCGGTGATCTCCTCGACAGGTTTGCCCTGAGCGGGAGCGTTCGCGCGCAAGCCTCCGTCGGCGGGGCTGATACGCGGGCTGTTGAGCGGACTGAGCGGGGACGCCATAGGTGCCTTACCACCTATGACTTACCATGCCACAGGCCTGCATCACCGGTATTCACGCGAGCGGCCCGGACCATTTGCTGCGGTCCATCGCCGCGCAGAGCACGCACAGCTGCCCGCTGTCGGCGTCCTGGCTGTCGGCTGGTTCGCGGTCACGCAGGCCGCAGTAGGTGACGCATTCGCGCGGGTCTCCTTGCTCGCAGATCTCATGGACCGCGCAGAAATGCAGCAGCGCCGGCTCCTGGCCGACATCACAGCGGTCCGGGTGGGTCAGCGTCTGCGTCACGCCCCAAGGATGCCGCACCTATCCGTCGCCCGCATCTGTTCGCCGCCGGCCTGTCAACGAGGAAGCGCGACCCGAAGGTCGCGCTTCCAGGAACTGCTGGGACTACCCGGCTGGCTAGCGCAGCAGGGACAGCACGCCCTGCGACGAGCTGTTGGCCTGCGCCAGCATCGAGGTGCCGGCCTGCTGCAGGATCTGCAGCTTGGTGTAGTTGACCATCTCGTTGGCCATGTCGACGTCCTTGATGCGGCTCAGGGAGTCAGACAGGTTCTCCTGGTAGATGGCCGCGTTGGCCGCGGAGTACTCCAGGCGGTTCTGCACGGCGCCGAACTCCGAACGGCGCGTGGAGACACCCTGAATGGCCTTGTCGATCGCGTCGATGTCAGCGCTGGTCGAGAAGTCGAACACGGCAGCGTCGACCTGGTTGGCGTTGGTACCGATGAGCCCACCAACGGTGATGCTGATCGTCTGGCCGGCGTCCGCGCCGATCTGGAAGGTCAGCGGAGCGTCGGTGCCCGAAAGCAGCGCGATGCCGTTGAACTTCGTCTCGGAGGCGATGCGGCCGACCTCGGCCGACAGCTGAGCGACCTCGGCGGTGATGGCCGCCTTGTCGTCGGTGCTGAGCGTCGAGTTCTGGTACTTGACGGCCAGCTCGCGGACACGCTGCAGCATCGCGTGGACCTGGTCCAGCGAACCCTCAGCGGTGCCGATCAGCGACACGGCGTCGCCGACGTTCTTCTGCGCCTGAGCCAGGCCGCCGATCTGAGCCTTGAGCTTCTCGCTGATCGCGAGGCCGGCGGCGTCGTCAGCGGCGCGGTTGATCTGGTAGCCCGAAGAGAGCTTCTCCATCGACTTGGCCAGGGAGCCAGTCGTGTTGTTGAGGTGACGATAGGCGCTCATCGCCTCAACGTTCGTCTGCACACGAAGGGACATGTTGGGTTCTTTCCTCCTTGAAAGAGTGTGTTGTCGTGAGCGCGGGACCAGACCATCCGGCCCCGCATGAACTCCACCATGCCTGGCATCTGAGATCCGCTGCAACCGTTTCGCGGACAACCCCGAAAACTTTCCGAGTCGGACCTCACGTCTGCGCAGACCCGGGCGTTAGCCCGATATCATGCTGACCGTTCACGCTCTGACACCCGCCGGTGTCATGACCGCCACCTACGCCAATGACCTCACCCTCATCGCGTTACGTTTCCCCGACGACGATGCCCACCCTGACGATCACCCCGCCGCCGAGCAGGTGACCGCCGCGGTCTGCGCCGCGCTGCGCGGCGATCCGTACGAGCTGGCGGTCCGGTTGGACGTCAGCGATTTCGACCGTCGCGTCCTGACCGCGGCCGCTGACGTGCCGGCGGGGGCGACGGTCAGCTACGGGCAGCTGGCGCAGATGGCCGGTTGCCCTGCGGCGTCCAGGGCGGTCGGCGGCGCGCTGGCACGAAATCCGCTGCTGGTGCTGTTCCCCTGCCATCGGATCGTCCGCGCGGACGGGGCGCTGGGCGGGTACGCCGCCGGCGCTCAACGCAAACGGCGGCTGCTGGCGCTGGAAGCCGGTCAGCGCGTCTTGGGAAGCATGGTCAGCGGGTCGACCGGCTGATCGTTGAGACGGACCTCGAAATGCAGATGCGGGCCGGTGGACCGGCCGGTGCTTCCGGACAGGGCGACCACATCGCCCTGCTTGACCTTGTCGCCCTGCTTGGCGTCGATCCGTGACAGATGCCCGTAGCGGGTGCTGTAACCGTCGCCGTGCTGGACGATGACCAGGTTGCCGTAGCCGCCTTGTTCGCCGGCGAACGACACCACGCCTCCGGCGGCCGCGTGCACTGGGGTGCCCTGGCTGACGCCGAGATCGACGCCTTCATGCTGGCTGCCCCAACGGGCGCCCATGCGGCTGGTCAGCGGGGCGGTCACCGGCCAGCGGAAATCGCCTTCCCATTGCAGGTTGGCGTACTGGCCTTCGGCGAACGGGCTGGCGGCCAGCGTCCCGGTCTGCCCGGTGATCTGCTCGTACTCGGCGGCGTAGCGCGCCTGAAGACGTCGCAGCTGACGCAACTGCTTGTCGGCTTCTGCCAGCGCGTCCTCCTGCTCCTGGACCAGACGCGCGGCGTCAGCGCGCGCGCCGGCGCGATCGGCGAGCGCCTGCTCGCGGCCGGCGACCAGCGCGGCGACGTCGCTTTGCAGCTGCCCGGCACGCGCCGACGCGTCGCGGAGCTTGTCCATCCGACGGCCTTGATCGTCGAGGATCGACCGCGCGGACGCGTAGACCAGCACGGCGTCCTGCGGGTCGGATTCGCCGGCGTAGGCCAGCAGCTGCTGATCGTCGGTCAGCGGGCGGCCCTGCCCGTCGGACAGGCTGACGGTCGTCTCGATGTACTGCAACGTCAGATCGTTGAGCCGGTCCTGGGCATCCTGCAGCTCCTGGGTGCGCTGTTGGAGCAGCTGCTTGGATTCGTCCAGCAGCCTGCCGGCCTCCTCGTAGTCGTCGCGGCGCTCTTGCAGCTGATCGCGCAGTTTGTCCAGCTGGGCGCGCATGTCGGTCACCTGCCGTTGGAGTTTGCTGCCGGCGCTTGACAGCTTGGCGATCTCCGTGGCCTGTTTTAGGTCGAACGCCCCGAACTCCTGGGCCGCTTCCAGGACCATATCGACGTACCAGTCGGCGTGGTTGTAGGAGAAGATCGCTGCGCGGTAGTCCTGCGGGGCGCCGCCGACGCGCAGGTAGCGGGCGGTGGAGAACACCGCGTCGACGGCGTTATGGGGGTCGGCGACCCCGTCTCCGTCGGCGTCGGTGCCCCAGCGATCCCAGGTGGACGGCATGAACTGGGTCCAGCCGACCGCGCCGGCAGAGGACGGCCCCTGGTTGCAGCCGAACCCGGATTCGACCTTCGTGATCGCGGCGAGTATCTGCCAGCGCATACCGAACGTCTGCGCGGCCTTCCCCCAGATGGGCTGCAACGCCACGGAAGCACCCTCACAAGCCGGGATGTCATCCAGCCCGGAGTCGAACGACAGCGGCTGGGTGGGGCTCGCGTTGGGTTTCGTGAGCGCATCCATCGAGGGAAGCGGGTTGGGCGCCGCGAGCCGATCCTGTTTGTGGGATTTGGCGGGCTTGTTCTTGGCGGGCGCGGCGGATGCGGCCGTCGAGCAGCACAGCGCGAGCAGCGCGGCAAGCAGCATGACGACGCGGAGTCTCATCGACTAACTATGCGTCATGGTCGCCTGTCTGGAGCGGAATCTCGCGCCTGCGAACACCTGCGCGCCGACGCCGGCCGCGCGCATCATGACCAGCATGGAAGGTGTATACCGACGGGGTCCGCTGCCCAACCCGCTGAACGGCCTGCCGCCGCTGGCCGCCGACGCTGAACCGGTCGCGGTCATCAGCGCCCAGCTCGGTTTCCCGACAGGCGGCGCAGCCGCCGTGTGCGTCTGGGAAGGCGACCGGGCCGCCGCGGACGCGCAGTTGGACAGGCTGCTGGCTCAGGATGCCATCCTCGTCTTCGGCGACGCGCTGGCGGGCCTGTTGGAGGAGGCGGGGATTCCCGCCTTCAAGCTGCACGTTCTCGACGCTCCCCGCGCGATGAAACAGGTGGAAGCGGTCATCGCCACCATCCTCACGCTGACGGGGGAGGAGATCATCTGGCGCGGGCCGTTCGGCCGGCATTCATCCCTGGCGCTGGTCAACAGCGAGTTGGCCGGTCAGGTGCAGCAGATCATCGGGTCCAAGGTGATCACCACCCCACCATCAGCTCCGGAACACGCAGGCGATGCGGTGAGCGTGTCGCATTCCTGGCCGGCGGATTTCACGCCGGCCAGCGCGGGGCCTCAGATCGCGATCCTCCCCTGGGAGTACGGGGACCCGCCCGCCGAGTGGGCCGAGGAGGCGCAACGTCATCTCGATCAGGTGTGGGTGCCATCGGAGTACGTCCGTGACGGGTACATCGCCGGCGGGATGCCGCCGCAGGTCGTCAAGGTCGTCCCCAACGGCATCGACCTGGAGTTGTTCTGCCCGGACGGGCCGGCGCTGGCGATCGACCCGCGCCAGGAGGGGCGGTGCGTGTTTCTGTTCGTCGGGGGCAGCATCATGCGCAAAGGCATCGATCTGGTTCAGCGGGCGTGGGATCAAGCGTTCGGCCCGGATGACAACGTGCTGCTGATCATCAAGGACTTCGGCTCTGACAGCTTCTATCGCAGCCAGAACGCCAACGAGGATCTGCGCGGCTGGGCGACCCGCGACGATCACGCCCCGGTCGTCTTCACCGACCGTCATCTCTCCCCCGAGCAGATGCCGCAGCTGTACCGGGCCGCTGACGTGATGTTACTCCCCTACCGCGGCGAGGGGTTCTGCCTGCCCGCGCTTGAGGCGATGGCTTGCGCCACCCCGATCATCCACCCCACCAGGGGCCCCAGCGGCGAGTTCTGCCAGCAGGGCGGCTGGCAGGTCCCGGCGGAACGGTTCAGCATGAACGGGCGTATCCAGATCAACCTCACCGGTCCCGGGTACCTGCACGAGCCGGACCTTGACCGGCTCGTGCAGACCATGCGTGAGGTCGCTGCTGACCCGCAGGAACGCGCGCGCCGCGGCCAGCAGGCCTGTCGGGAAGCGCAGCGGATGACCTGGCAGCGGATGGGCCGCATCGCCGCCGACCTGATCGGTCAGGCGCGCCGGCGCCCGCCGGTTCGCCTGACCGCCCCGGCGGTCCTGCCGGAGCGCCGGGCGATCCTGATCGCTGCGACCGCCGACTGGGCCGACGGCCGGTTCGCGGCCCCGCTCGCGCAGGCGGCCGCCGCGATCCCACCTGACGCGCCGGTCACGTTGGCGTGCAGTTGCGCCGCCGGGCACGCTGACGCGGCCAGCGACGCGATCATCGCCGCGCTGGAAACGCACGGCGTCGCCCCGGACGGCCCGCTGTGCGATCTGACGGTCGTCGAGGAAGGCGACGCTGACTGGCAAGGCCTGGTGCTGTCCGCGGACGCAGTCCTGATCCTGGACGAACCTGTCGGGGATCTTAGCCACGCGCGCGCGACGTTGCGCGCGCAGGATGTCAGCGGCTGGCTGAACGGCCGTCTCGGAGTTCCTGCAGCCTGACAGAAGCTTATGCGAAGGTCAGGGCGATATGGCCATCCGCAGGCAGACGATGGGCGTCAAACGCGCCCTCACCAAACGAGAGTGGGAGATCAAAGTCCGGTCGGTGGTCGCTGCCGCCACGGCCGCAGTGCGAAACCAGGACGCCGACGAGCTGGCGCAGGCGTTCGCGAGAGCGGCGGACCTCGCCGATCCGCACCGTCGTCTGCAAGCCGACATTCAGCTGTTCTCACTGCTGACGTCGGCGATCACTCCCAATCCGCAGGTGTGGGGGCCGCTGTACCTCACCGCCGCGAACGCCCTGTTGGACGCGCTACGCAAGAACCCCCTTGAGCCGAGCCGTTGGAACCTGCTCGGCGTCGCCGTCTACGAGCTGGGGCAGATCGCCGCGGCAGAGAAGGCGTTCAAGGTCGTCAAGGCCTTGCAGCCGGATCACCCCAACGTCCGCGGCAACCTCAAAGCGATCCGCGACCGTCGCGGCCGTCAGGTCAGAACACCGTTCGGGCCCGTCCTGACACGACAGATCACCCAGCTGGCCGAGCAGACGACCCGCCTGGCCAAGAACGTGCGGCCGGTTCCGCCGAGCACCCAGAAGCTGTCTCTGGTGATGATCGTCAAGGACGAGCAGGACATGCTCGGGCCCTGCCTGGACTCGGTCAAGGACGTCGTCGATGAGATGATCATCGTCGACACCGGCTCCACCGACGACACGGTGAAGATCGCCGAGTCCTACGGGGCGAAGATCATCGACTTCCCCTGGACCGGTTCGTTCGCCGAGGCCCGCAACGTCAGCCTCGACCACGCCACCGGCGACTGGGTGCTGCACCTGGACGCCGACGAGAGGATCGTCCCCGACGACGCCGCCAGGATCCGCCCGCTGCTGGCCCGCACCTACCGCGAAGGCTTCCAGCTGGTGGAGACCAACTACACCGGCGAATCCGAGAACGCCGGCGTCGTCACCCACAACGCGCTGCGCATCTGGCGTCACCGCCCCGAATACCGCTTCACCGGCGCCATCCACGAGCAGAAGACCGACAACATGCCCATCTGGCTGGCTGAGCGGTTCGAGCTGACCCCCATCCGAATGCTGCACTTCGGCTACCTCAAAGAGGTCATCAACAGCCGCGACAAGTCCAAGCGCAACCTCGACCTACTGCTCGCTGAGGAACGTGAGAACCCGTCGGCGTTCAACCAGTTCAACATCGGCACCGAGTACCTGCAGCTCAACGACCCCGCGAGCGCCCGCACGCATCTGGACCGCGCCTGGGAGGAACTGCTGGCCGGCGAGGGCCCGCTCAGCACCGGCTACGGCCCGATGCTGGCCGTCCGCGCTGTGCGCGCCCGCCGCGAAACCGGCGCTTTGGAAGCGGCCGAGGAGACCCGCCAGCAGGCGCTTGGGTTCTACCCCGACCACACCGACCTGCTCTACGAGGGCGCGCTGATCGCCCGCGAGCGCGGCGATCTGGCCGAAGCTGTCCAGCTCGGCGAGCGGATGCTCGCCCAGGGTGACTCGCCGACCGCTTACGCCGGCGTCGTCGGACTGGGCAGCTACATCGGCCAGTCCATGCTCGGAGAGCTGTACGAACGTCAAGGCAGGACCGCCGAAGCGGTCGGCCTGTACGAGCGCACGCTCGCCGACTACCCCGAGTACGTCGGCGTGATCGGCTCGCTGGCTCGTGCCCTGTTGCGTCGCGGCGACACCCCCGAGCAGGTCATCCGGGATCTGACGGCAGTCACCGATCGTCACCCGACGACTGCGGGTCTGCTGCTCGCTCACAGCCTCTACGAGCAGAAGCACGTGGCGCTCGCCCGCGGCCTGTACGAGCGGGTGCTCGCCGCGGCGCCCGCCAACGCGATCGCCCGCGTCGGCCTGGTCGAATGCGCACTGACCGACAACGACATCGAACAGGTGTTCGAGCTGACCGCGGATTTCGCTGACAGCGACCCGACCGCCACGGTGTTGCTTCGCGCTCGCCTGTTCGGATGTCTGCTGGACCCAGCCGCCCATCTGGACGAGGCCAAGAGCCTGCTGACCCGCGCCAAGCAGGTCGGCTTGGATGAGTATGAGCTGGAGACCTTCGATGCGTGGGCGGCGATGCTGGCCGGTGACGGGTTCCGTCACGTCAGCCCGCAAGCCGGCCTGGCCGCCACCAACCTGCTGCGCGCTGCGTTGCGCATGCGGATGATGGACGCCGCCGAGCAGCTGATCGTCCTGGCCAAGCTCAGCGAGATGCCGCTCACCGCCCGCGTCCAGCAGCTGGGGACGCTGTTCTTCCACGAGGGCCTGCTGGAGTTCGCGGCCATGGAATGGATGGAATGGATCAACACCGAGGGCGAGCACGCCACCCCGATGGTCGGCCTGGCGCAGATCTCCCTGGCCGAAGGACGCCGCGAGGAGGCGCTGGCGATCGCGCAGGCGGCCGCGGACCTGAACCCCTCCGAGCAGACCGCGCAGCGCATCATCGCCGCGCTCTCCTGAACGTCCGGGCTGCCGGCCTGATCTGACCGGCAGCCCGACACGACCCGCCGGATAAGATGAAGGTATGGACCTGGGCAACATGGAAGCCGGCGTCGAGTATGCGGTCCGTCTCGGTAAGACAGCAGTGGAGAAGGTCACCTGCACCAACCCGGTGGCTGCTTCTCGCCCCGGCTGCTTCGAGGCCGGCATGTCAGCGCGAGCCGCGAAGGATGTGGTCGGCACCTGGGAGGAGTACTGCCAGCAGCTCACACTCGCCAAGGTCCTCGCGCAGGCTTTCCGCAGGGAACACCCCAAGATGTTCCGTTGCGCGGTTGAATCCACGCAGGACGGACGCGTCCGCGTGATCATGGACCCGCAGCTGGCCGAGCGGCTGTTGCCGCAGCTGACCGCCCTCCTCGCCGCCGGCGATGATGACGACGGTGATGACGGCACGCTGAGCGGCGCGCTGGGCCTGGACTGACCTGCGCTGCTGCAACGCGGCGCAACGACCGATATCTCGCATGGTCTGACGCAACTCAGGCACGGTTTAGGGGTGAGCAGCGTGGGCCCACACAACGGGATGGCGATCCAGCCGCGGCAGCTGCTGCTGCTGGCGCGCGGCGGGCAGCTGCCCGCAGAGCTGGGCCGCCCCGGGCAGCAGATCCCCGTCCATGTCATCAAGGTGCCCGACAAGCCGGGCGCGCCGGCGCTGGTGTCGATCGCCGGCCGTCAGGTCAAAGCGACCGTTCCCGACCAGGTGCAAGCGGGCCAGCGGCTACTGGCGCAGGTCGTCAGAACCGCCGACAACCACGTGGAATTGCGGCTCGTCGACCGCCACCAGAAGACCGCCGAACAGCACCTCTCCCGCGAGCAGCAGCCGGCAGGTGATCAGCGCACCGCAGCCTCCTCACAGCATGCGAACGGCCGGGCCGCCAGCGCCCATGTCGGCGCTTCGACGTCGCAGCCTCAGCGCAGCACGCCCGCGCAGACCTCACAGGCCGCCGCCGGTCACACCGAGGCCCGACAGCCCGGACGCGTCACCGCGGGCCCGCAGGAGTCCGCCCAGGCCGCTCAACGCCCTCCTCGCCAGCAGGCTGAGCTGCCCGCCCCTACGGTTCGCCTGGACGCGTCGAAGGTGCCGGCGAGCCTGCGCGATCAGCTGATCGCCGGCCAGCAGGTGAAGGTGACAGTACGCCCGGGCCGCGACGTCCATCATCCGCAAGTCAGCATCCAAGGCCGCCCGTTGCCGCACGCCACCGTCCACGGCGCCCAGGTCGCCCGGGCTCATACCGCCGAGTTCACCGCCATCGTCAGCGAGCACTCGGGCAGGATCACGTTGCGGGCCGCTGCGTCCTCCCCGGCCGACACCGCCCGCCAGCAGTCTGGGGAGATGATCGCACGCCATCCCGCCAACCCGCCCGTCGTGCAGACGGCGATGCTGACGGCAAGCGCAGCCGCGCGCGCTGACGCGGCTGTCCGCGACACCTACACCGCCCGTGGCGAGCACACCGCGCCGCAGGCCGCCGAGGCGGCCGTCTCGCGCGTCGCATCCGAGACGCCACGCACCCCGCCTGCGGGGGAGCCGGCGGCGGAGGCCTTGGCCGCGGATGCGCAGGAAGCTGCCGGTGGGCAGACGCCGGTGTTGTCTGGGTGGCTGGACATGCCCGGCGGCCGTCAGGTCTCCTTCCGCGTCGATCAGCGAGACAGCGGCGGCGCGGGGGGCCCACACCGGCCGATGACCGCAGCGATCTCCTTGCACGGAGCCGCGCTCGGGGCGATCGACGTGCATCTGGTGGTCTTCGACGATCAGGTGCACGCGGTCGTCAAAGGCGACCGTCAAGCACTGGAGCAGCTGCGCGGCCATTCCTCGCAGCTGCGTTCGCAGCTGTCAGGCAGCCTGAGTCGCAACGCGAGCGTTGAGGTTGCCGCCCGCCGCGTTGACGAGCCGCGCCCCGCCGCGCCAAGAGGGTTCGTCGTCTATGGCTGACCGGGCGCCTCATTGGCCGCCCGCAGCCGGCGCTGGACGAGCAGCAGCAGCCCGCAAGACTGCCGCCGCGGTCCGCTACGACCCCACCGAAGGGGAGACGGGCCCGCAGCTGATCGCTGCCGGCGAGGGCCGCAACGCGCAGAGGATCCTGGACCTGGCAGCCGAGCACGGCATTCCCGTACGCGAGGATCCGATGCTCGCCAGCGCGCTCGCGCAGCTCGCTGACAGCACCGACATCCCTCCTGACCTGTACGTCGCAGTCGCCCAAGCGTTGGTGTGGGCGTGGGAAACCGACCGCAACGCCGCGAAGCTCAAAGCCGCCGGCCACCGCTCCTAACGGCGATTTGCAGGACCTTTGCCCTGCGTTGTCGGCTGTCAGCTGAGTGCAGGTTGACATTTCCTATGATGGTTCGCGAAGAACGCTGATAGCGTGCTGACAACACGCAGTTAGCAGTAACCCAGACACCAGCTGCCCAGGGCGGCTGCCAACAGGAGGGATTACACATGTCGCAGCATCGTCTGCCCAACAAGACCGCGCGGGAGTTCGACAAGATCGCGCGCAAGAAGGGCTTCTCCCTAGTCCGGCACGGCAAGCATCTCGTCTACGAGCGCGCCGGCGTCGGTCAGATCACCGTCGCTTCCAGCGCTTCTGACAGCCGGGCGATGAAGAACAACGTCGCGCGGCTGGACCGGATGATCCGCGAGTCGCAGGCGGTCGCCGCCTAGACGAGAATGTCGATGTGCCCGGCGGCGTCAGGCTCGCCGGGATGATCATCGCGGTCCTCGTCGTGCTGCCGGCGGCGTCCATCGCGGCCGTTGTCCTCCTCACCGACGCGTGGCGGACGTCTGACCGGCGCGACCGGTTGCGTTGCCCCCAGACGACGGGACGGTCGGATCGAGCTGACACGATCAACGCTCATAAGGTCACCATACCCGCAACCTGCTGGCCGCCGCAGCTGACGCGGCGGGCCGGTCAGGACGGATCGGCGATCAGCGCGTTGCGCACCCGCGACTGGACCTGGCTGAGGTCGTCCATCAGCAGGGACGCGTTGGCGTTCATGCTGGTCGCCAGCTGGCGGAACTCATTGACGACAGCCTGCGCGTCGGCGATCGCCTTGGCGGCCTGCTGGCGCGCCTGCTCGCGAGTCTCGTCGGCCTCGTTCTGGGCCAGGCGGATAGCCCGGTCAGCTTCGGCCTGCGCCTCCTCGGCGACCCGCTGCATCTCGGCTTCCACTTCGCGGCGGCGTTCGCGCAGATCCTGCTCGATCTCCTGATCGGCGCGGCGGCGGGCGGCCTGCGCAAGCTCGGCGGCCTCGTCGCGAGCGGACGCCAGCAGCGCCTGAGCGTCCAGCTGCGCTTCCTCGCGGGCGCGAGCGGTGATCTGCTCGGCGGCGCGATCGGCGGCAAGCTGCGTGTCGGCGGCGTAACGCTCGGCGTCCTCGCGGATCGTCTTGGCGTCACGTTCGGCGCCGGCGCGGGCGAGACTGATGATCTGCGCGGCTTCCTCGTCGGCCTGGACGCGGGTGACCCGCGCGTAGCTGCGGGCCTGGTCACGCTCATGCTCGGCGGCCTTCTCCTCGCGGCGGGCGTTCTCGATGATGCGGGCGGCGTCCTCTTCGGCCTCGGTGCGGATCAGCTCCGCCTCGGCGAGCGTCTCGCGGGCGGCGGCAGCCGAATCGGCGATGCGCTGGCGCATCTCCATCTCCGCGCGCTCGATGGCTTCGCGAACCGCCTCACCCGGACGGGTGCTGCGGCGCGGCGCGATCACCGGCCGGGCCGGCTTCTCGACGGCCGCGGCGGTCTCGGCCGGCTCGGGGGCGGGCGGGAAGGTGTTGGATTCGGGGGCGGCCGGGGCGGCGGGAGTGTCGTTCTGCATGCGGTTGAGGAGGGCGTCGAAGTTCTCGGCGGGCAGAGCCGGGAGGGAAGGGCTCTCGCCGCCGATCGCGGCGAGGATGGC
>Ga0180223_1001398_pt1 | contig 18816 bp, 13 predicted proteins | sample eDN5th30CKraftOP_FD_151337 | JGI IMG/M metagenome (GOLD analysis project Ga0180223, IMG submission 151337) | Enriched Organic Plus compost microbial communities from Emeryville, California, USA - eDNA 5th pass 30_C Kraft OP (version 2) (version 2) ...
GGTCTGCATCGTCACATTGACGTAGACCAGATCGACCTTGATCTTGGCGGAGATCGTGAGAACGGCTGTTCCGATCAGTGCAAGGCCGACAAACCAGAAAGCGCGGGCCAGTTGACTGGTGGGCAGGTATTCTGCAGCGAGAGAGGCGGTGGCGACGCGGGGCTTTACTCTATGAGGCATATCCAACTCCACTTTTGACGCGGCGGCAGATACCGGAATGAAAACTCCCCGGAACCGACCCCTGACGCGATTTCGGCGCACGTGACTGTTCACGTTTGCAACCCGACTATATAAGGCCTATGCCGTTTCATCAATCAAACCAAAGAAGAATGGAAAGCCGCTTCCATGGCGCTTGTTTTCGACAGCAGTTTCACGCCCCAATATGGGGAACCGGTTGAACTGGGTAAAGGCATTTTGCGCCTCACCGTCAATAATCCGAGCGCTTTCACCTTTCACGGCACCAACAGCTATATCATTGGCACCGATACGTTGGCTGTCATCGACCCCGGCCCGGATAATGACGCGCATTATAACGCCCTGATCGCCGCCATTGCCGGTCGCCCGGTCAGCCACATCTTCGTCAGCCATACCCATCGCGACCACTCACCTCTCGCGCAGCGGCTGAAGGAAAGCCTTGGCGCGCGCACCGTGGCCGAGGGAGCGCATCGCCCCGCCCGCCCCTATTATGCGGGCGAAGTGAACATGCTCGAAGCCAGCGCCGACACGGACTTCATTCCTGATATGGCACTGGCCGACGGAGGCACGATCGAAGGCGACGGCTGGGCACTGGAAGGCATTCATACCCCCGGACATGCCGCCAATCACATGGCGTTCGGCCTGAAGAATACCGGCGTTCTCTTTTCCGCCGATCATGTAATGGCCTGGGCGACATCCATTGTTGCACCGCCAGACGGCTCCATGAGCGATTACATGGTCTCGCTGGAAAAACTGCTGGCACGCGATGACAAGGTCTATCTGCCGGGCCATGGCGGGGCCGTCACCAAGCCAGCTGCTTTCGTTCGCGGCCTGCGTGCGCATCGCAAGATGCGCGAACGGGCCATCTTCGAGCGCGTCCTGCAAGGCGACAGGACGATCGGCGACATGGTGAAGGCCATCTATCGCGATACCGATCCGCGACTGCATGGTGCGGCAGCACTGTCCGTGCTGGCGCATCTGGAAGATCTGGTCGGACGCGGAGAGGTGAAGACCGACGACCACCCATCGCTCGACAGTATCTATATTCGCGGCTGATCATTCCACGTCGGCTGGAGCTTTGTTGACTTCACTTTCCAGCGCGCCCAGAAAATCGGTGACGAAGGCCGCATTCTGCCCCATGTCACGTTTGCCATAACGCGACAGGGAACGCACATCCACATAGGTGGTTTCGCCTTCATCGAGCAGCCGGATCACTATATCGCTCTTGAGGCCCAGAATGAAACTGTGCGCCGTTGCGACAAACCGCGTTGCACTCTGCTCCGGCGAGGGAGCATCATGCGCGATCACCTGCCATCCGAATGTCTTGAAAACCGTTCTGACACCTTGCGCGATCCGATCCGGGGCGGCTTCATAGCGGCGTCCGACCACATCGGGATAGGCCGTCAACTGGGTCAGCGCATCGCCGCTCACCGCCACCGTCAGCGGGTTCATCCATTGCAGGCGTGACGGCATGTCGGGCGGAAATTGCGGTGGCGTCTCAAAGTCGGTCGAGAGGTCATAAAGCGGTGGGGACGTGTACCACAGTGCTGCCACCAGCCCGACCGGCAGCAACACGGCAAAAGCGAACAGGCCGCCCCAGAAGGATCGCGCACCGCCCTTGTCGCCATTGACCCAGAGATTGCGAAAGCCTTTTGCGGCGCAGAGCAGAGCCAGTGCCGCGAGCGCGGTACTCAATCCGGCAAGCAGCACCAGATCGGGCGTCTCGAGCTTCCAGAAGCGGTGCACAAGAAATGCCATCGCAAGCAAAACAACTGCAAAAATGCCAAGCCGGAGCGACCATACCGCAGAGCGCGACTGACGCCGCTGGTAGCGAAGTTTTCTCATATGGTCTCCCAGACAGCAGTCCCAGGAAAACTGTCTCAAACCGGAAAAGGCCCAGACCGCTTCCCGTTGAATGGAATCATGAGAGCGCCCTGTCTCTGTGTTTTCAGGCACTATGAATAGCAGAGAGATTTTCGCTCGGCAAAACCTCAACGCGGAAATTCAGATGCCCCGCCTGCTGCATTGCATGGCGGGGCATCTTTCCTCGGTGACGCCGTTTAGAGCGAGTCCGGTCAAAACTAGAGTTGCCGGAACCGCCCTAACTATTTGTTTCGCCGCATTATCCTGCGCAAAACCGCTTCGCTCTTTTGCTGGAAATGCTCTAATAGCGCGCGTCTTTCGGCTTTTTCGTATTCGGCCAGTCCTTCACCTTTCCGGCGAAATCAGGACGCGGCATGTGGGTGAAATATTCCGACACGTCGATAGCTTCCTGATCGGTCAGCACACCACCCTGCCCGATGGGCAGATTGTAGTTCTGGGCGGGCGGCATCGCATATTTGACGAATTGCGCCGCCTTGTAAGTGCGGGCCAGTCCGGCCCCGATATTGAAGCTTTCATCGCCCCACAGCGGCGGGAAGATATAATCGCCAGCCTGGTCCTTCATGCCTTCTCCATCAGCACCATGGCAGGTCGAGCATTGTGCAGCGTAGATTCTCGCACCATTGACCGGATCGGGAACAAGGCTTTCATCGATGGGCCCGGCATTGCGTATCGCCACCTTCGTGCCCTTCTTCACGTCTTGCCGCAGCCAGTCCATATAGGCGACCATGGCCCTCATATCGGCACCATCCGGCGGCAGCGGCTTGCCGTTCATCGAACGCTGGAAGCAGCCGTTGATACGCATCATCAGATCGACTTCCTTTCCCGCGCGGGGCATGACGGCGGGATAGAAATTGCTGGTGTTGATATAGGATGCAACGTTGTCCATCTTGCCCTGCCCCATGTGGCAGGAGTTGCAGTTCAGGCCATTGCCGACATTGTCGGGCAAAAGCCGCGCCGTTTCATTGAGCAACCGCTTGCCGTGCATGATTTCGGGAGCGCTCGGCTGCTTTAGAATGTCCCGGTCCGGCGGAATGACATAGGTTCCGACCTGGTTCTTGTCCTTGTCGAGAATCGCATAAGCCTTGGGAGCCGGAGCATCCAGCGAAGGCCGCAGATGATTGAAAAGGAAAGCACTGCCCGTTACTGCCGCGGCAAACCCCACACCAAGAACGATAATCGTACTGGTTTTCATTGCTTGTTCTCCGGAACATAGTGGACGGGCTTGTGAGCGATTTCCCGCCGCATGCGCGCGATGTCCTGTTCTGTTATGGCGGCCCCGTGGTTGCCCCAGCCATTGCGAATGAAGTTCAGGATTTCGGCGACCTGCCAGTTGGGAAGATCGGCAAAGCCCGGCATGGTGAAGGCCATCCTGTCCGCTGGCGTGTCGGGCGTCCTGCCTCCGGTCAGCGTGACCTGAATGAGCGAGCTTGGATCGTCGGCAAAGACGATCGAGTTACCGGCAAGTGCGGGATAGATGCGCGGCGCGCCCTTACCGTCCATACGATGACAGACCGAACATTGCTCGACATAGGACAGGGCACCCGGCGCGGTGAAATCTCCCGCCTTGAGTGCCGCCGTCGTCACGTCTTTCTTCGGCTGCCATTCGCGAGCACGACCTTCGCCTGGCGCCAGCGATTTCAGGTAGCGGGCAATCGCCCTCAGATCGCCTTCCGCAAGATGCTGGGTCGAATGCTGCACGACATCGGCCATCGAGCCGAATGCCGCGGTGCGATCGGTACGTCCGGTCTTGAGGAAGGTGACAATCTCGTCTTCAGCCCATGTCGAAAGACCGGTATCCTGATCGCGCAGGTTTTTCGCATACCAGCCTTCCAGAACCGAGCCGGACAGGAACTTGCCCTTCGGATCGTCCTTCACCGCTTTTTCTTCATAGGCGAGACCGCGTGGCGTATGACACGCACCGCAATGACCAAGCCCTTCGACCAGATAGGCGCCGCGGGCGATCACCGGATCAGTGTCCGCTGCAATTTCGAACGGACGCGAGTTTCCAAAGAAAAGCTGCCAGTAGGCGAGCGGCCAGCGCATGTTGGTCGGCCATGGCAAGGTGCTGGGCTGGTTATCCTGCTGGACCGGCTCCACCTTCGACATGAAGAACGCATAAAGCGCTTTCATGTCCTCATCATTCACGACCGTATAGGAGACGAACGGCATTGCCGGATAAAGATGGACATTATCCCGCCGCACCCCCTGCCGCACCGCACGCTCGAAATCGGCATAGCTATAGCTGCCGATACCGGTTTTGCTGTCCGGCGTGATGTTGGTGGAGTAAATCGTGCCAAGCGGCGTCTGCATGCCGAGCCCGCCCGCAAAAGCCCTGCCCCCGGGTGCAGTATGGCAGGCAGCGCAATCGCCCGCATGGGCAACATACTCGCCCTTTTCGATCAAAGCCTTGTCGGTTACATCGACGGCGCTTTCCTGTCGGGCCGTCAGCCAATGGGGCGTTGAAAGCGCAAAGAGCCAGGCTGCGGCTAGCGCACCCGCGCCGCCGACCGCCGCTTTCCAGATCAGTTTCATGTGCCCTCCGACACCAATTCCCTTGTGATGAGGAGAACGTCGAAGATTCGGGATGAAAGAGCATTGACCGCGATCAAAACCTATCGGGCCCAATGTTTAGCGATCTATGAAATCAACAGCTAATACACGTTTAGCGTGCTTGATAGATAAGGCAAATCGCATTAGGGGCAGCACCCTCCCCGGGCGCAGTCCAATCAGATTACGGCTCATCAGGACTGCAATTGTTTGTTCAACGCGCATCACATCCGCAAACCGTTTTGCACTTTTCGGGATGCGTTCTTAGCCTGCAAAGATCACCAGCTTTAAGAATAAGTGAAAAAAAGCTAGGTAAATCAAATAAAAAGGCATTGCAGCAACCGCTAACAGAAGGCATGATTGCGCACATGGGGGCAGATATTGCAATCGTCGGAGAGGACGGAATGGATCGCGCCCTTCAAAATGGCAGCCCGTTATCGGACGGGACAACCCCAGACGATATGATGACGCTTGAAGCCGTCGAACTGGAGTTCGCGCTTGGGGCCATCGACGTCCTGATCGAAGGTTTCGACTCCGCGCTTGCCAAGGCCGCCGAACGTGTGGGCGGTGAAGTTCTGTTCAACATGCCGGCGCTGGACACCAGCGAAGCGCAACGCATCGGGGCAATTGCCATCGCCGGGCAACCGGAGGACCAGGTCATATTTGTCACGTTGCGCAATGACGGCACGACATTGTCAGTCGAGCCGCCGACCGGCGAAAATGCCGTTTTCGAAAGCCTAGGCCGCAACTACGCAGCCGTGATGAAAAGTCTTTCCCCGAAGGAAAAAGTCAACGGCGCCTGAAGCAGTCATGCAGCCTATTTCGGTGCCGCCTGCTTTGGAACGTCCGCGTGAAGGTTGTGCGGTGCGACCGGGTTGAGCGTCATGGTCGTCTCGACCTCCTTGAGACGCACGAATTTCATCCCCTTCGCCTTCAGGGCCAGCACGCCTTTGACCACACCCTCACCCGCCGAACGCGACGGCTGGTTGATATGCGAAATGATGACGTCACCATCCCGGGCGGCGGCGATGCGGCGCTCGACCGCTGGCGCCATCAGGGAGGCTCCCTGATCGCCATTCAATGAATAACCACCGATCTTGTAGCCCATGCTTGCCGCCAGCTTGATGGCATCGGTCGAATAACGGGCCGTCGCATCGCGATACCAGAGAGGCTTCGACATTCCGGCATCGGTGATCGCCCCAGCACCCGCATCGATTTCCAAATGGACCGCCTCAAGCGAACCAGCCGTCTTGATGCCGTACATTTTTGGCTCATTGGTGATGGCCGGAATATGCATCGCGCCATGGTTTTCAACATCGAACAGATCGGCATTGGCTTTCAGAACCGCCACGGCGGCGGGGTTCTGTTTTATCCATCGACCCGTCACGAAGATGGTCGCCGGAATACGGTTCTGCACCAGCATGTCGAGTATCCGGTGATCGGTCTTGCCCATGCACGCATCCAGCGTCAACGCCACCTGCGGCGATGCAGCGCCGCCGCGTGCTATGCGCAATTGCGGTTCGACAATCCTGATCGTGTCTTGGCTGGCCCTGTTTTCCGCCCGCTCCTGCGGCGAGATATCATAGGCGCTGGCCATGCTGGTCGCGATGAGAATGGCGGCTCCAGCCGCAGCGATACAACGAAACATGATTGCGTTTTCTGAAAATGGCTTAACCGCCGGGGAACTAACCCGGCAGCTAAGCCAAATTATGGCGTACTGTCAAACCTTGCGCACAGCCGACTGTGCCGCTGCGAGACGGGCAATCGGCACGCGGAACGGCGAACAGGAAACATAGTCGAGACCGGTCTTCTCGCAGAAGGCGATCGACGCCGGATCACCGCCATGCTCGCCGCAAATGCCGAGCTTGAGTTTTTCGCGGGTCTTTCGTCCGCGTTCAGCGGCGATTTCCACCAGTTCACCGACACCTTCGAGATCGAGCGACACGAACGGGTCCTGTTCGATCACGCCCCGCTGCTGATACGAAGTCAGGAAGGACGATGCATCATCGCGCGAAATGCCGAAGGTCGTCTGCGTCAGATCATTGGTGCCAAACGAGAAGAACTCGGCGGTTTCGGCAATTTCGGCAGCACGCAAGGCGGCGCGTGGCAGTTCGATCATCGTGCCGACCATATAGTCGATCTTGATGCCTGCCTCGGCCATGACGTCCTTGGCAACAGCATCGATGCGCGCCTTTACGAAATCCAGCTCGGCCTTGAGGCCGACCAGTGGCACCATCACTTCCGGGACCACGTGTTCGCCGGTCTTCTTGCCAGCCTCGACGGCGGCTTCAAAAATCGCCCGTGCCTGCATTTCCGCGATTTCTGGATAGGATACAGCCAGACGGCAACCGCGATGGCCCAGCATCGGGTTGAACTCATGCAGGCTATCTGCGCGTTCACGCAGCTTTGCCGCATCGACACCCATCGACCGGGCAACTTCGGCAACTTCCTCATCCGTATGCGGCAGGAACTCATGCAATGGCGGATCAAGCAGGCGGATCGTGACGGGAAGTCCCTTCATGATTTCGAAAAGCTCGACAAAATCCGAACGCTGCATGGGCAAAAGCTTTGCCAGCGCCGCGCGTCGGCCTTCTTCATTGTCTGAAAGGATCATCTCGCGCATGGCGACGATGCGGCTTCCGTCGAAGAACATATGTTCGGTACGGCAAAGGCCGATGCCTTCCGCACCGAACGAACGCGCCGTGCGGGCATCGGCAGGCGTTTCAGCATTGGCGCGAACCTTCATCCGGCGGGTACGGTCGGCCCATTCCATCAGCTTGCCGAAATCGCCGGAAAGCTCGGGCTGCAGCATGGCCACCGCGCCTTTCAGGACCTGTCCGGTGCCGCCATCGACCGTGACCACATCGCCCTTCCTGAAGGTTTGGCCAGCCGCAAGCATGACACCGTTGCGATAATCGACGCGAAGCGATCCCGCGCCGGAAACACAGGGCTTGCCCATGCCGCGGGCAACGACCGCCGCGTGACTGGTCATGCCGCCGCGTGTCGTCAGAATGCCTTCCGCCGCATGCATGCCGTGAATATCTTCCGGGCTGGTCTCTATGCGAACGAGGATGACCTTCCGGCCTTCCGATTTTGCCTGTTCGGCATCTTCGGAAGAGAAGACAATTTCGCCCGTTGCAGCGCCCGGCGATGCAGGCAGCCCCTGACCGATCACCTGACGCTCGGCGCGTGGGTCGATGGTCGGGTGCAGCAGCTGGTCGAGCGCTGCGGGATCGACGCGCAGAACCGCTTCTTCCTGCGTGATCAGGCCCTCGCCCGCCATTTCAACGGCCATCTTCAGCGCTGCCTTTGCGGTGCGCTTGCCCGAACGGGTCTGGAGCATCCACAGCTTGCCGCGCTCAATGGTGAATTCAAGGTCCTGCATATCGCGATAATGCTGTTCCAGCCGGTCGGCAACCTTGAGGAATTCAGCAAAGGCTTCCGGCATCACCTTTTCAAGCGACGGCTTGTCGGAACCGGCTGCGATACGCGCTTCCTCGGTGATGTTCTGCGGCGTGCGGATACCGGCGACGACGTCTTCACCCTGCGCATTGACGAGGAACTCGCCGTAAAGTTTCTTCTCGCCGGTCGAGGGATTGCGTGTGAAGGCAACGCCGGTCGCTGACGTCTCGCCCATATTGCCGAACACCATGGCCTGCACATTGACCGCCGTGCCCCAGGCCGCCGGAATATTGTGCAGGCGACGATAGGTGATGGCGCGCGCATTCATCCAGCTTGAGAAGACAGCGCCGATGGCGCCCCAAAGCTGTTCGCGTGGATCTTGCGGGAAAGGCTGGCCAAGTTCTTCCTCGACCTTGGCCTTGTAAGAGCCGATGACATCCTTCCAGTCTTCTGCCGTCAGCGCCGTATCGACCTCGACGCCGAGATCGGCCTTCTTGTCTTCGAGAATTTCTTCGAAGAAACCATGGTCGACGCCCAGCACGACATCGGAATACATCTGGATGAAGCGGCGATAGCTGTCATAGGCAAAGCGCTCATTCCCCGCCTCGCGGGCAATGGCCTGCACGGTCTCATCGTTGAGACCGAGATTGAGCACCGTATCCATCATGCCCGGCATGGAAGCCCGGGCGCCGGAGCGCACCGACACCAGAAGCGGCTTTTCGGTATCGCCGAAATTGCGCCCCGTCACTTTCGCTATGTGGATCAAAGCCGCCTGAACCTGATCATTCAGTTCGGTCGGATAGGAACGCTCATGATCGTAATAATAGGTGCAGACTTCGGTCGTGATGGTAAAGCCCGGGGGCACTGGAAGACCAAGGCTGCTCATTTCAGCCAGGTTCGCTCCCTTGCCGCCGAGAAGATTACGGTCGCTTGCCGCACCTTCTGCCTTGCCGTCGCCGAACGTGTACACCCACTTCGCCATCATGGCCTCCCTTGATGCAGGATGGTTCTTGAAAGACTCGCAACAGTTGCAAGCACTCCCTGAACCTGCCCTCGTTGCTTATGCGATCAGCAACACTGCTGCCAACCAAAAAAGCGAGGCCGCGACAATAGAATCGATTAGAGGCGGGGCAACGACCCCGCTATAGATTGACTCTGTGTACCAGATACAACAAATTAAGAACAAATGATGAACATGGAGTTTGACAATGCGGATCACAGGTAAGCTCGACTATCTGGAAATGCCAGTGGGAAACGGTTCGCTCGATGCGACGAAGAACTTCTATGCGCGCGCCTTCGGCTGGTCTTTCATTGATTATGGCCCAACCTACTCCGTCTTTTCGGAGGGACTGGACGGCGGTTTTGACGCCGACGGACAGGCAATGGCAAAGCCTCTACCCGTACTCTATGCTACGCAGCTGGAAGACGCTTTAGCGGCTGTTACTGATGCGGGCGGAACCATTGTGAAACCCATCTTTTCCTTTCCCGGCGGCAGGCGTTTTCATTTCACAGATCCGGCCGGAAATGAATTGGCAATCTGGAGTGATCAATGAAGATTCGCAGCACGTCGAAGCAGAAACGGTCTTAGATTTAGCACCTGCTACCGATCTGAACGGAAGAATTGCTAGGCCACCTAAAGCTCGCTCGATTACCAGCTGGTATCTTTTTCGACCCGGAGTAAATCGAACAGAATAGACCTTAACAGCGGCCATGGTTCGCCATCTTCAACTCCGAGAGGATCTCGCATCTCGAGAACACAATGAAGCTTTGCAACAATCCCTACGATTGTCTTAGCCGGAGCATTGAAGAGAGCCTCAGCAAGCTCAAACTCTCTATCTAGAATTTGTAGATGATCCCTGTAGGCGCTCCGGTAATCCAATTCATCGTTAACTTCGCGCCAATTGTTTTTTGCTTCTTGCAGCTCTGTTATTGCGTATTCCTGAACGTCAGCCGCCTCCGAACCAGCATCATGACCTCTGATTTGGTCGATGGAATGAAAAATGCGAGACGATACACGTTCTTGCTCGGCCTCAGGCAAAGATCTAATTTTCTTCAGAAGTTTGGTCTCTAATCCTTGCTGAAGACGACACAGTTCATTGCTTCTTGCGTGTGTTACACTCCACCGTCGCCAATACGAGACGATTGGATCAACGCCACTTCTGTCGCAGAGGGCGGCGTTTGACGCAGTTAACCTCTCGGCGGCATCACGTAAAACAGCCCCCCTAACTGGTTCGATAGATTTAAGCAGGTTTTCTGGGGTAAACTGAGGCATAGTTGTGCTATTCTCAGAATCAGCCATGATCCGAGTCCTATACACTTGGGTTATGGTCAGGCTGAGTGGCGTGGGCAAAACGTCATTCAGCCGATGGCAGCGCACAATAAACGGGGATGTTTAGGATGTCAATAAACGGGGATGTTTATTTAACTGACCGATTTAAGAAATCTAACAAGGAGTGAACTTCCGCCATCATGGGACGTCCACCATTAAATTTGCACGAGACAAAAATTCGAATCTCTCTGGAAACTAAGAAGCGCATTACGGACTTGGTCGGCAATTATAAAATTTCGGCGTTTATCCGAGAGGCAATAGAAAACGAGCTTGTGAGAAGAGAAGAAGAGATAAAAAAAGAAAAATAATATAGAAAACAATTTTATTGAAAGGTTCGGCTGTTTCTAGTCCTATGGCAAACGCTTGCCTCCTTTAAATCGACAACGAAATTGATTTTTTTATGCTGTACATTTCGGTAATTTTAACCCGCAGCTTATCGGATTCAATTTTTTGAGCAGCTCGTAACAGGCTCCATGCGTTGTTAACGTATTGACGCTGTTCTTCCGTACAATACGCCATAACCTTTGCGAGCTTTTGTTCTATTGAAACTCTGTCACACGCCCCCAAGAATGCTCCATTCCCAAATCGGCGATCAATCGCCGTTGCAAAAACTTCGAGCTCCGCTTTCACTCCTTGATCCAAAGCGCGGTAAGCTTCATGACGTTGAGCATACTGTTCGTCACCCAATCTTCCTGCATTTACAAGATAATTCCGGGCAGCCTCGGACGGATATGGAATTTCCACGCTCATCCGTTGGCGCCGCTCGATTTCATCTCGCTCCAACGACGCCTTCAACTTTTTCCGATAATCAAGATGCAGACTTATCTGAGTCGCAAGATATCCCGCAGCGCCGAGCACGGCTTCTCTTTCCTGTCTTGCTCGCCTGCCAGCAAAAAGGCCGGCTTGGCCTCGAAGGGTTCCTAAGGTCTCCGGTTTATCCCTCAGCAGTTTGAGCTTTGCTCGACAGCAGTCTTCCTCGACCCACAACGATGAAATCTCCAGCTTCTTAAAGACGCTCTCGGGATCCTTAAAGATCTTCTCTAGGCTCGAGTTTATCATTTCGATATCACGCTGAAGCGCACGGTGGTCTGCCAATTGCGCCGCCACGACTTGGGAAACCGATTTCGTATACTCTGAAACACCGGGCACCAAAGCCTCGCCGGTAATGGCCACTTCTCTTTGGATCTCTGGTAGGGAGCGTGCAAATATTTGAAGCCGTAAACCCATTTCCCGCAAACGTTTCGCCTGGTCGGCGATCCAGGAGAGACGGTCATAATAAAGTGTCCGCGCAACCCTAAGCAGATTTAGTCCTCGGTATTGAGCAAACCTCAATGCTTGCATGTAGATGGGACTGTTATCATAATCGAGAGTGGTTTCCTTGGTATTATTGCGCGAAAGTACCGCTTCAAGTGCATTTTTGTTTTTGAATATGCTTTGCTATAGTATATATTCAGATCTCTCCTGTGGCGCGTCATCGCAACGTAAGTCAAATTCCGATCCATTGTTGAAGAAACAAGAACATTAACACTATCAGCAGTTACACCCTGCGATTTATGTAATTGTCGTTGCATATCCGTAATCAATTTCATTATAATTTTCACTATTTACATTGACTTCACGATACTTTCCACCTTCTGCAATCCGAACGACAATTGCGTTTCGAGCGGCAGATACCACCTGGCCAACGGTCCCGTTTTTAACGCCCAATGAGCTGTCGTTTCGCAAGAAAATCAGCTGTTCGCCTTTTCCTATTTTTCTGGGACCGTTAATGGACTCGAATGAAAATTCCCGTCCGATTAGTTCTCTGTCTATGAGTTTCTGCCGAGCAAGCAGGTTGAGCTGCTGCACGTCACGTCGCAAATGCGCAAGGATAAGCGAATTTACACCTTTCGACTGGGCTTCGTCCCAATTTGCTATCAGCCGTGCAAGTGCCTCGTCTTTGTTTCTACAGGAATGGATTTTCCCGTGGACATCGTATTCGTCCAACGCCAACTTGGTTTTATTGGTTGCCAGGCAAGCCGACGCTTTACGCATCCAGGCCTCTCGCTGACGGAAAATTGTCTCAAGCTCTACATAGCCTACCTTGTCCGCGATTGCTCTGAACGCAGCACCCGCTTCAATAGGCTGTAGCTGTGCTGCATCACCAACCAGCACAATTTTGGCACCGGCGTCTTTAACAACTTGCAGGAAAGCAGCCATCTGCCTTGACGCAACCAAACCCGCTTCGTCAACAATGAACACCGTTCGAGAATCAATCCGGTCTTTTCCGACATCCCAACGGTGTTGCCACGATGCTAGCGTGCGACTTTGTATATGCGCACCGTTTTGCAACCCTTCGGCTGCTTTTCCAGCCAGAGCGCCCCCAAGCACAGTATAGCCTGCGTCCCTCCATATCGCAGCGGCTACTTTCAGCATGGAAGTTTTTCCTGTCCCAGCCCTTCCCACGACAACAGCTATGCTCTGCCCGTCGACCAGATAACGGATCGCTGTTCGTTGCTCCTTGTTGAGCCAGCTGTGACGATCACAGATCTCATCCATTCGGCTAGCCTGAACTGGATGGCTTTTAAGCTTCGAAAGACGGATCGAAGTCATAGCCATTCGGGCTTCCATCCTGATCAATCTTTTCGTGGTGAACTTTTCCAGAATCGGATTTTTTTTGTTGAGTTCAAACGGCGCCCTATCGATTCTCAACACTTCTGGACTTTTAAGAATCTCCGCAGAAAGATGCGAACAAAGGGCATTATCGTTCGAATATCTGCGAATAATGTTCTCCAAATCTTTTCTTTCGAAAACACTCCTTTCCGAACTTACGATATCAAGGACGATACTTGGCCGCCTGATGATCCGCTGCAGATTTTCGTCTTTGCGGTGTTGGTTTAACTCAGCACGACGGACATGGTTGGTTTTGCTCGCGTCTTTGGCTTTTCGAACAATACCTGACGCTGCAGGGCCGACATGGACCATACTCACGATGTCAAGGTTTTGTTCTGAGTAGGACCGTCCGTCGATATGCAGGTCAAAGCCAGCGAGAGCAAGATGCCGATTCAGGCACTCAAACCATCCATTACGGAACCGTAAAAAATCAGTTCTATTTCCACCCCATTGCGTCCGCACCAACTGTCCGTTAGCGCGTCGTTTTGGAGACCCGGTTTCATCGCAAATTACTATCGTTTTGGCGCCGAAACCTTCGTTCGTGAGAGGCCGAAGACTCATCATCAAGTGTATATGAGGATTGCCAGGCTCGTCATGATAAACCCAGACGGCCACCATGCCTCTAGACAAAACATGCGTTTCGATAAATTCTCGCACGAGTGCAATGTTCTGACTTGGAAGCAACTGGTTAGATAAAGCGATTATGGCCTCGCGCGCCAGTTGCGCATGCACCTGTCTCTCTGAAGCCTCGACGAAGTTCCAGAAGCTCTCCGAAGCTTGCCCAACCGAGCCCTGAGCTATTGCACGGACCCATTCAGGAGAAGCTGCCGGCAACATAAGCTCCTCGTGGATGAGGCCTTCCTTCTTTGAAAAATCAACCGTTGTTCCTTCACGTTCGAAATACATAATTGTCCGGTGGCGATAGGCTGCAGCAATCAGCGCACTTTGTCCCTTACCACGACTAATAAAACTGACTCGCAAATAGGCAATCGCCAACGTTACTGACTCGCGCTTTGAACCAGGATAAGTCACCTGACGAAAAGCATCTTTGTAACAGGCTTATCAAACGGTGATCACGTGCAAATTTGCACCACATTCGACATCAAATATTTACATTGATGCATGAAAATAGTCGCTTTGGTAGTATATTTACAAATTATTAGTGAAATATATATTTATAAATCGCGCAAAAATATGTTAAAATCTTATTTATATCAATTATAACAACTATATTCTCTGAGTAGTCATAATTTTATGCACCTCTTCAACGGCCACGCGGTCCACCGCTTCTGTCTGCAGAGTGGTGTGATGAAGATCGTATTGTTCCTGCAAGAGATGTTCCACCGCGCGACGTACGGTTTCGCCGTCTGCGCCGCGCGTCAATACGATATGCGCGGTCAGGGATTTCTGGTTCTTGGTCAGCGACCAGATATGCAGGTCATGGAGCGTCGCCACGCCGGGCACAGCCAGAACGGCTTTCTGCAGATCATCTAGGTCCAGTCCGGCCGGAACCCCTTCCAGCAGAATATTGATGCATTCCTTGAGCAAAACCCATGTGCGTGGAAATACCATGAAGCCGATGCCGATCGCGATCAGTGAATCCACCAACTCCCATCCAGTCAGATAAATGATCACGGCCCCGACAATCACGCCGACTGAACCCAGCATATCCGCCCAGACTTCAAGATAAGCGCCTTTGACGTTCAGGCTTTCATCCTTATGCCCCGTCAAGACACGCATCGAAATCAGGTTGACGATAAGGCCGATCACGGCAACGATCATCATACCGACGGACTGTACTTCTGCGGGACGCCAGAGACGCGCACAGGCTTCATAAAGAATAAAGAAAGCCACACCCAACAACAGCAGCGCATTGACTGATGCCGCAAGAATTTCAAAGCGGGCATAGCCATAGGTGCGAAGAATATCAGCTGGCCGCCGGCCCAGATAAATGGCGATCAAGGCAAGAAGAAGCGCAAAGCTGTCAGTCGCCATATGCATGGCATCGGATAATAGCGCGAGGCTGCCGGTGATGAAACTGCCGACGATCTCGGCGATCATGTAAAAGCTGGTCAGGGCGAAGGCGATCCAAAGCCTGGGAAGCGGCGTGTTGCTGACGTCTCCATGATCGTGATCGCCGCTCATGCCGCCCTCCATACAGGTTATGTATCAGCCTGCTTCACGCAGGCGTTCCGCTGTCTGCAAATCTACCGACACAAGCTGGCTTACGCCCTGCTCGCCCATGGTGACACCGAACAGACGGTTCATGCGCGCCATGGTGATCGGGTTGTGGGTGATGACTACAAAGCGCGTTTCGGTCGAAGCCGCCATTTCATCCATCAGATTGCAGTAACGTTCGACATTGTGGTCATCGAGCGGTGCGTCCACTTCGTCGAGCACGCAGATCGGTGCCGGATTGGTTAGGAACACCGCGAAGATGAGCGCCATGGCCGTCAGTGCCTGTTCACCGCCGGAAAGCAGCGTCATGGTTTGCGGCTTCTTGCCGGGCGGGCGGGCGAGAATTTCAAGACCCGCTTCCAGCGGATCGTCGCTTTCGATCAGTTGCAGTTCAGCCGTGCCACCGCCGAAGAGATGCGTGAACAGGCGTTGGAACTGCACATTAACAACGTCAAATGCAGCCAGCAGGCGCTCACGTCCCTCACGATTGAGGCTCTGGATTGCCTGGCGCAGTTTCTTGATCGCCTCAATGACGTCTTCTCGCTCGGAGACGATGGTATCGAGACGTCCGGACAATTCCTGCTGCTCTTCATCGGCGCGCAGATTGACCGCGCCAAGCCGCTCGCGCTCGATCTTCAACCGCTCGAGTTGACGTTCCAGCTGATCGGGATCGGGCAAGGCTTCGTCCGGCTTCAAGCCTGCTTGGCGAATAGCCTCATGCGGAGGACAGTTCAAGGCTTCCGCGATGCGGGCTTCGGCATCCTTGCGCCGCTCTTCCGCCGCCGCAAGCCGTTCTTCGGCACGCGCACGCTGTTCGCGGCTCGCCGCCAGCTGCTGGATGGCAAGAGTGGCCGTCTTGTCGAGTTCCGCCTGCGCGGCCTCTGCCTCGGCCAGAATATCGCCCGCCTGCTTGCGAAGGGCATCAGCCTGCGAAAGCTCGTTCAAAAGCGCCCGGCGACGGCTCTCGATCTCGTCAGGCGCTTCCGCAAGCGCCTCGGCTTCATCCGCCGTTTCCGCCCGACGATCATTCAATGCTTCTATATGGCGGCCGGCATTTTCCGCGCGGGATTTCCAGTTGCGGCGCTCCAGCGCAATCATTTCCAGCCGCCGCTTGCGGGCATCGGCCTCGCGCCGCAGCCCTTCATAGGCAGCACGCGCCTCAGCCAGCGCCGCGCGATCCGCCATGACCTCGCTGCTCAATGCAGCGAGCCGTTCGCCAATCGCATCGATATCCGGCATTTCGCCAAGCCGATCTTCGGCTTCCGCGACGCGCATTTGCGCTTCTTCGAGATTTTCAGTGAGATGCGCCTTGCTGTCTTCCAGACCCGCACGGCGTGTCGCGAGCTGACCTGCGGCGCGTTCGGCGGCAGCCAGGGCTTCGCGCGCTTCATCGAGTTTGCGCTGGTTTGCGCGCCATTGATCGCGGGCAACACGCTCCTGCTCAATGGCCTCGCGAACGCCAGCCTCGGTACGCTGCACGTCCTGTTCGGCCTGCTCGGCGCGCTTGCGGGCTGCAACCGCTTCCTGTTCGAGTTCCGCCAGCCGGTTTTTTTGCGCCAGCCGCTGGGCCGCCGGCGTTGGCGCATCAGCGCTCGCCGTATAACCGTCCCAACGCCAGAGCGCGCCCGCCTTGCTCACCAGCCGCTGGCCCGGTTGCAACAAGGCTTGCAGGCGCTTGCCGTCGCTATCCGAAACAACGCCAACCTGTGCCAGCCTGCGGCGCAACTGCTGCGGCCCTTCCACCAGCCGGTCAAGCGGCGTCACGCCCTCCGGCAAAGCAGGATCGGCATTGGCGGCAGGATTGTAAGCCCAATAGACCGGCGCGTGTTCATCGCTGGCCGCATCGAGATCTTCGCCAAGTGCTGCACCGAGTGCGACTTCATAACCCTTCTCAACCCGCAGTTCTTCCACCACTGGCGGGAACTGCCCCGTTTCACCGGCATTCAGAATGCGGGCCAGCGTCTGCGCTTCCGTTTCGATACGGTTCAGTTCAGTGCGGGCTTCGCTCAAAGGCTGGCGGCTGGCGGCTTCCGCCTCACGTGCGTTGGCGACAAGCTCTTCCGCGCTGGCGACCATTTCTTCCGCCGTGGCTAGCGCTTCCGCGCAACGGTCGACCACGATGCGCTTTTCCGCCGGATCGAACAAGCCGCCGATCTGCTCCGCAACCGAAGCAATGTCGCGCTCGATCGCTTCCATCTGAGCGGCCAAACGGTCGCGACGGTCACGGGTTTCCTTCAGGGCCCGCTCGATCTGCACACGTTCCGCAGCCGCTTCGGCACGCTCAGCCGTCACGCGGGACAATGCATTCTCGCTGTCCTGCAAGCGAATTTCCGCCTCCTGGAACAACGCATGCAATTCCTGATCGCGTTCGCCGGATTCCTCGGCAGAAGCGATCAGTTCCTGCTCCTCCTCGTCGAGTCGCGCCAGAATATCGGCGTTCTCGCGCATCATTTCTTCTTCGCGCGCTATATCGGCGGAAAGCTGCTCGAGGCGCTTTATCAACTCTGCCCGGCGAGCACGAAGACGCTCGCCTTCCTCATCCAGTTGGGTGCGAGCAATGGAGAGGCGCTGCAACGCAGCCGCGGCCCTGGCCTCGGCTTCACGCAGTTCGGGCAGCTTGTGCGCACCGACTGCCTGTGCCTTTGCAGCGTTCATCTGCGCCTGCGCCATGTCGCCAACGGCGGAAGTCGCCTGCGCCAGTGCGCTTTGCGCCTCGCCTTCCTGCATCTTTGCCTGCGACCAGCGCAGATGCAGGAGTGCGGCTTCCGCCCGGCGGATATCTGCGGAAAGGGCCTTGAAGCGATTTGCCTGACGGGCCTGACGCTTTAGGCTTTCGATCTGGCTGCCCAGTTCGCCCACCACGTCATCCAGACGCTCCAGATTGGTTTCGGCGGCCCGAAGGCGCAGTTCGGCCTCGTGGCGGCGCGTATGCAGTCCTGAGATGCCAGCGGCTTCTTCGAGAAGCGCGCGACGGGCCTGCGGCTTTGCCTGAATCAGCTCACCGATACGGCCCTGCCCGACCATCGACGGCGAACGAGCACCTGTCGACTGATCCGCGAAGAGAAGCTGCACATCCTTGGCGCGCGCTTCCTTTCCGTTGATGCGGTAAACCGAGCCGGATTCGCGTTCGATGCGGCGGGAAACCTGCAACTCATCCGCATCATTATAGCTTGCCGGCGCGCTGCGGTCCGAATTGTCGAGGAAGAGCGTGACCTCCGCCGTATTGCGCGCGGGCCGCGTGGCGGAGCCTGAGAAGATCACATCGTCCATGCCGGAAGCGCGCATGTTCTTGTATGAGTTTTCACCCATCACCCAGCGCAGCGCTTCGACCAGATTGGATTTGCCGCAACCGTTCGGACCGACGACGCCGGTCAGCCCGCCTTCGATGACAAACTCCATGGGCTCGACGAAGGATTTGAAGCCGACAAGACGCAGCTTGGAGAAGCGCATCAGCAAACGCCTCCGGCTATCGTCCCAGAAACGCAAAAAGCGGGCGCAAGGGAGCGCCCGCTTTTCGATCTGAAAAACGGATCAGAGAAGCTTGTCGATGATTGCCGACATTTCGTCAACCGAAAGCGCTCCAGCGTATTTTTGTCCGTTAATGAAGAAAGTCGGCGTTGCATTCACAC
>Ga0180223_1001399_pt1 | contig 18811 bp, 18 predicted proteins | sample eDN5th30CKraftOP_FD_151337 | JGI IMG/M metagenome (GOLD analysis project Ga0180223, IMG submission 151337) | Enriched Organic Plus compost microbial communities from Emeryville, California, USA - eDNA 5th pass 30_C Kraft OP (version 2) (version 2) ...
CCCGCGCGGGTCCGGCTTTTTCCATTTTCGGTCAGGAGCGTCTGAAAACCCGACGTACGTCGGCCGTCATTGCCCCCGCATTCAGCGCACGAACTCATCCTCGCGATAGCCCTGCGCGAACAGCAGGGTGGCGAGGTCCGTGTGGTTGATGCGGGCGCTGGCGGCGGCGGCCACGGCGGGCTTGGCGTAATAGGCGACGCCGAGCCCGGCCTCCTGCAGCATGTCGAGATCATTGGCGCCGTCGCCCACCGCCATCACCGCTTCGGGCGGCAGCTTCAGTTCCGCGCGCAGGCGCAGCAATGTCGCCTTCTTGGCCTCGCGGCCGAGAATTGGGTCAATCACCAACCCCGTCAGCTTGCCGTCGGCGTGCGCGAGCGTATTGGAATGATGCTCGTGAAAGCCGATTTTCTGGCTGATCGGACCGGTGAACACCGTGAAGCCGCCGGAGACCAGGCAGGTATAGGCGCCGTTGGCGCGCATGGTCATGACCAGTTCACGGCCGCCCGGGGTCAGGATCAGCCGGTCGGCGACGATGGCGTCGACCACCGCGAGATCAAGCCCCTCCAGCAGGGCGACGCGCTCGCGCAGCGCCGGCTCGAACGCCAGCTCGCCGCGCATGGCCCGCTCCGTGATCTCCGACACCTGCGGCTTCAGGCCGACGAAATCCGCCAGTTCGTCGATGCATTCCTGACCGATCATGGTTGAATCCATGTCGGCGAGGAACAGCTGCTTGCGGCGATGGGCGGCCGGCTGGACGATGATGTCCACCGGCGCGCCGGCTTCATCGATGAGGGCGCGCAGTTGCGCCTCGATCAGCTCGACCGGCGCCGGCGACGGGAACACCAGGTCAACGGCCCGGTTTTCCGCCAGTTCGCTGGTCAGCACCGGCCCGCTGGCCAGGGACGCCGCCAGCATCTTGAGCCGGGGAACGAGACTGCCGGGGCCGTGCGCCGCGAGCAGCCCGGAGCCGGCAAGGGCTGGACTTGCGACCAGGGTCGCGACAGAAGCTTCGGTCTGGTGAGTTGCAAGGGACATGGCGCGTGGCTGCTATCGTGGAAGAACCGGAACGGAAGGCCCTCGCGGACGTGATCTTGCCCGGTGAACCCGTGGACGCGGTTCTCATCGCAGGCCCGACCGCATCCGGCAAGTCCGCATTGGCCATCGACATGGCCCGGCGCCTGGGCGGGGTCGTCATCAACGCCGACTCCATGCAGATCTATCGCGACCTGCACGTGCTCACCGCCCGCCCGTCCGCCGCCGACGAACAGGCCGCGCCCCACAGGCTTTACGGCGTCGTCGATGGGGCGGAAAATTTCTCCGTGGCGCGCTGGCTGGGCGAGGCGGAGCGGGAACTGCAACGGGCCAACGCCCTTGGCCTGACGCCCATCTTCGTTGGCGGCACCGGCCTGTATTTCCGGGCGCTGCTGGAAGGGCTCTCCGATATTCCGCCCGTGCCGCCGCAGTTGCGCGCCGCCCTGCGCGCCGAGGCGGACCTGCTGGCTGGCGACGCCCTGCACGCGCGCCTCGCCGCGCGCGATCCGCTGATGGCCGACCGTCTCCGGCCGGGCGATCGCCAGCGCATCCTGCGGGCGCTGGAGGTGATCGAGGCGACGGGGCGCTCGCTGGCGAGCTTTCAGCAGCAGCGCGTTCGGGGACCGCTGGCTTCGGCGCGGACACGGCGGCTGTTCCTCGCGCCGGAGCGGGCGGCGCTGTATGCGCGCATCGACGCGCGCTTCGACCAGATGATGCGGCAGGGGGCGGTGGAGGAGGTGGAGCGCCTTGCGGCCCGCGGCCTCGATCCGGCGCTGCCGGTGATGCGCGCCCACGGCGTTCCCGGCCTGATGGCCTGGCTGCGTGGCGAGGGCGGTCGCGAGGCGGCGGTGACGCGCGGCAAGGCCGACACCCGCCACTACGCCAAGCGCCAGTTCACCTGGTTCCGCCACCAGATGACGGGCTGGACCTGGGTTGACGTTCCGTTGGCCTGAGGCTGGCGACGGGCAGGCGTGGAAGCGCCAGGCCGGCAAATTCATGGATCAGCTCATCCGTCGGGGAGCCGGGGAGCTCGCAAGGCCAGGCCCGCGTCGTCGATGACGACAGGGCGTCAATCGGCGTTGCCGGCGCGGCTGCCGGGCGCAAGCGCCGGCTTTCATCGCCCCGGGTGCGATCGGACTGCTTCACGCGGTTCAGGGCGCGGAGCGGGTCTTGTCCCCTCAGAGCCATATAACATCCTCGACACCCGTCTCAATGACCTCCTCGATCGACGGAGAGGCCGCGCGCTCTTCGGTCGCCGCTTCGTTGGCACGCCGCGACGCACTCGCGGCTGAGGGGGCAACGCGGCTCCCGCCCGCTGCCGCAGCCGGCATCGAGCCGACAGCCTCCGATGCGCCGTCCGGCATCCTGACCCGGAGCCGGCCACCGCCCATCGCCGCAGCCGGCATCGAGTCGACAGTCTCCGATGCCCCGGCCGGCATCTCGACCCGGAGCGGTTCAATCTGCGGCGCACTGACCGTATAGGGAGGCGGTGGTGTCTGGTGGGGGAGATCCGCGTAATCCGGTAGCGGGAGAAGCTGCTCTATCGCCCATGGCTCACTCCGAAGCCGTGATGCGGCAGTCAGTTCACCTGGCGGGGAAGCCCGCATGGGTGTTGGATCATTATCCAGCCGGGGCCCGAGCAAGGCTGGATGGCGGCTTCTGACGTGGCCTCGCCGGGGCGTTATGGGCAGGGAGTCTTCCGGGCCGCGAGCAGGGTCAGACGGCAGGCTCGCAACGCGCCTGATCCTTTGATCAGGAGGCGGAAAACCACGGCGCCAGGTGATGTATTTTTTCTGAAGCCACGAATTAATACCCATATCACGTTGTCTCTACATTCTTTGTTATATTAAGATTTTTTATATATAATCGCTCAATATATGCATAAATATAACTATTTAAAAGTCAATCTTCTGGTAATTAAAAATTAATTATATAAAATACAGCATTATCATCTAACCATTTTGCTACGAGCTCGTGGCGATTATCTGCTTCGGCTTCGCGTGCAGTCCGTAGCCGGCCGCCGCGTCTGGCGCCAGCGGGGAGATCCACGCCTGCAAGGCCGCGCAACGGCTGGCTGCGGTTGGCGCCTATCGGGTTCATTCGTTGAGCTTCGAGATTATATTTAATCCGGGGCTGACCTACCATTCTGCCGTTTTCAATCATGACGTGGACGACGGAGTTGTAGATAATCGCGTCATAGTTTTCTGCGCCAACAAAATCATCTAACATTGATGTTGTCGGGCTACACGCTGATGTTTCTGTTGAATAATCGATTAAATCATCGTTTAATCTATCGGCTTCTGCGATATTGTTTCTTGCTGCGCGCGGTCGATGGTCCAGTTCCGGGGGCGCGCGGTCGCGCCTCATCATTGGTTGTCTCGCCAACGCGTTGGGTCCTGCCGGGAGGTCCGGAAAGGCAGGGCGCTCAAGGCCGACTGGCGCACGCCGTTCCGGGCGCGCCGCCGCTGCCTCTCCGCTATTCCCCGCCGCCCGGACCGCATCCCACTGCGCAGATGTTATGCCCTGGAAGATCGGGATCGTCCGGAACGGATTTCCATAGAGCATCGGGCGATAGTAGTGCTGTTGCATGAAAGTGTAGGCGCTCGCATAGTCTTCTCTCTGGATGGCGCTGTACAGAGGGGCATGATTGAGGGGGAAAAGTTCGGCTGGCATGTCCTTAAAGCTCCGCTCCATCGTCCGACCTGCGCGAGATCGCGCCTTGCGGGAAGTATGGCGGCGCTGGCGCCTGGCGCCAGTAAAGCCGCAGAGCAGTCGCTTTGCGGCGATGCGCGAAGGAGTGCAGGGCCGCGCCGCCGCCACGGCGCATGAATTGCCCTCACCACGTTCAGCGTCGCAATTTGCCGTTGACGCCCTCCGTCACTTCCATTAGCGTTCCGCCAGATCGAAACAGGAGTGAGGCGCAATGCGCGCTATTCTTATCGTATGTGAGGCGCCATCGACGGAGCGGTGAAAACCGCAGGTCCGGTGATGGCGCGTGCAGGGTCCCTCGGGGCCCTTTTTTGTTGCCTGGAGCAGACCGCAAATATGTCATGGCGCCGCCATGCGGCGGAACAGGGCTCCAGCTGGCGATGCGCCAGCAAGACGGAATAACGCTGTTGATCCAGCCGGGCGCCGGATGCACACAGCAGGCGGAGACGGGAGAAGAGCCATGAGCGAGACAATGACCGGCGCCGAGATGGTCATTCGCGCCCTGCAGGACCAGGGCGTGGAGCACATTTTCGGTTATCCAGGCGGCGCGGTGCTGCCGATCTATGACGCCATGTTCCATCAGGAGAAGGTGCGTCACGTTCTCGTCCGCCATGAGCAGGGCGCCGTGCACGCCGCCGAGGGATATGCCCGTTCCACCGGCAAGGTCGGCTGCGTGCTCGTCACCTCCGGCCCCGGCGCCACCAACGCCGTGACCGGCCTCGCCGACGCTTTGCTGGATTCGATCCCGCTGGTCTGCATCACCGGCCAGGTGCCGACGCATCTGATCGGCTCCGATGCCTTCCAGGAGTGCGACACGGTCGGCATCACCCGCCACTGCGCCAAGCACAATTACCTGGTGAAGCGCATTGAGGACCTGCCGCGCATCCTGCACGAGGCGTTTTACGTCGCCTCGAACGGGCGTCCCGGCCCGGTGGTCATCGACATCCCGAAGGACATCCAGTTCGCCTCCGGCAGCTATGAGCGGCCGCGCGACAACCAGCACAAGACCTACCGTCCGAAGGTCAAGGGTGATCTGGAGGCGATCCGTGTCGCCGTGAAAATGATGGGCGAGGCGAAGAAGCCCATTTTCTACACCGGCGGCGGCGTCATCAATTCCGGCCGCGAGGCTTCCGCGCTGCTGCGCGAACTGGTGCGCCTGACCGGCTTCCCCATTACCTCGACGCTGATGGGCCTTGGCGCGTACCCGGCCTCGGACCACCAGTTCCTGGGCATGCTGGGCATGCACGGCGCCTATGAGGCGAACATGGCCATGCACGACTGCGATCTGATGATCTGCGTCGGCGCCCGGTTCGACGACCGCATCACCGGCCGTCTGGACGCCTTCTCGCCCGGGTCGAAGAAGATCCACATCGACATCGACCCTTCGTCGATCAACAAGAACGTCAAGGTCGACGTGCCGGTCATCGGCGATTGCGCCCACGTGCTGGAGGACATGGTGCGGCTGTACCGCGCCTCCGGCGCCCGCCCCGACAAGGCGGCCCTGGACGCCTGGTGGAAGCAGATCGACGCCTGGCGCGCCCGCAACGGCTTCGCCTACCACAATTCGGATGTCACCATTAAGCCGCAGTACGCCCTGCAGCGCCTGCAGGAACTGACGAAGGACCGCGACGTCTACTTCACCACCGAGGTGGGCCAGCACCAGATGTGGGCGGCGCAGTTCCTGAAGTTCGAGGAGCCGAACCGCTGGATGACCTCCGGCGGCCTTGGCACCATGGGCTATGGCCTGCCCGCCGCCATCGGCGTGCAGATGGCCCATCCGGACGCCCTGGTGATCGATGTCGCGGGCGAGGCCTCGATCCTGATGAACATGCAGGAGATGTCGACGGCGCTGCAGCACCGGCTGCCGGTGAAGATCTTCATCCTCAACAACGAATACATGGGCATGGTGCGCCAGTGGCAGGAACTGCTGCATGGCGGGCGGTACTCGGAGAGCTATTCGGAGGCCCTGCCGGACTTCGTCAAGCTGGCCGAGGCCTATGGCGGCGTTGGCATCCGCTGCAGCGATCCGAAGGAGCTCGATGCGGCGATCCTGCAGATGATCAACACCGACCGTCCGGTGATCTTCGACTGCATCGTCGACAAGACCGAGAACTGCTTCCCGATGATTCCGTCGGGCAAGGCGCACAACGAGATGATCCTCGGCGACGCCGCCACCGACATCGGTTCGGTGATCGACGAAGCCGGCAAGATGCTCGTCTGACGCGGCCTGGTTCAGGCGGGGCGGCCGCCGCTTCGCCTGAAACGGACGCCGGGTAAGCCCTGGGAAGCCGCCGGGGATAACCCGGTCAGGGTTTGCCAGCCAGGAGGATGTGGACATGAAGCTGATCGTCGCCAGCAAGCGTTATTCGTCATGGTCACTGCGCCCCTGGCTCGCCATGCGCGTCGCCGGCGCGCCGTTTGAGGAGCAGGTCATCATCCTGCGGCAGCCGGATACGAAAGCGGAAATCGCCAGGTATTCGCCATCCGGCGTCGTTCCGGTGCTGCGCGATGGCGATCTCACCGTATGGGACTCGCTGGCGATCATCGAATATGTCGCCGAGCGCTTCCCGGAAGCGGGCCTGTGGCCGGCGGACGCTGGCCAGCGGGCCGTGGCCCGTTCGGTTTCCGCCGAGATGCACGCAGGCTTCCAGGCTTTGCGCATGGCCTGTCCGATGAACCTCGGCATGCGCTTCGCCGCCCGCGACCGGGGCGAGGCGGTGGACGCCGCCGTGGCCCGGGTTTGCGCCATCTGGCGCGGGCTGCGTGAAAAGCACGCGGCGTCCGGGCCGTTCCTCTTCGGCGCCTTCAGCGCCGCCGACGCCATGTATGCGCCGGTGGTCTGCCGCCTCGACGGCTATTCCATTCCGGTCGACGACGTCTGCCGCGCCTATATGGACGCGGTGCTGGCGCTGCCGGCCTTTCAGGAATGGCGCGCGGCGGGCCTGAAGGAGCCGGGCATTGCCGATTACGACAATATCGACGAGACGCTGGTCGCACGCTTGTGAGGCGCGTCTCCTGTTTTGAAATAACGGCGGCCGCGCCGGGCCAGGGGCCCCGCCAGGCATCGCCAAAGACCGGGTACAACTGATGAAATCGCACTATTCCGACGCGCCGGCCGCCCAGAAGATCGCCCGCCACACCCTGGCGGTGATCGTCGACAACGAACCAGGGGTTCTTGCCCGCATCGCTGGCCTGTTTTCGGGTCGTGGCTACAATATCGAGAGCCTCACGGTTTCGGAGACCGAGCACGAGGAGCACCTGTCGCGCATTACCATCGTCACCTCCGGCGACGACGCGGCGATCGCCCAGATCATGGCGCAGCTCGACCGACTGGTGCCGGTGCACCGCGTCGACGATCTCACCGCCACGGGCGAGGCGGTTGAGCGTGAACTGGCGCTGGTGAAGGTGGCCGGTCGCGGCGAGCACCGCGTGGAAGCCCTGCGCCTTGCCCAGGCCTTCGGCGCGCGCACCCTCGACGCCACGCTGAACTCGTTCATCTTTGAGTTCACGGGCGCCATCGAAGAGGTTGACCGCTTCATCCGCGTCATGGCGGAAACCGGCGTGGTGGAAGTGGCCCGCACCGGCGTCGCCGCCCTGTCGCGCGGCTCCGCCCGGGGCTGAACCACCCGGCGGATCGCGGCGGACTGACGCCGGGGCATGATGTTGCGGGGGGCGCCGCGCCTGGCGGGACCAGGGCGGCGCGTGCGCTTCCAGCGCGGATGCGCAGCATTGTCGCGGCGTTGTCGCGACCTGGAATTACTGCCCGCCGGTGAAGCCGCCGGCTTCGAGGTAGGCCAGTTCATCCGCCGTCGTTTCGCGGCCCAGAATGCGGTTGCGATGTGGGAAGCGGCCGAAGCGGGCAATGATGTCGCGATGCTCCTCGGCGTAGCGCAGGCCATCGGCATTGCCGAGCGCCTGGTACAGGGCGACGCATCGCGCCTGATCCGCCAGCTCTTCGGAGTGCATGAACGGCAGGTAGAAAAAGCTGCGCAACTCCGGCGCGACCCGGGCGTCATAACCGCGCTCCAGGCTGGCGGCGGCGATGCGGCGCGCCGCCAGGTCGGTGGCGAAAGCCGCCGGCGTGCTGCGGTAAATATTGCGCGGTATCTGGTCGAGCAGCAGCACGAGGGCGAGGGCGCCTTCCGGCGTCGCCTGCCAGCCGTCCAGTTCGCCGCGCGCCGCGGCGGCCTGGGCCGCGCCGAAGCGGTCGCGCAGCATGGCGTCGAAGGCGTCGTCGCGGCTGAACCATTTTTCGTAGCCGGCGTCCCGCCAGGCCGCGACCAGGTCAGCCGGCTCCGGCAAGGCCGCGTTGGCGTTGGCGGCGGTGGGCGTGAGGGAGGCGTTTCGGGTCATCATGCCGGGCAGCATTGCCTGGATTTACCCGGGTGGGAATATCCCCGGCGGACCGCGCCGGGCCCGGGAGCGGACTACGCGCATGCGCCGCCGCCGGCGGGGCCTGCATTTTGAGGAATTCGCCGGATGTCGCGCCGGCGGCGGGCTGGCGGTTTTTCGCGCCGCGAGCCCGAAACATGCGACCGGACGCGGGACCCTCGCCGTATGCGGCCGCCATGGGCAAGGAATGACTTGACCAACTGGCCGTGGCGGGTTTTACCGCCACCGTCTGTTTCATTGCCGGAACGTTCCTGGCGCGGTTCTCGCGCCGCGGGCGGACCGGAGGTCTGGCTGTCGTGGGGCGACGGCGGCCAGGCCGGTTCTGATCTGATCGTCGGCACTTGGCCCGCGACCTTCGCCAGAGGATGTATGTGATGCGTGTTTACTATGACCGCGATGCGGATCTGAACCTGATCAAGGGCAAGAAGGTCGCGATCGTCGGCTACGGCAGCCAGGGCCACGCCCATGCCCAGAACCTGCGCGATTCGGGCGTGAAGGACGTCGCCATCGCCCTGCGCCCCGAAAGCGCCACGGTGAAGAAGGCCGAAGGCGCCGGCTTCAAGGTGATGAGCCCGGCCGAGGCCGCCAAATGGGCCGACGTCGTCATGATGCTGACGCCGGACGAGCTGCAGGCCGACATCTATCGCGACCATCTGCACGATAACATGAAGAACGGCGCGGCGCTGATGTTCGCCCACGGTCTGAACGTGCACTTCAACCTGATCGAGCCGCGCAAGGACCTGGACGTGCTGATGGTCGCCCCGAAGGGCCCGGGCCACACCGTCCGCTCCGAGTACCTGCGTGGCGGCGGCGTGCCGACCCTGATCGCCATCCACCAGGACGCCACCGGCAACGCCCATGACATTGGCCTGTCCTACGCTTCCGCCAATGGCGGCGGTCGCGCCGGCATCATCGAGACTTCCTTCAAGGAAGAGTGCGAGACGGACCTGTTCGGCGAGCAGGCCGTGTTGTGCGGCGGCGCCGTCGAGCTGATCCGCGCCGGCTTCGAAACCCTCGTCGAGGCGGGTTACGCCCCGGAGATGGCCTATTTCGAGTGCCTGCACGAGCTGAAGCTGATCGTCGACCTCATCTATGAGGGCGGCATCGCCAACATGAACTACTCGATCTCCAACACCGCCGAATACGGCGAGTACGTCACCGGTCCGCGCATCATCACCGCCGAGACGAAGGCTGAGATGAAGCGCGTGCTGGAGGACATCCAGTCGGGCAAGTTCACCCGCGACTGGATGCTGGAGAACAAGGTCAACCAGGCGTCGTTCAAGGCCACCCGCGCCCGCAACAACGCGCACCCGATCGAGGAAGTTGGCGCCAAGCTCCGCGACATGATGCCGTGGATCAAGGAAAAGGCCCTCGTCGACAAGTCGAAGAACTGAGCCGCGCCTCTTTCCTGGAGGCCGCGCCAGATCGCCGCCTCCCGAAAGGCTGAACGCTGCGACGCGAGCGGGTCCGCCCGTTCGCGTTTTTTGTTTGCCGTCGCCCCGCGGCCCACCACGCCAGGCGAGGCGTCACGGGCATCGATACTTTCGTGGGGCAAGGCCAGGACAACCGTCAGGGGCGCGCGGCCCCCAGCTTCGCGTCAAACGCGGGCATCAAGGCGCGGGCAGCGTGGAACCGCCGCGCGATGATCCCCGGCGCGGCTCCCCGCCCGCGAACCACGCGGCCAACCCGGGTTCCGCCCGGACAGCCCTGGCCCTGTCGGCCCGCCTGTCTCAGTTCGACGGGCGCAGCCGGTTCAGCACCAGTCCGACGAGGGCCGTCACGATGGCGCCGCTGGCCCCGCCGCCCACCAGATTGCCGGCCAGCGCGGTGAGATCCGTAGCCGAGCCGCCCTGAAGCACCGGCAACGCCGCCTGCAGCACTTGCCCCAGAACGCCGCCGCCAACGGCGCCTGCCACTGCGTTGACGACGCCGCCCATGTCAATGGACGGCGAGGCGCGACCGGCCATGCCGCCGCCGGCAGCGCCGCCGATCAGGTTCATGGCCAGGGAAATCAGTTGATCCATCCGTCAATCTCCCAGTCGTCAAAAGATGAAGAGAAGACATGCGATGAATTTATACTATCATGATTTTGTGTTATTGTAAGTGCCTGAACCAGTCCAGTGCTTCTCCAGGAAGTAATATGCCAAAACTCCACACGGCGGCGGATGTAATATTGGCGATCTGGAACGGAATGTGCGGCAGGTGAAACACGCCGGCGGCCAGCGGGACGAACGCCCGCAGCGGGCCGGAAAAGCGGCCGATGAAGACGCCGGGCACGCCCCATTTGCGGGTGAACGCTTCGGCCTTGTCCATGAAATGCGGCGCGCGCGAGAACGGCCAGTAGTCGCGGATGCTGTCCTTCAGCCAGTAACCGACGGCGTAAGAGAGCCAGTCGCCGAGAACCGCCCCGATCATCGCGCCCGCCCATACTGGCCAGAACGGGATGCCGCTGGCCGCCAGCAATGCGCCGATCGCCAGCAGGATGCCGGTGGCCGGCACAATGAACGAAATGATCGCCATGGACTCAGCGAACGCCAGTCCGCCGACAATGAACGGCGCCCAGGCCTGGTGCTGCTGGATGAAGCTGATGACGGTCTGCGAGATGTTGGCGAGGTTCATCTGGTTTCCGTTAGCGGCGCCATTGCTGGCGAGGGGCGACGCCGGCCGGTCAGGGCCAGCCAGGGGCAGGCATGGGGCCAACCATGTCGGCAAGCCCCCATGTCGGGGGGCAAGCACGCGCCGGTCAAGTATGGGGGCGCCGTCGACGGACCGGAAACCGCCGGCGTCCTGGGGCGCGCGACGGATCCGCCGTCGGGGGCGGAGCGCCGGTTGCGCCACGCGGCGGCCGCGCCAGCAGGTCCATCTGGACGCCGGCGTTGTCCCCGGCCAGTCCCATTTGGGGAGCAGCCTGTCGCCACCCATCTCCGCTACCCGCTGCGCCGCTCTCCGCGCGGTCCTGCGCCTGGACCCCACGCCGGCCCGGGGTCCTGCCGGGTTGCGGGCAGGCAGGCCGTCCTGTCGCCCGGGCGGGGGTGGCGTGATGGCGCAAAGCCGTTAATTTGCCAACGGCGGCTTCTGGCCGGATTCGCCCGTGGCGCGCGCAGTTTTCCGGCGCGCGCCATTCTGGCCAGCGCGCGCCATGGTTGCTGGCCGCCGCCAGCCTGTTCAGCTCCGCACCGGGAGAGCCCATGAACATCCTGTCCATCCAGTCCCATGTTGCTTACGGCCATGTCGGTAATGCGGCGGCGGTGTTTCCGATGCAGCGCATGGGCGTTGAGGTCTGGCCGATTCTCACCGTGCAGTTTTCCAACCACACGGGCTATGGCGCCTGGACGGGGCCGGTTTTCGAAGGCGCGATGATCGCCGAAATCGCGCGCGGCGTTGAGGCGCGCGGCGTGTTTCCGCAATGCGACGGCGTGCTTTCCGGCTACGCCGGTTCGGCGGCGATCGGCGAGGCCATCCTCGATGTGGCGGCGCGGGTGCGGGCCGCCAACCCGGAGGCGCTGTATTGCTGCGATCCGGTGATCGGCGACGTGGGGCGCGGCGTATTCGTGCGGCCGGATGTGCCTGAGTTCATGCGCCGCCAGGCCATGCCCGCCGCCGACGTGGCCACGCCGAACCAGTTCGAGCTGGAGCTGCTGTCCGGCTGTCAGGTTACCTCCATGGCGGAAGCCCGCGACGCCATCCGCATCGCCCACGGGCTTGGCCCCGCCGTCCTGCTCATCACCTCGCTCCATACGGCGGAAACGCCGGACGATTGCATCGACATGGTGGCCTCGGGGCCTGAGGGTATCTGGGGCGTGCGCACGCCGCGCATTGATCGCTATTTCACCGGCGCTGGCGACGTGACCGCCGCGCTGTTTTTCACCCATTATCTGCGCCAACGCTCCGTCGCCAGCGCTGTCAGCGCCGCCGCCTCGTCGGTGCATGGCCTGCTGGCCGCCACCGCCGCTTCCGGCCAGAGCGAATTGCAGCTGGTGCAGGCCCAGGAGGAGTTCGTGGCGCCGTCGCGCAGGTTTGAGGCGGTCCAGCTGTGAGCGGCGCCGCGCCTGCCTGCGCTGGCGGCGCCTTCCCCTGGCGCGGCGCTCCCGCCATCGTTCCCCTGCGCGAGATTTCCGTGCGCGTGGCGCAGGAGCCCTGGCCCTGGGCCGAGGCCAATCGCGACGTCATTGATCGCCACTGGCGGGCGGCGCTGGAGCGCAAACCACAAATGTTCAACGGGCGCGTGCTGCTGTCCCGCCGCCCGGCGATTGTTGATGGACGCTATGAGGCCACCTGTCTGCCGGTGGATTTCGCCGCCTTTTTGACCTGGCGGGACCTCGGCTGGCCCGACGACACGGTGGTGAATGGTTTTTCCATGGCGGCCCTGCGCGCCGCTGACGGGCCATGGCTCGCTGGCGTCCAGGGCGGGCACACCGCCAGTTCGGGCCAGATATATTTCGCCGCCGGCACGCCGGACCTGTCGGACGTCCGCCCGGACGGGACGCTGGATTTGCAGGGCAATATCGTGCGTGAGCTGGCGGAGGAAACCGGTCTCGACGCCAGTGAGCTGACCTTCGCCGATGGCTGGCGCGCGGTGCTGGACGGCGGCCGCGTCGCCCTGATGCGCGAGGCGCGCTCGGCCTTGCCGGCCGACGCGCTGGCAAGGCGCATTCGCGATTTCATCGCGGCCGATCCCGCGCCGGAACTCGCCGACGTGCGCCTGTTTCACAGCCCGGCCGATATCGACCCGGCCCGCATGCCGCCCTTCATGGTCGCCTGGCTTGCCGCCGCGTTCGCGCAGGACGCAGCCCAAACCTGACCCCGACGAGCGCCTGCGCCGCGCCGGGCAGACCCGCCGGCGCCGGATTTGCCGCGGACCGGTGCGCCGTGTGCTTCCGGCAAGGCGCTTGCAACGGATCCGCCGCGTCGTTTTCCGCCGGCCGGGAGAAGGCGGGCGATGGCCCCGTCGCCGCCTCCCGGGGCTCGGGCCTCTCGGGGAAGGTTCCGGCGTTATGCACAGATGCGCCGATTTTCCCCAGCGTCATAAAAAAGTTTGGTCTGGCGCTTGTGGGCGCTGGACAACCGGGGAGGGGATTGGTATCCACCGCTCACCAAACGGCGGCGGCCACAAACGCCCCGCCGGACTGAAGATGGGCGCATAGCTCAGTTGGTAGAGCAGCTGACTCTTAATCAGCGGGTCCTAGGTTCGAGCCCTAGTGCGCCCACCATCTTCACAAAAAACAACCCGCTTCGGCGGGTTTTTTTGTGCCCGCGTCATGGACGCGGGATGCGGGCGACCGCCGCAAAATGGCTGGTTGTTTCCGCCCCTGCTTCCCTGTCTCCACCCTGCTCACGATCGCGCGCCCTGCTGAAGCGCCTTGCCGGCTTTCCATCCGCGCGCAGCCGGTGGGGGGCCTGTCGGGTTGGTTCGCCAGGCGAGTCGTGCGAGGCTCCCTCATTCGCGCTTGTGAGGGAGGATTTGCCAATGGCTATCGAAACCAGGGCCGAACGCCGGTTACTGTCGCGTGATGAGCTTGAACTCGTTGTGTTGACGCGGCGAAGCGAGATTACAGCCGTCGCGGACGCGGATTTGCGCAAGACGGTGTCGCTGCTGAGGGAGCGGCGGGACCGGGCGCGGGCCATTGCCCGTCAGCAGCGTCGCGAGATGCGCGGCAAGGCCCATGCCTCGACGCCGGCCAGTGATAACAGTGGTTCAAAGATGAAGGCGCGGGTGCTGTCTGGCGCCATCCAGCGCGCCAACAGGGAGTTGTCGCGCCGGCAGACCGTCGCGGCGCGGCAGGAGCTGGTCAGCAATTCCCGTCGCGCCCTGAAACTGAAGAACGCGGCCAGGAAACCCGCGGTCCCCAGGGGCGGGCGGACCGCCAATGAGGGCATGCTTCCCAACCCGTCAAAAAAAGCCGGGCGGATTGGCAGCCCCATGGAGGCCGGCCGGGTGTCCCAGTTCGTGAAGGACGCCCAGGCCCGCAAGGACGCCCGCGACTGAACGCCAGGCCTGCCTGGCCGTCGTCCGGCAGGGCGCGGCCGGCGCTATCGCCACAGGCCGTAACGCTCCCACTGGCTGCCAGGGATCTCGTCGCCGAGCTGGTAGGTGAAGCGCAGCACCGACAGGCGGTCCGGCGTCGCTTCGCAACTGAATGACATCTGGCGCCATTGGCCCTTGCTGCGCACCGCGCCGCCGGACCCGGCAAGCGTGTCGCCCTTTTCCTTCACGGGAGAGAGCGCATCAAGCATGGCGCGATCCGGCCGCATGGCGCCGCTCTCCCTGGCGATGACCTTCATGGCGGCGACATCACATATCTGCTGGAAGCGCTGCGCCGGATCGAGGCGCATCAGCGAGCGGGTCAGGCGTGCGTCGGCGGTGGCGACGGGCGCCGTGGCGTTGGCGGCGGCGCACAGGCCAGGAACAAGGAGAAACGCCGCCTGGATGCAGGCGACGGCGTGTTTGCGCAAATCAGAAGATGACAATGTTTCGCACTTCATGTGGCGCGGGCGCCGGTGAAGCCTCTTGTTGGAGCATTTTCGCCAGAAAATGCGTCAATCCGGAATGCGTGGCGTTCCGGGCAACCCGGCCGCCGCTGCAAAAGTCCGCGCGTGTTTCTTCCAGATTGCGCGCTCACGCCCTTCGCCGGCGCGCCGGCATGCGCGATCTGGAGGTTCCGTGTGCTCGTGGAAGAAATCCACGAAAGCGTCGTCCGCCCGCAAAGGTGAACTGCACGGCGTGACGTTGGTGGGAACCATATTGCATGCATCTTTGCAAGACGGGCGGCGCAGGCCGTGTCCCAGGCATTGCATGGCGCGCTGCCGCCAGCCGACGCCAGATGCATGGCGGGACTGAATTCCTCATGCCAGACTGGCGCGGCCAGAATATGGCGCTGGTCCGCCGCCAGGGCGGGAAGCCGGACAACAAAAGCGCTTGGCGGTTTCGCTACGGGCGAAGCCGCGATGGAGGAACGCCATGGAGCAACAGTTGATGCAAGGCGCCCCACCAGGGCCAGACGGACAGGTGACGCTGGCGAACTGGCGGCAGTCGCCGTTCAGCAAATGGGGGTTCCGCAACCTGCGCAACCTCGTCCCCACGGCGGCCATCGCCGGGGCGACCGGTAGCGAGGTTACGCCGTTGCGGGAAGCCTGGCGCGACCTCGGCGAGCTTGACCTGGTCGACGCAGCGGGCGCGCGCGTCCCGGCGCACCGGTATCTGCGCGCCATCAATGTCGACGGGCTCGTTGTCCTGCGTCGTGGCGAACTGGCGTATGAACTTTACGACAACGGTCTTGAGGCAAGCCGGCAGCACATCCTGTTCTCGGTCAGCAAGTCGGTGACTGGCGTGCTCGCCGGCGTGCTGGCGGATCGCGGCCTGCTCGACCCGGACCGCCCCGCCGCCGATTACGTGCCTGAACTGAAAAGCTCGGTCTATGCCGGGGCCACTGTGCGCCATCTGCTGGACATGACGGTGTCCATCGGCTTCAGCGAGGATTACGCTGATCCTAACGGCGACATGCCGGCGTACCGCCGCGCCGTGGGCTGGGACCCGGGCGGCCCCGTCGGCGGCGCCGATCTGCGCGGCTTCCTCGCAAGCCTGAAAAGGTCGGGCGAAACCGCCCATGGCGAGGTCTTCCACTATGTGTCGCCAGATACGGATACGCTTGGCTGGGTGCTGGAGCGCGCCGGTGGGGCGCCGTTCGCCCAGATGCTGTCGGACCTGATCTGGCGCCCCATGGGCGCGGAGCGCGAGGCATGGGTCACGCTCGACTCCCTTGGGGCGCCGCGCACGGCCGGCGGCGTCTGCATGACGACGCGTGATCTGGCCCGGTTCGGCGAGATGATGCGACGGGGCGGCGTCGCCAATGGCCGCCAGATCGCGCCAGCCTGGTGGGTGGACGATATCCGCTCCAACGGCGACCGCCGCGCCTGGGAGCGCGGCAATTTCGCGGCCATGGGGTTTCCGGCCAGCCGCTATCGCAGCAAATGGTATCTGTTCGATGAGGAGACGGGGGCTTTCGGCGGCGCCGGCATCCACGGCCAGTGGTTGTATGTCTGCCCGACCAGCGAGGTGGTGATCGCGGCGTTCAGTTCCCAGCCGGACGCTGCCGATATTCCCTATTCCGTCGCATGGATCGCCAATTGCCGGCACATTGCGCGCGAGCTGGGCGCCGCCTGAGCCCGTGCGCCAGGATGGCGGCGCGTGTCGTGGAAGGCCCGGTTGCCGAAGGCGCCGGGCTGGGCGGCGACGTCGCCCGGCGGGCTACGGCGCCGATGGCCCCATGGCGATCATGCCATGCGGCCAGGATGAAACGGCGGAGGTGAGGCTGGCGGCGTAGGCGCCCGCGACTGGCGTCGGCGTCCCGCTCGTCGAAGCCGCCGAAGCCATGGCGGCGCGCGCGCCATCATGCGCCAGGGCGATGCGCGCCGATGGCGAGGAGGGCAGGGACGCCTGGACGTCCGTCGCCGGCAGGCGCAGGGCTGCTGGCCCGGCGCCAGGCCCGGATGCGAGACGCGCGAATGTCAGGCTGACGGCGCCCTGCGCCACCATCACCGGCGGCGCCTTGCGCACGCCCGGCCGGATAATGACGTCCCGGCCGGCGAAAGCCAGCGCCTCGGGGCGGCTGATAATGCCGAGCGAGGGATGGTTGCGCATCCGGGCGAAGTGAGGGTGCATGCCGCCGTCGGCGTAGGTGATGCGGATGGATGGCGCGCCGTCGTCAATCTGCCTGGCGATCGCTTCCTGTTCCGCATGCAGACGCGCCGTGGCCTGGGCCTCCAGCGCCCGTTCCCGATATGGCGTGAAAGCGTAGCGCTTGCCGGCGACCGTGACGCGCGGCGGCAGGCCCGTGGCCTCGAAGCGATCATTGCCCGCCTTGAGTTGGCGCCAGAAATCAATATCCGGATCGTCCCGCATCCGGGCCATGTTCCTGGCGGTCATGCGGAAAGGAAACGCCTGGAACTGAACGGATTTCTGCCCGCCTTTGAAGGCGTCCCGCAGCAGGGCGTAAACCTCCTCGATGCCGGCGTTCGTCATGGCGTAGCACCCCATGGACGAGCATACGCCATGAACCATCAAATAGGAGCCGGTATAGCCATTCGCCCGGTCGTAGGCGTTGGGGAAACCGGTGTCGAACGACAGGTGGTAGGCGGAGTTCGGGTTCATCAGCCTGGGCGTGATGTCGTAAAATCCCTCCGGCGCCTGGCGGTCCCCGGTTTTCCGCTTGGGGCCCAGCCGCCCGGACCAGCGGCACACGGGAAACGTCTTCAGCAGCGCGTACCGGCCATCGGCGCGCTGCTTCCAGATTTCCAGTTCGGCTTCCTTCTTGAAGACGCGAACGAGCACGCCGCCGCCAGGAGCCATGCCCTTCTCGCGCATCAACGCGGCCGTGCGCCCGGGCACGGGCGCATCGGCGTTCGAGGCAAGCGCCGGCCCCGTCGCCAGCAGCGCCAGCAGCGTCGCGCCTGCATACCCAGCCCGGAATATCCCGCGCATCGCTCCTCGTCTCCCGACATTCTGCGACCCGTCAAACCGTTATCGCCATATGATTATCAGAACACAAATCAGGCGAAGATATTGCGGCCGCCCACGTCCCCGGCCAGGCGCGAACGGATGCGCATCCAGGATTCGCTCATTCCCATGCTGATGGGCAAGATTTGTAGCTTCGCCGCCAGTCCCGGCGCTGAAGCGTGCCATCACCGAATTGTGAGATTCATGTTTTTGAACAGTTTAAGCGAACTATCCATCGAAATTTGACCGGGGTTGGCAGTATGTCGGAAATTTGAACTTCTACTTTCCCTGTTATTGCGTAAGTTGCGACTTCCCGAAGGAGAGTGCGTTATGGAGAAAGCTGAGGGAAGCGGGCAGATGGTGGCGATTACCGCCGATATCGTCGCTTCATTTGTCGCCAATAACCGGGTTGATCTGGATCAGTTGCCGGCGCTGATCGCCTCCGTCCACGCGTCCCTGCAAAAACTCGGGCAGGGCGGGGCGCCAGACGCTGGGGAAGCCCCGCAGCCGGCCGTACCCGTCAAGCGGTCGGTGACGCCGGATTACATCATCTGCCTTGAGGACGGAAAGCGCTTCAAATCGCTCAAGCGTCATCTGCGCACGGCCTATGACATGACGCCGGAAGCATATCGGGCGCGCTGGGGGTTGCCGCCGGATTATCCCATGGTCGCCCCGAACTATGCAGCCTCGCGCTCAGCGCTGGCCAAGTCGATGGGGCTCGGTCGCAAGCCGGACAGTGAAAGCGCCGGCGACAAGGCGGCCTGATCGCAGCCCACCGTCGCAGCATGGCGAATATCAGCGCCGGGGCTTTCCACAGGGAGGCCCCGGCGTTTTTTCTGCGCAAAAGCCCTGTCTTGCGATAATGTTAGCCGGCATCGCGTATCGCGCCCCAAAGGCAGGCGGAACAGCGCCGCGCCGAATTTCCGCATTTTGGGATTTGTGGCGTTGACATGAGGGGTGGGAGGGTCCTATAAGCCGCTCATCAGCGACGGGGCGCGGCCCTGAAGCTTCCCGGAGACTTCCCGAAAGTCAGGCGGAACGGACCGATCGAGTGGTCGGGGTTTTTGCCTGTTTCGGGTTTGTTCATCTGGCGGTTGTCTGGTAATCTGGACGGCCTTGCTCTTTGACAATTGCATCGGAAAGAGAAGCGCAGACGGCGTTGTCCTTGCGGACGCTTCTGGGTGG
>Ga0180223_1001407_pt1 | contig 18759 bp, 22 predicted proteins | sample eDN5th30CKraftOP_FD_151337 | JGI IMG/M metagenome (GOLD analysis project Ga0180223, IMG submission 151337) | Enriched Organic Plus compost microbial communities from Emeryville, California, USA - eDNA 5th pass 30_C Kraft OP (version 2) (version 2) ...
TCGGGAGGACGATGCGCCGCTGGAGGCCGTTATCCTGGGACTGGGGCGGTTTCGGCGGCCGATCCGCGAATATTTCGCCATCTGCGACAGCTATTATCAGGCGATCAGCAATGCTTCGCCGCAACAGATCGAAACTGTGGACATGGCCCGGCGCGGCATCCACAATCAGGCGGCGGAAATGCTGATGGAGCGGCTGGACGGCAAGATCGCGGTCGATTTCGACACCGCGCGGCGGCTCTTCACGCTGATCTGCGTGCTGCATATCAAGGGGTAAGGACAATCGGGGGGCTGACTTCGCGGCAATGGCTGGCGGGCATCGTCTTTGCGCTGGCCGTGAGCACGGCGCTGGTGACGGGGCTGTGGCTCTTCGCGCGCGGCTGGGCGCCCGATCGCGCGCATTATCCCACGCAGGGCGTTTCGGTGGGCGCGGGCAACGGTATCATCGAATGGGGCACGCTGGCGGCGCAGGGAACGGATTTCGCCTATATCCGCGCCGCGAACGGCTGGGGGCAGCGCGATCCGGCCTTCGGGACCAATTGGGCGGAGGCGCGCAAGGCCGGGGTGCGTTATGGCGCGATGCTGGAATTCAGCCTCTGCCGCCGCGCCTATGAGCAGGCGACGCCCTTCATCACGACCGTGCCGCGCGACAATGCCGCCCTGCCCCCGGTGATCCGATTGGCCTTCGATCCGGGCTGCAAGGTGCGGCCGGGCCGGGACAAGGTGCTTTCGGAACTCAACACGCTGGTCAACCTGATCGAAAGCCATTCGGGCAAATCCGCCGTGCTGAACGTGACGAAGGATTTCGACGCGGATTATGATATCGGGTCGGGGGTCAACCGGACGCTGTGGCTGGACGGCAACTTCTTTCCCCCCGACTATGCGACCCGCCCATGGGTGATGTGGACCGCCAGCAACATGCGCCATATCGATGGGGTGGACGGTCCTGTGCGATGGAATGTGGTTGCGCCATGACGATGAAGGACGCTTCGGTCGCGGCTCTGGTGGAGGCGGCACGCGGAGCGATGGCTCATGCCCATGCGCCCTATAGCGGCTTTGCGGTGGGCGCGGCGGTGCGGCTGACCGATGGGGAGATCGTCGCCGGGACCAATTTCGAAAATGCGAGCTATGGCCTGTCGCTCTGCGCCGAGACGGTGGCGCTGGCGACCGTCAATTCGCGCGGGCGGCTGGCCGATGTGGAGGCGATTGCGGTTGTCGGGGGCGCGGACGGCGTCACGCCCTGCGGCCGGTGCCGTCAGGTCATGGTGGAGGCGGAGCAGATTGCGGGCCGCCCCATCGCCGTCTATTGCGCTTCCGCAAGCGGTGACGCCGTGACGGAACATCGCGTTTCGGCGCTGCTGCCTTATGCCTTCGGCCCGATGGACCTGGGCGTCACACGCAAGAAGAGAAGCTGAGGATCAATGGCTATCCAATCGGACAAATGGATTCGCGAGCAGGCCCTGAACACAGGCATGATCGAGCCTTTCGTGGAGAGCCAGCGGCGGGACGGGTGCATCAGCTACGGCCTGTCCTCCTACGGCTATGACGCGCGGGTGGCGGACGAGTTCAAGATCTTCACCAATGTCGACAGCGCGGTGGTGGACCCCAAGGATTTCGCCGCGAACAGCTTCGTCGACCGCAAGACCGACTGCTGCATCATCCCGCCCAACAGCTTCGCCCTTGCCCGCACGGTCGAATATTTCCGGGTGCCGCGCGACGTTCTGGTGATCTGCCTTGGCAAATCGACCTATGCGCGGTGCGGGATCATCGTGAACGTCACCCCGCTGGAACCGGGCTGGGAGGGGCATGTGACGCTGGAATTTTCCAACACCACGCCGCTGCCCGCCAGGATCTACGCCAATGAAGGGGCGTGCCAGTTCCTGTTCCTGCAAGGCAATGAGCCGTGCGAAGTCAGCTATGCGGACCGCGCGGGGAAATATATGGGCCAGCAAGGCGTGACATTGCCGCGTCTCTAAAGCCGTGCGACAATCGGCCGCATGATCGCACCGCCCGCATGGCTGCGCCGTAAAGCGCCGATGACAGCGCCGCCCTCGTCCAGCGTCGGCGATGGGCAGCGGGTCTATGCCATCGGCGATATTCATGGGCGGGACGACCTGTTGGGCGACCTGCTGGCCTTGATCGCGCGTGACAGCGAGGCGCGGGGAGCGATGCCGGCGCACCTGATCCTGCTGGGCGATCTGGTCGACCGTGGCCCCGGATCGGCGCAGGTGATCGAACGCGCCATGGAGTTGGCGCGGACCGATCCTCTCGTCCGTTTCGTCAAGGGCAATCATGAGGAAGCCTTTCTGCTGGCGGCGCGCGGTCATGTCCGCGCGACCCATTTTTTCCGGCAATATGGCGGCACGGAAACGGCGGCGAGCTACGGGCTGGACCCGCGGGATTGCCGCGCGATGGACGATGAGGCGCTTGCGGACTGGATGCTGGACAATGTGCCCCGCGCGCATGTCGATTTCGTGGAGGGGTTCGAGGACAGCGTGGAGATGGGCGATTATTTCTTTGTCCACGCAGGCGTGAAGCCCGGCGTCGCGCTCCATGCCCAGTCGCCCGATGACCTGCGTTGGATCAGGGCCGAGTTTCTCGATCATCCGCACGGGCATGAAAAGATGATCGTCCATGGCCATAGCATCAGCGAGAATGTAGACGCGCAGCCCAACCGCATCGGCATAGATACCGGCGCCTATCGGTCCGGGCGGCTGACGGCGATCGGGCTGGAAGGAACGGCGCGCTGGTTTATTCAGACGGGGGGGGCGAGCGGGGTTTAAGGGAGATGGAAACGTCCACAAACCACCCCAATCCGCCACACCACAAACGGAAAAGGCCAGCGCTCCGTGAGGACCGCCGGCCTTTCCACCCCCCTTTATCTCAGGACATTCAGGCGACCTTGGCCTGAACCTGCGTCTCTTCCTCGGCGTCGCGCAGCACATAGCCGCGGCCCCACACCGTCTCGATATAATTTTCGCCGCCGCAGGCCAGCGCCAGTTTCTTGCGCAGCTTGCAGATGAAGACGTCGATGATCTTGAGTTCAGGCTCGTCCATGCCGCCATACAGGTGGTTCAGGAACATTTCCTTGGTCAGCGTGGTGCCCTTGCGAAGCGAAAGCAGCTCCAGCATCGCATATTCCTTGCCGGTCAGGTGGACGCGGTTGCCGTCCACTTCCACGGTCTTGGCGTCCAGGTTGACGGCCAGCTTGCCGGTGCGGATGACCGATTGCGAATGGCCCTTGGAGCGGCGGACGACGGCGTGGATGCGCGCGATCAGTTCTTCGCGATGGAAGGGCTTGGTCACATAATCGTCGGCGCCGAAACCGAAGGAGCGGACCTTGCTGTCCATCTCCGCCACGCCCGACAGGATCAGCACCGGAGTCTGCACCCGCGCCGCGCGCAGCTTCTTGAGCACGTCATAGCCGTGCATGTCCGGCAGGTTCAGGTCCAGGCAGATGATATCGTAATCATAGAGCTTGCCAAGATCGAGGCCCTCTTCACCCAGGTCCGTCGTATAGACGTTGAACCCTTCGGTCGTGAGCATAAGCTCGATCGCCTTGGCCGTGGTCGGTTCATCTTCAATAAGCAGGACGCGCATGTGAAGCCCCTTTTGGTAACAGGTCCGTTCACCCCACCAGAACGGCATCTGCTGTAATTCATTAACCAAAAAACTTCTGAAGGACAAAGGTTAATTTTTCGCTAACCCGCAGGATTCCACGAGTCGCGACAAAATGAATCTGTTTACAAAGGGTTGAAGGGCGTAACGGCCGGTCTTGATTCACGCTGGATTCAGAGGCGAAACGACCGCTCAGCAGCCATGGTGCCGCGCCAGGAAATCGAGCAACGCATCGACCCGCGCAGGCCGCAGGCGCGACGGCGGCGTGACCAGATGGATGCCGAACGCAGGGGGCCGCCAGTCGGCCAATATCTCTTCCAGTTCGCCCGCCGCCAGCGCTTCGCCGACGATGAAATCGGGGAGACGCGCGATGCCCACGCCCATGCGGAGCGCGGGCAGCATCGCCTCCCCGCTGTTCACCAGGATGCGGGCGCGGACCTGCACCGCGACGCTCTGCTGGCCGGGGCCGCTGAAGCGCCACACATCCGGCGGCGACATATTGGCGTAGCAGAGGCAATCGTGATCGCCGAGGTCAGAGGGATGGCCGGGCGCCCCCCGCTGGGCAAGATAGCCGGGCGAAGCGACGACATGCATGGTCACATCCGCCAGCCGCCGCGCGCGCAGGGAGCTGTCGGGCATGTCGGCAATGCGGATGGTGGCGTCCAACCCCATGTCGACGATGTCGATCCGGGCATCGGACAGGTGCAGGTCCACATTGACCAACGGATGCTGCTTCGCGAATTCCGCGATCATCGGGGCGATGCGCAGCAGGCCGAAAGTCATCGGCGCGCCCAGCCGCACCGTGCCGGACAGTTCCGCCGTTTCGTCCCGCGCGGCTTCCTCCGCCGCCTGCCCCTCCGCAAGGATGCGGGCGGCGTGATCGGCAAGGCGCTTGCCGCTTTCCGTCAGCGCCAGGCGGCGGCTGGTGCGATTGAAGAGGCTCGTGTCGAGATGCTGCTCAAGCCGCGTGACCGCCTTGGACACCGTGGCTTTCGAAACGCTGAGCGCCCTGGCCGCTTCGGTGAAGCTGCGATGCTCCACCACGGCGGCGAACATGGCCCAGGCTTCGAAATCGGGGAGACGCATAAGGGAAACAATCCGTTTCAATGCTGCTTATTCAAGAAACGATCCTGATCGCTAGATTGTCGGAAAGCAAGCCGGAACCTCCGGCAAGACAGTTGAAAGGCAAGCATATGAGCACGAACACCGCGAGCCGTATCGAGCGCCGCCCCTTCGCGTCGCTTGGGGCTGCCGACCATGGCTGGCTGAACGCGCGGCATCATTTTTCCTTCGCGGACTATCATGATCCCGACCGTATGAGCTGGGGCAAGATTCGCGTGTGGAACGACGATGAAATCGCCGCGCGGTCCGGTTTTCCGCCGCATCCTCATGCCGACATGGAGATCATCACCTATGTCCGTCAGGGCGCGATCACCCATCAGGACAGCCTGGGCAACAAGGGCCGCACGCAGGCGGGCGACGTCCAGGTGATGAGCGCGGGCACCGGCATCCGCCACGCCGAATATAATCTGGAGGACGAAACCACGACGCTCTTCCAGATCTGGGTCATTCCGCGGGCGCGGGGCGGTTCTCCCAGTTGGGGGGCGAAGCCTTTCCCCACGGGCGACCGTTCGGGCAAGCTGGCGGTACTGGCCAGCGGGTATGAGGATGACGCCGAAGCACTCCGCATCCGGGCCGACGCCCGCTTGCTGGGTGGAACGGTGAAGGCCGGAGACAGCGTGACCTATGAAAGCGCACCCGGACGGCACCTCTATCTCGTCCCTGCCACCGGCCGGGTCGAGATCGACGGCGAACTCTTCGAGGCGCGGGACGGCGCCGCGATCATCGGTGGCCAGCCGATCACCATCAAGGCGATCGAGGACAGCGAAATCGTCCTGGTCGACAGCGAATAGGCCCGCCCTCCCACGGGCCGAAAGGCCGCCCGCGTTCCTCTCCCCTCCCCCTGACGCGGGCGGTCACTTCATTCTTCCCCTCAAAGGAGCACTCACATGGCAAAGGTTCTGGTTCTCTATTATTCCTCCTATGGCCACATCGAAACCATGGCGAAGGCCGTCGCGGAAGGCGCGGCGAGCGCGGGCGCGCAGGTCGATATAAAGCGCGTGCCCGAAACCGTGCCGCTGGACGTCGCGCAGAAAGCCGGTTTCAAGCTTGATCAGGACGCGCCCGTCGCGATCGTTGCGGACCTGGCCGACTATGATGCGATCATCGTGGGCACCGGCACGCGCTTTGGCCGTATGTCGGGCCAGATGGCGGCTTTCCTGGACCAGGCGGGCGGCCTGTGGGCGAAAGGCGCGCTCAACGGCAAGGTCGGCGGCGCCTTCACCTCCAGCGCCACGCAGCATGGCGGGCAGGAAACCACGCTCTTTTCGATCATCACCAACCTGCTGCATTTCGGCATGGTGATCGTGGGGCTGGACTATGGCTTTACGGAGCAGATGGGCGTCGACAAGGTGCGCGGCGGCGCGCCTTATGGCGCAACGACCATCGCGGACGGCGACGGCAGCCGCCAACCGGGCGAGGAAGAGCTGGCCGGCGCACGCTATCAGGGCCGCAGGGTCGCGGAAACGGCGATCAAGCTGCACGGCTGAGGCCGTGCGGAAAGGGTCCGGCGCTTCGGGGCGTCGGACCTTCCCTCCCTTAGAGGAATATCCTGCGCGCCGGTGGGCATCGGCGGATGACCTGCCACAGAAGGAAGGGCACGAACAAGGCGATGAGGGCGAGCCACATCTTGCCCAGATATGGCGTCAGATAATGGATGAATGCCACATGCAGATACATGATGACGAGCGAGGCCCTTCCAAGAGCGGCGAGCGGCGCGCCGACAGGGGCGGACAACTGGGAAAAGCGGAACAGCAGAAGCGATGTCGCGATTGCCGAAGCGAGGGACAGGAGCGGCCATCCATAATCCGCCGCCTTCATGTTGAGCGCGGGGAAAAGGTGCGCAAGCCCGCATAGCGAAAGCGGGACGAGAGGAAGCCAAATCCAGTTGCCCCATTTGATGCGCCGCCACACGGCGCCGGCCCAGAGCAGGACGACGGCCATAGGCACGGCCAAAAGGCCAAGCGGCGAATCCCTCGTCACCCCGCCGATGCAATAGGCCAGGACGAGGCAGGCCATGGCCGCATGGAACCATCTCCGGCCGAGAGGATCGCCCCAGCGCACCAGAAGACAATTGAACAGAATGCGGGACATCGTGAGACAGGGGACGAACCAGAATATCGTAAAGGGGCCGCGCAGCCATGTTCCGCCGAGCAGGATCGGCAGAATGTCCTGAGGCCAATTATGAAATATCGGCACCTTTCCCCGCGCGGTTTCGATGATCTGGTCGGCCAGGACGAGCACGGCCAGGAAAGCCGCATAGGGACGCATCTGCCCGCTCAGTTGCCGCAAGGTGAATTGCAGCGGCGGCTGGGGTCTGGAGAGATAGCCCGAGAGGATGAAGAAGAGCGGCATGTGAAAACTGTAGACCGCTTCCCGCAACGCGCCGGTGGTCCAGACATGACCGGCCACGACAGCGATGATGCCGACACCGCGGGCGACATCGACCCATTCCAGCCTGTCCCGATCCTGCAACGCCCATTAATCCCTGTTCTGCATCGGCTTCCCGCCCTATAGGATGACAGCCGCACGTCAATCGCACCTTCTGTTCCGGATCATCCCCTTGTCCCTGCTCAACGACAAAGTCCTCTTCATCGACGGCGAAGCCATCATCCTGGACAAGCCCGCCGGAATGCCGGTCGATGCGCCCCGCGACGGGTCGCTGAGCCTGGAGAATTATCTGTCCTCGCTGACCTTCGGCTTTCAGCGCTGGCCGCTGCCGGTGCACCGGCTGGACCGCGACACCAGCGGCTGCCTGCTGCTCGCCCGCAATCCCAAGGCGCACAAGCGCTTCGCCGCCGCGTTCGAGGCAGGGACGGTGGTGAAGCGCTATCTCGCGGTGGTGGAGGGAGTGCCCGCGCAGGACGACGGCATCATCGACCTGCCGCTCAAGAAGATCAGCAGCGCGGAAAAGGGATGGCGCATGATCGCCGATGCGGCGGGCAAGAGCGCCGTCACGCAATGGCGCAAGATCGCGCAAAAGGATGGCCGCGCGCTGATCCTTTTCGCGCCGCGCACCGGGCGCACGCACCAGATCCGCGTCCACGCGCTTGCCGGGCTTGGCATGGGAATCGTGGGCGATCCGGTCTATGGCGAAGCAGGCGTTCCCATGCTGCTGCACAGCCGTTTCCTGAGCGTGCCCCGCGACGGCAAACCGGCGGCGGAAGCCACGGCTCCCCTGCCCGCGGCCTTCGAAGCGGCCGGCTTCGGGGCGGACTGCCTGGGCGAGGATGTATAGCGGGAAATATTTTCTCGTTGCTTATTGAAACCGGCTTGCCGCTGCCTACATGCCGTGCGTCCGCTGCTTGGCGGACATCGGATGACCCGGCAGTCTTCCCCTCCCCCTCGCTGCCGGGTCATTTTCCTCCTCCCGCGCCGCCCGGCTTTGCGATACATCGCCGCCATGCCGGCCATCCCCATCACCCGATCCATCGCCATAGACAGCGACGAGATATCCGAAAGCTTCATCCGATCGACGGGTGCTGGGGGACAGCATGTGAACACCACCGACAGCGCGGTGCAGTTGCGCTTCGATGTCGCGCACAGCCCTTCGCTGCCCGATGCCGTCAAACGCCGCCTGGCTATCCTCGCCGGGCGGCGGATAACCGCTGAGGGCGTGCTGATCCTCCGGTCGGAGGGGTCGCGTTCCCAGCTCATGAACCGGCAGGAAGTGATGGCGCGGCTCGTCGGCCTGATCCGCGAAGCCGCCATCGTCCCCAAGAACCGCAAGGCGACCAAGCCGACCAGGGCGTCCAAGACCCGCCGGATGGACAGCAAGGCAAAGCGCGGCACGGTGAAGAGCCTGCGCCGCAAGCCCATCGACTGATCCTCTGGCCATAGGGGAAAGCCGCGCCTATATCCCCGCCATGTTCGATTTCGCGCCCGCCGCCGCCGACAAGCCCACGCTTTACGCCGATCTGCTGTCCGCCGCCGACGCGGTGACGAACGGGGAGCCGGACGCCATCGCCAATATGGCGAATGTCGCCGCGCTGATCTGGCAATTCCTCCCGGACCTCAATTGGGCGGGCTTTTACCGGATGATGGAGAGCGAGCTGGTGCTCGGCCCCTTTCAGGGCAAGCCCGCCTGCATCCGCATCCCGCTGGGGCAGGGCGTGTGCGGCGCGGCAGCGCAAACGCGCCAGACGCAACGGGTGGAGGATGTCCACGCCTTCCCCGGCCACATCGCCTGCGACGCCGCCAGCGCATCGGAAATCGTGGTGCCCGTGACGCATGAAGGCGAATTGATCGGCGTGCTTGACCTCGACAGTCCGCTTGCCGCCCGGTTCGACGCCGCCGATGCGGAAGGGCTGGAAGCCCTGGTGGACCGGATCGCATCCCGGATCGCTTGATCGCGGTGCCCCGTTTCGGGACAGGCGCATGCCTCCTCGAACCTTGGAATCGCGTGGATCGCCATGCTAAACCGCGCATTAGCAATTGGCGGGCGGCATGTCCTGCCTGACGAACAGGGAGTTGGACGATGCGGACCAGAAGCATCCTTATCCTCGGCGCGGTCATGCTGGGCGGAACGAGCCTTCCCGCCATGGCTTCCGGCAACGGCGCGACGCCTGCGAGCGCCGCGCTGCCGGTCATGGGCAAGGGCTATTCCGGCCCTCGCGGCGGCTGGACCAATGGCGGCCATCGCTGGGGACCGCGCCACAATGGACGCTGGTATGCAGGCTGGCGGGCGCCGGGCGGCTGGGGCGCCTATCGTCGTCCGGTCTACGGCTATGTCCTGCCGCGCTACTGGATCAATCCGGCCTATTATATCGTGAATTATGGCGCTTATGGCTTGCCTGCGCCGGCCTATGGCTATGGCTGGTCCCGCTATTATGACGATGCGGTGATGACGGATCGCTATGGCCGCGTCTACGACCGCCGCAGCGATATCGACTGGGACCGCCATGAAGGCGGCTATGCGGACGAGCGCCGGGACAATGGCGTAGGCGGCGCGGTCGCGGGCGCGGTGGTCGGCGGCGTCGCGGGCAACCTGATCGGGGGCAAGGGCAATCGCACGGCGGGCACGCTGATCGGCGCGGGCGTAGGCGCGGCGGCAGGCTATGCCGTCGACAAGGCGGAGGATCGGGGCCGCGATGCGCCTCCCCCGCCGCGCGCCGGTGCGGACTATGACTCCGGCGCGCCGGACGATGCCGTCACCTATGACAATGCCTATCAGGGCCGCTGGGTCGGCACCTGGCGCGACAAGGACGGCAAGGCCTATAGCGGCGAATATGAAGGGCGCTTCGAAGGCACGGCCGAAGGCGCCCCAGGCGTCGACTATGCGCCGCCGCCCTATCACGGCCCGGCACACTGGTCGGACGGAGGCGTCACGACCTACGGCGGAGGCTATATCTCCGGCGGCTATTATTACCCCGCGCCCACGGTGACGACGGTCGTGGTCCATCCCGCGACGACGACCACGACAACCACCAGCTATGTGACCGAAAAGGTCCGTTACCGCAAAACGGCCGCGCGGTCGAAGATCGTCCGGTCCTGCCGCTGCAAGTAACCGGCTTCCGCTCGGGAAATGTCCGCCTTTAAAAAAGGGGATGGGGTGGCTTGCCGACTCGCGTTGAATGGGGGTTTTGGGTGGTTGGCGGACGTGCGGAGCCCTCTTTCCTCCGTGAACGCCCGCCTTACCGCCCCGCCCCATCGGCGCGGTCGCCATCCCCGATCACCGTGCGCGAATAATCGATGCGGATGCGTACCCAGCTTCCCACCATCACCTTGCCGTTGACGCGGGGCGGCAGCACCAGGAATTGCCATGCCGCCTGCCGCACCGCCCGCGCAAAGCCGGACCCCAGCGGCGATTCCCCCAGCGCCTGACAATTTTCGACGCGATAATGATCGATCGTCCTGCAAGCGACCTCGCCCCACCCGTTGCCCGGCGCACTGGCGGGCAGATAGGGCGAAAGCTCCGCGTCGCGCGGCTTGCGATACCATTCGGCGGCGAAAAGCTGCACGCCGCCCGGCCCTTCGCCCGGCCCGGCGACCTGCGCGCTGTCGCCCTGCGCCGCGCCCTGGCCCTGCCCTTTCTTCGGCATCCTCCCGATGTCGGCCGCTGCCATCTGGCTGCTGTCCAGCACCAGAAAGGGCAGCGGCAGGGGCGGCTTTTCCGGCGGCTTTTCCACCGGGCGCGGCGGCCGGATCGCGGCGTCCGCCTGCTTTTGCGGCGCGTTTTCCTTCGACGCCTCGTCGCTTTTCCGCGCCTGCGCTTTCTCCTCCGCCGCCTTGGGTCCGGGCGCCAGTTCAAAGGTCACGGGATTGCGCGGATCGACCGGCGGCGGCTGCATCTTCGGCGCCAGCGTCAGCAGCGCCAGCAGCAGCAGCGCGTTCAGCCCCAGCGCAAAGGCCAGCCCGCCGGCGCGTTCCTTGAAATCAGGCCGGCCCTTGACGCCGGACCGGGAAGAGGAAGAAAAAATCACACGAAAATCGCCTGCTCAGGCCGTATCGGCGCTCTGGCACAGACGATATGGGGCGGTCAACGCCGTCCCGTCAGCACACATCCTCTTCGCGCACGACCGGGCGGCTTTCGCGCGTGGCGCGCATCCGGCTCGCCTTGTCGTCGGGATCGGATGTCAGCACCACATAATCGTCATGCACTTCCAGCAGCACGCCGGCAAAGGGCATCCCTTCCAGACTGCCCGTCACGCGATAGCTGACCTCGTCCCCCACCTTGAAGGTCGCCGGGTCCGTGTTGAACGCGAAGGGGCACGCGCCCTCTCCCATGCCTTGCATCGTTCGTCTCCTTGGAATCCATAGCTAGGCGATCGTCCCCGAACTGCCAAGGCCACCCCCGCCCCAGGCCGGGAAAATTTTCAGCGATGCGGCGCGTTCCGGGCGCCAGACCGGCGCGGGCCGCGCGCGCCCAACCTCTCCTCCCGCCGTCTCTGACCGGGGAGAACGGTCGTTTCCTGTTCCCTTCGATCCGCCTTATGAGATGGTCGTGCCGGCAAAACCACTGGCGACCCGCCGCAATCTCGGCTAGGCCCGCCCGCGATGCTTACCCGGCTCTATCAATGGACGCTCGCCAAGGCGGCCCACGCCCATGCCGAACGCTGGCTCTTCGCAATCTCCTTCATGGAGTCCAGCTTCTTCCCGATCCCGCCGCACCCGCTGCTCGGCCTCATGTGCCTCGCCCGCCCGGAACGCGCGATCCGCTTCGGCCTCATCTGCACGCTCGCCTCGGTGCTGGGCGGCCTCTTGGGCTATGCCATCGGCCACTTCGTCTATGAAACGGTCGGCCATCAGATTCTCGCCGCGCTCGGCCTGACCGCCCGGTTCCCGGTCGCGGCCTGCTACCTGCGCGAATATGGCGCGGAGATCATCCTGATAAAGGGCGCGACGCCCATCCCCTTCAAGCTCCTCACGATCACGGCGGGCTTCATCGGACTGCCGCTCCTCACCTTCCTCTGGGCGAGCATCCTCAGCCGCGCCTTCCAGTTCATGCTGGTGGGCTTCCTCTTCTGGAAGTTCGGCCGCCCGATCAAGGCGTTCATCGAGAAATATCTGGCCCTGCTCTCCGGCCTGTTCCTGGTCCTCGTCGTGGGCGGTTTCATCGCCGCGTCCATGCTGACGGGCGGCGGGGAAAAGAACGACAAGTGCAACAATGCCACGATGGAGACGGTCCGCTGACCCCTTCCATGCAGGCCGTCCTCGACCGCCGCCCGAAGCTCGCCGCCCTGATCGCCGGCTTCCTGTCGGCGACGGGCTTCGAACCGCTGAAGCTCTGGCCCGTCACGCTCGCCTGCCTTGCCCTTCTGATCCTGCTGGTCGAGCGCGCGCCCGACCGCCGCGCCGTGTTGGCGCGCGGCTGGCTGTTCGGGGTCGGCCATTTCACGCTGGGCCTCAATTGGATCGCCCACGCCTTCACCTTTCAGGACGCGATGCCGCACTGGTTCGGCTATGGCGCGGTGGTTCTGCTCTCGCTCTATCTGGCGGTCTATCCCGCCCTCGCGGCCTTGGGCGCATGGTGGCTGACCCGGCGCTTCGCATCCGGCAGGACGCTCCCCTTCCTCCTCTTCCTTGCCGCCTGCTGGATCGCGAGCGAATATCTGCGCGCGGCGGTCTTCACCGGCTTTGCCTGGAACCCGCTGGGGGTGATCTGGCTGCCGACCGGCATCGCCATCGCCTCCACCCTCCACCTATGGCCTGGGCGCGCTCGCCCTATTGGCGTCGGGGGCGCTGTTCCTCGCGGCCCGCCGCGATTTCAAGCCCGCCGCCGCCATGGCCGCGCCGCTCCTCGCCCTCGCGCTTTGGGGTTTGCTCGCCCAAGCCCCGGCCACGCCCGCAGGCGCGCCGCGCATCCGCGTCGTCCAGCCCAATATAGGGCAGGACGAGAAATATTCCGCCGCGCTGGAAGAGGCGCATTTCCGCACCCTGGCCGCGCTCTCCGGCACGCCGCGTCCCGCCCCGCGCCTCATCTTCTGGCCCGAAGCCGCGATCCCCGCCTATCTCGACATGGAACCCGCATGGCGCGCGCGCCTTGCCGCTTTGCTGGGTCCCGGCGACCTGCTGCTGACCGGCGCGAACAAGGTCTATTACAAGCAGGCCGACAAGGGCGGCTACAGCGAAACGGTGCTTGCCGGGGCGAACAACAGCGTCTGGATCGTCACCCCCGATGCCCGCCTGCCCGCCCGCTATGACAAGGCGCACCTCGTTCCCTTCGGCGAATATCTGCCGATGCGCTCGATCCTCCAGCCGCTGGGCCTGTCGCGCCTCGTGCCGGGAGACGCCGATTTCTGGCCCGGTCCCGGCCCGCAAAGCCTGACGCTGCCCGCCGCGCCCGGCCGGCCGGAAATGCGGATGGGCGTCCAGATCTGTTACGAGATCATCTTTTCCGGTCAGGTGGTCGACGCAGCCAACCGCCCCGCCTTCCTCTTCAACCCGTCCAACGACGCCTGGTTCGGAAGCTGGGGTCCGGTCCAGCACCTCGCCCAGGCCCGCCTTCGCGCGATGGAGGAGGGGCTGCCCATCGTCCGCGCCACCCCCACGGGCGTTTCCGCCATTATCGACGCGCGCGGCCATGTGCTGCGCGCGCTTGGCCCGCACCATGCCGGGTTCCTCGACGGCGCCTTGCCCCCGGCGCTCTCCCCCACGCTTTTTGCGCGCCTCGGCAACTGGGCGGCGTTCCTCCTCCTTTTGCTCCTCGCCGGACTTGCCATTGCCACGCGCGGATCGAGCCGCTAATAGCCACATAAACTTTTCTTTATGTCGCTCATGCGATCAGCGTGATAACGGGAGTCCCATGCGTAGCAATTATCTCTTCACCTCGGAATCCGTGTCCGAAGGCCATCCCGACAAGGTCGCGGACCAGATTTCCGACGCCATCGTCGACCTCTTCCTCTCCAAGGATCCCGAAGCCCGCATCGCCTGCGAAACGCTGACGACGACGCAGCTTGTGGTGCTGGCGGGCGAAATCCGCTGCAAGGGCGTTTACGAGGACGACCGGTGGGCGCCCGGCGCGCAGGAGGAAATCGAAAAGACCGTCCGCGAAACCGTGAAGCGCATCGGTTATGAACAGGACGGCTTCCACTGGGAAAAGCTGCGCTTCGAGAATAATCTCCACGCCCAGTCCGCGCACATCGCGCAGGGCGTCGATGCGTCCGGCAACAAGGATGAAGGCGCGGGCGATCAGGGCATCATGTTCGGCTTCGCCTGCGACGAAACGCCCGACCTCATGCCCGCGACGCTCGACTACAGCCACAAGATCCTGGCGAAGATGGCCGCCGACCGCCACTCCGGCGCGGCGCCCTTCCTGGAGCCCGACGCCAAGAGCCAGGTGACGCTCCGCTTCGAAAACGGCAAGCCCGCCGCCGCGACCGCCATCGTCGTCTCGACCCAGCACGCGCCGGGTTATGATACGGCTGAAAAGGAAGCGGAACTGAAGGACTATGTGAAGGGCGTGATCGCGGAAATCCTGCCCGCGCATCTGCTTTCCGACGAAACCGTCTATCACATCAATCCGACCGGCAGCTTCGAGATCGGCGGGCCGGACGGCGACGCGGGCCTCACCGGCCGCAAGATCATCGTCGACACCTATGGCGGCGCTTCACCCCACGGCGGCGGCGCGTTCAGCGGCAAGGACCCGACCAAGGTTGATCGTTCGGCGGCATACATCACCCGCTATCTTGCGAAGAACATCGTCGCGGCGGGCCTCGCCAGGCGCTGCACCATCCAGCTCGCCTACGCCATCGGCGTGTCGGAGCCGCTCTCGCTCTATGTCGACACGCACGGCACCGGCACGGTGGACGACGCGCGGATCGAGGCGGCGATCAAATCGATCGGGGAATTGGGCGGCCTGACCCCGCGCGGCATCCGCACGCATCTGGGCCTCAACAAACCGATCTATCGCCCCACCGCCGCTTACGGCCATTTCGGCCGCAAGCCCGAAGGCGATTTCTTCCCCTGGGAACGTACCGATCTGGTGGAAAAGCTCAAGGCCGCCATCGCCTGACGCCGGATGGGGGACGGCGGCGGCTTCTGGCGGCTTCCGTCCCACTCAATCTCTGGCGGGGGACAAGGAATGTCCGCTCTTCGCTTGCCCCCGCTCGCGCCTGCCGCTATCCGCCCCGCCATGACCGCGCACAAATCCGGCGATCCCACAACCCTCAACCGCCTCTACGGGCGCCAGTCCGGCCACAAGTTGCGCGCGGGCCAGCAGGAGCTGGTCGACAGTCTGCTCCCGGCCATCTCCGTTCCGGAAGAAGGCGAAATCACCGCCCAGAGCCTGTTCGGCTATGACCGCCCGCTGCATTTCGAGATCGGCTTCGGCGCAGGCGAACACATGGCCTATCGCGCCGACATGCTGCCCGATCATGGCTTCATCGGCTGCGAGCCTTTCCTGAACGGTGTCGTGGGCGCGCTCGGCCATATCCGCGACAAGGGACTGCCGAACGTCCGCCTCCACATGGGCGATGCGCTGTCAGTGCTGAGGCGCGTGCCCGACGGCGCGTTGAGTTTCGCCTATCTGCTCCATCCCGACCCCTGGCCCAAGGCCCGCCATGCCAAGCGGCGCATGATGAACAAGGGGCCGATCGACCTGATTGCGCGCAAACTGCGTCCGGGGGGCGAATTTCGCTTCGGCACCGATCATCCCGTTTATCTACGCTGGGCACTGATGGTGATGAACGGCCATCCGGCCTTCGAATGGCTGGCCAAGGAACCGAAGGATTTCCTCACCCGCCCCGGCGGCTGGCCCGAAACCCGCTATGAAGCGAAGGCCCGGCGTCAGGGTCATGAAGTCTGGTACTTCCGCTACCGCCGAATTGAGGACAACGGGCACGGATCGGGAACCTGACCGTTACGGGACACCTACCCGACCCGACAATAGACATTCGGCTTCCAACGGCAACGTACCGGTTTCGATGTCGAACCACCCCCTTCATTCGGCCCGGTTCAAGGAAGATGGCCCCACTTTAACCTTATCTTGAACAGGCGTGGCTAGCCTTCGCCATGCGCGATCAAGGCAGCCCATTCGCCGGCCTGCTGTTGTCGTCGCGCAGAAATGCGTTGCCACTCTGGAAGATACGAGAATGCACGATTTCAACGACGCCAACGCGCAGGACCGGCATTTCGGAACCCGGATAAGGAGCGCGATCTTCTGGCGGTCGGGAAGCCAGATCGCCAGCCAGGTCGTTTCCTGGGCAAGCACGCTCATAGTCGTGCGCCTGCTCGAACCCGCTGATTATGGGCTATTCGCCATGACAGCGGTTTTCATGAACTTCCTGAGCTTCATGAACGGCTATGGACTGGTGAGCGCCCTCGTGCAGTCGCCCACGCTGGATAATCGGCGGCTTCGGCAGGCTTTCGGGCTAATGCTGGTGCTCAATGTCGGCCTTGCCTTTGCCCAGTTCATCCTGGCGGGCTTCGCCGCCGATTATTACGGACAGCCCATGGTGGCGAAACTGTTGCGGGTTCAGGCGCTCATCTATCTGGCTACGCCCTTCATCTCGCTGCCCGAAGTCCTGATCGGCCGAAGTCTCGATTTCAAGCGCCCGGCCCTCGTCAATATCCTGACGGCGATGGTTACGGCGATTGTCGCCCTGACAGGTGCCTTGTTGGGCTGGGGAATATGGACGCTGGTATTCGCACCCCTGGTCGGTTTCTGGGTAAAGGGGGTCGGCAACATGATCGCGACCCGCTTTTTCGTGATGCCCTCGTTCGATTTCCGGGGAACCGGAAGCATGATCGCCTTTGGCGCGTCGCTGCTCGGGTCCCAACTGCTCATCATGGTGCAGAGCCAATCGGACATATTGATCGGGGGAAGGATGCTATCCCCCCATGAACTCGGCCTTTATGCCGAAGCCCTGTTCCTGACGCAAATCTTCGTGTCGCGGTTCATCCCGCCGCTCAACGATGTCGCCTTTCCCGCCTATGCGCGGATGCAAACGGACAAGGCGCTGCTCGCGCGTTCCTTCTGCAAGGCCGTCAGGCTCATCCTGCTCATTGCCTGTCCGCTCTATCTGGGCATGGCTGTCGTGGCGCCGCCGCTGGTCGAGACGCTGTTTGGACGGAAATGGCTGGAAATGGCGCCGCTGGTGTCGATCCTCGCCGCCTCCATGCCTCTTTATGCCTTGCAGGTGCTGTTCAGCCCTGCCCTTAATGCCATCGGCCTGCCGCGCCTGACGATGCGGACCGCCGCCGTCGGCGCGCTGTTGATGCCGCTGGCCTTTCTCATCGGGGCGCGTTTCGGGATCATGGGGTTGGCCTTCGCATGGGCGGGAGGCATAGCGTTGCTGACCGTGGCGACGATCCGGATAGCCGCGCCGGTGATGGGACTACGCATCACGGACCTGTTGCGGGCAATCTCGCCGTCTCTGTGCGCCTCTATTCCGATGGCTTCCCTGGTGTTCGCGTTATCGCTGGCATTGCCGGCCATGCCTGCCTTTGCACGGCTTGGCGTGCTCGTCACGGCAGGGATTATCGCCTATGGCTTCGCCTTGGTCATTGGCTCGCGTTCATTGCTCATGGAACTGCTGGCCATGGTGCGCGGCCGTCCAGTGGAGGCGCCAATCGGAAGCTGATCCCTTATGCCGCCAATGCCACGCCGCGTCCCGCTGCATTCAGGGTCCGTATCACGGCGAGGGAACGGCGCTGATATTCCCATGCGTGCCATCTGTGGGTGCCGATGAAATGCAGGAAGCGTATGTCCCGGGAAGGGGAACTCCCCCAATAATTCTCGTATAGCGAGGGAGGCAGGACCAAGGCATTTTCACTGTTCGCAATGACGAAGTTGGAAGTGATCTGCTCAGTGCCCCATTCCTTCCATCGCTCGGCGCCAAGAATGGCGCTCGCCGATTGCGAAAAAGCGGCGGCGAGATGACGGTTGCTGCCCCGTGCAAACCCCGCGAAGCCCGAACAGCCACGAACATAACGGGGCCGGTCCAGACCCGTAATGGCAAGTCGGGTCAGGATGGACTCTGTCGCACCTTGAATATGTCCTTCGAAATCCTCCTTGGACGGTTGACCGCCGGGGAAAGAATATTTCGTAAACTCAATCACTTCCATGACAGTCCGAACCTGCGTTTCCGCACCCAGCAGAGTGAAGCATCTATTGGCGTTGATCGCTTCCTCCACATGGGGAACAGGGCCGACAGTCACAGTATCGGAATCGAGTTGGATCACATAATCATCGGCTGCGATATCCAATATCGTCAGCAGCCGTTCCCAGGTTCCCCCCTGCGGGCAAGAACCCACATCCACGTCTTTCAAAGAGAGGATGTGCGGATCGTCCAGATGCCGGCGCAGGAGCGAGCGATCCAGCTCGGTCAACGTGCCGTCATCCATGATGACCATGCGGCCCCGTTTCAAATGATGGTGCAGCGATTTGGCTGCAATCAGATAGGAGGTCATCACCGATGTGCCGATCATTGAAAAGATGATCACCCCATCATTGCGCGCGCGAATCGGCGGCGTGCTGAAAATGGCCTCGCAGCGATGGCTATATATCCTGCGCTTGATACGCCAGCGAACCTGCGACCACACACCAAATCTCCCATATGATGATCCGGAGCCATGATTGATATC
>Ga0180223_1001408_pt1 | contig 18756 bp, 15 predicted proteins | sample eDN5th30CKraftOP_FD_151337 | JGI IMG/M metagenome (GOLD analysis project Ga0180223, IMG submission 151337) | Enriched Organic Plus compost microbial communities from Emeryville, California, USA - eDNA 5th pass 30_C Kraft OP (version 2) (version 2) ...
CCCGCTGCCCACCATGGGTCGGGGTCTATTGGCCGTCCGTCCTTACGAAATTCCACATACAGGACCGGGGCGCTGTTGGCGGCAACGGGACGGGACTGTTGCGACCAGCCACTCATGGTTCCGACCGGTTCGGCGGCTAGCACGAACTGGCCCGGCTGGACGTCGATCTGAGAGAGACCGGCAAGCAGGATATGATAACCGCCGCCTGCGTTGATTATCAAGAGTTGGCCATAGCTTCGGAACTCACCAGCGTAAACGATCCAGCCATCGCAAGGTGACGTGATTTGGGCGCCTTGGCGCGTTTCGAGCACAATACCTTTCGACTGACCGCCGAACTGGGTTTTCTCACCGAAGCCGAGCACTTGCCGGCCTTGCGCGGGAAGTGGCAAAAGCCCTGAAGCATTGGCGAAATCGATCTCCGGCTTGATGCGGCCCGGGCTGCCGAGCGCTGTTGCAGGCGTGAGCTCGACGACGTCGACACTCTTCGCTGCGGGGGTTTTTGCGGGTGCCTCGGCGGGGGTCTGCTTCGGTGTCGCTGGCGCGGCTGGCGCAGGCGCCGGGGCTGGCTCGGAAGATGAATTCGGCGTAATGATCGGTGCGGACTGCTGCCGCTGGGCCTCGTAGGCGCCGAGGGCGGTGTTGTCCTGCACGGCCTTATCGAGTTGCGAGATGAGCTCGTTGAGGTCCTTGACGTTGCGCGAGATGTCGCTGGCAGCGACGCGCATGCGTTTCAGCTCCGACTGGCGCTCGTCGAGTGTGACGCGCTTTTCTTCCATCAGACCAGAAAGACGGGTGCGCGCATCGTTGAGGCGCGTCATCTCGCTTCGGAGCTGCTCACTCTGCGTGCGGATTTCCGTCATCACGCGGATCAGCTCATTGAGGCGCGTGGTGAGAATTTTCGCTTGGTTGCCAAGCTCGGGAAAAGCCGCTGACAGCAGCATGGCGCTGCGGACCATCTCGAGCGCGTCCTCGCGCTGCGTGATTAGCACCGGAGGCGGGTTGCGGCCCATGCGTTGCAGGGCGCCGAGCAGCTTGGCGATCTGGCTATTACGCTGGCTGAGGGAGCCTTTAATGATGCGCTCCTGCTCCTCCAGTTCGCTGAGGCGGGTCTCCGTGGCGGTGAGCTGTGCTTCGCTCTTTTTTATGAGGCTGGCCGTTTCCAAAAGGCGCAGGTTGAGGCGCTCGCGTTCGGCGGCGAGACCGTCAACGTCGCCCTGGAGCGTCTTCGTTCTCTGCTGAACGTTCTCGAGTTCGTTGCGTTTGTTCTCAAGCTGTCTTTTGGCCTCTACGGTGCTTTCCGGATTTGCCTGTCCGAAGGCAACGGACGGGGACACCGCGAGCACCGCGGCGACGGTCCCGGCGCGAACGCAGGGGCCTGCGAGTGTTGAAAGTCGTAACCGTCTCAACGGCCGTGCTCCCCCTTCATGCCGGCTGGCGTCGCACCAGAGGCGGCAATTGCGGCAATTATGGCGCCTATCAGATTGCCAATGCGTTGCGGCCCCGCTGCCCGATGTCGCCCCCGCCCGGCCATCAGATACGGTTTGCCCGCTCGTGTCCAAAGGCCTAAGAAGGCGGGAACGGAGGACGAACGATTATGGACACGGTGCTCTATCATCTCACCTCATTGGCCGTGGCCGCGGTGGTGCTGGTTCTGATCCTCGGGCTGTGGAATCTGACGCGGGGCAGGAATCCGCATCTGAGCCAGAAGCTCATGCGCTGGCGCATCGGTCTGCAGGCGGTTGCCATCGTCATCATCGTGCTGTTTGCACTCACCCATAACTACGGCTGACCTGCGGCTGACGGCAGCGCGCAGGGCAGGCAAGATTGCGTTATGATGGGTTCGACTCGATGGGGATAGGCAGACATGGTCGTACTCAGCAAGATTTATACCCGCACGGGCGATAAGGGCACCACGGCGCTCGGTAGCGGCGAGCGCGTCGCCAAGCATGACCTGCGCATCGCCGCTTATGGAACAGTGGACGAGACGAACGCCACCATCGGCATGGTGCGCGTGCATCTCGGGTCGGGGCATCCAGGCGTCGACGCAAAACTTATCCGCATCCAGAACGATCTATTCGATCTCGGCGCAGACCTCTGCGTGCCGGATCGCGGGCAGAAGCTCGAATACGAGCCGCTGCGCATCACGGACGCGCAGGTGAAGCGTCTCGAAGCGGAAATCGACGAAATGAATTCGGAGCTGAAACCGCTCCGCTCGTTCGTGCTGCCGGGCGGCTCGCCGGCGGCTGCGGCGCTGCACGTCTCGCGCACCGTTTCACGGCGTGCCGAGCGGCTCATGGTGGAATTGGCATCGGATGCCAACGAGCCGGTGAGCGCGGCGGCGCTGCAATACATCAATCGTCTTTCGGATTTCCTTTTTGTCGCCAGCCGCTACGTCAATGATCGGGGCAAGAGCGATGTCCTCTGGGTTCCCGGGCAGAACCGCTAGTCGTCGCCGGAGGCTGTTGCGTAGAAACCCTATGTGGGGCGCTTCCCTTTGTTCATTCCGCTGCGTGATGAAAACTCGCTGAAATCCATTCCGTTTCAGTATGTGACCGTTGGATTGATCATCGCCAACGTGATCGTGTTCATCCTCGAAGTCAGCGGTCTCAGCGATGCGGCGGTTGCGAGCTTCGCGCTCACCCCCAGCCAATTGCTCGGCACCCAGGTTCACTTCGACGGTTCGGGCGCGCTCACGGGTGAAGGCATAACGGTCGCCGAGCAGACGACGCTGCTCACCTACATGTTTTTTCACGCCGACGTCTTCCACCTTGCGGGCAACATGCTGTTCCTTTGGGTGTTCGGCGACAACGTCGAAGACGCTGTGGGGCACGCGCGCTTTCTGCTTTTCTATCTCGCCTGCGGCGTCTTTGCGGGCCTGCTGCATGCTTTCATGCTGCCCGACAGCGAGTTGCCGCTGATCGGCGCCAGCGGCGCGGTGGCCGGCGTGATCGCCGCCTATCTGATGCTGCATCCGCGGGTGAACGTATGGGTGTTGGCGTTCAAGGTCATACCGCTACGGATCACCGCTGGGCTGGCGTTGGGTGCCTGGATCGTCCTGCAGATCATCATGGTGGCCCTGCCGGAAACGGGCCCCGTCGCCTGGTGGGCTCATATCGGCGGCCTCATCGCGGGCGCGGTGCTGATCGTATTCCTGCGGCGGCCGGGCGTGCCGCTGTTCGATCGTGGCGTGAGCCTTGCCTGAAAGGCCCGTGCCAGTCGGTGATGCCGGTGGGAGGCCCCGGCTCAACATCCGGTTGCGTCCGGCCGGGTTGCGTCCGGCGAACCGGTTAATTAGGGCCCCAATTGACTTGCATTCCACGCGCTCGTAGGTTCTCTTTTCGCACTTGCGAATAATCAGAAGAAGGCCTGCGACAGGGGACTTTATCGCGGCGCGCAGCAACAGCTTCGTCGCGCTGCACAACGGTTCCCGCTCAGCAGATAGCCAAACAACGCTTGGAGAGCCGACGGCATGAAGATCCTGGTGCCGGTCAAACGAGTTGTCGATTTCAACGTCAAGATTCGCGTCAAGCCCGACGGCTCTGGCATCGATCTGGCCAACGTTAAAATGTCGATGAATCCTTTCGATGAAATCGCCGTGGAAGAGGCGGTACGCATCAAGGAAAAAGGCGGAGCGGCGGAAGTGGTCGTCGTTTCGATCGGTCCGGCGAAGGCGCAGGAAACCATCCGCACCGCGCTCGCTATCGGCGCCGATCGCGGCATCCATGTCGAGACGGGCGACGTAGCCGTCGAGCCGCTCGCGGTTGCAAAGATTCTGAAAGGCGTGGTCGAGGCCGAGAAGCCCGATCTCGTCATCCTCGGCAAACAGGCCATCGATGACGATTGCAACCAGACGGGCCAGATGCTCGCGGGGCTGCTCGGCTGGCCGCAGGGCACCTTCGCCTCCAAGCTCGAGCTGGGCGACGGTGCGGCCGTCGTCACGCGCGAAGTCGACGGCGGCCTCGAGACTGTGCGTCTCAAGATGCCGGCGGTGGTGAGCACCGATCTTCGCCTCAATGAACCGCGCTATCCTTCTCTGCCGAACATCATGAAGGCGAAGAAAAAGCCACTCGACACCAAGAAGCCGGAGGACTTCGGCGTCGATATCGCGCCGCGCCTCAAGGTGCAGAAAATCTCCGAGCCGGCCAGCCGCAAGGCGGGCGTGCGCGTCGGCAATGTCGCCGAGCTGGTGCAGAAACTCAAAGCCGAAGCCGGGGTGCTCTGATGGCTATTCTTCTACTCGCTGAGCACACGAACGGTGCACTGAACGAGGCGACGGCGAAGGCGGTTGCGGCGGCTCAGCAGATCGGCGGCGATATCCATGTGCTCGTTGCTGGACATAACGCCAAGCCAGCGGCGGAAGCTGCGGCAAAGCTCGCCGGCGTCTCCAAGGTGCTGCACGCCGATGCGCCGCACCTAGAGCATGGTCTAGCGGAAGAAGTCGCTGCGCTCGTGACGCCGCTGATGGGCAGCTATGACGCATTCGTCGCGCCCGCCACCACGTCGGGCAAGAACGTTGCGCCGCGCATCGCGGCCGCGCTCGACGTGATGCAGATTTCCGACATCACCAAGGTCATCTCCGCCGATACGTTCGAGCGGCCGATCTATGCCGGCAACGCGATCCAAACGGTGCAGTCGCCGGAGGCCAAGAAGGTCATCACGGTGCGGATCTCCGCGTTCGCGCCGGTTGCCGAGGACGGCTCGGCCCCGGTCGAGAGCATTGCTGCTCCGGCGGCGCTTGGCCTTTCGACCTTCGAGAAGGCAGAGCTGACGAAGTCCGACCGGCCGGAGCTCGCCTCCGCCCGCATCATCATCTCGGGCGGCCGCGGACTGCAGTCCGGTGAGAACTTCAAGAAATATCTGGAGCCGGTAGCCGATGCGATCGGTGCAGCCGTGGGCGCCTCGCGCGCAGCGGTCGATGCCGGCTACGTGCCGAATGACATGCAGGTCGGCCAGACGGGCAAGGTGGTGGCGCCCGATCTTTATGTTGCAGTCGGCATCTCCGGCGCCATTCAGCATCTCGCCGGCATGAAGGACTCCAAGATCATCGTGGCGATCAACAAGGACGGCGAAGCGCCGATCTTCCAGGTCGCCGACTATGGCTTGGTGGCTGATCTGTTCCAGGCTTTGCCGGAGCTTGAGGCAGAGCTGAAGAAAGCCGGCCAGTAGGCACAACGTTCGGGGACAGAAGGACTTGCGGGCAATGAACGTGGCAGTCAAATCGGCAGACAAGCCCAAAGGCGAACGCAAGGTTCCACAGGCCATCAAGAAGGTCGGCATCATCGGAGCCGGCCAGATGGGTACCGGTATTGCTCACGTCGTCGCCCTCAATGGCTATGACGTGGCGATCAACGATCTCCAGCAGGAGACGGTGGAAGAATCTGTCCGGACGATCGAGCGTTATATGAGGCGCCAGGCCGAGAAGGGCATCATTGCGGAAGGCGACGTTCAATCGGCGCTTCAACGCATCACCTACGCTCCGAGCTTCGAGGCCTTTGGCGACTGCGAGCTCGTTGTGGAGGCGGCGACCGAGGACGAGACGGTGAAGCGCCGGATTTTTGCCGACGTGTGCAAGCACATCGGTGAAGAAACGATGCTGGCGACGAACACATCGTCCATTTCTATCACGCGCTTGGCTTCCACCACGGACCGGCCCGAGCACTTCATCGGCATGCACTTCATGAACCCGGTGCCGCTGATGGAACTCGTGGAGCTGATCCGGGGCATTGCAACCGACGATGAGACTTTTGCGGTAACGCGCAAGTTCGTCGAGAGTCTCAAGAAGTCGGTGGCAGTGAGCGAGGATTTCCCTGCCTTTATCGTCAATCGTATCCTGCTGCCGATGATCAACGAGGCCGTCTACACGCTCTATGAGGGCGTTGGTACGGTGGAGGCGATCGACAAGGCCATGAAGCTCGGTGCGCACCATCCGATGGGCCCGCTTGAGCTTGCTGATTTCATCGGGCTCGACACGTGTCTTTCGGTGATGCAGGTGCTCTACGAGGGGCTATCGGATTCGAAATACCGTCCGTGTCCGCTGCTCGTAAAATACGTTGAAGCCGGATGGTTGGGCCGAAAAACGAACCGCGGCTTTTATGACTACCGCGGCGAGAAGCCGATCCCAACGCGCTGAGGGCCACGCCCGGCGCGTCTTTTTGCGCTCTGAAAAAATCGATGGAGAGCACGGGGCGGCGCTACGCCGCCTGCGGCTGGCTATTGGTCTGCGCTCTGCTTCACGCGGGCGAGAAAACTCTGCAAGTCATCGGTTGCATGGTGAATGTGCTCGGGTAATGCGCGCCACTTGCGCATCTGCGCCTGTGCCGGATGGTCCATGTAATCGGAATGGACGAGCACGGTCGTCATCCCGAGCGTGTGCGGCGCTTCGAGGTTTTGCGGCATGTCCTCGAACATGGCGGCCTCGTTCGCTTTGACGGCGTGGCGGTCGATCATGCGCTTGAAGGCATCCGGCGAGGGCTTGGCGATGAACTCGCAAGCGGCGATATCGCAGATGTCTTCCATCAGGTGCAACACGCCGAGCTTGCCAGCAACGCGCTCGGCGTGGACGCGGGAGCCGTTGGTGAAGATGATGCGCCGCCCCGGCAGCGCTTCCAGTACACGGGCAAGCTCCGGCGCTGGCTCCAGCGGCGCCAAATCGATATCGTGTACGAATTCCAGGAACTCGAACGGGTCGATGTGGTGGAGCTTGATGAGCCCCGTCAGCGTCGTGCCGTAGTCGTGGTAGTAGCGCTTCTGCAGATATCGCGCGTGCTCCATCGGTACATCGAGCAGGCGGGCGACGAATTCGCCCATGCGCCGGTCGACCTCGGCGAAAAGGTTGCACGCCGATGGATAAAGCGTGTTGTCGAGATCGAAGATCCAGACTTTTGTGTCGTCGAATCCCCGGCGGTCGACGTTCTGCCCGCTGTTCTCGAGCCACGATGCCACGTTGGCGCCAGCGCGGCTAAGTGGGCGGGAAGTGCTCATTCCGCAGGTGTCCTCGATTTACGCTGTGCGCGGCCTAGCAGCGTGCCGACGCCATGGGCGGTGAAAAGCTCCAAGAGCACGCAGTGGGGCACGCGCCCGTCGATGATGACGACGGCCTCGACCCCCGCTTCTACCACCTCAATGCATCCCTCGATCTTCGGGATCATGCCACCCGAGATCGTACCGTTCTTGATGAGCTGACGCGCCTCCTCGATCGTGAGCTGCGAAATGAGATTGCGCTCTTTGTCGAGGACTCCCGCAACGTCGGTCAGCAGGAGCAGGCGCTTGGCTTTCATGCGCGCGGCGAGGGCGCTGGCGAAGGTGTCGGCGTTGATGTTCAGTGTCTCGCCATCGCGGCTGATACCGACGGGGGCGATGACGGGGATGAGATCGGAGTTGGAGATCACATCGACGATGTGCGGGTTGACCTCAATCGGATCGCCTACATAACCGATGTCGACGGCCTTCATCAGATTCGATTCCGGGTCGGGCATCTCGGTGATGCGCTGGGCGATCATCAGGTTGGCGTCCTTGCCGCTGATGCCAACGGCCTTGCCGCCCTGCCGATTGATAGCTGAGACGATGTCTTTGTTGATGAGGCCGGACAGCACCATCTCGACCACCTCGACTGTGGGCTTGTCGGTGACGCGCAGCCCATGCACGAAGTCGGAGTTGATCTGCAGCTTCTTCAGCATGGCCGCGATCTGCGGGCCACCGCCGTGTACGACAATCGGGTTCACACCCGACTGCTTCAGGTAGATGATGTCCTGCGCGAAGGCCTCGAAGAGGGCGGCATCGCCCATCGCATGGCCGCCGAACTTGATAATGACAGTTTGCTCATCGTAGCGAATCAGGTGGGGAAGCGCCTCCGCCAGGATGCGCGCCTGAACATGGGGTGACGGAGTGTTTTCCGGCGTTCCGGGGGCGGCATCCTTCGGCGTCATCGGCTTCATGTTCCTAGCCTTGGCCTGTTGTCTGGCGTGCTTTCCGTTGCGACTGGCCGCGCAGATCTGCCATGGCCACCCGCGCAACCGTGCCTGCTCATATACCGGCTGGGGCCCTTGAGCAAAGGCCTGCGGCCTTAAGCTCAAAGCCGGATGAGACGTGACGGAGAGCCGCCAAAATGCAACGAGATTCCCCCACATTCGCCTGTTAGAGGGCGTAGTAAGTGCTATGCAACCGGGGTCGCCCTACCCCAGTTCCGCACAGCGCGACCCGCGCCATTCATTCCTGGGAAGCCTTCATGATCGCCGACGATTTGAGCCGCATCGCCATGTCTTCCGGGCTCGCGGCGTCACTGTCGCGGGCGACGGAGCATGCGCGGGCGCGGGCGCATATCGAGGTCACGCTGGAGCATATGCTGCTGGCGTTGTGCGACGATCAGGATGCCGTGCTGGTGCTGGCGGCGAGCAATGTCAACGTTGCCGAGCTAGTGCGCGAGGTGGAGGGGCAACTCTCCGTCATTGCGCCCCATCCTCAAGGCCAGCACGGGGAGCTGCTGGTAGCGCCCGATCTGCGCCGTATCCTCGAGGCTGCTGCCGCCGCAGCGCGCGGAGGCCGGCGGCGGGAGATCAATGGCGCCATCGTACTCGCGGCTATTGTAGGCGACGGAAAGAGCGTTGCTGCCCACGTCCTGGGCGAATTAGGCATGACATTCGAAGGCGCGATTCGTGCCCTGCAGGCCAAGCCTGCCGAGCCGCCGCCGAAGTCGGCGCCCGCGCCCGATGCGGAAGCCATACTCGCCAGCGCGCGCGAGCGGGTGCAGTCGCGCACAGCGCCGCCGCCGGTGCGCCGTGGTCACGACCACCAGGGCGCAGGACCGAGCACGCCGCTCGCAGATCACGGCGATGGGAGCGAGCCAGCGCAGGCCGAGCATCATGGTGGTGATCCGTCGACCGATGGCTCCCAGGCTGAAGCAAGTGTAGACGCGCCCGCCGAGGGGCACGACGCGCCCCAACAACGTGCGCCTCTACAACAGGAGCCAGATTTCGATTCGACCGAGGTGGAGGGCAGCGAACAGGAAGCGCCGGAGCATCAGAAGGTCGAACTCCAGCAGCGGCACGAGCCTTCGGATTACCGCGCTAACTTGCCACCGATTCTCGGGCAGCGGGAGCGTGCGCCCTATGGGCCGGACTATGAGCCGGAGCCCGAGCCGCAACCGGAACCGGAAGCAGAGCCCGAATTCGAGCAGCAGCCCGAGACGCCGCCGCCAGCCTTCAGGCGCGCCACGCCGACTGCGAGCCACTATCGTGCCGAGCCGCCGCGGCCGGACTACGGGCAGGGGCCCTTGAATGAAGACTACGATGCGGGACATCAGTCTGCGGACGGTGATCATGCCGGCGCATACGCAGAGCCCGAGTACGCGGAGCCTGACGTAGCCGCTTACGCGGTGCCCGAAGGCTACGGGAACAAGCATGAGGAGCGCGGCACCCCACCACCCATGCCGGCATCGGCGCCATTCCCTCCCCCCATTCCTCCACCTTCCGCCCACGACGGCTGGGCGCCGCCTCCGATGCCACAGCCGTCGCGGCCTGATCCGGGTTTTCCTGCTCAGGCGTCGCGCGCCTTATCGCGCGATGGTGCGCCACCCGCTCTACCCGCATCGGGTTCGGGGCATAGTGCTTCTGGGCCGCGACCAGCACCGCCGCCCCTCGCACCTTGGCCGGAGCAGGCACCGGAGGGGCGTGGCGAACCTGGGCCGGGCCTTTTCGATTCGGCGGTGAATTACGCCGGGCGGGATGCACACCAACGGCCCGCTTCCGGACGTGCATCGACGGGGCGGCGCGCTGAGATCGGCCGGCTGGTCGAGAACATCCCGCGCATCATGCGCGTCGCCATTCCGGCCCTGATCGAGGTACGCATCGCGCGCGCCGACGTGCAGGCGCTCGCCGAAGGCCTGCAGGGGGGCGGAGCGGCGTACCACCACGACGTTACGGTGACGAAGGCCATGTCGGTGCGGCTGCGCGCACCCGACGGGGGCTTTTTCATTGAGACGGCGTCGCCCGAGACCCAGTGGATCGAGAAGCCGACGATCATGTCGTCGGACGATTTCGCGAGCTGGCGCTGGCACGTGACGCCGCGGGACACCGGAAAGCGACGTTTGCAGCTCATCATCTCGGCACGTACGGTGGGCGCGGATGGCCTCGCCGCCGAAACGGCGCTGCCCGATCAGGTCATCACCGTGCGTGTTCGCACAAATTATACTGAAACAGCGACGCGCTGGGTCGGCTGGGGCATTGCCGCCGTCGCCGGTGGTCTGCTCGCCAAGTTCGGCGAGAGCGTGTTGGGCCTATTCGTTCGCTAGGCGCCTAGGTTAGTCGCGTTGCGCGCCGCCTCGGGTGTCAGCTACGGTCGGCGATGATGCCGGCGATGGTGGCGCGCAGCTCCGGGATGCCGACGCCTTTTTCTGCCGATGTGACGATCACCTCGGGGAATGCCGCAGGGTATTTGGTGAGCGCCGCCGCCGTTTCTTCGGCGACTTTCTCCAGCTCATGAGGCTTGATCTTGTCGCCCTTGGTCAGCACGACTTGATAGGTGACCGCAGCGTCGTCGAGGATCTCGGCGACCTGCTTGTCGGTGGGCTTGATACCGTGGCGGGAGTCGATGAGCAGAAAAACACGCGCAAGGGTCGTCCGGCCGCGAAGGTAGTCGGTGACGAGGGCACCCCAGGCGGCGACCTTGTCAACCGGCGCGCGCGCGTAACCGTAACCCGGCATGTCGACGATATAGAACGGATCGCCGTCGCTCTTGAAGTAGTTGAGCTCCTGTGTGCGACCCGGCGTGTTGGAGGTGCGCGCCAAGCCGCCCTGGCGCACCAGCGCGTTGATGAGGCTCGACTTGCCGACGTTTGAGCGGCCGGCGAATGCGATCTCGGGGCGATCGGCGGGCGGCAGGAACTCGAGTGCCGGCGCGCTTTTCAGCAATTGCCAGTGCCGCTCGAACAGTTGCTCACCGGCTTCGAGCAGTGATTTGTCGAGTTCTGTCATTTTGGCCGCCCCGCTTTCAGCGCGACGGCGCTCCGCGTCTATTCCTTATCGGAGCGCCGCTTGATGAGGCCTGCGCCCCGTTCCGCTGTCGTCGCCAGCGACTTGAACTGCCGCGACAGGTTTCCGGCGAGATGCACCTCAACGCCCTGCTTCTTCATGATGTAGTACTGCTGGGCGAGCGAAAGCGTGTTGCTCCAGGCCCAGTAGATCACGAGGCCGGCTGGGAATGCAGCCAGCAGGAACGTGAACATCACCGGCATCCAGGCGAAGATCTTCTGCTGGATCGGATCGGGCTGCTGTGGATTGAGCTGCATTTGCAGCCACATGGTGATGCCCATGATCAGCGGCCACACACCGATGTGGAGGAACTCGGGCACCGAGTAGGGGAGCAATCCGAACAGGTTGAATAGCGATGTCGGGTCGGGCGCCGATAGATCCTTGATCCATCCGAAGAACGGCGCGTGCCGCATGTCGATGGTGATGTAGAGGACTTTATAGAGCGCGAAGAACACCGGGATCTGGAGAAGGATCGGCAGGCAGCCTGCGATCGGGTTCACCTTCTCCTTGCGGTAAAGGTCCATCAGCGCCTGCTGCTGTTTGACCTTGTCTTCCTTGTAGCGCTCGCGGATCTGCTCCATTTGCGGCTGCAGCTTCTTCATTTTGGCCATGGAAGCGAACTGCTTGTTGGCCAGCGGGAAGAAGGCAAGTCGCACCAGAACGGTGAGGATCAGAATGGTGATGCCGAAGTTGTGAACGATCGAGTTGATCGCTTCCATCAACTGGAACAGCGGCTTGGTGATGAAGAAGAACCAGCCCCAGTCGATGAGCAGGTCAAACTGCTGGATGCCGGTGCTCTGATACTGCTGCAACAGCGCCATCTGCTTGGCGCCGGCGAAAAGCTGCGACTCGACCTCTGCCTTTGCGCCGGGGGCCACGCGGATGGCATCGCGGATGTAGTCGGCCTGATAGGAGGGCTGCTCGCTCGGCAGGCGCGGCGCCTGGGCCGAGAACTGTGCGCGGTACTGCGCCTTCTGGTCGGGGATGACCGTTGCCGCCCAGTATTTGTCGGTGAAGCCGAGCCAGCCGCCGGTCGCGGGGTCGAAGACGCGCGGGGGTTCTTCGAGCGCCGCTGCGTACTTGCTGCGTTGCTCGCCCTGGGCGCCGAAAACCCCAATGAGGCCCTCGTGCAGAATCCAGTTGTTTTCAATCTTCGGTGTGCCGTAGCGGTGCACGCGCGCGTACGGGGCAAGCGCGACTTCCGCACCTGAGCGGTTTTCGACCTCGTCGACCAGCTTGAACATGTAGCGGTCGTCGACGGAGATGGTGCGCTTGAAGAGCAGACCCTGGCCATTGTCCCAGGTGAGGGTCACTGGCGTTTCGGGGGTCAACGTGTTGCTGCCCTGAACCTGCCAGAGGGCATCGCGGTCGGGCACTTTCGTGTCGGAGCCGGCGGTGGGGACCCAGCCGTATTCGGCAAAATAGGGATGCGGGCTCGAACTCGGCGAGAAGAGGACGACGTTCGGGCTCTTGGGATCGACGGTCTCGTGGTACTTCACGAGCACGATGTCATCGAAGCGGCCGCCCTTGAGGGCGATGGAGCCGCGCAGCGACGGCGTCTCGACGGTTACGCGCGGGGAAGCGCTGATGGCCTCGTCCCGTGGCAGCGTCACCGATGAAGGCGAAGCGCTCGGAACCCCGGCACCCGGTGCTGGCGGGGCGGAGGGTGCCGTGCCATCTTTCGCGACCGGCGCGGCGTTCTGCGTCAGCTCGTTCTGCGCGTGCTGACGCGCCTGCTCGTCTCGCATCTTCGGCCCGGCATAGAAAAGCTGCCAGCCAAGCAACACCGCCATGGAGAGGACGACGGCGAGCAGAAGATTTTTCTGTTGATTGGGGTCTTGCGACTGCATCGCTTCCTCAGCGCCGTTTTGTTCAGCCGGAAATGTCGCCGGCCGCCTGTACCTGTCACACGCGGGGCGCGGTGCTCACGGAGCCAGTGGCAATACTCCGAGACCACAGCCACGCAAAGCCGGAAATCATGCGTTCTTCCGCCCTCGGCGCTTTTGCCCCGCGCCTTGATGAACGCGCGCGAGCGCGGCGTCCAGATCCGTCTTAAGGTCGCAGAAGGGGCGTTCGATGGCCGGGGTGCGGGCGATCAAGACGTAGTCGAAGCCGGGCTGCGTCTGATCGGGGCCCAGCGAAGCCGTCAGCGCTCTAAAACGTCGGCGCACGCGATTGCGCACGACCGCACCGCCCACTTTTTTCGATACGGTGTAGCCAAAACGCGCACAGCCCTCAGCCTCCGCGACATTCTGTCGGGGGCGGGCCTCCAGAACGAAGGCAGGCACGCTCCATCGGCGGCCGTCCCTGACCCAGAGAAACTCGCGTCGTTTTTTTAAGGTAGGAGGAGCCACGGCGCAGATCCCTTCAAGGACTACGCTCGACGGCAGCCGGAGGGTTAACCCCACCCGCTCAGGCCGACAGGCGCTTGCGGCCCTTGGCACGCCGGCGCATGAGTACGCGCATGCCGCCCTTAGTCAGCATCCGCTTACGGAAGCCATGGCGGCGCTTACGGACGAGCCGGCTCGGTTGATAGGTGCGCTTCACGATACAGCTCCAGCGTCGCGAAAATGGCGGCCTGCCAACCTTGCGGTTGCCGTCGGCAGGATCGCATGCTTCTCAAGGATTGGCGGGGCTTATACGGGCTGGCGGCGGGCAAGTCAACGCATGCTCCAAAGCGCGTTAATCCACCGCCGCAGATGCCAAGTATGGTGCGCCGAGGCACCGGAAATGGCAAATCAGGTTAACCGCTTCGTCCAGGCGCACGTACCCATGACTTTCCGCCCGCCGGACGGGAATGCTCGGTGAGCTCTAGGGGGATAGGCAATGTCGGGATCTAGGCCAGAGGTGGCGGCGTCCGGAGCCGGCGCGGAGACCGACAGCGAAAAAATCGTCGCGGACATCTGCGTCATCGGCGCCGGGCCCGCGGGACTGGCGGTCGCCACCGCAGCCGCAGGGCTCGGCCGCAGCGTCGTGCTCATCGAACGGCAGCGCTTCGGCGGCGATGCGCTCAATTCGGGGTGCATTCCATTGCGGGCCCTGGCCGCCGTCGGCGCACGCGCCCACGGGATGCGGACGGCAAGCACGTTCGGGATCGGGGCGCGGGAGCCCGAAATCGACATGCGGGCGGTGCGTGGGCACGTCGAGAGTGTAGTTAGCAATGTTGCGCCGAATTTTGCGCTGGAGCGATTCGTCGGCCTCGGCGTGCGCGTCATTCATGCGACGGCACGCTTCGTCGACCGGCGAACGGTCATAGCAGGCGAGCACCGCATCCGCGCGCGGCGCTTCGTTATTGCGACGGGCTCGACACCGTCAATTCCGTCGATCCCGGGCCTTGAGAGCGTGCCCTACTTCACGACTGAAACGATCTTCGACAACCAGGAGCGTATCAATAGCCTCATCGTTCTCGGCGCGGGGCCCGTCGCGCTGGAGCTTGCGCAAGCCTATAGCCGTCTCGGCGCGCGCGTGATGGTGCTCGATGCGAGAACGGCGCTGCCCGACGAAGATCCAGAGCTTGCCAAGCTCGTGCTCGACAGCCTCGCCGATGAGGGGATCGCCGTGTACCAGGGTGCTATGGTGGACAGCATCGAAGGCGGCCTCGGGCGCATCCGGGTGAATGTCAGCGTCGATAGTGAGCGACATGTCGTCGAAGGGAGCCATCTGCTCGTCGTCGACGGGCGCAAACCGGCCACGGCTGACCTCGGCCTCGATGCGGCAGGTATTCGCCATGACGAAAAAGGCATCCATGTCAGCCCGGGACTCAAGACGACCAACCGGCGTGTTTTCGCCGTGGGTGTGGTTGCGGGTGGCACGCCGCATAGTCAGGTGGCGGATTACCACGCGAAGATCGTCATCAGCCGCGCTTTGCTGCGCTTGCCCGCGCGCGTTGATGGGCGCCTCATTCCCCGCGCAACCTTCACGGACCCTGAGCTCGCCTACGTCGGTCTATCGGAGGCGGAGGCCACGAAGGGGGGCAAGAAAATCCGTGTCTTGCGCTGGCCCTTCCGCGAGAACGACCGCGCTCAGGCGGACAGTGAGACGGCGGGCCATGTGAAGGTCATTACAGCTGCAGATGGGCGTATACTTGGCGCCGGCATTGTCGGCGCAAGGGCGGGCGAGCTGATCCAGGTCTGGTCGCTCGCAATCGCTCAAAACCTCAATATCAAGGTCATGACGCGTTGGAATCCGCCCTATCCTACCCTGGGCGAGATCAACAAGCGCGTTGCGAGCAGCTACTATGCAGGGAACCTTGCCAGTCCGACCATACGCAAGATTATAAATCTGTTTGCTAAACTCGGATGACCAACCCGGGGGCGAAAGGACGCGCGTGCTCCGCGAAAACAAACATGAGGCGCGGAAAACTGCTCTGGCCAGCCGTTGGCGGGTGGGCCTGCCCTTTTCGAGGTGGGCTGCACGATACGTGAAGAGCTGGCGCGACCTTGGCTTGCCCGCCAAGCTCCTCATGTTGACCGCCGTGTTCGTGATGCTGGCGGAAGTCCTCATCTTCCTGCCATCGATCTCGACCTTCCGCGTCGACTGGCTGAACGAGCGCCTGACCGCGGCGCAGTTGGCGACCCTCGCTGCCGAGGGCTTTCCCGGTGGAGACGTTCCTTCCGGACTTCGCGCGGAGATGCTGCGCACGGCGCAGGTAAAGGCGATTGCCTCGCGCCGCCAGGGGGTGCGCCGCCTGGTCCTGCCGGTCGATCCGCAAATGACGATCGACGCGCATTATGACCTGCGCCAGCAGCCGGAAAACTGGCTGGATGGCATGCGACTGCGGTTGGAGCAGATCGGCGATGCGCTGGCGGTATTCTTTGCGCCCGACGGACGCACGATCCGCGTGCTGGGCAGCATCGGCGATGATCCGGACGATCTCGTCGAGATCGTCATGCCAGAGGCACCATTGAAGGCAGCGCTCGATGCCTATGCGCTGAATATTCTTGGCCTCTCAATCATCATTTCGCTGCTGACGGCGGCGCTCGTCTATTTCGCGCTGAGTCGGCTGCTCGTGCGGCCGATGATGCGTATCACGCATGCCATGGTGCATTTCCGGCAGGATCCGGAGGACCCGGCGCGCATCATCGTGCCATCCGATCGCCACGACGAGATTGGCACAGCGGAGCGCGAGCTGAGCGAAATGCAGCGCCAGCTCTCGGGAGCGCTGCTGCAGAAGACGCGCCTCGCGCAGCTCGGGCTCGCGGTGAGCAAGATCAACCACGACTTGCGTGGCATGCTTGCGAATGCGCAGCTGCTCTCCGATCGCCTGACGGCAATTCCCGATCCGACGGTGCAGCGGTTCGCACCCAAGCTCATTGCCTCGCTCGACCGCGCCATCAACTTCTGCAACGACACCTTGCGTTTCGGGCGCGCGGAGGAAGCGGCGCCACGGCGCGAGCTGTTGCGCCTGAAGCCACTCGTCGAGGAAGTGGGCGAGGCGCTGGGTCTGCCACGGGAAGAGGGCGTCGCATGGGCGCTGGAAATTGACGATACGCTGCGTATCGACGCCGACCGCGATCACCTGTTTCGCATTCTGTCGAACCTCGTGCGTAACGCGGTCGAAGCCATCGAGGGCACGGGTGACAGCCAATCGGGTGTAGTTCGCGTGAAGGCGTGGCGCGAGGGGCGGCGGGTCTACATCGAGGTGCAGGACAACGGGCCCGGCGTGCCGCCGAAGGCGCGGCAGCACCTTTTCGAGGCCTTCACGGGCTCGCAGCGCAAGGGCGGCACGGGGCTGGGGCTTGCCATAGCCGCCGAGATCGTGGGCGTGCACGGAGGGCACGTGCGCCTTCTCGACACGGAGAAAGGCGCGACGTTCCAGATCGAAATTCCCGACCGTGGCGGTCATTAACGGGTCTGTGGCAGGCCTCGAAGGCAGTCGATTTTGCGCAATTTTCACGCGGCACCGCGTAGCAGCGCCAAGGTACTTGCGTGATCCGCCTTGAGCCATTAGTAGTGGCGAACTTCGGCGCGGCTTCGCCCGCTGGCCAAAGGGTTGCTGCGTTCCCATAAATACGCAGAAAGCACCGGTAGCTCAGCTGGATAGAGCACCAGACTACGAATCTGGGGGTCGGGAGTTCGAATCTTCCCCGGTGCGCCACTTCAATCAGCACATCGCCACACTGACCGTTGCCCCCTTTCGAGGGACGGCTCCGCCTCTTCGAGGAGTTCACGCATCGCTCGGGCGTGTGCGGAGCAGCCGGGCCTTCAGGTCCAGGTGCTCTCGTCTCGGCAGGTTTGCTGCCGGGCGTTGCGCGGGCCGCCAAGCTCAAAAGCGGATGACGGCGCCGCTCAATAGGAGCTGCAAATCTTCGATCGGCGCATCTGCTATGGGCCCTGTAGCCATTCCGCCGTCGAGCTGACGTAGCGTCAGCTCGCCGCTCACATGCCGGTAGGTCAGGTAGAGGATCGTGTCCGCGCTATCGATGCCCTGGGCGATGCCGCCGCCCCATGCGTCGACCCTCGAATCCCACACAGCCCAGCTTCCGCTACCGGTCGGATTTAAGGCGTCGCCGGGTCCGACGAGCAGCACCGAAGGTGCGCCTCCCTTATAGGCGTAATAGCTACCGTAGAGGGTTGTCTTGCCGAGGGAGAGAAACTGCCGCTCGATGCCGAGCTGTCCGGAGAGAAAGCGCTCGGTGCCCATCACGTCCGAGGCGCGGTAGCGCGCGGTGTCTTCCAGGATGCCGTCGCCCGTGATGTCCGCCCCGAAATTCGCGAATAAGCCTGTCTCGAGGTGCTTGGCGCTGATCGAGCCGCGGAGCTGGCGGCATGAAGTGCTGTCGGCATCGTTGGCAAGGAAAGCCGAGGGGCAGACGCTGCGGGTCCGCGAACTGGGTACGAGCTGAAGGTAACCGATCCCCGCGCCAATATCGAAGCCGGCGATCTCCTTACGGTAGCGCAGTGCAACGTCCCAGAAATCGGTGAAGACGTAATCGGCAGCGACGGTGAAGCCATTCCAGGTAGGTGAGACGTATTTCACCAGCGAGAAACCCCGCTGGCTTTCGCCGGGCTGGTCGCCGCCTGCCCCGATGATACGTCGCCAGTTAAGCAGGCTGCCGGTCAGGCGGCCGTTGCTTGCGGAACGTAGGAACATGCCAAGGCCGGCGTTCTCGGGGGCTGCGTATTGGTCGAACATCACCGTCTGGGTGACGTTCGAGTTTGCAATGCGGTCGGTGGCGGCGAACGCGGTGCCGAGAAAGGCCGTTCCATACCGCTTGTGGCGGAGGAACCAGGCGGAGCTACGCAGATCGAAGCCGTTCGGTGGACGACTGCCGAAGCCGCCGTCGGCGAACTGATTGACGAGCTTGGAGTTGGCCGTGCGGACGCCGATGTCCAACGCATATCCGGCGTCCCAAGTCTTATCGATGGCTGCCTTACCGACGAAACTGAAGCGTGTGCGCTGATTGTCATTGGTGACGACATACGCATTACGCTCCCGGCCGTCGTCCCAGCTCATTACCGCGCTGTTCACGAGACCGGTGATCAGGAGAGAAACTTTGCCGTTGCCTTTTGTGGCAGCAAGGGCTTCCAGCTCCTCGACGCGACGTTCGAGGTCGGTACAACACGCGGCGTCAGATGGGTGAGCGAACACCGGCGTCCCGGCGAAAACGACGATCGCCAAGGCGCAGCGTACGGTCCAGGTGCCTCGTTCCGCGTTGCGCACGCTTCAACGCCCTCTTGGCGTTCGATCCGGTAGGCAACACGCGCCATATCTGATTCGGAATTGATCACG
>Ga0180223_1001409_pt1 | contig 18745 bp, 21 predicted proteins | sample eDN5th30CKraftOP_FD_151337 | JGI IMG/M metagenome (GOLD analysis project Ga0180223, IMG submission 151337) | Enriched Organic Plus compost microbial communities from Emeryville, California, USA - eDNA 5th pass 30_C Kraft OP (version 2) (version 2) ...
ATCAACATCCAAAACACAAATGCCTCCGATAAAACCGGAGGCATTTTGATGACCCCACGTTAAGGGGTCCCGTTTGGACGAAAATCACCCCTTAAACAGGGTCCTCATTCCATGAAAAATCACAGTTGAAGGCTGATTCCGGCAATGGACCTCGGTGGGCCTTCATCCTCATCGGCATCGCCATCTTCTACGTCCTGTTCATCGGAGATGGTCCCCGCAGCGACTGGTACTATCCCGTTCGATGAGACGCCCGCCCCTCCCCAGCACTCGCTACCGCTCTGCTGGGGAGTGTCAACCTTGGGCTAACCACCGAGGAGCGATGGCTCTCCCCCTTCCCCTTCTTCATCCATTCTCAACGTTCATTGCCGATCGTCCTGAGCAGCGTAGCCGCAGAAGGCTCGTCTCAAGCAACAGGATGGTCTCCCGATGACTACCATGCCCACCGATAGCCAATCGTCTTGGCCGCGTTACTACAGGACCCTCAAACGGGTTTTAGGCGGCTACCTGATGGCCTGCTTCGTGGCGGGCATTGTTATCGGATGTTTTCTTACTGTTCCTGCGGTGAACGACCCCGGCTCCAGCCTGTCTTTGAGCGACTCGATGTTCTTAGCGGTCGTGCACGTTGGAATGGCAACCGCATTTGTGGTCTTTCTCTCCTTCATTCCCGCAACGCTCATGATCTTCGTGACCGAGCTATGGGCAATCCAGAGCCGTGTGGTCTACCTCGCAACTGGCCTCGTTACATCGAGCGTCAGCTTCATCGTTAGCTTGCTCTGGTCCGGCAGTCACAGATTCCATACCCCTCTCCGTATTCTTGAAACGTGGGGTCTCATGATGTGCGTGGCTGGACTGGTCGCCGGGTACACGTACTGGAAGATTGCCGGAAGACGGGCAGGAAGGTGGAGACCGTTTGACTGAGAAGAGGTCGTAGACCACCCGCAGGGAGACGGGCTAGTGAGTAACCGGCTAACTTACTGAACCGTCAAACGGTAAACGCTGATGTGGCCCAGCTTCTCAAGCTCCTGCACTCCGCACTCGTAGTCTCCCCTTCTCAAGCCCGGGTCGTTATTGGACGCGGCCAAAGTGAAGGCCGCTCTCCGACACTCTTCCACGCTCTCTAACCCCCGAATCCTCTCTCCGGTGCTTAGATCGTGGCGGTTGGGGTAGTAGTGGAGGACGACCCACTCCCACGGTGCTGCGTCTTCACTCCAGAACCAGTTCGCTATGGTCACTAACGGGCTACCAAAGGCGAACCACAGGCCGAGGACAAGAATTAGAACGATCAGGGGCATGGCCCTCTCCCCACCCAGCAATTTTGAGGCCATGGTATCCCAGCAATAGCGCTATGCCGAGTGCCGACCCTAGGCCCTTGTACGGCGTCTCCATTGGGGCGTCTTGAAGCTGGCCGGTGCGAGCGACTTAGGTGGAGCATCCATCAATATCCCCGCCTCTTCTGCCACAGCCTTGAACCACATCCGAGCCGACAACACTGGCCCTACATCCTCCGGTCGCTCTAGTGCCCTTAGGCACGCTCGCTGGGCTGACCTTTGCTTCTCCGTGGCCTCGGTCGGCCACTCATACAGGAGAAGCTCTGCGGCTCTCTCCGTACTCCTAACGACCACACTGGTCCCGTTCGACACGGCCACATGGACCTCTTCGGGCCACCACTGCATCACACGTACTCCGACACAATGCGGAACAACGGGTGGGGCTGAGGTTGGCTCCGGGGTCGGGCTATTTTGGTGCAAAAATTCGAGCCGGTAATCGGATAGGCGGCAGCGCGCGAGTTCCCCCCGGTGGGGGTCTCCAGCCCGATTTTCCGGTCAGATCGCCCGCGAAACGCCACATATTCCGCCACACAACACCTAAGAACCTAATGAAATCAATGGTCCGCGTTAGATTCAGCATCTAATGGGGAGCCACAAGCCGCGCCTCATGGGGCCTCATGGGCGCTCGGTTGCGTGTGTTTGTGTGGCGGCGTGTGGTGGGGTGTCTATTGGCTTTCGGCCTCACCTAAGCAGCGCAACGCCAAGACTGAGCCAGCTAACCGCGAACGCACCCCAAGACAGCCATGGACGAAACTTGATGTCCATCTCGGTCGCGACCGCATGGCGTATCAGCTTGTGCCCCTCAAGAGTGAGGATGTGGGTGCTGAGTTCCGGGGACCACACCCAATACTCGCTATCATCCTGCTGGTCGGGAGTGGGAGGGTAAGGCACACGCCAACGATGGGCGCGTCTGATGGCTTGCGCAGTTTCGATCTTACCGATCTCACCATGCTTTACCCGGAACAGCGGGTCCCAGCTTTTCAGGCGCTCTAGGTACTCAGCTGAATCCTTCTCAATGCCCTCAACCTCCTTACGGGCACCATTCAAGATCTCCTCCCGTTCATGATACAGCTGGATTAGCTTGTAACGCTGTTCGTTCCACCGATTGAGCCGCTTCACTGCATCTACAACGACCTGCATTAGCCCACCCCAAAGTTAACCCTCCGGCCCTCACGATAACACGCAACGACATGCCGGAGGATGCCACATGCACGCCACATAGGGCCTGTGGAAAACTTTTTTTGCCTGCTACATCAATGGTTTATCCACTTTTTGCACCTCAACCGTAATTCCATGCTTGCATTCCTATCCGTGTGTGGATATGTTCTAGCCATCGAACGGGGCCGGAAGGCTCCGGCAGACACCACAAGGTGGCTGGGTTCTTTGACAAGTGAATAGTCCAAGGAAACCGTGGGCACGACAAAACGGAACCATGAGCACCCTTTAGGGGAGTCGCGACTAAGGGGTGCCGCGTAGCAGGCTGATGCTGCCTGCCTGATGAGGCCAAAGCAGGCCGAAACGCTCGATCTGATCTATCCACCTATGGGGAGTTTTGCACATGCGGGAAGCTCGCATCATTCTACCTAAGCTGGACAACAACGGTTCGGACCTTTCCTTCGCACATGCCGCCCTCGCCCGTGACCTCTGCCAGACATGGGGTGGCGCTACTGCCAGCGATACGCGGGGCATGTGGGTAGGCTATGACGGGACGCTCTATGATGAGCCGGGAACCGCCTATGACGTGGCTATGGAGGCGACCGAGGAAAACGCTGCCAAGCTCAAGGCAATCGCTGAACGCTATGGCGCGCTCTGCCAGCAGGAAGCCATGTATGTCCGCTATGCCTGCGGGACGGTCGAGATCGTGGATACCCGCCGTGCAGCGGCTGCTTCTGCGGCCTGATCTATCCACCCATGGATGCGAAACCTAGGGCGGGCCAGTGGCTCGCCTGATGGTCGTCCTAGGGTCGCGCCTAGGGCCTGATGAGCAGCGAAAACACCAACATCAACATGGGAGAAGGCTATGGGCCGTTCCGTCTCTTATCCGAGCGGCGCGCTGGTCGCGTTCACTCACTTTGACGAGGAAATGGACTGCTGGGATTGGCAGGACGTTATCAACGACACGCGGGACTATGCCTGCGAATTGTGGCCGAGCTTCGAGCCTGCCGACTACTGGCGCGGTCGCGAAGACCTAGTGCTTGCCCGTAACCGGCTGGTTGAATTTGGCGTGTCGGAATATTGCGGGCTGGTCGCCTACTGGCTGGTCGCGCGGGACGATCTGGACGCGGGACGGCAGGCATTGGCCGAGGCATGGATTGCCCGTGTGGGCGGTCGCTTCATCAAGACATTCGGGACACTTCGCCTAGTCGGTCGCTTCTCCAACGGGGAAGCCATCTACGAACGCATTGCAGCCTAACAGGAGACGCGAGCATGAACGTCGATTGCCGTACCTTCTTCAACCGCTACCGGGTCGCCTTCTATCGCCGGGGAGCGCCAACCGTGATGGACCTAGAGACCGGCAAGGCGGTGACCCTAGGCGCAACCATGCCGCTCGATGAGGCGGGCTTCCGGGCGCTGTTCGAGGACTAGGGAGGGAAGCAGACATGAGCCGCATCTATGTTGCCTGCCTCGCGGCGTACAACAACGGCATCCTGCATGGGCGCTGGATCGAGGCAAGCACCAACGTCTTCGAGATGCAGGACGAGATCAAGGCCATGCTGGCCGCAAGCCCCATCCCGGACGCCGAGGAATGGGCCATCCACGACACCGAGGACTTGCCGAGCATCATCGGCGAGTTCTCCGGGTTGGAGCCTGTCGCAGAGTTCGCGGCGCTGGTCGAGGACTACGACTGGATAGACGTTCGCGACCTGATTGACATCGTGGAGGAAGCTAGGAGCATCGAACAGGCCCGTGAGCAGCTAGAGAACGACTTCGTGGGCATCTTCGATGAGTTCGAGGACTACGCCTACGAGATCGCGGACGAGCAGCTTGCCTGCCACGGTCAGGCTGACAGCCTCGCTGCCCGGTACTTCGACTATGAAGCGTTCGCCCGTGATCTGCGGATGGACATGCACGTTGTCAATCTAGGGAGCGGTAAAGTCGCCATCTTCCATGCCTGAACCAATCCACCATCGGACACCTATGCGAGACCGGGGAGAACGCTTCCCGGTCGCGGGAGGGTCGCGCCTCTCGCCTGATGAGCAGCGAACAACAGGAGATGAACGATGAGCAACATGGTCAGCATCAAGGTTCCCTTCTGCGGTCTCTACCACAGCACCCTGAGCCATGAGATCGAACACATCGAGACGATGGAGGCTGAGTACCAGTTCGAGCGCCAAAGCGAGGAAGGCATCCCGGCCCAGCTGCATGTGAGCGAGGCCGATCTGGCCGAAATGCTCTCTGACGCCGCCGACTACCAGCAGGCACACCTCAGGGTCGCGAAGGGTTACGCCAATGCGTTCGCTGAGATGGCAGATGACCTGTTCGGCTTCGAGACCGGGCTGGAGTTCGAGGAAATGACCTCGCCCAAGTTCTACAACTTCGAGACCGACAAGCTCTACTGCCGCGCTCCCATGGCTACGGTCGAGCGCCTGTTCGAGATCAGCCGGGACAACGGCCATGAAGTGCTCAAGCGCCTGATCGTGCAGCGTCACTCCAGCCGGGACGAGTTCATCTCCTACTACTCGAACCGGCCCCATGAGTGGCTCAAGAAGCCGCTCGATTGCTGGGACTACAACGAACTGGAGACCCTGCTGCTGGCCGCTCTGGAGGTCGCCCATGGGGACGCTGGGGAGTTCTGCCGCTCGGTCGAGTTCTCCATGATCGAGGGCGAGGACATCTACGACGCCTACCAGCAGTCGGTCGATTGGGAGAGCTTCGAGAAGGCCGTGAGGGAGCGCCGGGAAGAGATCGAGGCGGACCTCCGGGATGAGGACCCCGAGTGGGAGCCTCCCTACCGCTGCCCGGACACCCCGGACCTCTTCGGTGCGGTCTACTGAGGGAGGTCAGCATGGAAGCTCTTCGCGCCCAACAGGGCAACACTAGGAAGGCCGGATGGGGGCCGGGAAGGCCCTCCCCCAACCGCTACCGCAAGATGAAGCAACGCTGGCTCCCGAACGGCCAGCGCCTCGTCTACTACCAGTGCCGCGTGACGGGGGCCACGTTCGCACTGAACCTCGGCTGGAAGACTTCGAGGCAGACTATTCACAGGTCGCCCTAAATCCACAACGGGATTGGACGACAGTCGTGGATAGCAACGCAAGAACAGTTGCGAATCCATGTGTGGATAGTTAATCGTGGTTCTCGTTCATCTCTGCTTTATGAGGGAGATGGGTGACTGGAGTGAGACGGTTAGACATGAACGCCTACATTTCTGTCCCGTTGATTGGGAGTGCATTCGTCGAAGTGCGTAGGGAGTGGGTCGGTTGGGGTTCGATCCGCTACCCAAGAGGAGACCGGGAGATTTTCCTTGGCTACCTCCAGTTGACCTGCTCGCCAGCCGAGCGCGGGGCGCAAGCAGGAAGTCGTTGCTGGCCGTGGGGGCGGCAGCTTCGATTGGCCTCATCGGTGCGGTCGCACTAACGCATCGGGGGGCACAGAGTGACATCAACCAGCCTCACGCTGAGTTGATTAATCCACAGGTCGAAAACATTCCGAGTCTGGATATGATGGACAAATGGCACTATATGGTGCTCCCTCCGGGAGACTAGAGTGCCTTTAAGACAGGGGACTTTCTTATGACGAAGACTGGCAGCGAGACGTACAATCGAGCGTCGAAGTTTATCCAGCTACTCCGTAAGCATCAGACCGACATGCCGATGCAAATGGCTGACGTGTTGCTCGCGATAGCGCGCCGTCCCGGCTTAACCATGGCGGAGCTGGCCGAGGAAGTGGACTTGGCTCAATCTTCATGCTCTCGAAACGTAGCTGCACTCTCTGAGTACCACCGGCTGGGCAAGCCGGGACTAGGACTGGTCGAAGCGGTGATCGATCCAAGAGAGCCGCGACGGAGGGCGATCTTCCTGACTCAAAAGGGAAAGGTATTCGTCACCCAGCTTATGCGCGCCATAGACCCTGACTTCTCGTTCGACCGAGACACGGATGCCCGTGTGGAAGTGGCACGTATGCACCAAGAGGCTGCGGAGAAGGCCAAGGCCGAGCGAGACGCTCAGAAGCAGTCTAGAAAGCGCACCTAAGCTCTACCCATCCATCCCGGATGTTTACGCCCTGTCCCCTCCGGGGGATGGGGCTTGGGGGATTCCCGATGGTGCCCGGTGAGGGACTTGAACCCCCATGCCTCTCGGCGCTTGATCCTAAGTCAAGTGCGTCTACCAATTTCGCCAACCGGGCAGCACTAGGAGGTAGCTTGCTATGTCCATTAAGCAGCGCGGTCAATCGTTTCAAGCGACAGTCCACTACAAAGGTGCGCGTTATCGTCGGCAGTTCCCGACGAGGCTCGAAGCCGAACGGTGGCTGGTTGAGACCAAGACGGCTCTGTCTCAGGGCCGCTCGCCTGAAATGGCCCCTTCGGTCGCATTGAACTCCGATGACTACCGCCCTTCCACCTTCAAGGAACTCGCCGAGTACGTGTTCGAGCACCACTGGCGCGGTACGAGGTCCGAGAAGACCATGAAGATCAACGTCAACCACATGATCGAGTGGATTGGTCCCGAGAAGGACTACCGGAAGATCACGGACCACACCACGGACATGCTGGTCGCGCAGCTGAGGGACACCTACCCCGACAGCACGGTCAACAAGAAGATGTCCACCCTCCGGGTCATCCTCCGGCTCGCCTACAAGCGCGGCTGGACCGACCGGATGGTCAACATCAAGCACTTCAAGGAGAGCGAGGGCCGCATCCGCGTGTTCTCGCCCGAGGAAGAGCGGAAGATGCTGGACTGGTTCATCGGTGCCGGGGACATAGACATGCACGACTACACGGTCGTGTCCATCGACTGCGGCTTCCGCCAGTCCGAGGTCTTGAAGCTGCTGGCCCATGACGTGGACCACCGGAAGGCTTCGGTCTACGACACCAAGAACCGCAAGCGCCGTGCGGTGCCCCTCACCCCGCGCGCCCGTGACGTACTGGAGCGCCGCAAGCGCCTTCATGACCGGGAGCTTTTCCCCATGACCAAGGACCAGATCAACTGGCACTGGAACAAGATGCGGTCGGCTCTCGGGTACGCGGACGATGAAGAGTTCGTGCCGCACACGATGCGTCACACCTTCTGCTCCCGGCTGGCCGACCTCGACGTGTCCGCTCAGGTCATTCAAGCTCTGGCCGGTCACACCCGCATCGAGACCACGATGCGCTACATCCACCTGTCCGAGCGGTCGCTGTTCTCGGCAATCGAGCGGCTGGCGGCGAGCATGGGCGCATCAGAAACTTCTAAGGGCGGTGACGCCACGCCACACCCGGCCACGCCACACGCCACAACCCCGCGCCACATGGCCTTGTGTGGTGCATAGTATTCCGCGGGTGGATGGTGCTAACCTATTCACCCACCTAGATAATTCGCCATCAGTATATCACGCGCGTTAGATTTAGGTTCTGGCGCCGAGAGGCGTGGGGGTTCAAGTCCCTCCACCCGCACCATCAGCCCTCAGAGGCGCACCCAATCCCCTTAACTTGACAACCAATAGTGCTGGGCTAGGCTTTGGCGTGGTCAGCCATTTGGCTCCCGAGGTTCGGGGCTCGCGTCTTCAAGGCAAGCTATTCCGCGTGGTTCTCGCCGCGGTCGTCGTGAGTGTGGCGCTTGGAAGCCGTGTCCTGGCGTCGCCGCAGTTTGCGCTTGAGCCCTGGCAGGGTGGGCCGAAGCCTGCGTGGACACTGGATGTCCTGGATGGCGAGAAGCTGACGCTTGAGGGCTACCTCGGCAAGCCCGTCATCGTCCATTTCTTCGCCACATGGTGCGAGCCCTGCGTCGAGGAGCTCGGCTCGCTGGAGCGGCTTACCAACCGCAAGTACAGTGGCCTCGCGATCCTTGCCATCGACGTCGGCGAAATCGACGCGCGCGTGCGCAACTTCCTACGAAAGCATCCTGTCAATTTTCCGGTCCTGCTCGATCGCGATCGCGCGGTGACGAAGACGTGGCAGGTCACCGCGCTGCCGACGAGCTTCGTGCTGGCCTGCGGTCTCACGCCCGTCCTGCACGTGCGAGGCGACATCGCATGGGACAGTGCCGAAGTCGCCACCACCCTTGACCAAGCCATCCAAACGCCCGCCGAGGGGCAGCCAGCATGCAACCAGCAAAGGGAGGAAAGTGAATGACAAGTCGGCGTGAATTCCTGGCCGGAACGGCCGCTTTTTCCGCAGCTGCATTGATGCTGCCAAACGTGGCAAGGGCCGAAGTGAAATTCGACCCCCAGCCCGGTAAGTGGCGCATCTTCAGCATCACAACGCGCATTGAGCTGGCGGATGCGGGCAAGGCCGCCCACGTCTGGGTGCCGCTGCCGTCGCTGACGGAAGATGCGTGGATTGTGCCCGAGGGAGACGAGTGGTCGAGCAATGCGGCCTCCGCCGAAATCATCACCGACCCAAAGTACGGCGCAAAATTGTTGCGCGCGAACTTTGCCGTCGGCAACGAGCCTGGTGTGATCGAAGTGAGGAGCCGGATCAGGACACAGGACCGCGGCGCGCCGTTCGGCGGCACGAGGGCTGCGGCGTCGCTGAGTGATTCTGAGCGGCAGTTGTTCCTCGAGCCGACCGAACTGATGCCGACCGACGGGATAGTCAAGGAGACGGCCGACAAGATCACCGGCGGCGCCGGCGACGAGGTCGCCAGGGCCCGCGCGATCTATGACTGGATCGTCGAGAATTGCCACCGCGACAAGTCGGTACGCGGCTGCGGCACGGGCGACGTTGCGAGCATGCTGGAGTCGGGCAACCTGGGCGGCAAGTGCGCGGACCTCAACGCGCTCTATGTGGCGCTGGCACGGGCATCTGGCCTTCCGGCACGCGACGTCTACGGTCTGCGCGTCGCCCCGTCCCGGTTTGGCTACAAGAGCCTCGGCGCCGGTTCGGAGAACGTCACCAAGGCACAGCACTGCCGGGCGGAAGTGTATCTTACCGGCTATGGCTGGGTCGCTGTCGATCCGGCGGACGTGCGCAAGGTGATGCTGGAAGAACCGCCAGCGGACAATCCGATCGATGCGCCGGTCGTTGTCGCGGCGCGCGAAAAGCTGTTCGGCGCCTGGGAGGGCAACTGGCTTGCCTACAACACCGCCCACGACCTCGTGCTGCCGGGTTCGCAGCACAAGGTGGCGTTTCTAATGTACCCGCAGGCCGAGGTCGGCGGCGAACTTCTCGATCCGCTTGACCCGGATACCTTCAAGTACACGATCACTTCGGCGGAGATCGCTTCCTGATTGGATATTGGGGGGTGGGCGGCACGAGCCTGCCCCTGACAGCCTCAACATCACGATCTGGGCGTTGTTGCGATTACGCCTGTTTTAGGTCGATTGCGTCACTTCAACCTGCCGACGCGGATGCCCATTCTCGTCGGCACCAAAGGTCCCCACAGGCCGCCATTTCGGCCTGACCATTTTCAGCTTATCGTGCCCCTAAAGCATTGCGGACCGGAAGTCGCCGCTTCTTCCGTTGCGTAAGTTCTGGTGTCAGCACCCTTCTCAACAAAGACTACGCAGACACAAATAGGTTCGCAATATGGACCTCATCGCTTCTTCCAAGAATATTGATCTCTCACTTTGGATGTGCAAACCTCAACTTGGAGGAGCTTGGTGGTCCACGATGTGGATCACCGGTTAAGCACGGGGATCGCACAAGCGGCCGTGCAGAGGGGGACTCATCCGGATTGTTTTCCGCGTGGAGGCGCAGGAGGAAATTCGGGGAGTTGCCGTCGGATCTGGGAGGAGCGACCGCAATGGCGGCAACCGACGAGGACGCTTTTTCTGTCGAAAGCCACGCCGAGGTCGAGGGCGCACGCCCCGGCTCGGCGCTAATGAAGCCCGTCGAGGTGGTCGCATCGATACTCCTCGTCATCATCGTCGGCCTGCTGCTCACCGGGGTCGTCGCCCGTTACGTCCTGCACACGCCAATCGTCTGGATCGACGAGGCAGCGTCGATCTCCTTCCTGTGGCTGGCGATGCTGGGTTCGGCGATTGCGGTCGACCGCAACGAGCACCTGCGCCTCACCGTCTTCGCGGCACTCTTTCCTGAACGGTTGCGCAGCTTCATCGACACGCTCGCGATGGTCGTCGTCATCGTCGTGCTCGCGGCACTCATCATGCCCGCCATCGAATATGTGCGGGAAGAATCCTTCATCACCTCGCCGGCGCTGAAGATCTCGGTCAGCTACCGCGTCTCGGCGCTTGTGGTCGGCATCGTGCTGATGATGCTGGTGGCGCTTCGCCACCTGTTCGCAAGCTCGAGCATCGCCGACATCGTCAAGGCGGCTGCGCTGGTGGCGTTGCTCGGCGCCATCGGCTGGTGGCTGTCGCCGTTCTTCATGAGCCTCGGCAACGTCAACATCCTGATTTTCCTGGTGGGACTGGCCGCGCTTTGCCTGGTCCTCGGCGTACCTATCGCCTTCTGCTTCGGCATAGGAACGATCGCATTCCTGACGCTGACGACCCATGTGCCGATGATGGTGATGATCGGGCGCATGGACGAAGGCATGTCGAGCCTGATCCTGCTGTCGGTTCCGATCTTCGTACTGCTCGGCTGCATCCTCGACGCCACTGGCATGGGCAAGGCAATCGTCGAGTTCATGGCCTCGCTGTTGGGGCACGTGCGCGCCGGCATGTCCTACGTCCTGCTTGGTTCGCTGTTCCTCGTCTCGGGCATTTCGGGATCGAAAGTCTCCGACATGGCAACGGTCGCCCCTGCCCTGTTCCCGGAAATGAAGCGACGTGGCCACAAGCCTAAGGAGATGATCGCACTGCTGGCCACCGGCGCTGCGATGGCCGACACGGTACCGCCGTCGATCGTGCTGATCGTGTTAGGCTCGGTCGCGGGCGTTTCGATCGCAGCCCTCTTCACCAGCGGTTTCGTCATTGCGATCGTGCTGCTGCTGGCGCTGGCCGTGCTCGCCCGCTGGAAAGCGCGCCACGAGAGCATGGAAGGCGTGAAGCGCGCGTCGTTGCGTGTCATCTGGACGGCGCTGCTGATTGCAGCCCCTGCCCTGCTGCTACCGTTCCTGATCCGCGGCGCTGTCGGCGGCGGCATCGCGACGGCGACGGAGGTGTCGACCATCGCCGTGCTCTACGCCTTCGTCATCGGCATCGTGCTCTATGGCGGCATCCGGCCGGCAAAGATCTACGCCATGCTCGTCGAGACGGCGGCATTGTCCGGTGCGATCCTGCTGATCCTCGGGACGGCCTCGGCGATGGCCTGGGCGCTGACTCAGACCGGCTTTGCCCACCAGCTCGCCGGCTACATGCGCGAGCTGCCGGGCGGCTGGTTCGCCTTCATGCTGGTCACCATCGCGGTGTTCGTCGTGCTCGGCTGCGTGCTCGAGGGCCTGCCGGCGATCGTGCTGATGGCGCCGCTGATGTTCCCGATCGCCAAGCAGCTCGGCATCCACGACGTGCACTACTCGATGGTGGTGGTGACCGCGATGAATGTCGGCCTGATGGCGCCCCCGATCGGCATCGGCTTCTACATCGCCTGCAAGATCGGCCAGGTCTCGCCCGACGAGGCGATGGGCGCGATCTGGCCCTATCTCGGCGCGCTGATCGTCGGGCTGCTCGTCATCGCCGCCGTGCCGGCGCTGTCGATCGCATACCTGTGAAACCAGAAATCATAATGAGGAGGAGGAAACCTGCATGAAGATCAATCGCAGAACCCTAGTGCTGGGCGCGTCCGCCCTGCCGCTGGTATCGACCATCCGCTACGCCGGCGCTCAGACTGCCGAGTTCAACTACAAATACGCCAACAACCTGCCGATCTCGCACCCGATGAACGTGCGCGCGCAGGAAGCGGTCGACAAGATCCGTGAAGAGACCGGGGGGCGCGTCGCCATCCAGATCTTCCCGTCGAACCAGCTTGGCGCCGACACCGACATGCTGAGCCAGGTGCGCTCCGGCGGTGTCGAGTTCTTCACCCTGTCGCCGCTGATCCTGTCGACGCTTGTGTCGAACGCCTCGATCAGCGGCATTGGCTTTGCCTTCCCAAGCTACGACCAGGTGTGGCCGGCAATGGACGGCGAGCTCGGCGCCTATGTACGCGGGGAAATCGAGAAGTCGAACCTCGTCGTCATGGAGAAGATCTGGGACAATGGCTTCCGTCAGATCACCTCGTCGGTGGGCCCGATCAACAATGCGGATGACCTCAAGGGCTTCAAGATCCGCGTCCCGGTGAGCCCGCTGTGGACCTCGATGTTCACCGCCTTCGAATCCGCCCCGGCCTCGATCAACTTCGCAGAGGTCTATTCGGCACTGCAGACCGGCATCGTCGACGGCCAGGAAAACCCGCTCGCGATCATCTCCACCGCCAAGCTCTACGAGGTGCAGAAGTACCTCTCCGTCACCAACCACATGTGGGACGGCTTCTGGTTCCTTGCCAACAAGCGCGCCTGGGAGCGCCTGCCGGAGGACTTGCGCGAGATCGTGGCGAAGAACATCAACGAAGCGGCGGTCAAGGAGCGCGAGGACGTGGCTGCGCTCAATGCCTCGCTGCTCGGTGAGCTCGAGAAGCAGGGCATGGTCATCAACCAGCCTGACACCGCGACCTTCCGCCAGAAGCTGACGGATGCCGGCTTCTACGGCGAGTGGAAGAACACCTACGGCGAAGAAGCCTGGGCGATCCTCGAAAAGGCCGTCGGCACCAAACTCGGTTAGTTCGGGCAGCGAAAGCATCGCGGGCGGACCTCTGGCCCGCCCGTCTTTTGCGTCGGCATTGAGTAGGTGCGGGAAAGATGCGGAACGTAAAGGGACGTCTCGAAGGAAAATCAGCCATCGTGTTTGGCGCCGGCTCATCCGGCCCCGGCTGGGGAAACGGCAAGGCGGCGGCAGTGGCATTTGCACGCGAAGGCGCACGTGTCGCCTGCGTCGACCTCGTCGCCGAGGCTGCGGAGGAAACGGCGTCGATCATCCGCGACGAAGGCTATGAAGCGATCTCGGTCCAGGCAGACGTTACCGACCTTGCCTCGGTAGAAGCCGCGGCAGCAAAGGTGGCGAACGCCTTCGGCGGCATCTCGATCCTGCACAACAATGTCGGCGTCACCCACATGGGCGGGCCGGTGGAGCTCGACGAGCAGGAATTCCAGGCCGCGCTCGACCTGAATATCGGCCCGGTCTACCGCACCTCGAAGGCGGTGCTGCCCTACATGCTCAAGGCCGGCGGCGGCGTGATCATCAACATCTCCTCGCTCGCGGCGATCCGCTACATCGGCTACCCCTACTTCGCCTACTACGCGACCAAGGCGGCGGTGAACCAGGCGACCGTTGCCCTCGCCATGCAGTATGCGCGGCAGGGAATCCGAGCAAACTGCATCATGCCGGGCCTCATCGACACGCCGCTGATCTACAACCAGATTTCCGGACAGTACGGCTCGGTCGAGGAAATGGTCGCTGCGCGCGACGCGATGGTGCCGCTCGGTAAGATGGGCACCGCGTGGGACGTCGCTGCCGCAGCCGTATTCCTCGCCTCGGACGAGGCCAAGTTCATTACCGGCGTGTGCCTGCCCGTTGACGGGGGCCAGAGCTGCGCCGCAGCCGGGCCTGCCTGAAATGAACCTCGCCGGCGAACGCGATGTAACCGGCTCCCAGAGCGTCGACCGGGCGCTCACGCTTCTGTCGATGGTGGGCCGGCATGCTGACCGCGGTGTTTCGCTCTCCCGGATCGTCGAGCAAAGCGGCCTCAACAAGCCAACCTGTCGGCGCCTGCTTCTGGCGCTGATGCGCGCGGGGCTCGTCGAACAGGACGAAGAGAGCCGCCGATACTACCTTGGCCAGGAATCTTATGTCCTCGGAAGCCTTGCCTCGCGCCGCTTCGGGTTGTTGCAGCTGTCGATGGAAAGCCTGCTCCGCCTGTCGCGGAGCACGGAGGACTCAAGCTTCCTGTCGGTGCGGCGCGACACCTTCGCCGTGTGTCTCCACCGCGAGGAAGGCACCTACCCTGTCCGCACGCACGCGCTCCAGGCTGGTTTCGAGCATCCGCTCGGGGTCGGCGCCGGCTCGCTCGCCATGCTCGCGGCACTTCCTGACGACGAGGTCGAGGCGACGCTCGCGGCGAACGCGCTCGTACTCGCCGAGCAATTTCCGATGCTGCCGGCGGACCGCATCCGCGCCGACGTCGCGGACACACGCGCCAAAGGCTACGCGCTCAACCCCGGCCGCATCTTCGCCAATTCCTGGGGGATCGGCGTCGCGCTGAAGACGCCGGAGGGCCACCTCGCCGGTGCGCTCAGCATCGCCGCGATCGACAGCCGCATGCAGGAGAAGCGCCAGCAGGAACTGGCCGGATACCTTTTGCAGGAGGCGCGACTGGTCGAAGCGCGCATCGCCCAGATGTTCGCTACCCGCCAGGACAGCCGCAACACCGCCTCACCCCGAATGCCTGATAGGAGAGCAAACAGATGACACCAAGCACCACCAGGGTGATGAACCTGTCGCACTTCCTGACCCAGGCTGCGCAGCGCGATCCGGATGGCATCGGCTTCGTGTGGGGTGATGACACCTGGACCTGGGGTGAGATGGAAGCGCGCGTCAACGCGATGGCGAGCGCGTTGCGCGCTGAGTTCGGCGTGAAGAAGGGCGAACGCGTGCTGGTGCAGTCGTCGAACTGCCTGCAGATGTTCGAGTCGATGTTTGCCTGCTTCCGTGTCGGTGCCGTGTGGGTGCCGACGAACTTTCGCCAGACGCCGGACGAAGTGGCCTATCTTGCGCAGGCGAGCGGCGCGGTCGGCATGATCTGCCATGCCTCCTTCCCGGCCCACGCCTCGACCTGCCGGCAGGCCTCGCCAGCCATGCGCTTCGTCATCGCCATCGGCAATGCAGACTTCGGCGAGGACTATGACGCAATCGTCGCGCGCCACCGAGGCGAAATTGTCCGCGACGAGCCCGTCGAACGCGACGATCCGTGCTGGTTCTTCTTCACCTCCGGCACGACCGGCAAGCCGAAGGCCGCAGTCCTAACCCACGGCCAGATGGCCTTCGTGGTGACAAACCATCTCTGCGACCTGATGCCGGGCACCGGCCCCGGCGACGCCTCGATCGTCGTTGCGCCGCTTTCGCATGGCGCGGGCGTCCACCAGCTGGTGCAGGTCGCGCACGGGGTTAAGACAATCCTGCCTCGCAGCGACCGCTTCGATCCAAACCTGATCTGGTCTTTGGTCGAGAAATGGCGGGTAACGAACCTCTTTACCGTGCCAACCATCGTCAAGATGCTGGTCGAGGACCCGGCGGTCGACCGTTACGACCACTCCTCGCTGCGCTACGTGATCTATGCGGGTGCGCCGATGTATCGCGAGGACCAGAAGCGGGCGCTCGAGAAGCTGGGCCCGGTGCTGGTGCAGTACTTCGGTCTCGGCGAGGTCACAGGCAACATCACCGTGCTGCCGCCCGCCCTTCACACGCTGGAAGACGGACCACATGCCCGCATCGGCACCTGCGGCTTCGCACGCACCGGCATGCAGGTCGAGATCCAGAACGGCGCCGGCGAACCGGTGCCGCGCGGCGAGACGGGCGAAATCTGCGTGATCGGACCTGCCGTGTTCGCGGGCTACTACAACAATCCGGAAGCCAACGCGAAGGCGTTCCGCAACGGCTGGTTCCGCACCGGAGACCTCGGCCACATGGACGAACAGGGGTTTGTCTACATCACTGGCCGCGCTTCGGACATGTACATCTCCGGCGGCTCCAACATCTATCCGCGCGAGATCGAGGAAAAGATCCTGCAGCATCCCGCCATCAGCGAGGTGGCGGTGCTGGGCGTGCCCGATCCCGTATGGGGCGAAGTCGGCATTGCGGTGTGTGTCCCGCGCGAGGGTCATTCTCCGGCAGAGGCCGAACTGCGCGGCTGGCTGGAGGACAAGATCGCCCGCTACAAGATGCCCAAGCGTTTCGTCTTCTGGAATGAGATGCCGAAGTCAGCCTATGGCAAGATTGCCAAGAAGCTGATCCGTGAAGAGCTCGAGCGGCGCGGCGAGCTGGAGTCCGCGGCATGAGCGGCGCGGTCATCATCACCGGCGGTGCCTGCGGCATCGGCTTCGAGACCGCCCGCATCCTTAATGAGCGTGGCTGGAGCCCTCACCTCATAGACCTTCGGCGCGAGGCGCTGGTCGAGGCCTGCAGCAAGCTTGGCTTGCCTGTCGACGCCACCTTCGCCCTCAACGTGACCGACGAGGCCGCTGTGGAAGAGGCCGTCGTCGCAATCGCCGCGCGGGGTCGGATCGCCGGGGTCGTGAACTGTGCAGGCATCGGCGCCGACAAGCCGCTGACGGAGACCAGCGTCGATGAATTCCGGCGCATCATCGAGGTGAACCTGACAGGCACCTTCATCGTCTCGCGCGCAGCAGCAAGGCACTGGCTGGCAAAGGGCGAGCAGGGAGCGATCGTCAACATCAGCTCGATCTCGGGAATGATTGGAAACAAGGGCCGCAGCGCCTATGGCGCGTCGAAGGGCGCGGTGAACACCATGACGATGGTGCTCGCCAACGAACTCGGGCCTGCCGGCATCCGGGTCAATGCGGTCGCGCCTGGCCCGATCGACACGGCACTCGCACGCGCCATCCACACCGACGACGTTCGCCAGCAATGGCATGCGCGCGTGCCGCTGCGCCGCTATGGCGAACCGCATGAAATCGCGCGCGTCGTCGCCTTCCTGCTGTCGGACGAGGCGAGCTACGTCAACGGCCACATCCTCGCCGCCGACGGCGGTTTTGTCACCGCGGGGCTCGCGAACTAATGCGCTACCTCAAGCATCCCGGCCCTGTCGCGGCAGAGCGTGAGCAATCTGCTCGCTGCCGAGCGACGCAGCTATCGTTGCGGCTCGCGAAGGGGCAGAGCGTCAACGCGGCCATCACCGGCACACTCGCCAACGCTGGCTTTTCGGCCGGCCACGTGCATCTCGAAAACGTGGCGATCTGGCCGATGCGCTACGTCATTCCGGCGGCCTCGCCTGACGACAGCCACGTTGCCTGGTACAGCGAGACATATGCGCCCGACGGCGTCGTCATCATCGAGCGCGCCGGCGTCATTGCCGGCATTCGCGACGGTGCGCCGTTCATCCACTGTCATGGCATCTGGATCGATGAGGCGGGCAACCGCCGCGCCGGGCACTTGCTGCCACACGAGGCGTTCATCGCTGAGGATGCGACGGTGCGGGCCTGGGGCATCAAAGGCGCGAACTACATTGCACGTGACGATGCGGAGACCAATTTCAAGCTGTTCGCAGCCGAGGCAACCGGCCATGAGGTCGCCGCCCCCAACGCGCTTGCAGTGACCATTCGCCCGAATGGCGACATCTCACTTGCGATCGAGGCGTTGTGTAGCCGCCACGGCATCACGCAGGCCCAAATCCTTGGTGTCGGTAGCCTCAACGAGATCGAATTCGACGACGGCCGGCGCGTCGCCTCCTATGCGACTGAAGTCTTCATCGACGACGGCCGCATCTTCACGACGGATGGCAGATTGCAGAGCCAGCTCGATGTTTCGCTCGTTGATCTGCGCGGGGCGATTCACAGCGGCCGCCTTATGAACGGCCAGAATCCTGTCTGCGTTACTTTCGAGTTGCTGATCGTCACCGACGACTGAGGGTAAGCGGTCAGCAGGATTTTGGAAATGGGCCACCCGTCCGGCGGCCCTTGTCGGAAACCCTCAATACACCGGCTCTTCATAGAGCATCGTCTCGCCGTCGTGCAGCGACTTGATCTGCGCGGTGCCGTTCGAGGAAATGGCGACCTTCATGCGGAAGGAGCGGGTGCGCAGGTCGCGCTCAATCTGGCGGCCCTCGCCCTCCGGCACATAAAAGCGCTCGATGCCGTAGGTCACGCGCACGGCGTCGCTTTCCCAGCGCGCGAAGTATGCCGTGCCACGGATGTCGACTTCCGCGTCAGACAGCGCCGCTGCGGCGGGCGCATCGACCGAGGCCGCGAGCGGCTGCCAGATGCCGTCCCCGCCTTCCTTCAGGCGAATGAAGACGGTGCGTTCTACGCTGTCATTCTCGGGCAGCGCCGGAGTATTCGCGAACAGCGATACCGGCACCCGGCTGATGTTGTAACTGAGGATGACATAGTCGCCGCGCAGAAGATCGCGCGGGTCGACCGGCTCGACGGAGAGCACGATCTCGCGGCCTTCGCGCAGGATCTGAGCGCGGCCGAGGATGGTCCAGCTCAGGAACGCGATCTGGACTAGTGCGACGAGGATCGCGACGGGGATCAGCCAGCGCCGGTTCATCGTTTCGCTCCTTCAGCTGTGCCAAAACGCCGTTCGAGGCGGCCGATGAGCCAGGCCAG
>Ga0180223_1001413_pt1 | contig 18684 bp, 14 predicted proteins | sample eDN5th30CKraftOP_FD_151337 | JGI IMG/M metagenome (GOLD analysis project Ga0180223, IMG submission 151337) | Enriched Organic Plus compost microbial communities from Emeryville, California, USA - eDNA 5th pass 30_C Kraft OP (version 2) (version 2) ...
CGGTTTTGCAACCGTCCATTATTTGGTCAGCATATTCCGGCTTAACGCTGATGAGAATGGATTTTTGGAAATCAGGTCGTTCATTCATGCGATGCTGCCCGAATCAATCCACTGAATGATTCGCACAAATTTGCCGCGCCGCAACATGTAAGTTTGCTAGCCCCTCACACATACTTCTTCATCTCGCTCAGCAGATCGCCGCGCAATTCCTCGCGGTCCATGGCGTAGGCGATGTTGGCGGCGAGGAAGCCTGACTTGGAGCCGCAGTCGTAGCTCTTGCCCTTGAACTTGAAGCCGTAGAACGGCTGTTGGCCTGCCAGCGCGAGCATCGCGTCGGTGAGCTGGATTTCGCCGCCCGCGCCGCGCTCCTGCGTCTCCAGAATGTTGAAGATCTCCGGCTGCAGAATGTAACGGCCTGTGATCGAGAGGTTGGAAGGCGCGACTTCCTTCTTCGGCTTCTCGACCATGCCGTTGAGTTCGAACAGATCGCCCTTGCTTTTGCCGACGCCGACCACGCCATACATGTGGACGTGCTCCATCGGCACCTCTTCCACCGCGATGATGTTGGCCTTGTCCGCACCCGCAGCATTCGCGGCGTCAATCATCTGCTTCAGGCCGCTCGGCTTGTTCTTCACCAGCACGTCCGGCAGCAACACCGCGAACGGCTCGTTGCCGACGATCTCGCGCGCGCACCACACCGCATGGCCGAGGCCGAGCGGCTGCTGCTGGCGCGTGAACGAGGTGGTGCCGGCTTCCGGCTGGTCGCGTTCGAGGATCGCCAGTTCCTTCTTCTTCTGGCGCTCCTCCAGCGTGTCTTCGAGTTCATAGGGGCGGTCGAAGTGATCCTCGATCACGCCCTTGTTGCGGCCCGTGACGAACACGAGGTGTTCGATGCCGGCTTCCAGCGCCTCGTCCACCACATGCTGGATCAGCGGGCGATCCACCACGGTCAGCATTTCCTTCGGCATCGCCTTGGTGGCGGGAAGAAAGCGGGTTCCAAGACCGGCGACGGGAAATACGGCTTTGCGGATTTTCATGGGGCTTTGCGGTTCTCTGGATGATCGACGAGGCGGGACGGCGCGAGAACGCGCGCCGGGAACTGGCGTTCCATCTGAGTATCCTGTTTGCAGCCGATAACAAAGGCAGCAAATGGGCGATCGGCGAACATGGTTTCATGGATGCGCGTGCGGGTTATGGACGCATATGCCCTCGCGGCTATGAAAAATGGCCCTATGTTAAGGGTGTGGAAACCGTCTCGGGGCCTGATAGCCTTGACGGACGGGAAGGATTTTCATGGCATTGCGGGTGAGCGTAAAGCGCGGTTTGGCGGGTGGTCTGGCATTGGGTGCGCTGGCGCTGCCTTTGTCCGCCTGCATTCCGGATGGCTCGCGCGGGCCGCGCGCCGAACTCACCGGCTCGATCCCGCAATCCGCGCCGCCGGTTCGCCGCGCCTCGACCAAGGAATGGAGCGGGGAGGACGGCGCCTCCGGCTCGCCGGACATGACCGCATCCGCGATCCGCAATGCGGCGGCGAATTTCAAATCCTGCGTGGCTTCGATGTGGCCGGAGGCCGCGCGCCGTGGCGTCAGCCAGGCGAATTTCGAGCGCCTCACCGCGAACCTGACGCCCGATCTCAAGATCATGGACTTCATGGATTCGCAGCCCGAATTCACCAAATCGGTGTGGGACTATCTCGACGTGCTGGTGACGGACGCGCGGATCAATCGGGGCCGCGAGATCCTTGCGCAATACAAGCCGCAGTTCGATGCGGTGGAGCGCGCCTATGGCGTGGACCGCTACATTATTGCGTCGATCTGGGGCGTGGAGTCGAACTACTCGACGCAGGGCGGCGACCGCAGCGTGCTCAATTCCACCGCGACGCTCGCCTGCATCGGCCGCCGCCAGCATTTTTTCCGCGGCGAATTTCTGGCGGCACTTGAGATTCTCAATCGCGGCGATCTCACGCCGGACGAGATGGTGGGTTCATGGGCGGGCGCGTTCGGGCCGACGCAGTTCATGCCGACGGTGTACAAGCGGTTCGCGGTCGATTTCGACCATGATGGGCGGCGCGACGCGGTGCGCAGCATTCCCGATTTGATCGCCTCCACCGCCAACAAGCTCAAGACCGACGGCTGGCAGCCGGGGCAGGGCTGGGGCTACGAGGTCTCGGTGCCGCGCGGCTTCGATTACATGATGGCGGATCGCTCCAAGTCTCTCACGCTCGCACAATGGGAACGGCTCGGCGTGCGCCGCGCCAACGGGCAGGCGTTTCCGCGCCCCAGCGACCACGCCTTCCTGCTGATGCCCGCGGGCGCGCAGGGGCCGGGCTTCCTGATGCTGCCGAACTTCCGCGCCATCCTGCGCTACAATCCGGCGGAGTCGTATGCGCTCGCGATCGGCCATTTCGCGGATCGTTTGCGCGGCGGCGGGCCGTTTGTGCAGGGCTGGCCGCGTTCGGAACGGGTGCTGAGCCGGGCCGAGCGGCTTGAGCTGCAGCAACTGCTGGCACGGCGCGGCTTCTACCAGGGCGAGCCGGACGGCCAGTTGGGCAGTGCCACGCGCAAGGCGCTGCGCTCGTTCCAGGCCTCGGTCGGCACGCCGGCGGACGGCTTTGCCTCCTCCGACGCGCTCGACCGGCTGCGGTCGAACTGAAGCGCATAACGCCATAATCGCCCCTTTTCGGGCCGGATTCAGCTAGTATAAAGGCGTTCCCGACGGAGCCGGCTGAAACACGCGATGCGACATTGGTGGCGATATATCCGGCGCGAAAGCGCCGTGCTGGCGGTGTTCGCGGTCGCGGGCCTGTTGGTCTTCGGCATGGCCGCGCCGGCCTATGCGCAGCTGTTCGATTTCGGCTTCGGCCATCGCAGCAGGCCGATGCCGCCGCGCGATGTGCCACGAGGCGGCGGCGGCTTTTTCCCCTCCTTCCGCGATGGGGGCGGTGGATTTTTCGGCAGCCGCCCGCCTGCGCCGGAGCCGCAGCAGCCGCGCGTCGACTATTCGCATCCGCCCGCGCCCGAAAAACGCGACACCGTGCCGGAGCAGACCGTGCTGGTGCTCGGCGATGCGATGGCCGACTGGCTGGCCTACGGCCTCGAGGATGCGCTGTCGGAAACGCCCGAGCTTGGCGTCGTCCGCAAGGTCAAGACCGTCTCCGGGCTGATCCGCTACCAGCCGAAGGGCGATCCGTCGGATTGGGCGGAGGCCGCCAAGGAGATTCTCGCCAACGAACATCCGGATGTCATCGTGGTGATGCTTGGCCTGCACGACCGCATGCCGATCCACGAGAAGGTCGAGAAGAAGGACAAGGACAAGAAAAAGGGGAAGAAGGGCGCGAAGGCCAAGCCCGATGCAAAGGACGGCGCGAAGGACGAGAAGGCCGACGCGAACAAGCCCAATGACAACGAGGCTGCCGCCGCATCCGAGGATGAGGAGGACGCCGCGCCGCCGGAGAAGACCGCGCCTGCCGCCAACGGCATCGCCAATTTCCGCGATCCGCGCTGGGTCGAACTCTACAACCGCAAGATCGATGAACTGGTCGGCATTCTGAAGGCGAAGGGCGTGCCGGTGCTGTGGGTCGGCCTGCCGGCCGTGCGCGGCACCAAATCGACCTCCGACATGCTGTTCCTCGATGCGCTCTATCGTGACGCCGCCGGCAAGGCGGGCATCACCTATGTCGATGTCTGGGATGGCTTCGTCGATGACGGCGGCCGTTACATCCAGCAGGGCCCCGACTTCGAGGGCCAGATGCGCCGCCTGCGCTCTTACGACGGCGTCTATTTCACCAAGGCGGGCGCGCGCAAGCTCGCCCATTACACCGAGCGTGAAATCCGCCGCGTGCTGGCCGCGCGCTCCGCGCCGCTGTCGCTGCCGAATTCCGCGCCGGACAACAGCGTGACGATCAAGCCGGGCGATGCGGGCCCGCGTCCCATGGTCGGGCCGGTGGTGCCGCTGGTGGCGTCGTCCATCCGCAGCGATCAACTGCTCGGCGGCGCAGGCTCGCGGCCTGCCGCGGTCGATGCGCTGGCGGCGCGAACGCTGGTGAAGGGCGAGCCGCTGAATGTGCCGGCGGGTCGCGCCGACGATTTCAGCTGGCCGCATCGCGAGATCGGCAAGCTCGAGGCGCCTCCGACGCCGCCGGGCAAGGACAACGCCATCGCCGATCTCGGCAACGAGAAACCGGCGGCGAAGCCGAAGAAGCGCGCGCCACATGCAAGCTCGAGCAACGGCTTCATCGATCCCAACCGGATGCTGCCGCCGCGCCCGCGCAATATCGCGCCTTCGGCGGCCAGTTCGGGATTCTTTTTCTTCCGCTAAAAAATATCGTGTCTCGGCGGAACTTGCATGCGAGTGCGCGCAACGCCGCGCAGGACACTCGTCATTTCAACTTGTGCCTTGTTTCCGGCACGTTCTTCACATTTTCGCCGCGCAATCGGACGCATCGTTTCCGGAACGGGCTTCTCCCTAGGCCGTTATCCGGCGTCAGTTAAAAAAGGGAGACAGTCATGAAGATGAAGACAGCGGTTGCAGTCGCGGCCTTGGTGCTGGCGCCTGCCTTGGCTTCCGCGCAGAACGTCGTTCGCGACAGCGCGCGGAATGGCGCCGATGCGGGCGGTCAGGTTCTGGGGCCTGTGGGTGCCGCAGTCGGCGGCACGGTCGGTGCCGCGGTCGGCACGGCGGTCGCGATTCCGGATGCGGTGATTACCTCGGTGCGCGGCGAGCGCGTGCCGTCGGTGGTGGTGCATGAGCGCATCGCCGTCGGCGAGCCGCTGCCGGAAACGGTGGTGCTGCATGAGGTGCCGCGCTATCACGAGTACCGCTATGCGGTGGTCAACGATCAGCGCGTCATCGTCGATCCGCGCACCCGCCGGATCATCCGCGTGGTTGAGTAAGTATGCGTAAGCAAAAACCCCGCCGTGTTCGCACGGCGGGGTTTTTTCTATCCCTCCCCCTTGTGGGGAGGGTCGGCGCGTAGCGCCGGGGTGGGGGTATTTAATGCAGAGAGAATCGTTTCCATTACGCCGTTCAAATTCCGGTCGATGTCGGAATTCCAGAAGCGAAGAACAGTGAAGCCCTGCGAGCAAAAAAGAATCGCGAGTGGCGTCCGATTGAAGGCCTGAATGGCCTCCGTGTTGACTGCCATCCGCTTCGATAACCAGCCGATGGCTGAAAGCGACAAAATCAACGACATATCGCCCGATTGGAGATTGCCTGCGAAAATGAAAGCCTCGCGATTTTAAATCGCGTAGTTTCACCCACAGTTTGACCTCCTGCGGCGTGAGGCGCTTGCGGAGCGCGCGGGCGTTTTCGTTTGGCACGCTACCCCCACCCGGCTGACCGAAGGTCAGCCACCCTCCCCACAAGGGGGAGGGATAAGAAAGCACTCCCGAAACTGCAGCCTTAACGCGGCAGCGTGGTCGAACCCATCAGGTGCTGGTCGATCGAGGCGGCGCACTGGCGGCCTTCGCGGATCGCCCACACAACGAGCGACTGGCCGCGGCGCATGTCGCCCGAGGTGAACACCTTCGCCACCGAGGTCTTGTAGTCGCCGGTCGAGGCGCGGACGTTGCCGCGCTGGTCGAGATCGACGCCGAGCGACTTCAGCAAGCCTTCGTGCACCGGATGCACGAAGCCCATCGCCAGCAGGATAAGGTCGGCGGGCAGTTCGAACTCGGTGCCCGGCAGCGGCTGGAACTTGGCATCGACATGCACGCAATGCAGCTTCGTCACCTTGCCGTTCTCGCCGGTGAATTTCTGCGTCATCACCGCATAGTCGCGGGTCGCGCCTTCGGCCTGGCTCGACGAGATGCGCAGCTTCAGCGGCCAGTACGGCCAGGTCAGCGCCTTGTTCTCGCGCGCCGGCGGCTCGGGCAGGATTTCAAGCTGCGTCACGGATTTCGCGCCCTGACGCACCGAGGTGCCGATGCAGTCCGAGCCGGTATCGCCGCCACCGATGACGATGACATGCTTGCCGGTGGCGAGGATCTCGCTCACGCCGTCGAGCGATTCCTTGCCGACGCGGCGGTTCTGCTGCGGCAGGAAGTCCATCGCATAATGGATGCCGTCGAGATCGCGGCCGGGCACCGGCAGGTCGCGCGGGGCTTCGGCACCACCGGTCAACGCGATGGCGTCATAGGTCTTGAGCAATTCCTTCGGGTCGATCGCGCCGGGCGAGGTGCCGCCGACGGCTTTGCCGTAATGGAATACGACGCCTTCGTCTTCCATCTGCTTGATGCGGCGGTCGATGGTCCACTTCTCCATCTTGAAGTCGGGGATGCCGTAGCGAAGCAGGCCGCCTGCCTTGGCGTGTTTCTCATAGACATGAACTTCGTGGCCGACGCGCGCGAGCTGCTGCGCGCAGGCGAGGCCCGCCGGACCGGAGCCGATCACGGCGACCTTCTTGCCGGTCTTCTCAGTGGCGACTTCCGGCGGCAGCCAGCCGTTCTCCCATGCGCGCTCGACGATGGCGTGCTCGATGCTCTTGATGGTCACCGGGCTGTCGATGAGGTTCAGCGTGCAGGAGGCCTCGCAGGGCGCGGGGCAGATACGGCCGGTGAATTCGGGGAAGTTGTTGGTCGAGTGCAGGTTGCGCGAGGCTTCTTCCCAGTTGCCCTTGTAAACGAGATCGTTCCAGTCCGGAATCTGGTTGTTGACCGGGCAGCCGGGCGTGCCGGGCGCGACCGAGCCGGTGCCGTGGCAATAGGGCACGCCGCAATTCATGCAGCGCGCGGCCTGATCGCGCAGCTCTTTATCCGACAGCGGAATGACGAACTCGTCGAAATTCTTCACGCGCTCCGCGACCGGCTCATAGCTGCGGTCATGACGCTCGAATTCGAGAAACCCCGTGATCTTACCCATGGTAACCTAACGCCCCAAACGTGTATCCAATGTTGCTCAAGCGCCGATCGCGATGGGACGCTCGGCTTCCCGCTTCGCCTTGATCTCGCGCAACGCGCGGCGGTATTCCACCGGCATCACCTTGCGGAACATCGGCAGATATTTCTTCCAGTTCGCGAGAATTTCGGCGGCGCGCTTCGATCCGGCGTACTTGGCGTGACGCTCGATCAGCACGCGCAGACGCTTGATGTCGTCGGCGAGCAGGTCCTCGAACACATCGACGCGGCCATGCGCTTCGAGGTCCTCGTGCATGTGGTACTCGCTTTCGGCGATCATTTCCTCGGAGAGCACCGGCTCAAGCTCGACCATCGCCATGTTGCAACGCTTGGCGAAGGTGTTGTCCTCGTCGAGCACATAGGCGATGCCGCCCGACATGCCCGCCGCGAAGTTGCGGCCGGTCTTGCCCAGCACGATGACGATGCCGCCGGTCATGTATTCGCAGCCGTGGTCACCCACGCCCTCGATCACAGCGACCGCGCCGGAATTGCGCACGGCGAAACGCTCGCCGGCGATGCCGCGCATGTAGGCCTCGCCCTGGATCGCGCCATACAGAACCGTGTTGCCGACGATGATCGACTCTTCTGGCACGATGGCGGAGTGCTGAGGCGGGCGCACGATGATGCGGCCGCCCGACAGGCCCTTGCCGACATAGTCGTTCCCTTCGCCTTCGAGGTCGAAGGTGATGCCGTGGGACAGCCACGCGCCAAACGCCTGACCTGCGGTGCCCTTGAGATGGACGTGGATGGTGTCGTGTGGCAGGCCGGCGTGGCCGTAACGCTTGGCGACTTCGCCCGCGAGCATTGCGCCCGCGCTGCGGTCGGTGTTGTGGATGTCGGCTTCGATCTTCACCGGCGCGCCGCGGTCCAGTGCCGCCTGCGCGTCCGCAATGAGCGTGCGGTCCAGCACCTTGTCGAGGTGATGGTTCTGCGGCTCGTTGTGATAGATCACCTGACCCTTTTCTTCCTTCTGCTTGTAGAACAGCTTGGAGAAATCGAGGCCCTTGGCCTTCCAGTGCGCGACGAGGCGGGTCTGGTCGAGCATCTGACTCTGGCCGACCATCTCGTTGAAGGTGCGGTAGCCGAGGCTCGCCATGATCTCGCGCACTTCCTCGGCGACGAAGAAGAAGTAGTTGATGACGTGCTCGGGCTGGCCGGTGAACCGCTTGCGCAGCACCGGGTCCTGTGTCGCGACGCCGACCGGGCAGGTGTTGAGGTGGCACTTGCGCATCATGATGCAGCCCGCCGCGATCAGCGGCGCGGTGGCGAAGCCGAATTCATCCGCTCCCAGAAGCGCGCCGATCACCACGTCGCGGCCGGTGCGGAAACCACCATCGACCTGCACGGCGATGCGCGAGCGCAGCCGTTCGCGCACCAGCGTCTGGTGGGTCTCGGCGATGCCGACTTCCCACGGCGAGCCTGCGTGCTTGATCGAGGTCAGCGGCGACGCGCCGGTGCCGCCTTCGAAGCCCGAGATCGTCACATGGTCAGCGCGCGCCTTGGCGACGCCCGCGGCGACGGTGCCGACGCCGATTTCGGACACGAGCTTCACCGACACCTGACCCGCCGGATTGACGTTCTTCAGGTCGTAGATGAGCTGCGCGAGGTCTTCGATCGAATAGATGTCATGGTGCGGCGGCGGTGAGATCAGGCCGACGCCCGGCGTCGAGTGGCGCACCTTGGCGATGGTCGCATCGACCTTGTGGCCGGGCAACTGGCCGCCTTCGCCGGGCTTGGCGCCCTGCGCCATCTTGATCTGCATCATGTCGGAGTTGACGAGATATTCCGTCGTCACGCCGAAGCGGCCGGAGGCGACCTGCTTGATCGCCGAACGCATCGAGTCGCCGTTCGGCATCGGCTTGAAGCGGTCGGATTCCTCGCCGCCTTCGCCGGTGTTCGACTTGCCGCCGATCCGGTTCATCGCGACCGCGAGCGTGGTGTGCGCTTCACGCGAGATCGAGCCATACGACATCGCGCCGGTGGCGAAACGCTTGACGATCTCCTTAGCCGACTCGACTTCCTCGAGGGCGACAGGCTTGCGCTTGTCGTCTTCCGCGCTCTTGAGGCGGAACAGGCCGCGCAGCGTCAGCAGCTTTTCGGCTTGCTCGTTGATCTGCTTGGCGAAGGCGCGATAGCGGTCCTGCGAATTGCCGCGCACCGCATGTTGCAGCGTCGCGACCGAATCCGCGGTCCAGGCATGGTCCTCGCCGCGGGTGCGCAGCGCGTACTCGCCGCCGAAATCGAGCGTGTTCTTGTAAATCTGCTCGTCGCCGAACGCCATGGTGTGGCGGCGCACGGTTTCCTCGGCGATCTCGGCGAGGCCGACGCCCTCGATGCGGGTGTGGGTGCCGGTGAAATACTTGGCGATGAAATCGGTCTTCAATCCGATGGCGTCGAAAATCTGCGCGCCGCAATAGGATTGATAGGTCGAGATGCCCATCTTCGACATGACCTTCAGAAGGCCCTTGCCGATCGACTTGATGTAACGCTTGACGGCTTCCTTGGCGTCCGGCGTGCCGGGCAGCTGGTCCTTCATCGCGACGATGCTCTCGAACGCGAGATAGGGGTTGATCGCTTCCGCGCCATAGCCCGCGAGGCAGGCGAAGTGATGCACTTCACGCGGCTCGCCCGATTGCATGACGAGACCCACCGAGGTGCGCAGGCCGGTGCGGATCAAATGGTGATGCACGGCGGCGCAGGCAAGCAGCGACGGAATCGGAATCCGGTCCGAGCCGGTGGCGCGGTCGGACAGGATGATGATGTTGATGCCTTCGCGCACGGCGGCTTCGGCACGCGCACACAATTCATCCAGCACCTGCTCCATTCCGGCGGCGCCGAGGCCCGCGTGGAACGTGGTGTCGAGCGTGCGCGACTTGAAATGCGATTCCGCGATCTCGGAGATCGAGCAGATCTTCTCGAGGTCTTCATTGGTGAGGATCGGCTGGCGCACTTCGAGGCGCTTGTTCTTCGACAGGCCTTCGAGATCGAACAGGTTCGGGCGCGGGCCGATGATGGAGACGAGGCTCATCACCGCTTCCTCGCGGATCGGATCGATCGGCGGGTTCGTCACCTGCGCGAAGTTCTGCTTGAAATAGGTGAACAGCGGCTTCGGCTTGTCGGACAACGCCGACAGCGGCGTGTCGGTGCCCATCGAGCCGATGGCTTCCTCGCCCAGCGCCGCCATCGGCGACATCAGAACGGCGAGATCTTCCTGGGTGTAGCCGAACGCCTGCTGGCGATCGAGCAGCGGCAGGTTCGACTTCTGCGAACCCTTGGCGGCAGGAGCCTGCAACTCTTCGAGCACGATCTGGGTGTTGTCGAGCCAGGCGCGGTAGGGATGGCTCGCGGCCAGCTCCGCCTTGATCTCGTCGTCGGGGATGAGGCGGCCCTGTTCGAGGTCCACCAACAGCATCTTGCCCGGCTGCAACCGCCACTTGGTGACGATCTGATCTTCCGGAATCGGCAGCACGCCCATTTCGGACGCCATCAGGATGCGGTCGTCCTTGGTGACGAGATAACGCGCGGGGCGAAGACCGTTGCGGTCGAGCGTCGCGCCGATCTGGCGGCCGTCGGTGAAGGCGAGCGCGGCGGGGCCGTCCCACGGCTCCATCATCGCGGCGTGATATTCGTAGAACGCGCGGCGCTCTTCATCCATCAAGGGATTGCCGGCCCATGCCTCGGGCACGAGCATCATCATGGCGTGCGCCATCGAGTAGCCGCCCTGCACCAGGAATTCGAGCGCGTTGTCGAAGCAGGCGGTGTCGGACTGGCCCTCATAGGAGATCGGCCACAGGCGTTCGATATCCTTGCCGAACAAATCGGACTTCACCGACGCCTGACGCGCGGCCATCCAGTTGACGTTGCCGCGCAGCGTGTTGATTTCGCCGTTGTGGGCGATCATGCGGTAGGGGTGCGCGAGCGACCATGCCGGGAAGGTATTGGTCGAGAAACGCTGATGCACCAGCGCCAGCGCGCTGATGAAATCGTCCTCGTGCAGGTCGGGATAATACTTGCCGAGCTGGTCGGCGAGGAACATGCCCTTGTAGACGATGGTGCGCGTCGAGATCGACACCGGATAGTAGCCGGAGAGGCCGCGCTCACGGCGCTGGTAGATCGCGTTCGAAATCGACTTGCGCAGGATGTAGAGCTTGCGCTCGAAATCCTCTTCGCTGCCGGAAATCGTGCCGCGGCCGATGAACACCTGCATGTGCGCGGGTTCGGTCGGCTTCACGGTGACGCCGAGCGAAGAATTGTCGCTGGGCACTTCACGCCAACCGAGCAGCTTCATGCCCTCGGCGGCGACCTGATCGGCGATGATGCTCTGAATGACGGTGCGCCAGGAGGTGTCGCGCGGCATGAACAGCGCGCCGACGGCGTATTCGCCGGGCTTCGGCAGCGCGAAGCCGAGGTCCTTGGTCTTGCGGACGAAGAAATCGTGCGGAATCTGCACGAGGATGCCGGCGCCGTCACCGGCGCGCGGATCGGCGCCGACGGCGCCGCGGTGTTCGAGGTTGCACAGAATGTTGATCGCGTCGGTGACGATCTGGTGGGACTTCTTGCCCTTGATGTTGGCGATGAAGCCGACGCCGCAAGAGTCTTTTTCCAAAGACGGGTCGTAGAGACCCTCGGCCGGCGGACGCCAAGTATGCTCGGGAGCATGTTCGATGGCGTGGGCGCTGGCATTATGTTGTGTCCGTTCAGGCCGGCCATCGCCAACCTGAACCATCCCTGGTGCTTGGGCACCGCCTGCGTCGCGCTCGAACTTGCTCATCTTGTGCCTCAAACCCGCGAAGGGCCTTCTTTACTCATCGTCCAGCCGCACCCACGGCGTTTGCGGTTCGCCCGGATTGCCAAGGACCAAAAGCCCTTGGGCCGAGAACCGCCCGCCAATGGACGAGCTCGTGTTCAAAAGTGCAGGCTCGCGGGCACCTGTCCGGCACGAGCGAGCGGTATTTTCTGGCAGGAGGCCGGTATCGGACCGTCGTTCCCACCTGAAATCCCGGCAAAATATGGGACAGTATTACTGTCCTACCTCCGAGATTGCCAAACTTTTTTCTATCACACAAGCACATCGGAGTCCCCGGCGGGATGCATGGCAACGACCGTGTCATTTTCCTGATGTCTTTGGCCTAAAGAATCTCGTTCCGGCCCAAGCCCGGCCCATTCCTCGCCGAAATCCGCAGCAAAATGATTGCCGGACTTCCGGGTTCAGGGCTGTGGATGACAGGGAGACGGTCGATGAAGCTGTTCGCTTCGGTTTGCGCGGGAACGGTCATCGCAGCGGGTATCGCTGCGGTACCTGCGCGCGCCCAGATCATTGAGGCCCAGGTTTTGCCGGCTCAGATCGTACAGGCTCACATCATTCAGGTCGCCGACGTCCTCAGAAGCGATGGCGGATATGATCGCGGTGCCTATGTCGGGCCGCCCGAGCCGGTGCCGATGGGAGATGACACCGTTATTCTCGCTCCGGACGAGATTCCGGGAATCCTGCGCCAGCAGGGTTTTTCCCAGCTCGGCCCAGTGTTCCGGCGCGGCTGGGTTTATACCGTCGCGGTGCTGAACCAGCAGGGCGATGACGGACGCCTGATTGTGGATGCGCGCACCGGCGAGCCGATCCGCTTCATCCCGGCGATGCGGATGGATTCGCGGCTGCGCGACGAACTCGACCGCATGTACGGCCCGCCCGGTCCGCCGCCGGCGCGGTTCGCGCAGCCTTATGATCGCGGCCCGTCCCATAGAGTTTATCCGCCGCGCACGGCAAGCCATGCGCCGGTGGCTTCGCCACGGCATGCAGCACCGCTGAAACGCGCGGCCAAGGCGATTGCGAAGACGGCCCCGAAACCCAATCCGGCCGCTGCTGCTGCGGCGTCACCGAAAGCGCAGACGCCGGCCGCCCACACCGCGCAATTATCCGGCACGTCCGGCGCGGCACCCAAGGATGCGCCGAAGCCCGCGGCGAAACCCGAAGCCAAGCCTGCAACCGATGCATCGACGGTCGAACTGAAGCCGACCGGGCCGATGCCGCCGGTGCAGCCGATGGATTGAGATTCAAAGGGGCGGCCGTTCGTTGGCCGCCCCTTTTGTCTCAAGGCTTCTGTTTTATGGCTTCCAGAAACCCGCCTGCTGCTTGGTCGCGATGTTGAGGCGATTCCAGACATTGATGCTGGCGATGGTCAGGATGAGAGAGGCGATGTCGGTCTCGTTGTAGTGGCGGATCAACTGGTCCCAGACCTTGTCGGGAACGGGATCTTCCCGGTCGCTGATGCGCGTCAGGGCTTCGGTCAGCGCGAGTGCGGCGCGTTCGGCGGGATCGAAATAGGGCGTGTCGCGCCAGGCCGCCACGGCAAACAGCCGTTCGTCGGTTTCGCCTGCCTTCTTGGCGATCCGCCAGTGGCCGTCGATGCAGACGCTGCATCCGTTGATCTGGCTGGCGCGCAGGCACATCAGTTCAAGGAACGTCTCGGGGATATTGCCTTTCTTCGCCGCCTCATGCAGCGCGCCCATGGCCTTCATCGCATCGGGAGCGACCATGACCGGATTGTTCATTCGTGGTTGCATCGGAAATCTCCTGCTGAAGTTTTTTGACGATCAGTGCTGTGACGAAACGGAACTCCGGGATGTGACCGATGAGCGAACAAAATTTTCTAGCGGACAGGTTCGAGGCCAACCGGGGGCATCTGCGTGCGGTGGCCTACCGGATGCTGGGCTCGCGCAGCGAAGCGGAGGACGCGGTTCAGGAAGCCTGGCTGCGGCTCAACCGCACCGATACCGCTGAGATCAAGAATCTCGGCGGCTGGCTCACCACCGTCGTCGCCCGCATCTGCCTCGACATGCTGCGTGTCCGCAAATCCCGGCGTGAGGAGGAACTCGGCCCGCACGTTCCGGAGCCCGCTGCGGACAACGAAAACGGCGAAGAGGAGATCGCGGATTCGGTCGGGGCCGCGCTGATGATCGTGCTCGACACGCTGGCACCCGCCGAACGGCTCGCCTTCGTGCTGCACGACATGTTCGCGGTACCGTTCGAGGACATTGCCCCGATCGTCGGGCGCGCGCCCGCCGCGGCAAGACAACTGGCAAGCCGCGCCCGCCGCCGGGTGCAGGGTGTCTCTGCCAAATCCGATACTGAGACGCCCGAGGCCGATCTCAGCCGTCAGCGCGTGATTGTCGATGCGTTTCTCGCAGCCTCCAAGAATGGCGACTTCGAAGCCTTGCTGGCGGTGCTCGATCCGGAGGTCGTGTTCAGGTCAGATGCGGTGGCGGCGAAAATGGGCGGTGCGGTCGAATTGCGCGGCGCCGAGGCTGTCGCCAACACCTTCAAGGGCCGCGCGCAGGCGGCAAAGCCCGCGATGGTCGATGGCGCGATGGCGATTGCCGTGGTGTTCGGCGGCAAGCTTCGCCTTGTGCTGGAGCTTCGCATCGCAGGGGATCGCATCGCAGGCATTCAGGCCGTCGCCGACCCCGACCGCATAAAGGGGTTCGACGTCGCGATCCTCAACACATGAAAAAACGCCCCGGGGCACCGGGGCGTTTCTTGTTCAGAGCAAGATGACGGCTGTTCTTAAGCCGCCTGCTTGCCGTCCGTCGTGACAGGCTTCGGCGCCGAGCCGTTGCTGATCGGAATCTGGCGCGGCTTGGCGGCTTCCGGAATCTCGCGGACGAGATCGACATGTAAGAGGCCGTTCTCGAGCGAGGCGTTCTTCACCTGCACGAAATCGGCGAGCTGGAAGCTGCGTTCGAAGGCGCGCGAGGCGATGCCGCGATACAGCACTTCATTCTGGCTGTTCTCGTTGGCCACTTTCTCGCCCTTGATCGTCAGCGTGTTTTCCTTCGCGACGATGGAGATTTCATTCTGCGAAAAGCCGGAGACGGCGACCGTAATTCGGAAGTCGTTCTCGCCGGTCCGCTCGATGTTGTAGGGCGGATAGCCGTTGCCGCCGTCGCCCGCGGCCTGATCGAGCAGCGAGAACAGACGGTCGAAACCGACGGTGGAACGATAGAACGGGGTGAGATCGAAACTACGCATGTTAGTCCTCCATTGAGCGACCGGCGCGTATGACGTGAGAGGGAATCCGGCTGTTGGGCCCGGACAGTTGTTCTCACAAGCACAACGCGCGGCTCTTTTTCCAAAGAGCAGACAACCCGCCGGATTGGCCGGGTTTTCGTTCTGCGTGCAGCCTTAACTGGCCTGCACGAAGCTGATATGGGTGAAGCAGAAAACGTGTTCAAGAGGGGCTGCGGCGAGTTTTCCGGCGCGTTCCGACCCGTTAACATTCGTGCCATCCCGTCTGGTTTTCCCTTCATGACCCTCGTCTCCATTCCTGCCAATCCGGTGCCGGACGATGTCGTTTCCGGCACCATCAAAGCCCGCGACGGCGTGGAGTTGCGCTTCGCGCGGTGGGCGCCGCCGGCCGGGCGCAAGGGCACGGTCTGTGTCTTCACCGGACGCGGCGAGTGCATCGAGAAATATTTCGAGACGGTGCGCGATTTGCGCGCGCGCGGCTTTGCGGTCGCGATGATCGACTGGCGCGGGCAGGGGCATTCACAGCGGCAGTTGAGCGACTATCGCAAGGGTTATGTCCGCAGCTTCAAGGATTACGAGGCCGACGTCGCCGCCTTTGTGCAGCAGGTGGTGATGCCGGATTGCCCGCCGCCTTATTTCGCGCTGGCGCATTCGATGGGCGGCGCGGTGCTGTTGCGTGTGCTGCACGGCGGCTCGCGCTGGTTCGACCGCATCGTGATGACCGCACCGATGATCGACCTGCCGGGGCGCACCACAGGCTGGCCGATCCGCACGTTGATCCGCACCATGCGGTTTGCAGGAATGGGCGGGAATTACATTCCGGGCGGCAGCGACCAACTCGTGGGTACCGGGCCGTTCGCGGAGAACCCGGTGACGAGCGACCCGGTGCGCTATGCGCGCAATGCCGCGATCCTCGAGGAAGACCCGACGCTGGGCATCGCTTCGCCGACGGTCGGTTGGACCGACTCCGCGTTCCGTACCATTCTCAATTTTCGGGCGTCCGATTATCCCGCGCGCATTCGCCAGCCTTTGCTGCTGCTGGCGGCGAGCCACGACAGTGTGGTGTCGACCGGCGCGATCGAGGAGTTCGCCTATCATTTGCGGGCGGGATCGCACCTCGTCATCGCCGGGGCCAAGCACGAGATCCTGCAGGAGCAGGACCGCTACCGCGCGCAGTTCTGGGCGGCGTTCGACGCCTTCGTGCCCGGCACGCCGCTGTTCTAGGATCGCGCTCTACAGCAGGTGCAGTTGCGCGGCCTTCTCGATGGCGAGATAGCCGCCAAGGATGATCATCGAGACCAGGAAGAAGCGCCGGAAGGTTTCCTCGGGCAGGCGCTGGCGGAACATCTGGCCGAGATACATGCCGATCAGCGACGTGATGAGGCCGAGGGTCGAGGGGATGGCCACTTCGCGCGTCAGAAGCCCGCTGGACGAGAGGTTGAACAGCATCGCGGTGGTCGAGGTCATGAAGAACACGCCGAGCGCCTGGATGAACTCGTCGCGCTCCATGCCGATCGCCTGCAGATACGGCATGGTCGGAATCGACTGCATGCCGGTGGCGGCGGCGATCAATCCCGAGGTGTAGCCGCAAATCACGCCGATCCAGGTCTCTTGCCCCTTCGGCAGGTAGAACCGGGCGCGCATCAGCGCGATGATGGAATAGATCACCAGCAGGATGCCGAGCAGGATGGTGCCGTAAGGCGCATAGGGACCGGACAGAAATCCCGTGCCTGACCAGACCCCGAGACAGGTGCATATCAAGAGCGGCCACAGCCGCTTGAGGATGTCCAGCAGGTAGGGGCCGCTGAAGGTCTGCCAGATGTTGGTCAGGATCGCCGGCACGATGACGAGCGCGATGGCGTGCGCCGTGGACATGCTGGTTGAGAGCAGGCCAATGACGATGGTCGGCAGGGCCATGCCGATCACGCCCTTCACGAAACCGGCAAGCATGAACACGAAGGCGATGGCGATGAGAATCGGGTCGAGCATGGCGCGCACATTGACCAAGTCGATGGGCGGGCACAATCTGGAGGTTACGCAGAAAGCCTTCTGATTTACCGAAGGCTGAGGAAAAGACAGCGGGGAGGTATCCGGTGCGGCCGTTCGATCTGGTCGACCTCAATCTGTTCGTCGCGGTCGCCGAAGCGGGCAACATCACCCGCGCCGCGGGCCGCGCAGGGCTGGCGCTCGCCTCCGCCAGCGCCCGCATCAGGCATCTGGAGGAAACGCTCGGCGTCACGCTGCTGGAGCGGCAGCGGCTCGGCGTAAAGCTGACGCCGGCGGGCGAGCGACTGCTCGATCATGCCCGGCTGGTGCTGCATCAGGTCGCCGAGATGCGCAGCGAGGCCGCCTCTTATGCCGGCGGTGTGCGCGGGCACATCCACATCCTGTCCAACACGTCGGCTGCGAGCGAACATCTGCCGTGCGCGCTGGCGCCGTTTCTGGCGAAGCATCCCGCGATCAGCATCGATGTCGAGGAACGCAAGAGCCCGGACATCGCGCTGGCGCTGGCGTCCGGCATCGGTGACATCGGCATCGCGGTCGAAAGCGCGATGGGCGAGGGGCTCGATCATTTCCGCTTCTGCGACGACCGGCTGGTGATGATCTGCGCGCGCGCCGACGATTTGGCGCGCAAGCGGCTGGTCGGCCTCGCCGAGATCGCGGATCGCCCTTTCGTCGGCCTGTCGGAAGGCATGGCGTTGCAGGACCATCTCGCCATCCATGCCGCGCGGCTCGGGCGTAGGCTCAACATGCGGGCGCGGATCAGGACGTTCGATGCGATCGGGCGGCTGGTGGAGGCGGGCGTCGGCATCGCGGTCATTCCCGAGATCGCCGCGCGGCGTTGCGCGCAAGCCATGAAGATCAAGGCGGTGCGGATGAGCGATCCGTGGGCCGAACGCCACCTCGCGATTGCCACGCGCGCACGTCAGGCCTTGCCGAAAGCGGCGCGGCAGCTCGTGGATCATTTAAAGGCGGTGGCGAAGGCGTAAGAGCCTCAGCCCTTCAGCGTTTTCAGCACGGTCTCGTGCAGCCGCTTGTCGCCGGAGGCGACGATGCGGCCGCCTTTCTCCGCGCCGTCGCCTTCCCATGTGGTCATGATGCCGCCCGCGCCATGCACGATCGGAATCAGTGCCGCGACATCGTGCGGCTTCAACTCGGTCTCGATGACGATGTCGAGGTGGCCGGCCGCGAGCATACAGTAGGAATAGCAATCGCCGCCGTAGCGCGACAGCCGCACTTCCTGTTCGACGTGCGCGAACTGCGCGCGATCCGCGTCGTTCATCAGGCGGGGGCTGGTGGTGAACAGCGTGGCGTCCGCCAGCGAGGCGCAGCGGCGGGTGGAGAGTTTGCGCTTTCCATTGCGGCCCTGATAAAGCGCCGAGCCGTTATCGCCGGAAAACCGCTCACCGATATAAGGCTGGTGCATCATGCCGTAGGCCGGCTGGCCGCGATGGGTCAGCGCGATCAGCGTGCCCCAGATCGGCATGCCGGAAATGAAGGATTTGGTGCCGTCGATCGGGTCCAGCACCCAGACATATTCGGCGTCGGGCCGCTCTTCGCCGAACTCCTCGCCGATGATGCCGTGCTGGGGGAAGCTCTCCTTGATCATCCGCCGCATCACAGCCTCCGCGCCGCGGTCGGCCTCGGTGACCGGATCGAGGTCGCGCCCGGAGTTTTTATTGTCGATGCCGAGCGAGGTGCGGAAGAACGGCAGGATGGTGTCGCCGGAGGCCGAAGCCAGCCGTTCGATGAAGGCGGTGAAATCGATGA
>Ga0180223_1001415_pt1 | contig 18659 bp, 17 predicted proteins | sample eDN5th30CKraftOP_FD_151337 | JGI IMG/M metagenome (GOLD analysis project Ga0180223, IMG submission 151337) | Enriched Organic Plus compost microbial communities from Emeryville, California, USA - eDNA 5th pass 30_C Kraft OP (version 2) (version 2) ...
CCCCTTTTCAGGCGGCACGCCGGACGCGATGGCGATGCCCATGCACAAGGGCATCGCCACCAGGAAAACGACGATGGATGCGGTGAAGTCGCGGCTCAGCGTGCCGCCTGAAAAGGCTTTCAGCATGATTTACTCCGCGGCCTCCGCGTAAACCGCTCCGGCGGCGAGGCGCCGGGCGTGCGGCAAGGCGACGGGCATGGGCTGGCCTTCGCGCAGCGGCACGAAACGGCCGGTCTCGCCGTCCAGGCCCAGCACCTGACCCGCATGGATGTCGACGACCCAGCCGTGCAGGGCGATCTCGCCGCGCGCGATGCCCGACGCGACCGAAGGATGCGTCCGCAGATGCGCGAGCTGGACAACGACATTCTCCAGCGTGACATTGTGGATCTTTTCCTCGTCGCTGATGTCGTCGGGATAGCTTTCGCGGCAGACCTTCTGCGCGGCATGGGAATGGCGCAGCCACGCCGCCACATTGGGCATGGATGCAAGGGGCGCTTCATTGACCAGCGCCTTCATCGCGCCACAGTCGCTATGTCCGCACACGATGATGTCACGCACGCCCAGCGCCATCACCGCATATTCGACGGTCGAGGACACGCCGCCATTCTGCGTGGCGAAGGGCGGCACGATATTGCCAGCGTTGCGGCAAACGAACAGGTCGCCGGGGTCGGCCTGCATGATATGTTCGGGGACGATGCGGGAATCGGCGCAGGAAATCATCAGCGCCTTGGGGCTCTGCCCATCGCTGGCAAGCCGGTTATAGAGCACGCTCTGGTTCGGGAAGACATGGCTTTCGAAACTGAAGACGCGGCCGATAAGCTCGTTCATGTCGTTATCCTTCCTGTCTTTACGCCGGTCGGGAAACAGACCGGCTTTGGAAGGAAGAATAGGGATGCCGTTTTGCTGCGGCGCAGCGCCTTTGTTAAAAACTATGTCTGGGCTTGTCAGCGCCTCTCGACGATCGCGCTGAACATATAACCGATGCCCCGCACCGTCACGATCGGCGCCGCGCGCGTGGGGTGATTGAGCTTGCGACGCAGGCGGCTGACCAGCACGTCCACGCTGCGGTCGGACGAAGGCGTTTCCCGCGTGCCGTTCAATTCCAGTAACCTGGCGCGGGCGACGACGGACCGCGCATTGTCCAGAAACAGGGACAGCAGGGAAAATTCCGCCGCCGTAAAGTCGACCGGCGCGCCATCGGGATCGCGCACTTCACGCCGCGCGAAATCGACCACCCAGCCCTCGAAATGCGCTTTGGTCTGATGGCGCTGGCCCAGCGCCCGCGCGCTTCTGCCGCGCCGCAGCACAGCGCGCAGGCGCGCAGCCACTTCCCGCGTCGAATAGGGCTTGGCGATGAAATCGTCCGCGCCCAGTTCCAGTCCGACGACCCGGTCGACTTCGGTGCTGTTCGCGCCCACCAGAATGATGGGCACATCGCTGCGCGCCCGCACCCCGCCGCACAGGTCCATGCCATCGGCGCCGCGCAGCCCCGCGTCCAGCACCAACGCATCGACCGGCTCGGCCGTGATCGCGTCCCAAACGTCGCGCGCGGAAGATACGGGCAGCGTACGGAATCCGCTCTGCTCCAGAAAGGCATGCAGGTCCTGGCGCAATTCCGGCTGCCGTTCGGCAACAAGGATCAGCGGATGGTTCATCCCGCCGCCCCATATGCCGGGCCAAGGCGCGGCGCGGCGGCGTTCAGCGCCATGGCAAGAGACATGGGAGGCTTCTCCTTTCGCGGCCGGAAACGCCCGGCCGGGAGCCGGACAGCCCAAAGCTGTAACCATGCCACATGTCTGTCATATATGCCGAACGTAACAAAATATTGCTGATGGCCCGCTCACCGGCCCGCGCCGTCAGCTTCCTGGCTTGCCGCGGATTGTCCCCCCTTCCCTTCCTCCGCCAGGAAGCCTCGTGACAATCCGTGGTAGAGGCGTTCCCGGCACACCAGTGCGCTGACGGCGTCGGCGATAAGGGCTGTCGCGAACAAGGGCAGCACCAGCCCCCGGCTCGCGGTGGTTTCGGTGATGATGATGACGGCGGTCAGCGGCGCGCGGACCACGCCGACGAAATAGGCGATCATGCCTAGCACCACGACCACGCTCACGGGCGTTGCAAAGAGAGGCGAGAGCAGGTTGCCGATGCCCGCGCCGACCGACAGCGAAGGGGCGAAGATGCCGCCGGGCGTGCCGCTGAGCGTCGTGGCGAGCGTCGACACCAGTTTCGCCGGTCCGAACCACAGCGGCGCGCCTTCGCCTTCCACCAGGTTGCGCGTCGTTTCATAGCCCGTGCCCCAGGTCAGCCCGGTCGCCAGCCCGATCACCGCCACCAGCACGCCGCACCCCAGCGCCAGCAGCACCGGCCTTGCCCGTATCGCGACGATGGCGCGATGCGTGGACCTGCCAAAGCCGAGCACCCCGCGTGAAAAAAGCCCCCCGGCCAGCCCGCCGCAGACCGCCACCACCGGGATCACGGCCAGCGCCGCTCCAAACTCCAGCGTCTGCCGCATCGCGCCGAAATAGACATAATCGCCCGCAATGCCCAGGCTGACAAAGCCCGCGATCATCACCGCCGCCATCACCAGCACGGCGACGCGCTGTTCATAGGCGGCCGCCAGTTCCTCTATGGCGAAGGCCACGCCCGCCAGCGGCGTGTTGAACGCCGCCGACACGCCTGCCGCGCCCCCGGCGATATAGACGCCCGACGTGATCGGCACGCGCAGCAGCCGGTGCATGGCAATCATGATGGCGGCGCTGATCTGGACCGTTGGCCCCTCGCGCCCCACCGATCCGCCGCCGAACAACATGGCGAGCGTCAGGCCGAATTTGGCCCATGCCGTCCGCAGCGAAACGAACGGTCCCTTGCTGGAACCTTCGGGATTGTGCGCCGCCGCGATGACCTGCGGGATGCCGGAGCCGCGCGCCGCCGCGAACCAGCGGCAAGTGATCCAGGCGGTGCCCGCGAATATCAGCGGCGTCAGGATCAACGGCGCATAGGGCCAATGATGCACGATCTGAAGCTGCGCGAGCTGAAGGCGGTCGCCCAGAGCCGCGAAGACGAGCGCGACCAGCCCCAGCAACACCGCGCCCAGCGCCGTGGCGATGCGGCGGCGGGCCACCGGCACCAGCCTGCCTGCGGACCGGGGCAACAGCCGGTCGATCTGGGATCGCAATTTCATGGCGTGATCGGGCTGTGGGTTTCGAATCCGGGCATGGCGTCTATTGGACCGGCAACCGCAGCGGTTCCAGTCCAAAAGCCGATATCTCATGCCCGGTCCGCGCCGCCGCCTCCTTGCTCCATGAGGGCGGACCTTCCGGCCTCAAGCATGCGCCGGGATCATGACGCGCGGCGCGGACAGGTCGGAACCCGCCGGCCGTTGAAAGAGCCGCAGCCCGAACTCAGGCATGATAGCGATCAGATGGTCGAATATATCGGCCTGTATGCCCTCATATTCTCCCCATGCCGTAGTGTTGGCAAAGGCGTATATCTGTAACGGCAGGCCATTTTCGCTGGGGGCAAGCTGGCGCACCAGCAACGTCTTGTCGCCGTCGATATCGGACCGGGATTGCAGATAGGCCAGCACATAGGCGCGAAAGGTGCCGATATTGGTCAGGCGCCTGCCATTGACGCTTTCGCCCGCCGCCTTCTGCGCGTTCCACTGCTCGATATCCTGGCGCTTGGTCGCCAGATAATCGCGGAGCAGCGCAAAGCGGGACATGCCGTCCAATTCCTCCGCCTGCAGGAAGCGCACGCTGTTCTGGTCGATCATCACCGACCGCATCATCCGGCGCCCGCCCGATTCCGCCATGCCGCGCCAGTTGCGAAAGCTCTCCGAAATAAGGCGGTGGGTGGGGACGGTGGTGATCGTCTTATCGAAATTCTGGATCTTCACCGTGTGCAGCGCGATGTCGATGACATCGCCGTCCACGTTGAACTGCGGCATTTCTATCCAGTCGCCCACGCGCACCATGTCGTTCGATCCGATCTGCACCGACGCGACCAGCGACAGGATCGTGTCCTTGAACACCAGCATCAGCACCGCCGCCATCGCGCCAAGGCCCGACAGCAGCAGCAAAGGCGACTCGTCCATCAGCACCGCGATGACAAGGATCGCGCTTGCGGCGTAGATCAGCAACTTGCCAAGCTGGACATAACCCTTGATCGGCCGGTTGGCCGCATAGGGGCGGCGCTGGTAAAGATCGTTCAGCACGGTGAGAAGCCCGCTCAGCGCGATCGCGATCGTCAGGATCATGAATGCCGCGCAGAAGCTGCGGACGAAAACGATTGCCCCCGCGGGCATATGCGGCACCGCGCCGACGCCGTTCTGGATGACCAGCGCCGGAACGATGTTCGACAGGCGGGCGACGATTGCGCCGATTTGCGACGCCTCGACGCGGAAAGGCAGATGATCGAGCAGGCGCATCAACAGCTTGAGCACGATGCGCTTGGCCACCCAGTTGGCGATCCACGCCACCAGCCCCAGCAGCAGCAGCGCGACGCCGCTTTGCATCCATGGCTCGCTGACATATTTTTGCGTCAGCGTCCCGACATTTTCGCTGGAAACCGACAGGTGGCGCATCAAGCTCGCTTCTCCTTGCTGAAAGGGTCGTCATACAGGGACTGGCCCGCCGTCTCCGGCATGAAGCGCAGCGCGACGAGGCCCACGGCGCAGGCCAGCATCATATAGTATGCAGGCATCAATTCATTGCCCGTCAGGCCGATAAGCCCGCTGCCGATCACCGGCGCGGTCCCGCCAAAGATAGACGTGGACACATTATAGGCGACGGCAAAGCCCGCGAAGCGCACATGCGTCGGGAACAGCGCCGGAAAGGTCGCCGATATGGTCGCAAGCTGCGGCACATAGAGCAGGCCCAGCAGGACAAAGCCGATGATCGCGCCCGCCAGCCCCGTCGCCATCAGCATATAGAGCGGCGCCGCCCCGATGAGCAGCCCGATCAGCGACACGCGCCACATCGGCCGCCGCCCGACCTTGTCGGACAAACGGCCGGCGAAGGGCAGGAAGACCATCATCAGTACCATGCCGATGATCGGCACGATCAGCGCCTCGTCCGGCGACAGGCCTATGCGCCGTTGGAGATAGGTCGGCATATAGCTCAGCAGCGTATAGTTGACGACGTTGAGCGCGACGACCAGCCCGCCGACCACCAGCATCGGCTGCCAGTGTCGCCGCATCAGCACGGACAGACCGGGCGATGCCTGCCCGCTGTCATGCAGGCTGGCCGCCGCGCGGAAAACCGGCGTGTCTTCCATTTTCGATCGCAGGTACATGCCGATCAGCCCCATGGGCGCGGCGACCAGGAACGGGACGCGCCAGCCCCAATCGTGCATCGCCTGCTCGCCCAGCAGCAAGGAAAAGCCCAGCATCAGCGAAGCGCCCAGCGAAAATCCCGCCAGCGTCCCGAACTCCAGGAAACTGCCATAATAACCGCGCCGGTCGTCGGGCGCATATTCGGCCATGAAGGTCGCCGCGCCGCCATATTCGCCGCCGGTCGAAAAGCCCTGCACCATGCGAAGCAGGATCAGCAGTGTCGGCGCCCAGAAGCCGATGGTGGCATGGCCGGGGATCAGGCCGACGCACAGCGTCGCCGCCGACATCAGCAATATGGTGAGCGCCAGCACCGACTTGCGCCCCAGCCGGTCGCCCAGCGGTCCCCAGAACAGCCCGCCCAGCGGCCGTATCAGAAAGGAAATGGCAAAGGTGGCCAGCGCGAACAGCACCGCTTCGTCCGTGTCGCCGGGGAACAGGGCGGCGGAAATATAGGTCACGCCATAGGCATAGATGCCATAATCGAACCATTCGGTCGCATTGCCCATGGCCGATGCGGCGATGGCGCGGCGCAAGGTGGCATCCTGTGCCGAAGACGGCGGGGCTGGCGATGCGGGTGCGGGCGAAATCGCGCTCATGTCGTCTGTCCTTGGGTCGCGCCCTCATCGGGTGTGTTCGGATCGAGCAGGGACGCCATGGGCGTGGTGCGCGGGACGATCTGAAACTCCTGCTGCTCGCGGCCCGGCACAGGATCGGACGCCCTCTGCCGCCAGAGGCCGAAGATCAGCGCGAGCACGGCGCAAATGGCGATGAACAGGAACAGCCCGCCGGTCCCTGCCGCCGTCATGAAACTCGCCGCGCAGACCGGGCCGAGCGCCGCGCCAATGGAATAAAGCAGCACCAGCCGCCCGCTGGCCGCCACGCGCTCCGTTTCCAGCAGCCGGTCGTTGCAATGCGCGACGCACAGCGGATAGAGCGCGAAGCTGAGCCCCCCGAACAGCGCGCCCAGCGCCAGCAGCCCCACCCCGCCCGAACCGCGCAGCGCCAGCGCCAGGCTGACCAGCGCGGTCGCGGCAAAGCTCAGGATGATGACCCGCCGTCGGTCGTAGCGATCCGACAGCCGCCCGAGCGGCCATTGCAACGCCACGCCGCCCAGGATCACGATCATCATGAACCGCGCCGTTTCCGGCAGGTCCAGCCCCAGCCGCCGGACATGCACCGCCGCCAGCCCGTAAAAGGCGCCCAGCATCAACCCCGTCGCCACCGCGCCCATCGTGCCCAACGGCGTGGCGGCTAGCAGCGACCGGATCGAAAGGGCGCTGGCTTCCGCGGGCGCCGGCGCGGAACTGCGCGTCAGACACAGCGGAATGATGGCGAGCGAAATGAGAATGGAGGCAAGCTGGAAGGGAATGGAGGGCAATGCCCCGCTCGCGCCCAGCAACAACTGGCCGATCGCCTGCCCCGAATAGAGCGCGACCATATAGGCCGCCAGCACGCTGCCCCGCATCTCCGGTTCGGCCCGGTCGTTGAGCCAGCTTTCGAGGCAGACGAACACCCCCGCGACGCAGATCCCGTCGATCAGCCGCAAGACCATCCAGAACAGCGGATGATGCAGCAGCACATAGGCCAATGTGCTGGCCGACAGCAAAGCGACGAAGGCGGCGAAGGCCCGGATATGCCCCACCCGCCGCACGATCCCCCCGGCCCGCAGCGCACCGATCATCAGGCCGCCGAAATAGGCGGTGGCGACGATGCCGATGGTAATCGTGCCGCTCCCCTCGCGCTCCAGCCGCAGGCTGATGAGCGTCGCCAGGAAACCGCTCCCCGCCATCAGCATGAAGATGGACAGCAGCAGGCTTTGGACAGGTTTAATGGCTGCAAGCATGATGTCGTGCGCGATTCCGGCCGATCAGGCCGCGCGCTGGCCCTCCGCTATCGCCTCGTCCTCGTTCTCTTCCTCCACCAGCGCCCGGTGCAACGCGCGGACGGCCGCATCATATTGCGCGACGTCGATGATGAACTGCACGTCGACATTGCGGATCTGGTGCTGCATCGCGATGACGCCGATCCCCTGCGCGGCCAGCGCGCACAGCGCGTCCGCCACCAGCGAGGGCCGGGCGATGTCGCTGCCGATCACCGACACCATCGCGACCGGCTGGGCCGATATGGCGGCGTCGGGATAGCGCCGCTGCAAATCCTCGATCGCCCGATTCACCGTTCCGGCGTCGGTCGACAGATAATGGGTGATGGTGTTGGCGTTGGACGATTTGCTGACGATCCATGCGCGATGGCGCGTCAATGTTTCCAATATGGCGGCGTCATAGCCCTTCACGCCCACCATGTCCTGCTCAAAAAATTGCAGCGCCTGGGCGTGGCGGATGCCGGTGACGATCTCCACGCGCGGCGTGTCGGAAACATAGTCGCCGCAGATCAGCGTGCCGCCATCTTCCCGGTCGAACGTGTTGCGAACGCGCAGCGGAATATCCGTCTGGCGCAGGCCCCGCCCCGCGCCGGGATGGATCGCCTCCATCCCCAGATTGGCGAGCTGGTCGGCCACATCGTAATTGGTGCGCCCGATCTTGCGCGCCTTGTCGGTGCCGACCAGCCTGGGATCGGCGCTCGACAGGTGGAATTCCTTGTGGATGATCGCCTCGCGCGCGCCGGTCAGCACGGCGATGCGGGAAAAGGTCATTTCCGAATAGCCGCGCGCATAACGCCGCACCATGCCCTCGCTGCACCCGGCATAGCCGGTGACGATGGGCAGGGTCGTGGACAGGTCGATGGGTTCGAACGCCTCGACGATGCGCTCGTCCAGTGCACGCATGTCCTGCTGGTCCCACAGCGTCAGGTCGACGAAGCGCGCATGGACGCCCGCGTCGCGCAGCAGCAGCGCCGTGCTGTGCGCGCTGTGCGCCTCGCCCAGTCCGGCGAGCATCTCGCGCACCGTCATCAGCTGTTCCTTCACACAGAAACGGCCGTGGCTGCGTAGCCGCGCCAGATCCTCAAGGCATGCGGCCACGCCATCGATCCGCCTGTCGACGAAAGCGTCGGCCCGGGCCAGGCTTTCGGGAGGGACGAACATCTCCGCGTTGCGCGCCCGCATGGCCGCCCGCACGTCTTTCATCGCCTCGCGCCAGCCATCCGCGCCGTCGTCCGCGACGAAACGCGCATAGACGCCCGGCTCGCCGCTCTTCTTGTGCTCCAGCAGCAGGTCAGTCATCCCGGCATAGGCCGACACGACGAAGATGCGGTTGTAGAGATCGGCGTCCTTGCGCCCCGCGATCAGCACATTGTCGAACAGGATCGCGGTGGCGGCCATGGACGTGCCGCCGATCTTCTCGACGCTGTGGCGGCCCGTCATGCCGGCGCCTCTTCCAGCAGGAGGCCGGATATCGGCGCAATCGCCCGCGGTTCGCCGCGCGTGGCGACGAATTCGGGGCGCGGCCTTTCGACGCCAAAGGGCGCGGCCAACCGGTTGCTGACCGCATTATAGACAAGGAAGGCGTTGGCGCGGGGGAAAGGCGTGATGTTGCCGTTCGACCCATGCATGACGTTGCAGTCGAAGATCACGACCGATCCCGGTTTGCCGGTCGGCGCGACAATGCCATGCCTGTGCGCCAGTTCGGCCAGGCTGTCCTCGTCCGGCACGCCATATTCCTGCTTCTTGAGGGATGTGCGATAATGGTCCTCGGGCGTTTCGCCCACGCATGTCAGGAAAGCGCGATGCGATCCGGGGATCAGCATCAGCGGTCCGTTATGCGGCGTATTTTCCGCCAGCAGGACCGACATGGACAGCGCCCGCATCCGGGGCATCCCATCCTCCACATGCCATGTCTCGAAATCGCTGTGCCAGTAGAATTCCCGGCCCTGAAAGCCCGGCTTGTAGTTCAGCCGCGACTGGTGAATGTAAACCTCGTCGCCCAGCAGGAAGCGTGCGACGCCGACCAGCCGTTCATCGGCGGCCAGCCGCGCCAGCACGCGGCTCTGCGCGTGGATCGCGAAGATGGACCGCACTTCCCGGCTGCCCGGCTCGGTGATGACGGTTTCGGCCTCCAGCGCGGCGGGATCGGCCAGCAGCTTACCGGCCTCGGCCTGAAGAAACGCGACTTCCTCGTCGGAGAACATGTCCTCCAGCACCAGATAGCCGTCACGCTCGAACTGTTCGGCCTGCTGGGCGCCGATGGGCGCGGCTTCGTTCCATTCGCTGTGAACGACGGGGTCGAGGCGCGGCGAGAATTCCGCCATGGCTGCATGGCGGGATGGGTAGATGTCTTTCAAGGGACTTCCCCCTTTCCTGTAATCTTCAATGGGTAAGTTCGCCCTCGCGAACCATGTCCGTCTCGGCGGGATAGGCGCCGCTTTCGTCATGCACTTCCTGACCGGTGACCGGCGGATTGAACACGCAGACGCACAATATGTCGGTGGTGGGCCGCACCACATGCTTGTCATGGGCATTGAGCGCATACATGACGCCCGATGCGAGCTGGTGGGTGATGCCGGAACCCAGATCCTCGATCGTGCCGGTGCCCTTCAGCACCAGCACGGCTTCCAGATGGTTCTGGTAGTGCATGTGCAATTCCTCGCCCGCGTACATGGTCGTAACGTGGAAGGAAAAGCCCATATTGTCGTCCTTCAACAGCAGGCGGGCGCTTTCCCACTGCTTTGACTGGACGTTGCGGTCCGACTTGCGGATGGCTTGGAGTTTGCGGACGATCATGGCTCTTGTCTCCTTTTATTCCGCGGCGACGCCATAGGGCGTGGCCAGCGTTTCACGGATGCTGCTTTCCAGAATGTCGAGCCCTGCCGACAGCAGCGCGTCGTCGATGACGAGCGGGGCGAGCACCTTGACCACCTCGTCATGGGCGCCGCTCGTTTCGATGATGAGGCCGCGTTCGAAACAGGTGGCGGTGACGGTCCCGGCGATTTCGCCCGATCCCAGGTCGATGCCGCGCATCATGCCCCGGCCGCGCGTCGACAGGCCATGTTCGGCCGCCATCGCATCCAGCCGCCGTTCCAGCATCCCGCTTCTGCGGGCGACATCCTGCTGGAACTGCCCATCGCTCCAGAAATGGCGCAACGCTGCGGCTGCGGTGACAAAAGCGTGGTTATTGCCCCGGAAGGTGCCGTTATGCTCGCCGGGCGACCATTGATCCAGTTCGGGCCGGAACAGCGCCAGCGCGAAGGGCAGGCCCATGCCCGAAAGCGACTTCGCCATGGTGACGATGTCGGGGACGAAACCCATGTCTTCGAAGCTGAAAAAGCCGCCGGTGCGGCCGCAGCCCGCCTGAATGTCGTCGACGATCATCAGCGCGCCGTGGCGGCGCGCGATGGCGGCGATGCGCCGCAGCCATGGGGCGGACGCGACGTTAAGGCCCCCTTCGCCCTGCACCGTTTCCACCAGGATCGCGGCGGGCGCGTCCAGGCCGCTTGACGGATCGGCCAGGCGCCGTTCCAGCAGTTCGGCCGTGTCCACGTCCGGCCCGTGATAGCCGTCATAGGGTTCATGGGCGACATGGGATAGCGGCACGCCCGCGCCGCCGCGCTTCGCGGCATTGCCGGTGCAGGCCAGCGCCCCCAGCGTCATGCCGTGGAAACCGTTGGTGAAGGCGATCACCAGTTCGCGGCCCGTCACCTTGCGCGCCAGCTTGATCGCCGCTTCGACCGCATTGGTGCCGGTCGGCCCGGTGAACATCGCCCGGTAATTCAGCCCCCGCGGCCTGAGGATCACCGTCTCCAGCGTGTCGAGAAAGGCCTCCTTGGCGTCGGTGTGCAGGTCAAGACCATGGGTAATGCCGTTGGCGGCGATATAATCCATCAGCGCGCTTTTCAGAACCGGATGGTTATGGCCGTAATTCAGCGTCGAACAGCCCGACAGGAAATCGAGATACCGGCCGCCCTGATTGTCGTGCATCCAGACATCTTCCGCCTTGTTGAACTGGCGCGGCATCGACCGCGCATAGCTGCGTACGGCCGATTCCCGGCGTTCATAGATGGCTGTGTCCGGTTTGCATGTGGTGGGCTGCGGAAGGGTGGTGCTCATGTCGCCAATTCTCCTTGATGGGGTATGTCGCGGATCAGCGCGGCAATGGGCCGATGCGGGCCTGCCATTCGGTGGCATGGGCACCGGCGAAATGGGTGTCGCGCTCGAACAGCGCGCTCTTGGTCAGGGACGCGTTCCATCGCCGCGCCAGCCCTTTGAACAGGGCCCAGGACGCGTGATTGTCATCCGTCACCGTGGTGATGAGGTGCGTGACGCCTGCCGCCGCCGGACGCTCCAGCAGCGCCTCGATCATGCGTCCGGCCAGCCTGTGCCCCCGCGCGGCGGGCGAAACGGCGACCTGCCACACGAAGAAGCTCTCCGGCTCGGACGGCGGGCGATAGCCCGAAACCCATCCCGCGACCTCGCCGCGATGCTCCGCAACGACGCAGCTTTCCGCGAAATGCGTGCATTGCAGCAGGTTGCAATAAGCCGAATTGGCGTCCAGCGGCGGGCACCGCGCGATCAGGCTGGTGATCGAAGGCCCATCGCTCCCCATGGGCGGGCGCAACTGAAACTCTGGTTGCACGCCGGGCGCGGGGCGCGCGAACTTCCGTGGCGGCGCCAGGGCCGCGTCGGATTCCGGATTAACGATTATTCACCTCCCGAAGCATATTCTTTGGAACCTGCATGGTCCCGGTGTGACTTCGGCGCCATATATGGCTGTTTGGACTCGGTTTTCAACCCTTATGGCTTTCAAGGAGTCCTTCGGTCAATGAAACATGTGCGAAACTCCTTCACTCTACGAAGGATTCCGCGTGGCGAAAAATCCCCAACCCTTCTATAATTCCTTCATGGATTCAGAGATCGCCTCCCTGACGCTGCGCGCCCTGCGCCGCGTGCTCCGCGCCACCGAAATCGGCAGCCGCCGCCTCGCCAGCATGACCGGCCTCACCCCGTCGCAATGGCTCGTCCTGCGCGAAATCGACTCCCGCGATTCGGCCACCCCCGGAACGATCGCAACGGCCCTTCAATTCAGTCAGGCGACCATTACGGCGATCGTCGACCGGCTACAGGAACTCGGACTGGTGCAACGCCAGCGCAGCGAAAGGGACAAGCGCCAGTTCATTCTGTCAGCCCAGCCCGCTGGCAAAGCCGCGCTCACCGACGCTCCGGACCTCTTGCAGACTACCTTCACCGATCGCTTTGCGGGTCTGCCGCCATGGGAACAGGCCATGATCCTGGCCGCCGTCGAGCGTCTGGCGACGCTCATGGACGCGCAGCATATCGACGCCGCTCCCCTGCTGGACAGCGGCCTCATCGATCGATCGGAACCCGCCTGAGCCCGCGCCATCTGGCCCACCGGTTAATTCGCTGCGAGTTCGACCGGCAGAATGGCAACGATCATGGCGCGTTGAGGCGGTACTGCCCACCTCCAGCGGAGAGATCGGCTCATCCGCATTCAAGACAAAGCTAGGGAGCCCTCTGCCGAGGGCTCCCACGTCTTTAATGGAAATAGCGGACGTACATCTTGCCATTCTCGAACCGGTATGTCTCGATGCTCGGAATAACCTGCTCCGTATCGTTACGGATATTGTCCACAACGGTTGCCGCCTCGTTGCCGTTGATGAGCAGCCTGACCAGATTCGTCCGAATCTTACCCGCATATTCGGCGATCATGTCGGCCATCGCCTTTTCCCCCTCAACCTCGGGGGCTCCGACATATTGGATGGTGAATCCATTCGGCGCGATGGCACGGAACAAATCCATCATCTCGTCGATCCGGTTCTCGCTCCACAATCGATATTGGTTGGTGATGAAATTCTCGATATCCTGCTTGGATACGTCAGACATGGTTGATCTCCTTTCCAATCTTTTTCTTCGACCGCATCAACAGAGCGTCGTCCCCTACCATTGGGTATATCAGCGCGTTTCGATAGGGATGACATTGCGCGAGTGGATACCCAGCTTCACCGGCTCGAACACCGCCTGACGCCGTCGTTCGAGACGGGCCAGCAGCGTGAAGAGTGCAAGCTCTTCCTCGGCAGGAGCCTGCTGCACGTGCCGCTCGAGCGCCAGAACGGCATCGTCGATATCCGCAAAATCCACCTTCAGATAAGCGCTGATATCCGCATGGTCGCGGGCACGCAGTTCGTCTCCACAGCGATCATCCCGCTCAATCCACTCGGCCAGTTCCAGCGCCTGCTCCAGCGTATGCGTATCAATCGGCGCCGCGCCGCGCACCTGGCGGATCGTGTCGACAAGCGCAGCGATCGCTGTGCCGCTCTTGCCCGCCGAGGGCGTGATCGGCACGGCATCATGATCGGGAAACGGCGCGTGCAACAGCTTGGACAAGGCCAGCAAAATGCATTTACGCAGAGACATATCCCATGACAGATAAACGGCGTGTGGATCGCCAGGAGTCGGCTTGCCGACGGTGCCCGCGAACTGCATCGTCCCCAATGTCGAAAACAAGGCAATATAATATTGCACGATGTCGTGATCGACCGGCTCGCCCGTCGCTTCTTCATAGTAGCGAAACAATTCCGGCAGTGGGCGTCCCATCGGTTCCACGCTGTCGCGCATGGCCAGCGTCGCCAGATCGACGTGTGGATCGCTCACAAGGCCAAATTCAAAGTCATAGAAGCCGGTCATCCGGCCATCCTCCACGAGGAATTGGCCGCAATCGAACTGGACGAAACTGGCCCGTGTACGATGCCTGGGATAGTTCCGCTCCAGCCAGCGGATGACGAACTCAAGCAGCGGCTCAGGCTTGCTTTTCGTGCGCTGGTAGAGCGGCATGTAGGCGCGCAAGCCGACCAGCGCTATTTCCTCCGGCGTATCGGGAATCTCGATGCCGATTGCGGCAAACGAGTCGAGCGGCAGCTGATGCATGACCGCCAGCCCGTTCATCAGCGCGCGGCCAATTTCCCGGCGCTGATCATCGGACGTTGTAGCGGCATGCACATCGCGGGTGCCGGGCAATGAATCCATGATGATACATGGGGGATCAGCGCAATAGCCGTGGATGCGTGGCACCGGCACGCCGCCCCGATGGAGCACATCAATAATGTCCGCCTCGCGCTTCAGATCGGGAAAAATCGCCACGTCGCCAACGCGATTGCCGCGCAGGTGCAGCGGCAGGATGGTTCCGTCCATTTCCACGTCGGCAAACCATGCCGGTCGCCAGCGAGCCTGCTGTTCGAGCCGCACGATCTTGCCGCCTATGGTTTTTTCCACGAGCGCCTTGATCCGATCCAGCCCCGTCTCGTCATATGGGTTGCCCGCAACTTCATTCGAACTCATGATCAGCTTTCTGTTTCCATGGCTTATGTTCCTTTGCGGCGTCCTGTCGGCATTGCACTCGATATTTCACGCACAGGCGGCCACCCACCCGAAATTTTACGTCGGGGCCGCTTAAAGCATATCAATCTGGTCAACTTGCCGCAGTCAACCCAGAGGGCATTGCAGATACGCCAGCCAGCTCACAGCCCGAACCGCTCCTTATAGGGCTTGAAGATGCGCGCGAGTTCCTTGCGGTCGAGCCCATGCTGCTCGGGGGAATGGTTGAATCGCCCATGACGATCCACCTTGTTCGACGGGTGCGCCAGCCAGGCACGAATGCGTTGCTCGAAATAGGAGGTGAAGGGCAGGCCTTGCGATTCATAGACCCCGGCGAGCGCAGCGACAGGATCCTTCACCAGGTCCGCGAACCGCAGGTGGTAGATCCGCGGGTCATTCACCATAGGATTCGCCAGCACCGCCTGCACGCCAGCCTCCACCGCTTCCACCATCTTGGACGGCTCCTCGCGCCAGTTTCCCCCGCGGATCGGCTGGTAGAAGATATTGTTGATCGAGATCATAGAGGCGATCTGATCTTCTATCGGGCGGTGGCACCACACGCCGATGGCATCGGGAAAAACATCGAACAGCGATGGCGCCATGTAATGATGAAGGACGCCCTTGCCGACCCAGCGGGCAGTCGGCCGCTTCCACTGATATTGCCGCATCATATTTTTCTGGAACAGATAATGGGCGTGCGGGTCCGACGGGGGCAAGGTCGGCGGCACGCTGGGCGTGTTCTGGAAGTGCAGCGGATAAACGAACCGGAAATCGAGGCAAGCGCCCCACTCATCCTCCGCCTCGGCCATCGCTCCCTTGTCGTGATAAGGATGCGCGACCAACGCCATGCGTTCGCGATCGATCACATGCTGGGTATAAGCGTCGCCTGCCCTGAACGCTTCGGCATCGGCATCGGGATCGAGCCCGGGCGGCGGTGACGGGAACAACCCGTCCATATAACGCGGGGTGCGATGACCCCAGTCCAGAGACAGCAGCTTTTGCGACAAGGTGGTGCCACCGCGCGGAAAGCCCATCACGAATATCGGTCGGGTGATCTCTTCATCCAGAATCGCGGGATAGTCCGCCCAGTCGCGGGACAACTGAAGCCGCATCTCGACGATACGCCGCAGATCACGGAGCGATCCTTCCACGGCATCCTCGCGCGGTTTGGCGAAATCATTGAACTGCTCGACGATGGCAATATATCGCTCGCGAACAGCCGGATCGGCATGCGAGCCCAGACTCGTATCCTCTGCCACGCGATCAAAGATTGCTGCGCCGTCGAAATATCCTGAGGCTGTAAGCATGAAGTCCGTGTCTTTCCCGGCTCTCGCCGAAATGGAGGTTGAAGCGGAGAAGGCGACAAATGGCGCGGCGGCTCAATAGCCGTAAATGGCCAGCACATCGCGACTGCGCTGTGCAAGCTGAGCCTGCCTCTCCGCAGGTGAAATGAAGATCGTACCGGCCGGAAGCGCGGCGAACGCATCTTGTGACCTCACGCTGATCACCTTCGGCAGATCAACCGCCTGTTCCTGATAAAATTGGCGAAACTGCATCATGCCCAGTTCCGCCGCGTCGAGCGGGTCGAGCCAATTGGGTGCGCCGATATCATCCTTGGACAGGACAAAGCGATATTTGCCGTCAGCATCTTGCCGTGCCTGATGACCGTTCAGGCTCGACTGATGATAAACATAGTCGATGAGCTGAATGTAACGGTTGGCGATGCTGAAGCTCCAATAGCGACTGGTCGGCGCGTTCACCTCGATAATCAGTGCTTCATCGTCTTTCAGACTGAAGATCATATTGTGATAGACCGCAAGGGGATTACCCCCCGCATTGGCCGGAATATGCTGCGTAGCGAAGTGGTTGAACTGACGATCCTGCGCCGCCAGGCTTCTATCGAACCCCGCTGTCACCCACGCTCGGACGATGAACTTGACGAAGCGGGCAGCGTGCTCAAGCTTTGCGATCAGCGCCGGTTCGTCGTTCAGCATTGGCCGTGCCGGCGTATCGGATACGCGTCCAATCCACATGCTGGACGGGCGCGCCTTGCCCCAGTCATAGAAAGTTTCGCGAACGAACAGCACCATGACATGCTGATTGGGGTCCAGCTGAATCCAGTTGCCGGGATGCGGCTCCGGACTGGCGATGATCTCGAAGCTCCCGTCCGCATCCATCTGCATGTCGTCGACGAGATAGGATTTCGTTGGCAGCTTGACGAACTCGGCATCCTCGACGATCCCGAACAGTGGCTGAACCTGAATGTCGAGAAACACGCAATCGCTGCGCTTGCCGCTGATGCGATAGGTCTGCCTGCCATCGACGAAACCCCATCGATACCCATAGTCGGGCGATGGGAACCCCCAGTTCCAGCTCATCGGTTCATGCAGATAACGATAGAAGCGCGGATAATCGACCTGAGGCGCGATGATCCATTGATAGCTGACCGCCTGCATCTGCATCAGGAACTGGGTAGCCTGCTGCCGGACGGTCGGCAGCTCGGCATATTCGCGGGAATAGATGAATTCACGCACCACTTCGATGGCATCGAGGTAAGCGCGCCATGCGTCCCGCACGGCGGGAGACATATGGTCTGCTGCATTAACTGGCTGGTCGTTCATCGAGCGCCTCGGACAGAAGGGGGCAAGCTTGTCGACCGACAGAACAGCTTGTCGCCGGCTGGTGAAGAACGGATCATAGCCATCGAGCGATGCGCGCAATCAATTCCACTGGGCTTGCTCAGAAGGTCGGCGGGCGCTGGTCATGCGGGAATGCCTTCTGAAAAGCGCGAGCGATCTTGAACATCTTGGCTTCGCTGCCGGGCTTGCCAACGATCTGCAATCCGACGGGAAGCCCATCGACGAAGCCCGCCGGCACCGAAAAGGCAGGCATGGACAGCCAGTTGAAGAGCATGACGTGGCTTGTATAGACGCCCGCGAAACTGCCATGCGGATATTGCGGACTGTTGATCGTCCAGCAATCGTTCCAGTCCTCAATCTTGCGCGGGAGCAGCTGGGTCGTCGGCGTGAGCAGCACGTCATAATCCTTGAACAGGCGATTGAACCTGTCCACATTCTCGCCGCGCGATTGCAGGGATGCCCATAATTCGTCGGCCGGGGGCTGCTCGCCCATGCCGCGCCCGCCAGCGCCGAAAGCGCGGTTGATCATCATGAAGCCGTCCCAGAAGTCGTCCCATTTCTCGTCGGTGGTCTCGACCGTGGCGCCAAGCTGGTTGAAGCCGTGCGCGGCTGCGCGGATGGCGGCGATCACGCGCGGGCTTTCTTCCTGCGCGTAGAGCGAGGCGAAGCCCATATCGTCGCTCCATGCGAAGCGCATCCCCTCCACGCCGTCTTCAATGTTCGCGCTATAATTATCGGGTTCATCGTACAGGCTATAGAAATCGCGACCATCCGGACCAGCCATCGCCTGCGTGGCGATGGCGCCATCGAGCACGTCGCGGCACATCGGGCCCGTGCTCGCGGTGAGCGCCATCGCGGGCGCGGATGGGTGAATCCAGGGGATGCGTCCCGGTGTAGCCACGATGCCGAACACCCCGGAATAAGCCGATGGCAGGCGTGTCGAACCGCCACCATCAGACCCCAGGCCGATCGGCACCAGACGGGCGCTCGCTGCTGCTGCGGTCCCCGAACTGGACCAGCCCGGCACGCGCGATATGTCCCACGGGTTGCGCGCCTCGACATCCCAGTTGTAACTCCGCCGGGGGTCTCCGCCAGCAAGGCTCGCATCAGAACCTGAACCCATGAGCGTATTCGTGCCGATAATCACGGCTCCCGCCGTCCGCAGCCGCTCGACCTGTACATCGTCCCGCGGGGCGGCGGGAATGTTGGAGAGGGTTCCCATATCGAACGTCGGCAGACCTTCGACAAAGATGTGGCCCTTCACCGAAACGGGAATACCGTGGAGAGAGCCTAGGGTCAGGACCCATTGATTTGCGGTGACGGCTGTGATTCAGGCTCACGGTGAGGAGCCTGAAGGATGAGGGATTTGTTCTGGCTGACGGACGAGCAGATGGCGCGTCTTCAGCCCTATTTT
>Ga0180223_1001416_pt1 | contig 18647 bp, 18 predicted proteins | sample eDN5th30CKraftOP_FD_151337 | JGI IMG/M metagenome (GOLD analysis project Ga0180223, IMG submission 151337) | Enriched Organic Plus compost microbial communities from Emeryville, California, USA - eDNA 5th pass 30_C Kraft OP (version 2) (version 2) ...
GCCCGAGCACCCCGTCAGCATGAGGGTCACGGGCATCGCGAGGGCGACGGCCGTTGTGGCGATCTTCGTCGTTCGCTTCACAGCAAGATCCTTCCTTGGTGGGAGGATGCCGCGGACGCGACGCTGCGTCCTCGCTGTGTGCTCGTCCTCGAGCATCCCGAATTCGTGGATGTGGTGCAATGGTGACGTTAACATGTTAACGTCACCATCGCCAAGCGATCAAGAGAAATACCTGATCAGAGCCGGTTATGCGGCAGCGCCGTTGGACGGCTTCTCGTCGTCGTCGGGCGGCACGATGCAGAGGGTCTCGGCGATGAGCCCCGCGATGAGCACGAGCACCGACGCGACGAGCATCGCGAGCATCCGCCACAGCGCCTCCGAGGCGCTCACGGGCCGCACGAGCAGCTCGACGAGAAGGCCCGCGGCCGCGCCGCTCAAGAGCGCGCCCGCCGCGGCGCATGCCTTCGCGAGCACGACGACACGCGTCGCGTAGAAGGGATCGACGCGTCGCCGCACGGGGCCGCGCGTCGCACGGCGGATCGGCACGGCGAGCGCGACGACGACGATCGCGATGAGCACGAGCGTGATCGCGAGGGTGAACTCGGGCAGGAGCTTCTGGAAGCCGAACGCGCCGAGCGCGAGCTGCACGAGGAATCCGCCGATCGCGCCGATGACGGCCAGCACGATCACGAGCGATGCCTTCGTGCGGGTCACGCGGCACCGCCTTCGAGTTCGTCGAGCAGGCGGTCGATGCGCCCATGCCCGGGAAGTTCCGCGAGCGGATCGGCGGCGAGCCACGGACGCAGCACGAAGTCGCGCTCGTGCGCGCGCGGATGCGGGAGCGTGAGCTCGGGATCGTCCTGCACGAGGTCGTCGTAGACGATGAGATCGAGGTCGAGCGTGCGGTCTCCCCAGCGCTGCGTACGCACGCGTCCGTGCGCGTCCTCGAGCCGACGCAGCACGGCGTGAAGCTCGGCAGGTTCGAGCGTCGTGCGGATGACGGCCACCGTGTTGAGGTACGCGGGCGCCTCGCGGTCGATACCGTAGGGCCGCACGGCCGCCGTCTCCATGACGGGCGCGAGCGTCACGAGCTCGACGCCCTCGGTCGCCGCGAGCTCATCGGCGGCCGCCTGGATCGTCGCCGCTCGGTCGCCGAGGTTCGCCCCGAAAGCCACGACGGCGGGGACCCCGGCGCTCACGCGCGGCTCCTGCGGAGCGTGACCGCGACATCCGCGAAGGGCACCTCGATCGGCGCGTTCGGCTTGTGCACCGTGACGTCGACGGACTCGACCGACGGGTACGAGAGCGCGATGCGCGCGACGCGGTCGGCGACGGTCTCGATGAGGTCGACGGGGTCCGACTCGACGGCCTTCACGACGCGATTCGCGAGGTCGCCGTAGTCGACCGTGGCCGCGAGCTCGTCGCCCGCCGCGGCCGTCTCGAGCGAGAGGTGCAGCACGACATCGACGATGAACAGCTGGCCCTCGACGCGCTCGTGCGGGAGGACACCGTGGTACCCCATCGCGCGCAGCCCCGTGAGTGCGATCTCGTCACGAGCGGTCATCTCGGCCTCCCGACTCCCAATGCTCCCAGACGTCGAGCGCGAGGCGCGTCGCCGCCACGTCGTGCACGCGAACACCCCACACCCCGGATGCCGCGGCGAGCGCGCTGATCGTCGCGGTCGGCGCGTCCCGCTTGCCGAGCGGCGCGCTCTCGGGCAGAAGACGACCGATGAAGCGCTTGCGCGAGGCGCCGATGAGCACGGGCGCGAGGGGCGTGAGCTGGTCGAGCCCGCGCAAGAGCTGCCAGTTGTGCTCGGCCGTCTTCGCGAAGCCGAGGCCCGGATCGATCACGAGCTGCTCGGGCCGCACGCCGATCACGAGCAGCTCGGCGAGCCGCGCCTTGAGCTCCGCGCGCACCTCCGACACGACGTCGATGTACTCGGGCTCCACGTCGACGCCGCCCCGCCAGTGCATGACGACGAAGCGCACGCCCGTCTCGGCGGCGACGACCGCCATGTGCGGGTCGTAGAGGCCGCCCGAGACGTCGTTGATCATCGTCGCGCCCGCGACGACGGCGGCCCGGGCCGTCTCGGCGTTGCGCGTGTCGATCGAGACCGGGATGTCGGCATCCGTGAGCGCGCGGATCACAGGCAGCACGCGCTCCTGCTCCTCGGCCGGGTCGATCGCGACCGAGCCCGGGCGCGTGGACTCGCCGCCGACGTCGATCCAGTCGGCACCGGCATCCCGCATCCGCCGCGCGTGCGCGACGGCGTCATCGAGCCGCTGCCACCGGCCGCCGTCGCTGAAGGAGTCGGGCGTCACGTTGAGCACGCCCAGGATCACGGTCACGAAGCCCCCGACCCGGATGCCGTGGTCCCCGCGGCGCCCCCCACGAGCGCGAGCACGCCCGCGCGCGTCGCGGGGTCGGCGAGCGTGCCACGGCTCGCGACGGTCACGGTCGTCGACTCGGCCTGCCGCGTGCCGCGCGACGTCACGCACCCGTGCCGTGCGTCGAGCACGACGAGCACGCCGCGGGGCTCGAGGCCGCGCTCGATCGTGTCGGCGATCTGCTCGCCGAGGCGCTCCTGCAGCTGGGGACGCGAGCTCAGCGTCTCGACGACGCGCGCGAGCTTGCCGAGCCCGACGATGCGCTCGCCAGGTGCGTAGGCGAGGTGCGCGACGCCCGTGAACGGCAGCAGGTGGTGCTCGCACGTCGAGCGGAAGGCGATGTCGCGCACGAGCACGAGCTCGCCCGCGGCATCCTCTTCGGCGAACTCGGTCGACTCGGCGAGGTGCGCGAGCGGATCCTCGTCGAGGCCCGCGAAGAGCTCGGCGTACATCGCCGTGACCCGCTGGGGCGTCTGCTCGAGCCCCGGGCGCGCCGGGTCCTCGCCGATCGCCCGCAGCAGTTCGACGACGGCCGCCTCGATGCGTCCCGAGTCGATGGGCACGGGCGCCTACGCGGGTGCGATGCCGGGGGTCTGCCGCGGGCGCGGAGTGCGCTTGGGCTTCGACGGCGGCTCGGAGTCGACGCCCGCGTCGACCGAACCCGGGTCGACGGGAGCGGATGCGGCGATCTCGATCGGGGGCAGGTCGCTGATCGGGCGGTTCTCGCTCGAGAGCCACTGCGGGCGCTCGGGGAGCTTCACGACATCCGCGAAGATCTCGGCGAGCTGGTTGTGGTCGAGCGTCTCCTTCTCGATGAGCTCGCGCGCGAGCCGGTCGAGGATGTCGCGGTTCTCGGTGAGCACCTGGTAGGCCTCGTCGTGCGCCTGCTCGATGAGGGCGCGCACCTCGAGATCGACCTTCTCGGCGAGCTCCTCGGAGTAGTCGCGCTGGTGACCCATGTCGCGGCCGAGGAACACCTCGCCCTGCGACTGGCCGAGCTTGACGGCGCCGATCGTCGCGCTCATGCCGTACTCGGTGACCATCTTGCGCGCCGTCGCCGTCGCCTTCTCGATGTCGTTGCTCGCGCCCGTGGTCGGGTCGTGGAAGACGATCTCCTCGGCGACGCGGCCGCCCATCGCGTAGGTGAGCTGGTCGAGCAGCTCGTTGCGCGTGACCGAGTACTTGTCTTCGAGCGGCAGAACCATCGTGTAGCCGAGGGCGCGGCCGCGCGGAAGGATCGTGACCTTCGTGACGGGGTCGGTGTGGTTCATCGCCGCCGCCGCGAGCGCGTGACCGCCCTCGTGGTAGGCCGTGATGAGCTTCTCCTTGTCCTTCATGACGCGCGTGCGGCGCTGGGGACCGGCCATGACGCGGTCGACCGCCTCGTCGAGGGCGCGGTTGTCGATGAGCTGCGCGTTGCTGCGGGCGGTCAGGAGCGCGGCCTCGTTGAGCACGTTCGCGAGGTCGGCACCCGTGAAGCCCGGGGTCTTGCGCGCGAGCACGTCGAGGTCGACGTTCTTCGACATCGGCTTGCCCTTGGCGTGCACCGAGAGGATCTTCTTGCGGCCCTCGAGGTCGGGCGCGTCGACGGCCACCTGGCGGTCGAAGCGGCCGGGGCGCAGGAGCGCGGGGTCGAGGATGTCGGGGCGGTTCGTCGCCGCGATGAGGATGACGTTGGTCTTCGGGTCGAAGCCGTCCATCTCGACGAGCAGCTGGTTGAGGGTCTGCTCGCGCTCGTCGTGCCCGCCGCCGAGACCCGCGCCGCGGTGGCGTCCGACGGCGTCGATCTCGTCGACGAAGATGATGGCCGGCGCGTTCTGCTTGGCCTGATCGAAGAGGTCGCGCACGCGGCTCGCGCCGACGCCCACGAACATCTCCACGAAGTCCGAGCCGCTGATCGAGTAGAACGGAACGCCCGCCTCGCCCGCGACGGCGCGCGCGAGCAGGGTCTTCCCGGTTCCCGGAGGGCCGTAGAGCAGCACGCCCTTGGGGATGCGCGCGCCGACCGCCTGGAACTTCGACGGGTCCTTCAGGAAGTCCTTGATCTCGTGGAGCTCCTCGACCGCCTCGTCGACGCCCGCGACATCCGCGAACGTGACCTTGGGGCTCTCCTTCGACACGAGCTTCGCGCGCGACTTGCCGAACTGCATGACGCGGTTGCCGCCGCCCTGCATCGAGCTGAAGAGGAACCAGAAGATGACGCCGATGAGCAGGAAGGGGATGAGGATGCCGAGCAGGCTCGTGAACCAGTTGGTCTGGGGAACCTCGTCGTCGAACTCGGCCTTCGAGTCGGTGATCGCCGTGACGACCTCCTCGCCGCGCGGCGAGACGTAGTAGAACTGCACCTGCTTGCCGAGGTCGACGTCATCCGACACGTACGCCTTCGAGAGGGTGAGGTCGACGCGCTGCTCGCCGTCGACGATCTTGACCTTCTCGACGGTCGAGCCGTTGAGGAGCTCGAGACCCTGCTGCGTCGTGATCTGCCGGAACCCCGCCGCCGAGGTGAACAGGTTGAAGCCCACGATCAGGATGACGACGCCCAGCACGATGTAGATGAGCGGGCCGCGGAAGATGCGCTTGAAGTCCATGTGTTCGCGGGCGCGAGCCCGCGTCCTTTCCTCTGAGACGTGGCCCTCAGGTTACCGCCCGGCCGCTTGGCGGCGTCTGAATGTTCGCCGGAGGCTGATGTGTGTGCCGCCAAACGCTGCAGCGTCTGCCGTGCCGCACCAGGGATGTCTGCCGCGCGACGGCAGACGCTGCAGCGTTTGAGGCGCCTCAGGAGTAGACGTGAGGGGCCAGGATGCCGACGGCGCGCAGGTTGCGGTAACGCTCGGCGTAGTCGAGGCCGTAGCCCACGACGAAGTGGTTCGGGATCTCGAAGCCCACGTACTTGACGTCGACCTCGACCTTGGCGGCCTCGGGCTTACGCAACAGGGCGCAGATCTCGACCGACTTGGCACCGCGCGACGAGAGGTTCTCGCGCAGCCACGAGAGCGTGAGGCCCGAGTCGATGATGTCCTCGACGATGAGCACGTCACGGTCCGTCAGATCGGTGTCGAGGTCCTTGAGGATGCGCACGACGCCCGACGACTGCGTGCCCGCGCCGTAGGAGCTCACCGCCATCCAGTCCATCTCGATGTGCCGACGCAGCTCGCGCGACACATCCGCCATGACCATCACGGCGCCTTTGAGCACGCCGACGAGCAACAGCTCGCGGCCCTCGTAGTCGCGCTCGATCTCGCGGCACAGCTCGGCGATCCGCGCGTGGATCTCGGCCTCACTGAGCAGCACCTCGGTCAGGTCACCCTGGATGTCGGCCGGCTCCATGCGTCCAGCCTACGGTCGATAGTTCCCGTTCCGCGTCGTCGTTCCCGTTGCTGCGGGCACGAACGCGCGGAACGGGAACTAAGAGGCGGCGAAGATGAGCAGGCGACCCTCGCGGCGGGCCGTGACGCCCGGCAGATCGAGGGGCCCCTGGCCCCGCCAGTCGGTCACGAGGCGCGCGACGTCGAGCGTCTGCGCGCGCGTGAGCGACACCCCGAACTCCGAGAGCACGACATAGCGGATGATGCGCTGCCGCAGCGCCGCCGGGTTCGCCGCGAGCGCCGAGACAGACACGGCGATGCCCGCCTCGGCCGGCTCGCAGATGTCCTCGATGATCTCGTCGATCTGCTGCTGGAACGCCTCGGCATCCTCGCGTGCGAGCTCGGCGGTGCGCGCGAGCGCCTCGGCGACGCCCGGCCCGAGCTCCTGTTCGAGCACCGGCAGCACGCGCTGCCGCACGCGCACGCGCGCATACGCCGGGTCCTCGTTGTGCGGGTCGTCCCACGGCTCAAGCCCCTCATCGAGGCAGGCCTGCCGAGTCGTCTCGCGCCGGATGCCGAGAAGCGGCCGCCGCAGGAGCCCAGCCGCCGGCTCCATGCCCTGCAGACTCCCCGCACCCGATCCCCGCACGAGGCCCAGCAAGACCGTCTCGGCCTGATCGTCGAGGGTGTGCGCGAGCAGCACAGCCGCGGCGGCGAGCGCGCGCGCCGTGTCGAGAAGGGCGGCGTACCGCGCCTCGCGCGCCGCCGCCTCGGGCCCGCCCGCGGTGCCGACCTCGACACGGGTCACGATCACGGGGTCGAGCCCGAGCTCGCGGGCCTGATGGGCGGCGCGGGCCGCCACGTCATCCGAGTCCGACTGCAGGCCGTGATCGACGACGACCGCGCCCGCCCGGATGCCGGCCCGCGGCGCCTCGAACGCCGTCGCCGCCGCGAGCGCGAGCGAGTCGGCCCCACCAGACAGGGCGACGAGCACGAGCGGCCGCGTCGCAGCTACAGGCTTGATCTGGTCCTCCGCGCCTCCGCCGCCGCCAGAACGGCCAGTCGAGCCTGCATCTGCGACCACGAGGTCGGCAAGGGCGGCGCGAACGGCGCGGCGGATGTCGGCTCGCGCGGGCGTGAGACGTGGGCGTGGGTCGTCAGCAGCCATCGGCTAACGTTATTGCGCCCGCAGGAGCTGTGAACAGGAGACACCATGGCCGACTACGCCGCCGTCATCGAGATCCCCAAGGGGAGCCGCAACAAGTACGAGGTCGACCACGAGACCGGCCGCGTGTTCCTCGACCGCGTGCTCTTCACAGGCTTCGTCTACCCCACCGACTACGGCTACATCGAGAACACGCTGGGCCTCGACGGCGACCCGGTCGACGTGCTCGTGCTGCTCGAGTACCCGCTCTTCCCGGGCGTCGGCGTCAAGGTGCGCCCCGTCGGCGTCTTCAAGATGACGGATGACGGCGGCAGCGACGCCAAGGTCATCGCGGTGCCCGCCAAGGACCCGCGCTGGGCGCACATCCAGGACGTGGACGACATCCCGGAGTACACGAAGAAGGAGATCGAGCACTTCTTCGAGCACTACAAGGACCTCGAGCCCGGCAAGTGGGTCAAGACCGAGGGCTGGGGCGACGCCGCCGAGGCCGAGGCCATCGTGCAGGCGGGCGTCGAGGCGTACGTTCCCGAGCACTGAGCCGGCCGCCGAAGGCGGTGCGCGTCTCGAGGCCGCCGTCGCCGCGATGGCGACGCCGGTTTCGAGACGCGTCGCTGCGCGGCGCTCCTCAACCGGCTGACACGGCGGGCCCGCTCAGCCCGTGGGCCGCCCGACGTACGGCACGAGATCCGAGGTGCGCACCTTCACGATGCGCACGGGTGCGCTCGGGTTGGGCGCCTCGATCATCATGCCGCCGCCGAGGTAGATCGCCACGTGGTACTTGCGCGGCACGGATGCCGAACCGCCGTCGGAGTAGAAGATGAGGTCGCCCGCGACCGCCTGGCTGTAGGGCACGAGCCGGCCTTGCGCCGCCATGTAGTTGTACTGGTCCGTCGAGCTGTGCGTGCCGATGTAGACGCCGACGGATGCGTACGACGCCTTGGTGAGGCCCGAGCAGTCCCACACGTCGGGGCCCATGCCGCCGAGCTGGTAGCGCTCGCCGAGCTGCGCCTTCGCGTAGGCGATGGCCCCCTCGACGGCTGAGCCGACGGGGGTCGGCGGCGGCTGCGTGGAGCCGCCGCCGGTGGAGCCGCCGTTCGACCCCCCGTTGTTCGATCCGCCGGTCCCGCCGCCCGTCGAACCGCCCGGGGCCGGCTCCTGCGGCTGCGCCGCGAGACCCTCGGCGTACGCCTTCTCGAGCTCGGCTGTCGTGCCCTTGAGGCTCGCGAGCTGCGCGTACAGCACGTTCTGGTTGGCCTGCTGCGCGGCGACCTGCGACTCGACAGCGGCGGCGGCCTGCTCCGCCTCGGTCTGCGCCCGCTGGGCGGCATCCGCGCGCGTGCGTCGCTCGTCCTCGGCGACCTTCGCCTCGTCGGCGAGCGACGACACCGTCTTCTGGTCGAACACCGCCTGCTGCACGAGGGCCGTCGACGACTCGCTGAGCTTCGACATCGTGCCGAGCCGCGACAAGAGGCGATCGGCATCCGACTCCGACGAGAAGGCGAGCGCCGCCGTCGGATCGCCACCGCCCGTGCGCGCGAGGCGTGCGACGAGGCTCGCGGCGAGCTTCGCGGATGCGTCGGCCCGCTTCTTCGCGTCGGCCAGCTGATCCGCGAGGCGCGTCGTCTTGGCCTCGGCGGCCTGCAGCTCGTTCTGGGCGAGCAGGGCATCCTCCGCCTTCTGCATCGCGGCCTTCTCGAGCTCCGCCGCCTGCTCCTGCAGCCCCGCCACGAGCTGCTCGAGCTTCGCGATCTCGGCCTTCTTGGCAGCCTCGCTCTGCTTGGCCGCCTGCACTTCCGCCCACGTCGGGTAGTCATCGGCCGGCGCGGCCGCCGCGGGGATGCCGCCCGTCGCCGTGAGCGCGAAGGCGGCAGCGATCGAGACGGCAGCCGTCGCCGCCGGTCCCGTGGGGCGGCGGAAGGCGGATGCCGACGCCGCGTCGTCGTGTTCAGCCAAGCGTGATCCCCTGGTTGCGCATGAAGGGCACGGGGTCGACGAGCGTCTCGCCGTTAACCCGCACGATGTAGTGCAGGTGGCATCCCGTCGAGTGGCCCGTCGTGCCGACCTTCGCGATGAGCTGGCCGGGGCCGACCTGCTGCCCGATGTGCACGCCGATGCCACCCGGCATGATGTGCCCATAGGCGGTGCTCGTGCCGTCGCCGTTGTCGATGCGGATGTAGTTGCCCCAGCTGCCGTACCAGCCCGCGTAGACGACGGTGCCGGCGTGCGCCGCGTAGATCGGAGCGCCGCATCCACCACCCGCGAGGTCGACGCCCGTGTGGAACGCGCGCGATCCGTTCACGGGGTCGATGCGCCAGCCGAAGTTCGACGTGATGTAGCCGGCGGCCGGGCGCGCCCATCCGCTCGCGCTCACCTCGCCCGCAGCGCCCGAGCCCCACTGCTGACGCAGGCCCTCGAGGTAGTCGGCCTCGGTTACCTCGCGCTTGTCGGTGAGGTAGGCCACGAGCGCCTCTGCCTTGGCCTTTGCGGCCTGGAGCTCGTCGAACTTCTGCTGCGCCTCGGTCGCGGCCTGCTGGGCGATCTCGAGCTTCGCTTGCGCGTCCTTGCGCAGCTCGTCGAGCTTCGCCTCCGCGACGGCCTCTTGCTCGGCGAGCGAGTCGGCGGTCTTCTGCAGCTGCAGGGCGTTCGTGTACACGGCGTCGCTGTGCTGCGAGACCTTCTGCATCGCGCCCATGCGATAGAGGTAGCCGTCGGCGTCGCCCGTGTCGCCGAGCAGCCCCGCCGTGATGTCGTCACCTGTGCCCTGCTTCGCGAGGTTCGCGATGAGCTGCGTCGACTCGAGTCGCGCCTTCTCAGCGTCGGAACGCGCGGCATCCGCCTGGGCCCGCACATTCTCCGTGACGATCGCCTGCTGGTCGAAGGCGCTCTCGGCTTCCGCGTACTCGTTGCCGCGCTTCTCCGCCTCCGCTTGAGTGCGGTCGACCTCGACCTGGGCGCTCGCGATGCTCTGCTTGAGCGAGTCGAGCTGCGCCTTCGCTGATGCCTCGTCGCGCTTCGCCGCTTGCACGTCGTCCCAGCTGGGGAAGTCCTGCGCGGGCGCGGCGACAGCCGGCTGCACGCCGAGCGACACGGCGAGCGCGGCTGCGGCGACCGCCGCGATCACGGCCCGCGCGCTCGCCGCCGTGCGTCGAGTGCGTGCTTCGCTGATCCCCCGTGGGTGCTGCATCTCTCCCCGTTCCCTGCGACGCGCCTCGGCGTTATGTCACATGAGCAACATCAATCACACTAACAACACGCGGAGACCCTCACCAGGATCACTGCGCGGCGCGTCAAGCCTCAACCATGAGTTGAGATTCGGGCGGAGGGCGCGCCCGGACGAGCCCAATCGCGCACGGCATCCGCGCCGCGATCCGGATGCCGAAGCGCCGCATCCACGGAGAGTCGCCACGGCATCCGCCTCGATTAGCGTTAACGGCGATCGACACGTATGCTTGATCCTCGGTTGCTATGCGGTCCGCCGTCATGGCCCCATCGTTTAGTGGCCTAGGACACCGCCCTTTCACGGCGGCAGCACGGGTTCGAATCCCGTTGGGGTCACCAGCCGATACAACTTCACAAGCAAGGCCCTGTGGCGCAGTTGGTTAGCGTGCCGCCCTGTCACGGCGGAGGTCGCGGGTTCAAGTCCCGTCAGGGTCGCTGGTCGAGAGCCTTTCCGCAAGGAGAGGCTCTCGCACAATCGGCGGCAACGTCCGCTGAGGCTCTGTAGCTCAGTTGGTAGAGCGCACGACTGAAAATCGTGAGGTCACGGGATCGACGCCCGTCGGAGCCACCACTGCTTCGCATCGGCCGGGCCCAAGGCCCCTTCACCCGGCTCGCACCCGCGGATACCGTGGGCGCCATGACCCGCCGCCCCCGCCGCTCCGAGATGGTCGCCGACGCGACCCTCGTGTCGCGCGCCGCCGTGCGGCAGGCCCTCAAGAACCTCGTGCTCGTGCGAGCGCTCCGCGACGACGCCGACTTCGACGCCGCGTGGTTCGCCGACGCGGCGCGCGCCGAGCTCGAGCAGCTCGCGGCCGAGGCGGATGCGGATGCCACGCGCGTGCGCGGGCTGCGCGCCTCGGCTGCGCATCGACGCGGGCGTGCCCTCGCCGCCGACGACTACCGGGCGGCCGACGCCTGCCGGCTCCGACGTCGCGCGCACGTCCTCGACGACCTCGCCGTGGAGCTGCGTCGCCTGGCGGGCGACGACGACGCGATCAGCCGGCTCGTCGCCGAGGCGCGCGGAAACGCGCTCGACGAGCTCGCGGCGACCACGGCATCCGTTCCCGGCCTCGGACGGACGACGCCCGCGACGGGGCTCGCCCGCTCGCGCGCGCTGCACGCCCTGCGCGAGGAGCTGAGCGACTACGCCGACTGAGCGCCGCGCGAGGCGGCTAGCGTGTCATCGATGGCCCTTCCCCGCTCCCCGTTCCGACGGCGTCCGCTGTTCGCGGACCTCGTCGCGGATGCGCTGCTCGTCGCGCGCGCGGGGGTGCGGCAGAAGGTCAAGAACGTCGTCATCGTGCGCACCTTGCGCGACGGAGTCGATTTCGACCTCGAGTGGTACACGGATGCCGTGCGCATGGAGCTCGAGGCCCTCGCGGTCGAGAACGAGGCGGATGCCGCCCAGCTCGTGCGCGACATCCAGTACGCGCAGGGGCGGCACTTCCGCGCGGTGACTGCGCGCGACTACGTCGACCGCGACGTGCCCAAGTTGCGGCGGCGGCGGCGCGTGCACCTCGCGCTCGCGGCGCGGCTGCGGGCTCTCGCCGAGGACGAGGCCGCGGTCGTCGCCCTCGTCGAGGACGCGCGGATGCTCGCCCTCGACGACATCGCGGCCGCGGCCGCCGCGGTTCCCCGCCGCCGAGGGCCCAAGCCGCTCACGGGCGCCGCGCGGCGCATCGCGCTCGCCGACTTGCAGGAGGATCTCGAGGAGCTCGCGCGCGCGGCAGACGGTGGGTGAGCAGGAGCGACGCGTCAGCGGGCGTCGCGCGTGCGGAGTGCCTTCTCGTCGATCGGAGCCTCACCCGACGCGCGTAGCGCCGCGTAGTAGGCGCGCGCCTCGTCCTGGCGCTCCTGCTCCGCGCCCGACGCGATCGGTGCACGCACGAGCCCAGGCGTGAGCCCGAACGCCGCGACGAGATCGAGCGCGTGCTCGCGGATGCGCGGCAGCAGCCGGTCGTCGATGTACGCCGTGATCGCCTCCGCGCGCTGGGCCGAGAGCCGGCCGTGCACGAGGTACCAGGCGGCATCCTTCTCGATGAGGCCGAGACCGAAGAGGTCGCGCAACCACGTGAGCACCTGCTTCGTGTCGCCCTCGGGCACCTTCGCGAGCGCCCGCGTGAACGCCTCCCACTGCAAGAGCTCGCCGTGCGCGCGGGCGGTCCTGATGAGGTCGTTCTGGTGCCGGTTGAACAGTGCGGCCGCGTCGAGGGGCGACAGCTTGGATGCCGGGCGCAGCTTCGCCGCGAGCTCCGCGACCGCCGTGTGCACGCGATCCGTGAGCAGTTGCCGCTGCGAGTCCTCGTCGCGCACGAAGCCGACCGAGCGCGCCCTCGAGCCGAAGTCGGCGATCGTCTGGCCGAGCTGGCGCAGGCCAGTGCGGTTGATCGCGGCCTCGCCCACCTGGCCCGCGACGTACTGCGCGAGCGCTCCGGCATCCGCCTTGGCGAAGCGGCGCGAGTAGTCGGTCAGCAGGCGCTTGGCGACGAGCTGCAGGAGCACGTTGTTGTCGCCCTCGAAGGTCGCGTAGATGTCGAGGTCGGCGCGCAGCTGCGTGAGCCGGTTCTCGGCCATGAAGCCCGCACCGCCGCACGCCTCGCGCGCCTCCTGCAGGATCTCGAGGCCCGCCCACGTCGCGAGGGGCTTGAGCGCCGCCGCGATCGTCTCGAGGTCCTCGCGCGTCGACGGCGTGTCCTCCTCACCCGAGAAGACACGGTCGAAGAGCTCGAGGAACTCCTCGTGCGCGAACGACATCGCGTAGGTCTGGGCGAGCCGGGGCAGGAGCCGCCGTTGGTGGCGCTGGTAGTCGAGCAGCACCTCCTCGTCGGAGCTGCCCGCCGTGAACTGGCGCCGCTGGCTGCCGTAGGTGATCGCGATGTGCAAGGCGAGCTTCGACGCGAGCGTTGCCGATCCGTCGAGCGAGACGCGCCCCTGCACGAGCGTGCCGAGCATCGTGAAGAAGCGCCGTCCGGGGCTCTCGATGGGCGAGGTGTAGGTGCCGTTCTCGTCGACGTCGCCGTAGCGGTTGAGCAGGTTCGTGCGCGGCACGCGCACGTGGTCGAAGGCGAGCCGGCCGTTGTCGATGCCGTTGAGGCCGCCCTTGAGGCCGTCGTCATGGCTGCTCACGCCCGGCAGGAGCGTGCCATCGGCGTCGCGGATGGGCACGTACAGGCAATGCACGCCGTAGTTGACGCCCTTCACGATGAGCTGCGCGAAGACCGTCGCTGCGCGCCCGTGAAGCGCCGCATTGCCGAGGAACTCCTTCCACGCGGCCGGGAAGGGCGTGTGGATGACCCACTCGTCGGTCTCGAGGTCGAGCGTTGCGGTCGTGCCGATCGACGCGACATCCGAGCCGTGCCCCATCTCCGTCATGGCGAACGCGCCCGGCACCTTGAGGCTCATGGCATCCGGAAGGAACTGCTCGTGGTGCCGCTCGGTGCCGAGGTGCAAGATCGCGGCCGCGAAGAGGCCCCACTGCACGCCCGCCTTGATCTGCAGCGAGGGGTCCGCGAGCACGAGCTCCTCGAACGCGGCGATGTTGCCGCCGTGATCGTCACGGCCTCCGAAGCGCGCGGGGAAGGCGCGATGCACGGCGTCCTCCTCGACGAGGCGGTGCAGTTGCCCGAGCACGCGCGCGCGGTGCTCGGCGAGCGAGAGGTCTCCCTGGAAGTGGAACTCGGGGCGCTCGGCGAGAGCGCGCGAGGCCTTGCGGTCCTCGGCCCAGCGGCCGAGCAGGTACTCGCGGAGCCAGTCGACGTCGATGCGGAGCTCGCGGGATGCCGTGGCCGCGTCGCGGGGCGTGCTCACGTCGTCGGGCAGTTCGGCGGGGGCCGGGGGAGCGGCGTCAGTGCGCGTCATGTCGTCCTCCTTGCGGGAGAGTCGAGGGATGACTTCACGCTAGGTCGCGCGCGTGCGGCTGTCGAACGTCTCGTGAGAGGCGCACGACGACCGCCCGCCGGCCGCCCCTCGCGCTTGTCGGGTTCGCCCAAACGGGCGGTCGGCGCTAGAGCTTCGACCCCGCCACCGAGAAGGTGTCGCACGCGCCGGGTCCGCCCGTGCGGCCCGTGTTGAACCAGCGCTGACGCTGCTCGCTCGCGCCGTGCGTCCACGTCTCGGGCGTCACTTGGCCCTGCGTCTGCTCCTGGATGTGGTCGTCGCCGACCGCGGATGCCGCGCTCAGGGCGTCCGCCCACTCCTGGTCCGTGAGGGGCTCGAGATACGGCACGCCGTCGTCATCCGTCGTCTTCTCCGCGGCACCGAGCGCCGCGCCGGCGTAGCAATCCGCCTGCAACTCGAGGCGCACGCCGTCGGAGGTCGGCCCCGTCTGCGAGTTGTCGATGCCGTTCATCTGACCCGTGATGTTCTGGATGTGGTGGCCCCACTCGTGAGCGACGACGTAGAGCTGAGCGGCCGGGCCACCGCTCGAGCCGAAGCGATCGCGCAGCTCGTCGAAGAAGCTCGTGTCGATGTAGATCGTCTCGTCGGGCGGGCAGTAGAAGGGGCCGACGGCGCTCGTCGCACCCCCGCATCCCGTGTTCGTGGACCCCGTGAAGAGCTCGATCTGCGTGCTGCGGTAGCCGCTCTCGAACTGGCCGGGCCAGTAGTCGTCGAGGAACGCCGCCGCGCCCTTCATGCGGCAATCGAGGTCGGTGTTGGCGTCTTCGCCCGTCGCGCACTGCTCGAGCGACGACTCCTCTCCCGTCGTGCCGCCCTCGCCGCCGAGCCCGCCGAGCAACGGCGTGAGATCCGGGCCGCCCATGAGCGCGACCACGAGCGCGATGATGCCGACGACGCCGGCGCCGCCGCCGATCGCGATGCCGCCCTTGGCGCGGCGGCTGATGCGACCCTTGCTGATGTCGGAGTCGTCGTTGAAGGTCATGCCATGACGTTAGTTCGTCGGGCGAGCGAGGGCGAGATCAGCGGCGCTCACGGTGCAGCATGCGGCTCACCCGCTCGCGCACGTTCGCGGGTGGCGGCTCGTTGTAGACGCCCGCGAGCTCTTGCCCCGAGAGACGCAGGATGGCGGCCATGACGGCATCCGTCGCCTCCCGTCGCGCGCGGCCGGAGGTCGCAGGGCCATAGCCCGAGAGGTCGATCGGCTCGCCGAACCGCACCGTGACGCGCGCGAAACGGATGCGGCCGGCGCCGCCCGGCTGCATCCGGTCGGTTCCCATGAGACCCACGGGCACGACGGGCACGCCCGCAGTGAGGGCGAGCCATGCGACCCCCGTTCGGCCTCGATAGAGGCGGCCGTCGCGCGAGCGCGTGCCCTCCGGGTAGATCGAGAAGGCCTCGCCCGCCCGGAGCACCTCGAGGCCCGCGTCGAGCGCATCCTGCGCCGCCGAGCCGGCACCGCGTTCGACCGGTACGGCCCCGACGCCGCTGAAGAACGCACGCTGCAGGCGGCCCTTCGCGCCGCGCCCGGTGAAGTATGCGGATTTTGCCATGAAGGAGACCGACCGGCGTGCGACGAGCGTGAGCACGATGCTGTCGATGAACGCGAGGTGGTTCGACGCGATGATGACGCCGCCGCGCTTCGGCACGTTGCGGCGCCCGATGACGCGCGGACGGAAGATCAGCCGGGCGAGCGGGGCGAGCAGCAGCCGACCGAGGAAGCGCACCGTGCCAGCGTCGCATCGCGGGCATGCCGCGTGGGGCATGCGGGGTCGGGGCTCGCTTTCCCGTCGCTGGCATCGGGACTGGCGGGAGCGCATCGCCGCAGGCGATACGCGGGGGCATGCGACGGGAAAGCGAGCCCCGATCCCCGCAGAAGCTCCTAGGGGAGAGGTGCCCTGCCGCCCGCCGCGGCCCGCACCCTAGACTCAAGGCATGCTCCCCTTCCTCATCGTCGGCGGAATCGGACTGCTGCTCGTCGTCTTCTCGCTCATGTTCGACGAGATCCTCGACTTCCTCGACGGCGCGCTCTCCGGCACGGCCGTGGGGAGCGCGCTCGTCGTGTTCGGCGCATCCGGCGCGATCTCGGTGGCCAATGGGCTGCCCGAATGGTCGGCGTACCTCATCTCCGCGGTCATCGGCATCGTCGTGTTCGTCGGGGTGCAGCTGCTGATCCGCAGCCTCCGCCGCAGCGAGGACGGCACGCCGTCGTCGCCCGTCGGACTCTACGGCGTCACACGCTCGACGGTCACGACGACATCCGGCGAGGTGAGCCTCGACGGTCCGCACGAGATCGAGACGCGCCTCGCCTTCGCCGACGAGACGATCCCGCGTGACACGCGCATCCGCGTGATCGAGCAGCAGGGATCGCGCGTGCGCGTCGAGCGGGCAATGCCGCTCGCCGACGACGCCGACGCGGCATCCGAGGCCTGACCACCGACCACCTTCCACCACGAAAGGCCACGCTCCCGTGAACCTCTTCACCGAGAACGTCACCGTCTTCGCTGTGATCGCGCTCGTCGTCGTCGTGCTCGCGATCTTCGCGTTCGTCGCAGGGCGCATCAAGCGCGTTCCGCCGAACTCCGCCATGGTCATCGTCGGCCGCGGCGCCGGCCGCAAGGGCGAGGAGCCCGACTCCGGTCAGCGCGTCGTGATCGGCGGCCGCGTCTTCATCTGGCCGATCCTGCAGCAGGGCTTCCTCGTGTCGCTCGAGCAGCGTCAGATCGGCATCGCGGTCGAGGGCGTCGACAAGAACTTCATCAAGCTCGCGATCCAAGCATCCGTGAACTTCAAGGTGTCGGGCACAGCCGAGGGCGTGCGTCGTGCGGCCCAGCGCTTCCTCTCGCAGCAGAACTCGCTCACTCAGATCATCCAGCAGTCGCTCGAAGGCTCGCTGCGCTCGATCATCGGCAACATGCCCGTGCAAGAGATCATCTCGAACCGCAACGCCCTCTCGGAGGCTGTGGTCGAGGCGACCAAGGCCGACCTCGCCGAGCAGGGTCTGCAGGTCGACCTGCTCAACATCTCCGACATCTCGACGCCCGGCACGAGCTATCTCGCCGACCTCGGTCGCGCCGAGGCCGCGCTCGCCCGGCAGAACGCCGAGGTCAAGGAGGCCGAGACCCAGCGTGCCGCCGAGTTCGCGCGCATCGAGGCGGCCGAGCAGATCGCCGAGCGCCAGAAGGCTCTGAGCCTCAAGCAGGCCGCCATCAAGGCCGAGACCGACCGCGCGAACGCCGAGGCGAACGCCGCCGGCCAGCTCGCGACCGCCGAGCAGGACAAGCTCGTCGCGGCCCAGCAGCGCGAGGCCCTCGCCGAGCAGGCTCGCGTCGAGCAGGAGCGTCTCGACATCTCGGTGCGCAAGCCCGCGGAGGCCGAGGCCTACGCGACGGTCCAGGCGGCCCAGGCCGAGCGCGACGCCGCGAACGCGGCGACCGAGGCTGACGCCTTCAAGCGCACACGCATCGCCGAGGCCAACAAGGTCGCCGCGGTTCAGGATGCCGAGGCCGCCGCCGAGGCCGTGCGGCTCGCGGGTATCGCCGAGCGCGACAAGCAGGTGGCCCTCGCAGCCGGTATCCAGGCCGAAGGTGAGGCACGCGCCGCGGCCGTCGCCGCCGAGGGTCTCGCCGAGGCCCGCGCGATCGACGCCAAGGCCGAGGCCCTCAAGAAGTACGGCGAGGCGGCCCTCGCGTCCGAGATCATCGCGCGCCTGCCCGACATCACGCGCGCGGTCGCCGAACCGCTCGCCGCGATCGGCAACCTCACGGTCGTCTCGACCGATGGCGCTTCGGCCGTCACCAAGACGGTCGGCCAGGTGGCGAGCGAGGTTCCCGCGGTCGTCAAGAACCTCACGGGGCTCGACCTCTCGGCGCTGCTCGGCGGCGCCGCGGGCGCGGCGCTCGGCGGGGCGGCGGATGCGGCGAAGCCCGCACCGAAGCGCGCGCCGAAGGCTGCGGAGGCCGCCGCGGAGTAGCTCGGGCGGGGCGGCGCGGTCGACGCGGCTCGGGGGCCGGGTCCGGCGATCCTGCCGACGGCGGTTTCGAGACGCGTCGGGCCTGCGGCCCGGCGCTCCTCAACCGCCTCGGGTGTGAGCGCTCTGGTGCGGCGCTCTCAACCGCACGAGGTGTCGGGCCTGCGGGGCGGCGCTCGTCAGCCGGCCGGGGTGAGGCCCGTCTCGGACGCCGTGAGGGTGGCGTCGGGCTCGCGGCCTGTGACGAGGGCGAGCACGGCGTCGCCGTAGGCCTCGAGCTTCTTCTCGCCGACGCCCGAGATCGTCGCGAGCTGCTCGAGACTCGTCGGCTCGGTGACGGCGATGCCGCGGAGGGTCGCATCGCCGAACACGATGTAGGCGGGCACGCCCTGCTCGCGCGCAACGTCGGCGCGCCAGGCGCGCAGGCGTTCGAAAAGCGGCTGCGCGGCATCCGGGAGCTCGGCGACGGCCTTGCGCTTGGTGGCCTTCGCGGCGCGCTCCGGCTCGCGCCGCAGCTTGACCGTGCGGGAGCCGTCGAGAACCGCGGCAGAGGCATCCGTGATGACGAGCGTGCCGTAGCCGTCGGAGTTGACGGCGAGCAGGCCCTGGGCGAGAAGCTGGCGCACGACGCCGCGCCACTCCTGCTCGGAGAGCTCGGTGCCGATGCCGTAGGTGCGCAGCTCGTCGTGACGCTGCTGCCGGAT
>Ga0180223_1001420_pt1 | contig 18590 bp, 16 predicted proteins | sample eDN5th30CKraftOP_FD_151337 | JGI IMG/M metagenome (GOLD analysis project Ga0180223, IMG submission 151337) | Enriched Organic Plus compost microbial communities from Emeryville, California, USA - eDNA 5th pass 30_C Kraft OP (version 2) (version 2) ...
AATCCAGTAGATGAAGACAAATGCAGCGGCGACCACCGCGAAGGTGAACAAGCCGATCAGCGCGAACTTTGCCCTGTCTTCCATCGTCTCAACTCCACATCAGGCGCGCCGTTCGGTGACGCGCCGTCCCTTAATCGGTACATGAAAATCGTCGTGGGCGCGCTCACCGTGGAAATACGATTTCAGCCACGGGTGCTGCGACTCCAGCATGACGTCCATGGTGCCGGCCTCGATGATCTTGCCGTCGGCCAGCACGGCGATGCGATCGCAGGTGCGGTGCAGGCTGTCGAGGTCGTGCGTGACCATGAACACGGATATGCCGAGCGTTTCCTGCAGCGTCAGCAGCAGGTGATCGAACTCGGCGGCGCTGATCGGATCGAGGCCGGAGGTCGGCTCGTCGAGAAACAGGATCTCGGGATCGAGGGCGAGGGCGCGCGCGAGAGCGACGCGTTTGACCATGCCGCCCGACAGTTCGGAGGGGTAATTGCGATAGACGTCGGGCTTGAGGCCGACCATCTCCAGCTTGGCGATCGCGATCTCGGTGGTCAGCTTCGGCGAGAGCCGCAGATATTCGCGGATCGGAAATTCGACGTTCTTGCCGGAATTCAGCGACGAGAACAGCGCGCCCTGCTGGAACAGCACACCCCAGCGCCGGTCCACCGCCTGTCGTTCCTTCGGCGACGCCTTGCCCAGATCGGTGCCGAGCACCTCGATCGTGCCTTCGCGGAACGGCAGGAGGCCGATAATGGTGCGTGTCAGCACCGATTTACCGGCGCCCGAAGCGCCGACGAAGCCGAGGATTTCACCGCGCTTGAGGTCGAGATTGACGCCGTTGAGCACCCGGCGCGACGCGAAATCGACCTTGAGGTCGCGCACCTTGATGACGGGTTCGCCACGGGCGGCCATGATCAGATTCCGACTGCGGCAAAGAAGACGGCGAACAGACCGTCGATGACGATGACGAGGAAGATCGACTTCACCACCGAGTCGGTGGTCTTGGCGCCGAGCGACTCCGCCGAGCCCTTGACTTGCATGCCCTCCATGCAGGCGACGAGGCCGATGATCAGCGCCATGAACGGCGCCTTGATCATGCCGACGGCGAAGGTCTTCATGTTGATCGACTCGTGCAGACGCGACATGAAGATCTTGGGATCGATGCCGCCATAGAGCCACGACACCAGCCCGCCACCGTAGAGCGCGGCCATCGAGCCGATGAAGGTGAGGATCGGCACCGCGACGATGAGCGCCAGGATGCGCGGCAGCACCAGCACCTCGACCGGGTCGAAGCCCATGGTGCGCAGCGCGTCGACTTCCTCGCGCATCTTCATCGAGCCGAGTTCGGCGGTGTAGGCCGAGCCCGAGCGACCGGCGATCATGATGCAGACGATCAGAACGCCGAGTTCGCGTAGCACCAGCACGCCGACCATGTCGACGACATAGATGTCGGCGCCGAAGGTGCGGAAATGGAATATGCCCTGCTGCGCGATGATCGCGCCGATCAGGAAGGTGATGAGAATGATGATTGGCACTGCGTGCCAGCACACCCGCTCGAGATGATTGATGAGCGAGGTGAAGCGGAAGCGCCAGGGATTGGCACAGACGCTGAGGAACGCGACCACCAGCTGACCACCGATCTGGAAGATGGTGAACAGATCGGAGAACACCGCGGTCATGGTGCGGCCGACGCTTTCCAGCGTGGCGCCGATGCCGGTCTGCTTGTGCTTCAGCGGCGTCAGCTTCTGCTGGCCGGCGCGGACCTTCGCGAACAGATTGCCATAGGTCGGCGGCAGGCCGATCAGGCGGACGTCGGCGCCGCGGCTCGCCCAGATCCGCAAGGTGCGCTCGATCAGCCAGGCGCCGTAGGTATCGAGCTGGGTGATGCGGGTGGCGTCGAAGACGAGGCGGGTGACCGATTCATGACCGTAGGTCAGTTTGTCGGCCAGCGGCTCAAGGGCGCGGGCGTGCTCCGCCGTCCAGTGCCCTTCGGCCCGGAGGTCCAGACCGTCGCCATGCGACGAGCCATGCTGGAGGGTACCCGCGGTCAAGAAGTCACTCCCGAAATCGGCCGTTTCGTCGCCAAAAAGGCCCCAATGCCTCGCGAGCGGCCGGTCGCCCGCCACCCCACGGCAAATTAACCGATTGTTAAGGTTAGAAAACGCCGATTAACTTTTACGGTTAATGGGTTGGCTGGGTCGGGCGGGGGCCGGGTTCCCGCGCCCGGCGCGGTTGAAAACAGCCGCCGCGGCGTTGCCGGGCAGGCTAATCTTCACCATGTTGGGCCGAGTCGCCCGAACCACCCCGAGCTGCCGATGCGCCAGTACCTTGACCTGATGGACCACATTCTCCGCTCCGGCGCGGAGAAGCGCGATCGCACCGGCACCGGCACGCGCTCGGTGTTCGGCTATCAGATGCGCTTTGACCTCGGGCAGGGCTTCCCGATGCTCACCACCAAGAAGCTGCATCTGAAGTCGATCGTCCACGAGTTGCTGTGGTTCCTCGCCGGCGACACCAACATCAAATATCTCAAGGACCATGGCGTCCGCATCTGGGACGAGTGGGCGGACGAGCGCGGCGATCTCGGCCCGGTCTACGGCCATCAATGGCGTTCATGGCCGGCGAAGGATGGCCAGACCATCGATCAGATCGCCAACGTGATTGCCATGATCAAGCGCAATCCGGACTCGCGCCGCCTGATCGTCACGGCTTGGAATCCCGCCGACGTCGACAAGATGGCGCTGCCGCCGTGTCACTGCCTGTTTCAGTTCTACGTCGCCAACGGCAGACTGTCGTGCCAGCTCTATCAGCGCTCGGCGGACGTATTTCTCGGCGTGCCGTTCAACATCGCTTCATACGCGTTGCTGACCATGATGGTGGCGCAAGTTACAGGCTACAAGCCGGGCGACTTTGTTTGGACCGGCGGCGACACGCATCTCTATCTCAACCACGTCGAGCAGGCCGAACTGCAATTGTCGCGCGCGCCGCGTGCGCTGCCGACGATGCGCGTCAATCCCGATGTGAAGGATATCTTCGCATTCCGCTACGAGGATTTCGCGCTCGAAAATTACGATCCGCATCCACACATCAAAGCAGCGGTCGCGGTGTGAAACGGCTGCTGTCAGAGCTGGAAAAAGGCCCCGCCGTTAGCGGGGCCTTTTTTGTTGCCGGTGGACCTGGGTTCAGCTCTTGCGCGTCGCGCTCCAGCTTTGGCCGCCGGCCGTCTGGCCGTTCATCTTGCCGTCCGCGACCTCGCCGGTGTAGCGCTGGCCGCCGGCGGTGAAGGTGATCTTCGTGCCATCCATCCTGGCTTCACTGATGGGCAAGGATTTGCCGTTGGTGGTAATGGTACCCGACAGCATCTGATAGGTCTGGGTCAGCTTGAGTTCGCCTTCGCCCAAACTCCAGGTGCCGCCGACTTTCGCCGGGATGACCCACTTGTAGGCAGTGCACCACGACACGCAGTTGCCGCCGGCGTCGATTTTGTCGTCGGGTTTCCAGTCGCCCATATCGAAGGTGTTGGAAACCACGCGCGTGCCGGGCTTCATGTCGAGCAGCGTCGGGCGCAGCTTGAGGTTCAGCGCTTTCAGCAGAAACAGCGTGACCACTGTGGCGTTGGAGAAATCCGACTCGAAGATGTCGGCGCGCTCGAACGTGGCCCGGTCGGCGACGCCCGCGGCCTGAGCGTTGCGCTTCGACAATTCGACCAGATCGCCGTTATATTCGATGCCGTGGGCGCGCACACCGAGCGTGGCGGCGGTGATGACTGTGCGTCCGTCACCGGATCCGAGGTCGACCAGATAATCGTCCTTGGTGACCTCGGCCATTTTCATCATGCGGTCGACGAGAGCTTGCGGTGTCGGTACCCAGACGACGTCCTTGCCCTCCTGACCGGACTTCGGCTCGTAGACATTGGTGGGCGAAGTCCCGGGCGAGGTCTGCGCCAGCGCGCCGTTGAGCGCGACCGCGGATACGGCACAGGCGAGGGCGAGTGTGCGGATGGCTTTCATGCGCGTCTCCTCTTGCAAGTTCGTCATTCGGTCAAAGCGGGGGTGGCGGTAGAAGGCGGCGTGTCGACGTTCGCGTGCTTGCGGCGGAACAGGAGCAGCGGCGTGCCCGCGGCAAGAACGGCCAGACCGACGAGCGAGGCAACGCCGGTATAGGCGATGCTGGCGTGCAACATGTAGCCGCAGGTCACGCAGAACAGGATCGGCGTCAGCGGATAGAGCGGCACTTTGTAGGGCAGCACCCGATCCGGCTCGCGAATACGCAGCACGATGAGGCCGATACCGACGAGCAGCAGGAAGCCCCAGAACACCGGCGCGGTGTACTCGACCATGGCCTTGAAGCCGTCTCGCGTGACCGCACCGATCCCAACCAGGACGAGAGCGACGATGGCTTGCAAAATGAGGCCGTTTGCCGGGGTCTTGCCGCGCTCGTTCCACTCGCCGACGCTCGGCAGCAATGTCATGTCGCGAGCCATCGCGTAGTAGACGCGCGCGCCGGTGAAGATCGTCGCATTGAGCGTCGATATGGCGGCGACGACGATGGCAATGGTGACGATGATCGCGCCCACCGGACCGGCAACGAGACGCATCATATCGGCAGCGACGGCATTGGACGCGCGAAGGCCTTCGAGGCCGAGGACCATCAGCAAGGCAAGGTTGGTGAGCACATAGATCGCGATGAGGATCAACGTGCCGGTCACCAGTACATAGGCGATGTTGCGCGGCGCATCCTTGAGTTCGCCGGTGAGGTACGCGGCTTCATTCCAGCCGCCATAGGTCAGCAACACGAAGATCATTGCCATGCCCACGGCAGCGGCACCAGGCGGGAGAGCGGCGGCTGGTGGCGGCGGGGGCGCCGAGCCGAACAGGCCGAACAGGATGATCGCGGCGATGGCGCCGACTACCAGTGCGGTCATGGCAATTTGCAGCGCCTTGCTTTGGAAAGTCCCGACGACATTCACGGCCGTCAGAACGACGATTGAAATCGCGGCATAAAGGGCCGGCGCATAAGGCCCAAGCGGCACGAGCTGCGCCGCATAGTCGCCGAGCACAAAAGCGACACCCGCAATCGCGCCGGTCTGGATCACCGAGCCACGCGCCCAGCCAAACAGCATGGCGACCGGTTTGCCGTAGGCGCGGGACAAAAAGTGATACTCGCCGCCCGCATGGGGATGCGCGGCCGACAGCTCCGCATAGCAAAGCGCGCCGATCAGCGTGACTAATCCGCCGGCGACCCAGACGGCGATGAATGCTAATTCGCTTTCGACATTGGCGGCGACGAGCGACGGCGTGCGGAAAATGCCAATGCCGACGACCAGCCCGACCATGATCACGACTGCATCGAAGCGCGTAAGCGTATAGGTCTGAACCAAATCGACGCGGGTGGCTTGAGGCTGGTGCATTAACAGACAGTCTTTGAAGGGTCGGTCTGAGCTGCCGGCCGTGAAACAATAATGACTTGAACCGTCTCTCGCAGGCGCGACGCTTCACCGCACCGGAGGTCCCGGGGTGGATACGCGAGCGGCGGCGGAATGCTGCCAGAGGTAATTTCCGGTGAAGCGGCATGATGATGCCGCGCTATTCTTTGATTTTGGACAGCTGACGCGGTGTTCGCTATGATCGCCGCCGTGGCTGCGGCATTGCGCCACTGGGTGCATTCTCAAGGCGCGGCATGCAGTTTGCTAAAGATGGGTCCGGGGGACGCCAGGTCGTTGAAGGTGGCGATTCCGGGGTCAGCATTCGGCCGGCCGGCCTTGCAGACACCGCTCTGATTTTCGATCTCATCCGCGAACTTGCCGACTACGAGAAGCTCAGCCATGCCGTCGATGCGACGCCGGCGATGATCGCCGATGCCTTGTTCGGCGAGAAGCCGCGCCTGTTCTGCGACATCGCCGAATGGAACGGCGAGGCGGCCGGGCTCGCCGTCTGGTTTCTCAATTTTTCAACCTTCCGCGGCCGCCACGGCATTTATCTCGAGGATCTGTTCGTGCGGCCCGCCTTTCGCGGCAAGGGATTGGGCAAGGCCCTGATGATGCGGCTCGCCACGCGCTGTGTCGAGGAAGATTACGCTCGCTTCGAGTGGTCGGTGCTGGATTGGAACGCGCCATCCATCGCCTTCTACGAATCGATCGGCGCACAGGTGCTGCCCGACTGGAAGATCTGCCGCATGAGCGGCGAGGCGCTCACGTCGTTTAGCAAGGGAGTGCGCGCATGACCACGCGACCGCGCAACACCGCGCCCTACAAGATCGTGCTCGTTGCCGCGATTGGCGAGAACGGCGTCATTGGCAGCGGCGGCCAGTTGCCGTGGCGGCTGAAGTCCGATCTGCAGCATTTCAAGCGCGTCACGCTCGGCAAGCCGGTCGTAATGGGCCGCAAGACCTTTGAGTCGATCGGCAAGCCGCTGCCGGGCCGCACCAACATCGTGATGACGCGCGGCCTCGGCATGGCCGTGCCGGGCGGCATTCTGGCCACCAGCCTGGATGCCGCGCTCGGCATCGCCGTTGAAGACGCCGCCAAGCGCGGCGTGAGCGAACTGATGATTATCGGCGGCGGCGACGTTTTCGATCGCACCATGGGGATGGCGGACCGGCTGGAAATCACGCATGTGCGCGCCAGCCCGCCGGGCGATGTCTATTTTCCCGCGATCGATCCGCGCGAGTGGCGCGAGGTCGAGCGCCATCACTACGATCCCGGGCCGGACGACGACGCCGGCTTCGACACCGTGGCTTACGTGCGGCGCTAGCCGCGCGTCATCACGCCATCACCGAATAGCCGCCATCGACCGGAATCGCCGTGCCGGTGAGGAAATCCGACGCCGGCGAGGCGAGAAATACCGCTATGCCCGAGAAGTCGCTTGGCACGCCCCACCGCCCCGCCGGCGTACGCGCCAGCACGCGGTCGTGGAGACCGGGGACCTGCTCGCGCGCCTTCTTGGTCAGGTCGGTGTCGATCCAGCCGGGCAGGATGGAATTGACTTGGATGTTGTCCTTGGCCCAGGCGACGGCGAAGGAGCGCGCCATCTGCACGATGGCACCCTTGCTCGAGGCATAAGGGGCGGCATAGGACGAGGCGAAGATGGACATCATCGAGCCGATATTGATGATCTTGCCGCCGCCGGCTTTCTTCATGTGTGGATAGACCGCCTGCGAGCACAGGAAGGCGCTCGTGACATTGGTGTCCATCACCAGATGCCAGTCCGCCGCGGTCAACTCTTCCGGCGGCTTGCGCACGGCGGTGCCGGCGTTGTTGACGAGGATATCGAGCCGGCCGAACTTGTCGGCCACCGATTTCACGGCGCCGCGGCAGGACTCTTCCCTCAGCACGTCGATCTCGACGAAGTCCGCCCTGGAATCGACCGCTCGCAATTCGGCAAGCGCCGCATCTGCCTTGGCCTTGTTGCGTCCGGCGATGACCACCGTGGCGCCGGCGCTGGCCAGACCCTTGGCCATGCCGAGACCGATGCCGCCATTGCCGCCAGTGACAAGCGCGACGCGCCCGTTGAGATCGAATGCGTTCATTGAATGCTTCCTCGCCCGATGCTTTTTGTATTCTGTCGTCTTTCGAAGCGCGGTATTTACCACAAGCGGGCGGCGTGCGGGCGCAAGGCGAGCCGAATTTTCATGGCCGTGCCCCGCATGTGCCCGTAACTTCGATGAAAATGCGGCATGACAGCGCGTTGTAACGAGACCTTGCGTCCCCTATAACCCCTCCCAACTAAAGGCAGGGCCCGCGTGTCGGCCGAGTGCCGGGAGACGAGATTTATGCCGTGGAGCAATCAAGGCGGTGGTGGCAGCGGATCCGGCGGACCGTGGGGGTCCGGTGGAGGTGGCAAAAGCCCGTGGGGCTCCAGTCCGCCGCCTTCCGGTGGCCGCCCGCCCGATCTGGAAGAAATCCTGCGCCGCGGCCAGGACCGGCTGCGCGGCGTGCTGCCGGGCAATATGGGCGGCAAGGGCATTGCGCTCGCCGCGCTTGCGGCGCTGGCGCTGTGGGGCTTCTCCGGCTTCTTTCGCGTCGAGCCCGATGAGCTCGGCGTCGTGCTGCGCTTCGGCAAGGAAGTGCGCGAAGTCCAGCCGGGTCTGAATTATCACCTGCCTTATCCGATCGAGACCGCGCTCACGCCGAAGGCGCTGCGCGTCAACAAGATCGATATCGGCATGCGCATCAGCGACGACGTGCGCCGCGGCTCGACCGTGCGCGACGTGCCGGAGGAGAGTCTGATGCTCACCGGCGACGAGAACATCGTCGATGTCGATTTCTCGGTGCTGTGGAAGGTGAAGCCGACGGGCGTCGGTGACTTCCTCTTCAACATCCAGAATCCCGAGGGTACCGTGAAAGCGGTGGCCGAAAGCGCCATGCGCGAAGTCGTCGGCCGCTCGGACATTCAGCCGATCCTCACTGGTGCCCGCCAGACGATCGAAAATGCCGTGCACGAACTGATGCAGAAGACGCTTGATGGCTACGGCGCCGGCGTCATGATCCAGCAGGTGCAGTTGCAGAAGGTCGACCCGCCGCAGCAGGTCATCGACGCCTTCCGCGACGTGCAGGCCGCACGCGCCGACCTTGAGCGCGCCGTTAACGAAGCGCAGACTTATGCCAACCGCGTCGTGCCGGAAGCGCGCGGCCGGGTGGCGCAGATTACACAGGCCGCCGAAGCCTATCGCCAGCAGACTGTCGCCGAAGCGACCGGTCAGTCGGCGCGCTTCATGAAGATCTATGAGGAATACCGGAAGGCGCCGAACGTGACGCGCGAGCGCATGTATCTTGAGACCATGGAACGCGTGCTCGGCGGCACCGACAAGGTCATCTTGGATTCCGGTTCAAGTGGCCCGGGCGTCGTGCCGTATCTGCCGCTAAATGAATTGACCCGTCCGCAGCCGCGTACGCCGTCGGGAGCCCGCCAATGAGACTGAATTTCATCGGCGGTGTCGCCGTCGTCGTCCTCGTGGCCGCGTTGATCGTCGGCTACTCGTCGCTGTTCACCGTCTATCAGACGCAGCAGGCTCTCGTTCTGCGCCTCGGCAATCCGCAGGCGCCGATCACCACGCCAGGTCTGCACTTCAAGGCGCCGTTCATCGACAATGTCGTCTACATCGACAACCGCATCCTCGATCTGGAAGCGCCGCCGCAGGAAGTGATCGCCTCGGATCAGAAGCGATTGGTGGTGGACGCGTTCGCGCGCTACCGCATCCGCGACGCGCTGCGCTTCTATCAGACCGTCGGTTCGGTTCAGGGTGCGAACTCGCAGCTCTCGATCCTCCTCAACTCGGCGCTGCGCCGGGTTCTCGGCGAGGCGACCTTCACCGAGGTCGTGCGCGATCAGCGCTCCGGGCTCATGGACCGCATCCTGCAACTCGTCGATCGCGAAGCCGGCGGCTACGGCATCCAGGTCGTTGACGTCCGCATCCGCCGCGCCGACCTGCCGGAGCAGAACAGTCAGGCGGTCTATCAGCGCATGCAGACCGAACGCGCCCGCGAAGCGGCCGAATTCCGCGCCCAGGGCGCCCAGCGCGCCCAGGAAATCCGCTCCCGCGCCGATCGCGACGTCACGGTGCTGGTGGCCGACGCCAACTCGAAGTCGGAGCAGATTCGCGGTGAGGGTGACGCCACCCGCAATCAGATTTTCGCCGATGCCTTCAACCGGGACCCGGACTTCTTCGCCTTCTACCGGTCGATGCAGGCCTACGAGGCGAGCCTGAAGCCCGGCGACACGCGGATCCTGCTCAAGCCGGACAACAGTTTCTTCCGATTCTTCAATCAGCCGACCGGAGGAACGGGCGGGCAGCAGCCGGCACCTCGGCCGGCGACGCCGCCTGCCGCCCAGTGACGGCGTAACGCGGAATGTCGGACTTTTTGGCCGCGCTCGGGCTGGTCTTCGTCATCGAAGGCCTGATCTTCGCGGCTTTTCCGGCGCACGGCAAAAAAGCGATCGAAAGCGTGCTCAACACGCCGCCGGCGACCTTGCGGCTGATCGGGCTGGGATCAGCCATTGTCGGTATACTGATCGTCTGGATGGTGCGGTCCTGAGGTGGAGCGAGACGACCGCCGGCCAAGGGCCGGCGGTCGTCTCGCTCGGTCTTGATGGCAATCTCCTGTTGCTGCCCTTGAATCGCCGCTAATTCAGGGTCACTTTGTGGTGACCCCTCCCTGGAGAATCGACGCCAATGGGCGCCCCTTCATTTCGTTTCAGAACGACTTTCGCACTCGTGCTCGCCGCCACCCTGGCCGGGCCCCTGACCGCCGCGCCGGCGCTGGCGCGCGGCCCGGAAGGTATCGCCGACGTGTCCGAGCAGGTGATCGACGCCGTGGTCAACATCTCGACCAAGCAGAAGGTCGACCTCAATTCCGGCGCCATGCCACAGCTGCCGCCGGGTTCGCCTTTTGAAGAATTTTTCGAGGAGTTCTTCAAGAACCGTCGTGGTCCGGGCGGCCAGGGCCCGAACGGCAACACGCCGCAGTCACGCCGGGTCAACTCGCTCGGCTCCGGCTTCATCATCGACGCCGAAGGCTATGTCGTGACCAACAACCACGTCATCGCCGACGCCGACGAGGTGAGCGTCATCCTCAATGACGGCTCGACGCTGAAGGCCGAACTGGTCGGCACCGACAAGAAGACCGACCTCGCTCTCCTGAAGGTGACGCCGACGAAGCCGCTCAAAGCGGTGAAGTTCGGCGACAGCGACAAGCTGCGCCTCGGCGAATGGGTGATTGCGATCGGCAACCCGTTTTCGCTCGGCGGCACCGTGACCGCTGGCATCGTCTCGGCGCGCAACCGCGACATCCAGTCGGGTCCGTACGACAACTATATCCAGACCGACGCCTCGATTAACCGCGGCAATTCGGGCGGCCCGCTGTTTAATCTCGACGGCGACGTCATCGGCGTCAACACCGCGATCATCTCGCCGTCCGGCGGCTCGATCGGCATCGGTTTCGCCGTGCCGTCGAAGACCGCGGTTGCGGTCATCGATCAGCTGCGCAACTTCAAGGAAGTGCGCCGCGGCTGGCTCGGCGTCCGCATCCAGCAGGTAACTGACGAGATCGCCGACAGCCTCAACATCAAGCCGGCGCGCGGCGCGCTGATCGCCGGCGTCGACGACAAGGGCCCGGCCAAGCCGGCCGGAATCGAGCCCGGCGACGTCGTCGTCAAATTCGATGGCAAGGACGTCAAGGAAATGCGGGACCTGCCGCGCATCGTCGCTGACACCGCTGTCGGCAAGGACGTCGAGGTCACGATCATCCGCAAGGGCAAGGAAGAGACCAAGATCGTCAAGCTCGGCCGCCTCGAGGACGACAAGCCGACGCCGGCCTCGCTGACGCCGAAGAAGGATCAGCCCGACGAGGAAAAGTCTTCGGTCAGGAAGGCGCTCGGCCTCGATCTCGCGAACCTCAATGAGGCCAACCGCAAAAAGTTCAAGATCGACGATAAGGTGAAGGGCGTGGTCATTACCGGCGTCGATCCGAATTCGGCGGCTGCCGAGAAGCGTCTGCAGCCCGGCATGGTAATCGCCGAGGTGCAGCAGCAGCCGGTAACCAGCGCCGCCGATCTGCAGAAGCGCATCGACCAGCTCAAGAAAGAAGGCAAGAAGACCGTGGTGCTGCTGGTCCAGTCGCCGTCTGGAGATCCAAGCTTCGTGGCGATCGGGCTGCAGTAAGCCGAAACCAACTACGCAATATCCAGCGGCCGGGCCTTGCCCGGCCGTTTTGCTTTACGCCTCGAAGAACTCGTCGCGCCGATAGCCCTGGATATACAGCAGCGCCGTCAGATCGCCGTGCTCGATGCGCGCGGGGGCCGCTTCTGCCACCTTCGGCTTGGCGTGGTAGGCGACGCCGAGGCCGGCCTCGGCGATCATGTCGAGATCGTTGGCGCCATCGCCGACCGCCATGGTTTGCTCCTTGGCCAGGCCGAATTCCTGACGCAACTCGAGCAGCGCAGCGCGCTTGGCGTCGCGGCCGAAGATCGGCTCGGCCACGGTGCCGGCAAGCTTGTGGCCGTCGACCACCGTAAGACTATTGGCGCGGTTCTCATTGAAGCCGATCATGGCGGCGACGCGGTCGGTGAACAAAGTGAAGCCGCCGGATACGAGCGCGGTGTGCGCACCGTTGGCACGCATCGTGCGGACCAGCGCCCGCGCGCCGGGCGTCAACCTGATGCGGTCGCGGAGAACCTCGTCGATTACCGAAACCTTCAGGCCCTCAAGCAGTGCGACGCGCTCACGTAACGCCGGCTCGAAGGCGATCTCGCCGCGCATGGCGCGCTCGGTAATTTCCGCCACATGCGCTTTGAGGCCGGCATAGTCGGCAAGCTCGTCGATACATTCCTGGCCGATCATGGTGGAATCCATGTCGGCGAGAAACAGCTTCTTGCGCCGGCCTTCGGATGGCTGCACCACCGCGTCCATCCCCGGCAGGGCGGCGCGCAGGCGCTCGGCGAAGGCGCGTTGGTCGGTGCTCGCGGCTGCGCTAAAGGGAATGTCTGCGGCGCGGCCGGGATCGAGCCAGCGCGGAGCTTGCGGTGCGGGCAGGGCGGTACAGGCGTGCGCGAGCGCGGCATCGTCGAGAGGTTCGCGGCCGGCGATGATGGTGGCGGTGAGGGATGCGGACGAGGTCATTGCGATGCCAGATGTGAAACAGGCGGTGCTTATCGCCGGTCCAACCGCCAGCGGCAAGTCGGCTTTGGCGCTGGCGCTGGCCGACCGTCTCGGCGGCACCATCGTCAATGCCGACTCCATGCAGGTCTATGCCGGACTGCGCGTCATCACTGCGCGGCCGACAGCGGAGGAAGAAGCGCGCGCGCCGCATGTGCTCTACGGTCACGTTGATCCCGCCGAGACGTACTCGACCGGCCAGTGGCTGCGTGAAGTTGCCCAGGTGCTGGACGACATCGCCGCCGCCGGCCGGGTGCCGATCATGGTCGGCGGCACCGGGCTTTATTTCAAGGTGCTGACCGAAGGGATCGCCGCCGTGCCGGCGATCCCGGCCGAAATCCGCGACAATGTCCGCGATCGCCTGGCGCGCGACGGCGTCTCGTCCCTCTACGCTGAACTGACCGCGCTCGATCCGGTGACGGCGGCCCGGCTGATGCCGCTCGATCGCTCGCGCATCGCCCGCGCGCTCGAGGTGGTGCTGGCAACGGGCCGCTCCATCAGCGACTGGCACGGCGAGGGCACCGCGCCGCTATTGCCGCCGGAGCGTGCGGTGAAGATCTTCGTGACGCTCGAGCGCGCCCAACTGGTGTCGCGGATCGAGGCGCGCTTCGCTACGATGATGCGGGCCGGCGCGCTCGATGAGGTCAGGGCGCTAGCGGCGCGCGATCTCGATCCGCTTTTGCCTGCGATGAAGGCGCACGGTGTGCCGTGGCTGATCCGGCACCTCAGGGGGGAAATCCCGCTGGACGAAGCAGTGGCTGGGTCGATCATGGACACTCGGCGCTACGCCAAGCGGCAGCACACTTGGTTCCGCGGCCAGATGAAGGACTGGCCGATGCTTCCGGTCGAACAGGCCTTTGAAGCGATCATAAGAACGCTGACGGGCTGAATGGCAGGCGTCGCGGTATCTAAATAGCGCCTAATAAACCAGTTTATCAAATTTTACTGCATCCAATCTGTATAATTTTCCGACAGCTTTAGGGCTCCTTAAGGCCCAGCCGGGACACTGCAAGAATTCGGAGGCCGCGAATGTGATTGTTTCTTTTGCTGGAGCCCAACCCATGGCCATGTTTTCTTTCAAGAGCATTTCGACGCGAATTGCCGTTACCTTCGCGCTCGTCGTGCCGATCGCCATGTGGGCTCTGTCGTCGGAAACCTGGCGCTCCTACGAGCTCTACACCAAGGCGCAGAAAGCGGATCGCCAGAACGCCGCGGCCAACGCACTCATCCTTGGCGTCTACGACATCCTGATCGAACGCGCGCTGGTCAGCAGCGCGCTGCAGGCCGCGGACCCCGCCAGCGCCGACGCGTTCAAGGAGATTCAGGATCAGCGCACCGGCGCCAAGACCAAGATCGACGCGGCATTCAAGGCGCTGCAGACGGAAGACTTCCCGCGCAAGCAGGAACTGATCAAGGAATTCAACGACGCGCGCGCGAAGGTCGACCAGTATCGGCAGAAATCCGAGGAGGCGATCAAGCAGCCGAAGGCGCAGCGCGATGCCGACACCGTCAAGAACACCGTTTCCGCGCTGACCGCTTTTGCCGGCACGGCACAGAAATTGTGGAACCGCGTGCTGAGCAGCACCAGCGCGATGGATCCGGAGCTGGCGCGATTGGCCTCGGTCCGCATTTACGCGTGGAATATGCGCGAGATCGGCGGCAGCGAGCGTTCTACCCTGGCGCAGTCCATATCGGCCGGCACCCCGATTCCGCAGGCCAATCTCGAAAAGATACAGGTGATCCGCAGCCAGGTCGGCCTGCTGTGGCACTTGCTGCAGGCCACACTCATTGACGGCGAGCACGCCACCATCACTGCAGGCGTCAAGGCGGCAACCGACGGATACTTCGGCAAATTCCAGCCGCTGGCCAACGAGATCCGCAAGATCTCGGCCGCAGGAGGCAAGTACCCGATGGCCACCCCGGAATGGGTCGACACGACCACGCCGCTTCTGGCGACACTGCTCGATGTCATGAACGGCGCCAGCGCGGCGAGCGAAGCCTATACCAAGGAATTGATCGCTTCGGGTCTGCAGACGCTTCTCATCAGCAGCGTGCTCCTCATCGCATGCATCGCGATCTTCTTCGGCGCCATCGCCTTCAGCGTCATCACCGTGGCGAGGCCGCTGCGCATGCTCACCAAGCCGCTCGGTCAGATCGCCGAAGGCAACTTCGCCGTCGACGTGCCATATCGCGAACGGCCCGACGAGATCGGTCAGATCGCCGTAGCGGTCAACGGCATGGCCGACAGGGTGCGCGAGGCCCTGCTGCAGATCAAATCGGCGGCGACCGAGGTCACCAACGCTTCCATCGAGATTTCGACCGCCACGACCGATCTGTCGCAGCGCACCGAAGAACAGGCGGCGAGCCTGGAAGAGACCACCGCGGCGATGGAGGAGATTTCCTCGATCATCAAGCAGAACGCCGAGAATGCCCGCGAGGCGAGCCGCTCCGCTCACGATACCCGCGAAGTCGCCAATCAGAGCGGCGAAGTCGTCGCCAAGGCGGTCGAAGCCATGGCGCGCATCGAAGAGTCGTCCAAGAGCATCTCCGAGATCATCGTCGTCATCGACGAGATCGCGCGTCAGACCAACCTTCTGGCTCTCAACGCGGCCGTGGAAGCCGCGCGCGCCGGTGAAGCCGGCCGCGGCTTTGCAGTCGTCGCTTCCGAGGTGCGCAGCCTGGCGCAACGCTCCTCGCAGGCCGCCAAGGACATCACGGCGCTGATCACCAAGTCCGGCGGGCAGGTTCAGGAAGGCGTCGATCTGGTCAACAAGGCCGGCGCAGCGCTCGGCCGCATCACTGACTCGATTCAGAAGGTCACGAGCCTCATCAACGACATCGCCAGCGCCAGCGCCGAGCAGTCCACGGGCGTCGATGAGGTCAACAAGGCGATGAACATGATGGACAGCACGACCCAGCAGAATTCGGCGCTGGTCGAGGAGAATGCCGCGACGGCCAAGCTGCTGGAGCAGCAGGCGCGCATGATGGACGGGCAGATCGGCTTTTTCCGCTTCGGCGACGAGGCAGGTTCGACCGCCGCTGCCCATCGCCAGGCGGGGCGCACCGCCGCGCCGGCCCGCGCCAAGCGGGCGGCCCCAGCCGATATCGATGAGGCGGCGTAAGCCGCCTCGGCAGCCTGACGGGCGCCGGACCGGCCGGTGCTCGATCTTAATCCACTTGAATAAAATGCCGGACGCAAATTCCACGGCCGGCCGGCGCTGGTACTCATAAACTCTTCAGTTCCTTCCCCGAGATTGGCCCAAAGTCCGGGTCGACTTGAATTTGGGAAAGAACATGCTCAATCGTCTGTCGGTAAATGCGCTTCTGAAATCCGTCATCGGTCTGATGGCGGGCACGATCTTGGTGATGGTGGCGTTCGGCGCGTGGGACGCCTGGCGGCAGTACCAGAACGCCAACACGCTTTCGAAGGTGGCCGTCGCCTCCGCCAACCTGTTCACCGGCTTGCACAATCTGCGCGTTGATCGATCCCAGACCGTGCGCATGCTCAAGGCCGAGGCGCCTTCGACCGGCAGCAAGATGCTCGATCAGGTGCGTGCGGCTGAAATGCCGGCGCTCAAAGCGGGTCTTTCGGCGCTACGCGACGTCGATATGGCTGGTGTCGGCGACGATGTCGCGGCGCTCACCGCCGCGCTGCAGAAGCTGGAAAGCCTGCAACGCGATGCCGACGCGGCGGTCCGCCTGCCGTTGTCGCAACGGCCGGCCGGCATCAGCGATGCCTACTTCAAGATGGGCAGCGACTTGATCGCTCTGCTCGACAGCATTTCCCAAAGGCTGACCAATCGCGTCAAGCTGGCCGACTCCTACGTCGATCTGGTCCTGCAGATGAAACAGCTTGCCTGGCTGGCACGCAACGTCGCCGGCGATGCATCGGTGCTGGTTTCGAACTCCATGGCGGCCGGCAAGGCCGCGCCCGACGCAATGGCGACCCTCAGAGGGCACTACGCCAGCGCCGCGACGGTGTGGGCCGCGCTCGAAAGCACGGCCGTCGGCATGAAACTGCCGGTCCAGCTCACCGACGCCATTCAGAACGCCAAAAAGGAGTTCTTCGGCGCCGACTACGCCAACTTGCTCAATAGCTCGCTGACAACTGTGCTGGCCGGTCAGAAGCCCGCGATCTCGATGGAAGAGGTGGTCCGGATCAATGTCAGCAAGCTTGCCTCGCTCCTCGGCGTGGCCGATGTCGCGCTGTCGACGGTTATTGAATATGCGGGCGAACAGAGCAGAAAAGCGGCTACATCGCTGGCGATCCAGCTCGGCATTATGGCGTTTGCCGGCTTGCTGACCGTCGGGGTTGTCATCCTGCTGGCGCGCCGCGTCACTGAGCCGCTGCGCATGATCCAGGACGGCATGATGAAAGCGGCTGATGGGAACTTCAATGTCACACTGCCACGTATGGAGGCAAAGGACGAAGTCGCGCAGATCGTGAACGCCGCCGGCGCGATGATCGAGCAGGTTCGCAGCACGATCTTCCAGATCAAGAATTCGTCGCATGAGGTGACCAACGCCTCGGCGGAGATTTCGCTGAGCACCGCCGACCTGTCGCAGCGTACCGAAGAACAGGCGGCGAGCCTGGAGGAAACTTCGGCGTCGATGGAGGAAATCGCCAACACCGTCCGTCGCAACGCCGAGAGCGCGCAGGAGGCGACCAAGTCGGCGCAGGCGACACGCAGCGTCGCCGATCGCGGCGGCGAAGTGGCGGGCCGCGCCGTCAAGGCAATGGCGCGCATCGAGGAATCCTCGCGCAAGATCTCCGATATCATCAGCGTCATCGACGAGATCGCCCGGCAGACCAATCTTCTGGCGCTCAATGCGGCGGTGGAGGCGGCGCGTGCCGGTGAAGCGGGTCGCGGCTTCGCCGTGGTGGCTTCGGAAGTCCGCAGCCTGGCTCAGCGCTCCTCGCAGGCGGCGAAGGACATCGCCGAACTGATCACCAACTCGACCGGTCAGGTGAAAGAAGGCGTCGCGCTCGTCAACGAGGCGGGCAGCGCGCTCAACGAGATTGTCGAGTCGATCCGCCAGGTCGCGGAGGCGGTGGCCGAGATCGCCAATGCCAGCACCGAGCAGGCGACTGGCATCGAGGAGATCAAGCGTACACTCGATCAGATGGACGAACTGACCCAGCGCAACTCGGCTCTCGTCGAGGAAAACGCCGCCACGGCACAGACGCTGGAAAGCCAGGCTCGCACCATGAATGAGCAAGTGTCGTTCTTCCAGGTCGAGGGCGAGACGGTGTCGGCCACGGTCGCCAGAGCCGCGGCGCCGCGTCGTCCGGCCGCGGCGAACCCGGCGTTCACCCCGCCGGCTCGGCCGGCCCGCGCCGCCTGACCGGGGCCTGAGAGCCAGACAATGAGCAAGGGCCGGCCTCGCGCCGGCTCTTGTGCTTTTGGGCCGGGCAGCCTTGCAGCGCCGCCCTTGCCGGTCTGCAGGGCGGGTATTACCCTGCGTTTTCGCGCTTGACCGGGAAAAACGGCCCCCCTATAAGGCGCGCAACGAAAGTTCGGACGACGCAAGCAATGCGCAATATTATTATTCTCGTAGTCGAGGTTCGGACACTGGCCGGGTAGCCCACCGCTACCCTCGGTGAGTGTCCGGACGTGGCCCCTTCGCGGGCCTTTTTTATTGGCTGCAGCAGAAGCGACAGGACGAGCGGAAAAGGAAGCCGATCATGACCAAGCACACGGCGACGAAGGACACCACCGAGCCCCGGCAGATGACCGGCGCCGAAATGGTGATTCAGGCCATGGCCGATCAGGGCGTGAAGCATCTGTTCGGCTATCCGGGCGGGGCGGTGCTTCCGATTTACGACGCGCTGTTCGCGCAGAAGGACGTTCGCCACATCCTCGTCCGTCACGAGCAGGGTGCGGTCCATGCCGCCGAGGGCTATGCCCGTTCCACCGGCAAGGTTGGTTGCGTCCTGGTGACCT
>Ga0180223_1001421_pt1 | contig 18583 bp, 25 predicted proteins | sample eDN5th30CKraftOP_FD_151337 | JGI IMG/M metagenome (GOLD analysis project Ga0180223, IMG submission 151337) | Enriched Organic Plus compost microbial communities from Emeryville, California, USA - eDNA 5th pass 30_C Kraft OP (version 2) (version 2) ...
TGAGAACCTTCTTGCCGCGCAGCGAATGGAACAAACGTCGGTACGCCAGCACGTCTTTACCGGGACGGCCGTAATCGCCGAGGATATAGGTGATGTCATCGTCGCTCTTCACGGCGGCGTTCCACCTACGCACGATCTCCGCGTCCATCTCCTCGGTGGAGCCAAAGGGGCGGTTACAGTTGGCGATGATCGAATGATGGCCGAAGTGAAGGTCGGCGATGTAGCGCTTGGTGACGAAAGCCATGATGAGTACTCCTCAAACTGAATGCGTAGACGGGCGCCGCGCAAGGCGCTGGCGGTCAGATCGCTATTCGGTTCGAGGTCCTCGTCATGGTCAGTCTCCTGTCTGCCCCGACTGTAGCGGCACAGATCTAACAATCTGCGATCGATACAGGGCTCGGGGCTGCGACGTCAACTCCGGCTCAAAACGAACATTCCTCCTTGTCGCCTTCGTCGGTCACGTCTTTCGCCCAAGCGGCTGCGCTGGCAGCCATCAGATACGGGTCTGGAGCCTCTTCGGCATACGTCATCGTTGAAGCTCCGTGGACGCGCAGTACGCGGTCGCATTCACTTTCCACATCCTGGGGATGTCCGATCGACAGTCCATGTGCGAAGCCATACCAGCCAGGTACCTGCCCCCTCTTGCGCGCAGCCAGCCGCAGGACGGCAGCGATCTTCCCGCCGAACACGATGTTGGCAGCCGCAATGGCCGGCCAGCGTTCCGCCATGCGGGCGACGAACTGGCGCTCGATGAAGTCCTCGGGATCACGGATGGAGAGGCCGAGCTGGTAGATGTCCTGATAGAAACGCCTGCAGTCGGCGATAGCGTCAGGCTCCAGCAAGAAGTGGAGCCATGGCGCGACGTCCTCGGCCGGAGCTGGACGGCTTCGGTACTCCTTGATCAGGCGAACCTCCTCGGCTGTCTTCCACCCTCTTTCCTTGGAGATGGCCATGATGCGCAGCGCGTCGATCTTCATCACAGGTACTCCTCTTCGCCGTCGATGTAGCGCCAGAGGCGCTTGAGCAGGACGTCCAGGTCATTTTCCGAAAGCGGGTAGCAGCCGACCCGGTAGCGGCCGTAGCTTCCCCCGCCGACGGCGTACCGGACAGTTATGGTCACCAGGCGATCGCCAGCATACTGCGAGCTCTTGATGGCAGGTACCACGATGGCGCGCATATCGTGAACGTTGACCGCCGGGTCGAGCGTCAGCAGAATTTCGCGGCACGTTTCGAACGTCAGGGCCACAACCTCCGGCTCGGCGGCTGCCTGTGCAGGCTGGGCTGACAGGACTTCTGGAACCTCGGCCGCGTCGTCGAGGAAGGCCGGGGTCTTCTTCTGCCGCTTGCCGAAGCCGATGCGGTCGTAGCGCGCCTTCTCGGCCGCGCGCTCGGCTTCGAGGAACGTCTCGCGGTCTTTCGTGCGGCGGGCCGCGAGGTCAGGCTCCGCCACTTCTTCGCCGAGGAAGCCCCACGCGGCTGCGTCCGCGCCCCTCGCCGAGATCTCCGAGAGCAGGCTCCCGCCACGGTAGCGCCGGGTTGCGTAGCCGTCCGACAGCGGTTCCCCGGTCAGCGCCTCATTGAGGGCCAGTTGCCAGAACTCGGCGAGCTGACGGTTGATCATGCCGAGTTCCTTGCCGAAGGTCACCGCCGCGCGCCGCCATGTCCGGCTCTCCACCTTGTATTCGGCGACGTCTTTCGCGCCGACCCTCACGCGATCCTTGGACGGGTCAAAGCTCATCGGCACGGTGTGATGCGCCGGCGGCGCGACGCGCATCGTGAAGTCGACGCCGCGCAGTGCGTTGCCGCGTCCGCCGTGGTCGAGGCTCACCTCGAGCGAAAACGCCCTGACGTCCCGGAAGTCGTGGCCAAGTTTGTCTAGGACGCGGTCCTTCAGCTTGCCGCCGTGTACCTTGCCGTCCTTGCCGACCGGGAAGCCTACCCATGTCGCGATCTCGTCCGGGGTAGCTTTGATGGTAACGACGTTGCTATCTCCCGCCTTCCACGGCGACTGGCGGACCAGTAGCGCGAAGCGCTTGTATAGACGGCTGGAGAACTTGGACTTCATCTTCGGGAAAGCGGTGAGCTCGACGTAGGCGTAGCCGCTGCGCTGGTCGCGCATCAGTTCACGAAGCGGTTCTGGAAGACGGTAGCGGATCGTGTCGAAGTTCGGACCGACTTCGATCCAACCCTCAAGAAACGGGACGTCTTCATAGCGCCTGCCGCTGGGACGGCCGTACGACACGGTGGTCGCCTTGAGCCGCGCAAGCGACGCTCTGACGTCGCTCCGCTCGACGCGGCTGCCGAGACAAACGATCGCCTCCGACATTTCCATCGAGTGCATGTCCGCCGACATCGACGGGTCGTTTTCGTAAGCGCGAGAAACGAGCACTTGGTGCAACGCCTCGTCGTCAGCGGTCAACTTGTCGCGACCGCTGAAAGCCACTTCCGACAGCATCTCCGACGGACGCGGAGACTCTGGGGCGATCGTCTCAAACCTCTTGCGGCTCGACAGCGCCCTGCCGAGGTCACCACGCGTGCCCGGGACGAACGGCCTGAACGGACGGTCAACGCCTGCCCCAATCCGTGGTTGGTGAAGCATGGAGGACCCCCTGTGTTCTTGTCTTGTTCATTTGAGGGTTCGGGGATCTCCTGCTGACGTCAAGCGATTTCGTCCCACAAAATTTCACTAAGGGACGAAATCATTTTGTCCCTTCCTTGCGGGGCATGGGACAAAAAGAAATTCCCCTGTGAAATCAATATTCTGCCCAATGCCGGGACGGAGGCTGGGCAACATGAAATGCGGGTTCGCTGGGAAAACTTACGGAAATTGGGACAAATTGGATTCTTGAGGCGTGACCAACTTACGGAAATTGGGACAAAACAATTGTTGACCGTCTCGCGGACAGTAAGGCTTTCGGAAGGATTCTCAGGGCCGGATTTTCCGACAATACTAAGCAGAAGATTTCGACGTCGTTTCTCCGTTTCAGATTCGGGGGGAGATTCCGCGACTGCCGGCGGCATGGCGACTCTGCCTGCCGAACGACTTCGAAGTCGGGCTGGGCTACGCCTTGAAGGCTCCAGGCCCGGATGAATCCGGCTCCCCGTAGGGCCGTGCCGTGGACGTGTGCCTTCGGCAAAGAAGAACCGGGAGGGGCCTTCGGCAGGGCTTAGGCAGAGTATATCAGAAGGGGCAGTGCCAGTCCTGCACCGTGGCAGACGGATTCATGTCCCCGCGCTGCGGATTCGAATCCTTCACGCCGCAGGCTGGATGGGCTCCGCCGGATGGGTGTCCGGCTCCGTAAACGATTCATGTCAACGCTCGCCGACAGGCGTCCTGGCGAAGCCTTCGCGTGGAGCAGAATTTTTTACGTTTTAACGCGTGAGAACCTTGTTCAGGCTCGCCGACGTCAAAACCTATTTGGAGGCGCTGGTGCCGACGGGAGACGACGATGACTGACATGACGCAGGACAAGGCGATGATGCGGCTCTACGAGCATCTGTTTAAGGCGAAGCGGCCGGAAACGAAGTTCGTCGGGCTGGGCGAGGACGAGCGCAAGGGAACTCAACCGTCAGTGATTGACGAATGGTGGGCGCTTTAAGCCAATGGCGCGATAGATCTTCGGATGGTTGAAGAAGCTTTTGATGCGCTCTTCGCCGCAGCTGTTCTCTCCGTTGTCATAGTTCGTCCGAGACGCTTCCTTATAGCCAGCCTGGAAAAGCGGCCCCTTGCTCTTCTTCGTTGTCCGGATCAGCTGTTCGGCCTCCCGCGTAATGGCGAACTCGCATTCGGCCGCGATCTCGGAGACGTAGGCCATCTCGCCAACATAGACCGCCGGCGAGTTTATCAGCCGCTCCTGCGCGTAAGCGGAAGAGCTGACCGCGAGAAGGGCCGCGGCAAGAGAGAATTTTCGGATCGCCCCCATGTCACCGCTCCTGAACGAAAGGAGGCTCGCTGAAGCCGGCCGCGCGGTAGGCCTTGGAGCTGCTGTAGTGCTTCACGATCCCCTTGCAGCCGTCCACCTCATATTTCGAAGGCCCTTCCTTTTCGGCGCTGATATATGCGCCCACGTACTTCTTGTTGTTGGTGTCAAAGTACTTCTTGGCGAGCGCGAAAAATTCAACGCTCGTGCCGACTCCAAACAACCCACAGACGTCCGCGACGTACATAAGCTTGCCCATGACTTGCGGGCTTGCCTCGGCATGCGCCTGCCCACCGAAGACAAGCAAAGAAAATGCCGCGGCGAATGATAATCTTCTCAAGAGAACTGCCCCGTAAAAAATTGCCTGCCGCAAAGTCGAAGCACAAGAACCACTGTAATTTCAAGCTGCCTCGTTGAGCTTTCGATTTCCCACTTTCGGGACTGGTCTTTCGCGGCATGCCAGGCGCTTATGAGCGACGGAGAGCGCCATGACCGAAACTGCAATGAGGTTCGAACTAGCAAAGACGGAGGGGCCGGGCACCCCCTTCTCACTACCCGACGATCTCCGGTCGATCCTTGCCAATCTCGGAGGACGGCAACTGTGATGGAGGCTGCTGCGGCTTACGACGACGCGCATGACGCCGGACCTACATGCGCGAGGCGATGCGCAAGAGCCGTGCGTGGAAGCGGGAGGCTGCCGCAGCCGGAAGGCTCGAGGCGGACAAAGCGACGATCCGCGACGCGCTGGCCGACGCGGCTATCATGCTCGTCGCGACGGGCGGGCCCGGCTTGAAAGAGATCCTGGCGGCTATCGGCAAGGTCTTCGGCGCAGAACGCCCCGGAGTGCCGTTCAGCGTCGCCGCCAACTGCCGGACAGGGAAGATCCGGCCGAAGCTCCTCAAGGCGTAGGCACGGCATCTCAATTTGTTTCGACGTGCGGCCCCTCGGCGACGGGGGCCGTTTCGTTTGTGACTTTCAAGGCTCCGGCACAATCTCGTTGTGACGCGTTCGTGACGTTGTGACGGTGATGGAGACGAAGATGCCAAGGAAGGCCAGCGGGAGGCATGAGCAGCAGAGGGAGCGCACGCGGCGCTACCGCCAGCGCCTCCGGTCGGCTGGCGTGCCGGAAGCCGACGCTGTCGACATGGCCGTCTGCGGTGCGGTGTCGGCGTTCGTGGAGCAAGTGCGACGCGAAGCGGAGCGTGCCCGGGAGGCCCAGCGCGATCGCTGCAAGGCGCTGCGGCTGCAGGTCTATCTGAACGTCCTCGACGAGGGACGGCACGCAGCCACTCTGGCGGCATTGAAGACTCCGGTCGAGGCTCCCGCGCCTGCGCCGCTGGAGCCGCGCGACGTCGCTCAGCGCATCCTCAGGGGTGCGGTCGGCATCCTCATCGACGGCGGCTACGATCCAGTAGAGGCCCGGCGCATCGTCGTTCGCAGGCTCGGCCGCGGTGGCGACCCGAAGCAGCTGGACAAGCTGGTCTCCGCGTCCCGCATTTCGATCCGCCCGAAAGCGTCGCGGGGTCACGGTCGATGATTCTTCTGGCTCCCCATTACTTCCTGAAACGGAATCGAAAGTACCGGGATTCACGCCGTGACGCTGTTTGACCCGAAACTCTCTTCGGCTCTGGCGATCCTGCGGTACGTCGCAGCAGCCGCCCCCGACCAGGCTACGCCTGCGCACGGCAAGGGCTTCGCGAAGTCTGGCGTCTCCCTCGGCACCGCCTAGCTTCGGCCCGTCCCTGCCCTTTCCGGGATCGAACGCTGCAGAGCAGCAGGCCATATCCCTTGCGGCTCGCTACGGGTCAGGCCTCGCCGAGGCTGCAGGTTGCCGTCGGCGAGACCGACCATCTCGACCTGTTCGGCTGAATTCTTTCGTTTGAAAGATGCATCAGCTGCTCTGACTTTTGGATGACAACGGGTCCTTGCGATGTGGCTGACGAAAACCTGGGGGCTTCTCTTTGCGGCATGCTCGAATTCGGGCAGCGGTGATCTGGCCTGCACGTTTCACGACGCGGACGATGAACGTATCGACCTACTAGTCGCTCTTCCGCTACGACTACGCTGTTATGAAAGCATTCCGGGTAAGCGGCACTTCGACCCCTCAGACATGAAAAGATACGACGTCAAGAAGAGCCGGCAGCATGAAAGCTGCCAAGGGATACTTATCACGAAACCGTGAAAATCCTTTTCCGCCAACCATACATGCGATGGTCAACAGGTTTTGCTGGCCGATGATTTTTTCTGAAGATTTGCTCTAGTTTTATTCGCTACCACTCCCAATCCTTAGCTTATCACCGTCGCGGTGAGGCAAGAGGAGGCCTAAATGAGGGACTACAGAATCATTGAAACAGACACAGCTCGCAAGCGCGCAAACGGCAGCGTCGCCTTTTTCAAGGGCACGGTTGAGGTTAACGGCGACGCGGTGCCTATAAAGGTCCAGACGCAAGCGACTGATGCCGGAGCTGCGGACGCACGTATCAATGGTGACGTCCTGACCCTCCCTGACACGATCGCCGACAAGGCCCTTGCACGCATTGCGGCCCAGGCCGCTCAGGCTGCGCACCTTCAGGCCATGCAGGATCGTTCTGACCAAGAAAAAATGGGTTTCATCCTGTCTCGCCTGTCTCCAGTTGATGCGGTCAGCGAGAAGCAGGCGTCATATGCCACTGAAGTCCGTCACGCCAAGCTGCGCGCGATGGTGCAGCGCCTCGGGGCCCCAGCCGATTTTGAGGGAGAGATGGCGACGCAGCGCGAGGCGATCTATGCCGAGGTCATCGAGGAAACCAGCGCGCGCTTCTGGCTGGACACGCTCGACGTCACACGAGCCTTCTTTGCCAGGGCTGAGGCCAAGTGGCTGGCGGCGAGGCAGTGATGTCAGTGGAACGGATAAAGCGTGGACAACCGGCGATTTCCCGGCCCTCGCCGACGAACATGCCGCCGCAGGCGACAAAAGTTGGCCGCCAGTGGCCTTCTGTTCGAGCAGATCGCTGGCATCATCAAGAAGTCGGTAGCGACGGTGTGGTCCTACAATTCGGCGACACCGTAACCCCTGTCGCGGCCCCCAATGCACTCGCGCGCCACTATCTGGCATGGGCACGGTCTGCGATCGTTCGGCTGGCCGTCTTTGACGATTCCTGATCTCAACAAGGATTCGTTCCTTGCAAGGCCAGAACTCAAGCTTCCCCCAGACGTGAACTCGCGCACAGGGGGAAGACACATGTCCAAGACACGTTATCACGAAGGACTGCCGGACGCGGTCAAGCTCGGCTGGAAGCTTGCCGATCGCGTGAAGCAGATCTCGAGGTGCCATTACATTGACAGCAGGGTCTCCCTGCAGCGTTTCGTCAGCGAGTCGATCGTGTGGGCGCTTATCAAGACCGCTCCGGATCTCGATCCGGCAGTCAAAGGTGGGCTGCTGCATGACCAGCGCACTCGTGCGACCGGAGACGGCGACGTCATGCTTCAGAAGCAGCGCTCCGCTGTCGAGCTTTTCGGCGACGTGTCGGCAGCGGCGGCGCTGCTTCGCGAGCACGGTATCATGTGGTTCCCGGGCAATGTCAGGCCCATGTCGATGGGCGGTCGCGGTTTCGGCTTCAGGATCGACGTCGATGCGAGGTTGGGGATCACCCGCGTGCGGACGCATCTCGACGTCTCATTCGGCGCGCTGCCTGAAGGCTCCGTCCGGAAGGAGTTCCGCTCAATGTTCAAGGCTCCGAACTTCACGGCTTGGGCGCAGCCGCTCGAGGCGCAGGTCGCCGACAAGCTGGCCGCCATCGTGACCATCGGCATGGAGAACACCCGGCTCAAGGACTACCGGGATCTCATTTTCCTGAAGCGCATAGGGTTGTCCGACACCGCAATCGCCCGACACCTTTATGCGACAATGCGCGAGCGGAAGGCCGACATGGCGACGCTCCTGCAGCCCGTTCCGGACGGCCTTTCGTTCGAATTCGTGGACTCCCGGACATGGGACTGGCGAGGCTACGCCGCACCCCAAGCGGGTCTCTCGCTGAATTTTCTCGAAGTGGTGTGTGACCTGCGACATTGGTACGCCGACATCATGGACCACTTCCACAAGCTGGCCGCCGCCGATCGTCTCGAACCTCGTCGCGGCATGCGCGCGCCCGGCATTGAAACCCCGGAAGACGTCAACGTCTACGACCTCGGGGCTTACCGGATGGCGCGGTGAAGGAAATCTTGACGGCGGTTTGCATGGGGCTTGCGGCAGCCACAACATGGATGATGGGCTGTCTGATTTGAAGGCGGTTCCTGCCAGCCGTCGGCCCAAGACGTCATCGAAGGATCATCTCCACGTGTCAGAACGTAATCGCATTCAGCACTCCCCGCGCCCCCCTATCGCGCCTGCCGACGAGGCCGTGCCGGCTCCGAAGTAAGGGTGATCCGGCTGACGGAGTACCTCGCGCTGCGCCGGGTCGAGAACGCGTTCGACATGCGCATGAAGGAGGCCCTCTACGCGACCGTGAAGGGCGTCTGCGAGACGGCCACGGACTTCGGCATTGAGAAGCAGGACGAAGGCTTTAGCATCCACGAAATCCTCGCGCTCCACGAGCTGGTGTCGCCAGTCGTGCCGACGGTCGAGTTCCATGCCGACGGCAGGGTGATGGTGAAGATGGACGTCGAGATCGTCGAGATGGAGACGGCATGATGGAACTGATAACCGCAATCTAATCGTCTGTGGGGTGCTAGCCGCAGCAGCTGCGGGATTCGTTCTTGGCTGGCTGTCCTTCTCCGACAATATAGAGGACGTCGCGCTCCCACGACGTAGCCACGCTCCCACGAAGGGTCGTCAGACGACCGGGAGACGTCGAGCCTTGAACTCATCATCCAGCGCGGACAGGAACGCCTGTATCGAAAGCTGGAGCCAGCGTCATGATCCGCACTCTTCTCTTTCTTGCCTGGCCACCCCTTCGGCACCTCGCCCTTTGCCTCGCAGGGGTGGTCCTTTTTTTCGCCCTGTTGGCCATCGTCTACCGCCAGCTGGGCCTTCCGGTCGGACTGGCGACCGCCCATCCGGTCGCCGTCCTGTTCGCTTTGGTGTGGGCGCAGGTCTTCCCGTCTGTGAGGAAGACGGCGATCCGGCTCTCGGGCGGCCGCCGCTAAAGTTCGATCCAATCTCTGTCGGCATCGGCAAATGGATCCTCGGGGACTGCTTCCAGACCAGGGCGGTCTAGCACGACCAGGCGTCCGCCAGCTTTGCGGATGAAGACGAAGACGCGCTCCTTGGAGCCTATCGAGGGGATTGCAGCCGCCTTGCGCAGCATACCCTCCACGAAGACCCGTGTCCCGGGTGACACTTCGTTCTCAATGAGGTCGAACAGCCGCTCGTCGCCGATTTCGACGGAATGACGGGTGGGGTCACCCCGAAAACGAATACGGACTGGCTTCCCATGTCGCCATATTGAAGCTGGCGTAGATGATTCCGCTGCGCTGGATACCTAATCACAGTTAACTACCAAATTGTTTTATGTAATGTTTCGGCAACAACGGGAAAGATTGCTTCGGTTTTCTGATCTGATTCAGCCGGACGCAAGGGAGTTGGACATGAACGGGCGGGGGCTCACGAACATTTTGCTTGCGATCATCACGGGCGTTCTCCTCTTCGGTCGCGACGCCATGACCAGCGGCCTGCAGGGCGTCGCCATCGTCGCAGCAATCATCTTTACGATCTGGCTTGCCCTCCTCGTCGTCGGCGGCATCCTAGGTTGGATCGGCAGCGAGTGGCGCGCGGCGAAGACCATGGAAGATCGTCTCAACGTCGTGTTCGCTACCGTCGCCGGGTTCATCCTGACCCCGCTTGGCGCGTATGTAGCTTGGCTCTGGGCGACTGGTGACGAGGCCCCGATCCATACGGCCGCGTTCAGCCCGCTCGGCTACGCATGGATGGGCCTGCTGCTCATCTTGCTGGCCGGCTATGCCATCTACTGGGCCGGCCACGGCGTGCGCTGGCTTTCGGAACACCGCAGCGAGGTACCGCGCATCGTGGCTTATCGGCTGCGGCTGCTGTGTTGGGGATACCTCGAGTTCCTGTGCGGACCCGTCACCTTCCCCATTCGAGAATGGCGCTTCCGGGAGGCAGAAGGAGCCGGCCCCGTGGTAAAGGCAGCGTCCGCCGCCTACTGCTTCCTGCTTGGTCTCATCGTGTGCCTCATGACCGCCTCGCTGACGGTGCTGGCGGGATACGGCGTCCTGTCGACGCTCGGGATGCTGGACTGACCTACTGGAGCACGCGCTGCGGAGATGGCCGGCAGCCTGTCCTCGATGATGCAGCGCCGGAAGGGTACCTTGGCAAAGTGGTAAGACTGGATGGCTTCCTGAACCGTCACCCGGCCGCCGTAATGGACGACACTGCTGCGCCTTGCGTACATGTCTCGTATGACCTGGTAGGCCCTGTCGCGGTCGGACTGGCCGTGCTCGACATAGGCCGTAAGCAACCTGCAGTTGGCGCGCGTCTTATCACACTCGGCGCTGAGGTCGAACAAAGCCTCGATCGCCCTCCCGACAAGAACCGACCCCATCTCCAGCGTCGGGCTCCACTGCGCCCGGTCATAGACCGAGAAAGAGCGGTAGAATCGCTCATCGTAGTAAAGGCGCGAAACGACTGGAAGCGCGTCGCGCAGCCACAGAAGGTCTTCCTCGCTGGCAGCCGCGCTGACCTTATGAACCGCGCCTATTTTGATGCGTGGCGCTCTCGAAGGTTATGGGCGACGGCTTCTGCGTACGTTCATCGCATTAAACGGGATGGCGGCGAGAATGGCCATCCTGACGGGGCTTCCATCTGGAGTCGCAGCATCGCAGCCACCAGCAATGCGTCCACCACCGGACGGCAAACGGATGGAGCTTTAGTGCCCTATTAGCGATTGACAGGGCGTTACTCGGATACCTGAAACCCGATCTTCTTCACCAGATCCTTTCTAGCTCGCATTCCGGGTCCTTGCGTTTCTGTCTCCGGGAGAAACTCTATACCGAATTCTTCGAGTGCCTTCTGGACCCGAAAACTCATTTCAAGCCCGACCTTCTCCCTCGCTTCTATCCGAACAATTGTACGAGTGCTGACACCCGCCTTCTCGGCCAGCTCCTTGGGAGGGATATCCAGGAGCGCGCGAGCAGCGCGCAAAAGATCATAGGGTGCCTGCATCATTTTCTTCCAGCTCCGTCATTCTTCAGGATCCGCCTATCCGATTTGGCGTCGTGACGCCATGAGTGTCTTCTGGACGTCGGTGGGTCGACGCCGTATGTCACTTGGGTGAATTTGAACGGCTCGCAAGGAATTCGATTCGGATCCTCTCATGCACCGGATGCATTCGAATGCTTCTTAACCTACGTGAACTGCCAAACCTTGGGCTCGCAACAGAGACCGAACGTCTGTCCGCACTTATCGGCGACATGAAGCGCCTTCAACGCGGGGTTGCCCCTGAAGCGCTCGCCGACGTCGACGTCCCGATACTTGACCAATGGAAGTTGACCGCGAGGCCGGTTTCATCCCTGTCCGGGCGCTCCTCCGGTCATCCCGGGCTGGGAGGGATCAATCCCAGCACAGGCACATCCGACCCGTGGATACTAACGGAAGACCGAGGTTGGGCCCGGACGTTATCGCGGTGGTACCGAATGGGTCCCCCTGCAGGTCTCACAGATATGGATTCTTAAGGACACCAGATGGAACCAAACGAAGCTCCTTATCCCAGCGAGGAGAGCTTGCTCCGCGAGCAGCCGTTCTTTCGAGCGCAAATTGCCGAGGACATCCAGGAATTCTCCCGCCATGTAGAAGAAGCTGTCGAACAGCGTCGCATCACCCTGCCGCCCAGCGCCCTTTCAATTCTAGTTCAGCTGAAGACCAGACACAGCTCGGAGGCCATCCGTACGCTGGTTCACCATTTCAATGAGGCAGAATCCGATGAGCGCGATCTCCTGCAGTCATTTTACCTGCGTGGCCATTACTACCTAGCCTGCGGAGGAGACTCGAGCGCTGCACGATACGTTGCGACTGAAGCGGCGAACTTGGCTCTCGATGATATCAGGCGGAACTCAGATCTTAGTATGGTCAGCGTCGCGATGAGCTGGATTAAGACCGCGGGTGAGTTCGATGAGGCGTCGGTGATCGATCATATCCCGACGGTTGAATGCTGGCTCACTCCTCTTCGCCGTAGCGTTTGGAAGACGTTCTACATGGCGATTCTCAACGGGAATGGTGGAATCCCGCCGTTGGGGTCAGCTGATGAATCATTTACCGAGTTCATTGAGTCCCGGCCTCGGATCCTTCAGGACATGCAAACCGGCGGAAATGTGGTGCCGTTCCCCTTCGGGTCGTTCGACACTCAGACACGTATCAACCTGACGGTTGCGGATCTTGTCGCGATTCTTGCGGCAATCGCCGCGCCGGAGACCTTAAGTGCCGCCCTTGCAGCAGCCGGAATTCATCCAACGTCACGTTGAGAGAGACTGCGCTCAAACAATACGCAGCTCTGTCGCGCGACGAAAAAACCATAGACTGTAATAAAGAGCAGGATCTCCTGTTATGAAAATCTGGCTGCTATCGGACCTTCACCTTGAATATGCGGACCTTCCCCGGCCTCTCGGTCTCCCCGAAGCAGATGTGTGCGTTGTGGCGGGGGATCTGTGCAACGGACCAGCTAACGGAGTGCGTTGGCTTGCTCAAAACGTCGCGCCTGCAATGCCCTGCGTTTACGTCGGCGGAAACCACGAGTTTTATAAAGGCTCGATTGTGGGAGGACTGAATGAAGGATTAGCAGCGGCTCAAGAGTTCTCAAATGTACATTTTCTAGAAAACGAAAGCATCAATATCTACGGCGTACGGTTCATCGGGGCGACGCTTTGGACCGATTACGCGCTGGAGGGGCGTCCATCTGTGGCCATGCGTCATGCGCGCGATCGGATGAACGACTACCGCCGCATCGCCGAACAGAAGAGGCCTTGGCTCCGGTTTCTGCCTGAAACAGCACTCCGGCTTCATCAGCGTTCACGTCTGTTCATCGACTCAGAACTTAATGCAAATTCAGAAAAAGCCGTTGTAGTCACACATCACCCGCCACACCCCCTTTCCATACCGACCAGCTTCAGAGACGAACTACTGAAACCGGCCTATGCCTCTGATCTCACTGACGTCATCGACCGTGGAAAGCCACAGATATGGTTGCACGGTCACGTACATAACAGTTGCGACTACATGGTCAGAAGTACACGGATTGTCTGTAATCCCCGTGGCTACAAGGACGAGAATCGACGGTTTGATCCCGAATTGGTCCTGGAAATATAGATCAAACAAGGAACGTCGCTGGCCCAATAAGCCGCGACGAGGCCGGAGTAGCGCGGCAAGGTCCGATATGGGTGTGCCAGAGGGACAGCCTAAAGTCGTGGTCAAACGGGCTGAGCATGGCCTCAACTTGCAGATCCAAAACGGAACGATCCCGTCGATCCCGCGATCTGCGCAAAGACGATCGCCCCCACCAGCATTCCTCAATCCTGCAAACCGGACACGGGTTCTCGCCGACGACTTGAAACGCCTCGCAGGCCGGCCGCTCAAAGAACAGCCGACCATCAATTATCTGAATGGACGTAACCGCGATGACGACGATTGTCGGCTAAGGACACTACGGTCTAGCTGTCGAGAAGTTCGGGCTCATCCATCCAGTGATACGATGGCAGGCTCGAAAGTAGCAGCCGGCCTCGGCGACTGGCTGGAAGAGGCAATCTCAAAGCCTTCTCGTAGTCGTACTCGGTTCCGGTCAGCATCCCATGGATCGCCAATCCTACCGCTCGCGCCATAATGGGGGGCAGCGCATTGGCAATCTGGCGTCGGCGAGATCGTGCGGACCCGTGAAAGACCCAGTCATCGGGAAAGCCCTGCAGCCGTGCGCCCATTTCCAGCGTCAGTCGAAACTTGGCGTCGAAGGGATGATCCGGACCCGGAACAGCGTCTCCAAGCTCCACCCAGTCGATGCCCAATTTCTCCCAGTCCTCCTGTCGGGATTTGGAGCAGAAACCCTGTCTGCCAGATTTCTCCGAAGCTCCGACGATCGTGTAGGCCTGTTTAGTAGCGACGGTCTTCGCCCAGTGGGTGGCTCCCGGCCAACCATTCGCTGCGACCAGATCGTAGATGGCCTCTCCGAGTGTCGTTTCCCACTGTGGGAAGGTCGGGGGCATTCGAAACTGGGCTATCGGCAAGTCGCGGAAGCCGATGAACGCAATCCTTGGCCTCAGTTGCGCTAGGCCCAGATCTTTCCCAGAGAAGGAGTAGACGCGGTTGTCGTAACCAAGGGCACTGAACTTGTCGTGGAGTTCCGCCCGGTAAGCTGCGGCCGGCTTGTCGCCAAAGCCAGATACGTTTTCGAAGAAGAATGCCCTCGGTCTGACCTCTTCGACGATCCGGACTGCTTCCAGGAATAGATCCCGATCGTCAGCCTTACCCTTCTGGCTTCCGGCACGCGAATGGGGCTGGCACGGAACTCCACCTGCGACCAGGTCGACCTGGCCCCGATAGGGACGGAAATCCACTGTGGTGATGTCGGAGTTATGAACCGAGCCGAACAGGCCATTGGCCTTCAGGGAAGCAACGGCGTCCTTATTCCGTTCAAATGTTCCTATGGAATCAAAGCCGGCAGCATGAAGTCCAAGCGCCTGACCGCCCGCGCCAGCACAAATTTCCAACGACTTGAGCCGACCAGTTGGCTTAACGGCCTTCGCAACTGCGGGCAGTGATCCAACGCGGCGCCTGAGCTGGTTATTGTCGGAACAATTGCCCCCGAACAGCCAGATCAAACTTTCGACGATAGAACGATCGAGCAGGTTCTCCTCCCGGTCGTAGGGAACCCCACTCTCAAGATCGACCGCCTTCCAGGCCCCCGTGGCAAGTGAGATCAGGCTATCGTGAGCGCGGGCGAACCTTGCGGCGTCGGGCCGTTGCTCAGCAAGGTATCCGTCCCAGGCGGGTGGCAGAACCGAGGTGTCGAACAGCGCTTCAAACTGGGTCAGACACCTCTCAGCAGTTGCCATCAGGGCCAATCGCCGGTGTCCAAAGTCATCTGCATCTACGGTTCCAGCGATGCCTTCGTTGAAGAGGTCAATTAGTGACTGGACGAAAGGCAGAAACTCTTCACGAAACGCAGCCAGGTCAGATTTCGCCTTGCTTTGGGCGGCGCTGCGCAAGGCCCTCTTGTGCCGACGTTCTTCAGCAAGCGCCGGATTGAGTGCTTCGGCGTACCTGCGTCGCATCGAACCGACCTCGCTCGAGTGAATGAAATTCCCTTGCGCCATTCGAGCAACAGCATCGTTTCGGACTGTTTCAGGAACCGCGACCAACGCTTTCATCACGGAAAAACTGGCTCCAGCTTCCTGAAGCACATCCCGCTGCGTTCCCATCGTTTCGGTCAGTTTGAGATAGGTAGCGACATCGGCGCGGTCGATACCCAATTCTGATACAAGTAAAGCCCGCAGATGAGAGCGCGGAAGTAAAGGGGCGATGCTGGCGATCTGTTCGCCGATATCGAGAATGTTCTTTGCGATGGTTTTTCGGCGGCGATGGATAAGATCTGTCGCCATTTTCAGCAAGTCCGGAACCGAAGCCTCCCTCTCGGCTTTCGCAACGGCTTCAGCTTCAGCGTGAGTAGCAAGTTCGTTGGCTTCAACGGAGCCAAGGCAAGACGCCCCGCGCAGAACCTGCCTGCTATCCGCGAATTCAGTCCCGTTCTTATCCATGTTGCTGCTTTCCCTTGCCTGCAAAGCAACTTGGATGAGAACCTCCTGCCATTGACTGAACGTATTCGTTAGAATGCAAGACACCAGTGTCGCGGTACATCGGCTTGGTGCCAGACTCAGAAGTTCGTTCACTTTTTAGGGGGCAGACCATCAGCCTGTGCCGGGCAGGCCCGAGCCGAGTCAGGCCTGACGGCAGGCCGACATGCCGCCAATACGAATGCTGCCCTTCGCGCAGCGCGGCCTTGTAGGCATCGCGCCTCCGACTGGGGTCTTGGCATCCTCGCTCTCACGCGGCCCAGATACGACAACTGCTCGCTCCGCTTCTACACCCGGATGAAGCCGAGAGGCTCGCAGGTCGTCGGGTAAGATGTAGGCGTGGAGGTGAGCATAAAAATTCGTCGGTGTACCGAACCACGGACAGAAAGCGGTCGCCGTACTGGCCGGCGAGTGATGCGACCGTCCGCATTTCCCCTGCCGCCACATCGTCGGCTGTCGGGGGGGGGCCTCTAACCTCCTCCATCTTCGCCGGGTGGCTGGCGACGATGGCCACGAGCGTATTCTGATCCTTCCGGAGGGCGCGCGCGTACTGCTCGCCAGCGTGACGACATACGATGCGGCCGCTTCGTCATGGAGCCGCCGAACATCGGCGAGCGCCATGCCATGTACGACCAGGGCAGGCTCTGGGTGGGCGACTTAAGGACAGCCGCCTACCCGCCGCTCCGCTTCATCAAGTACCAACGGGGTTGAGCGACCGAGCTGGTCTGCTTTCCTCGCATAGGTTTCGATGTGCACAAATTGGAAGCCCATAGCATTCCGGGAAACACAAGGTCTCCCTGACATCATTGGCCGCCGACGGAACTATCCAAATAGGTGTAGTGACCGACTACAGCTATTCCCATCCGCTCCCATAGCCGTCGGCTCTCACGGGGCCTTGCCGGGGGACTTCAGTGCTGGTCGGTAGCGGAAACGTAAGTGGGACTGCGAGGTCGCCTACCGGCGAGACGAGGGCGTTCCGGAGGTGAACGATCACCCTACTCGCGCGCAGCCGCCCAGGGTTCCCCATCCCGCTCCCACTGACGATGCTACGGAGGGCCGGGCGACGCCACTTGTCCCGCCGTCCTGGCTGGGTCCGACCAGCACCCTCCTCCCGCATAGTCACCGGGGCCGCGCGGCCTGGTGACTATCCTTCACCGACCCGAAAGGGCCTGCGGCCTGTCGCCACCAAAGGCTATTGATCGGCTTGGCCCCTCAACCCTGGTGTGGTTGCGTCTCTGATGGGACGTGCTGAATGATCTGTTCGATAATTGAAAATATCTGCCTGAAAGCACTTCGATCGAATTCTTTCGACAATTCTTCATTGTCTACTATCGCAGACACGAAAGCCGCCTTCGACAGCCCAACAGCGTTCCCATTTTCGTCGATGATCTCACTTGCTGGCTGATCAAAGACCGTCTTCCTTAGTTCGTCCTCCGCCGTGGGCTCAGGAAGTACACGGTAGACGAACTTGTTCGTTGTTAGGTTGCGCACACCCTCGATTTCATTCGAGAACCACAGCCGCTTGCCTGAGCTCGGTTCGTGGGTACTGATATCGCTATCGGTATAGTAGTGCTCTATCGAAATCTTCTCATACTGAGCTCGGTGCGCTGGAACAGGTATGCATAAAGAGTATACTTTATTTCCGACGTAGCGAAAACCCTCTTCCCCGCCTGACATATTTTTTATTATGTTCGGATTATCTCTATCGAACACAAATATCAGTCTGCGATTTGCCGGGAGATGTGCTACATGTTCGCACATCTGGCTTAGTTTTGTATCTCCCATATCAAGCTCGTCACCAAACTCCAGATACTCTACCTCCAGTTCAGGGAATTCCCCGGCCGCCTGGAGATATCTTTGTGCGATCTTAATGTGCCTCCAGTCCGTCTTGCCTTCTGTAATTATTAGCGGCCTTCCTGCCGCCTCACCTTCGCGCGTAACTTGCTCAAGCCGTTCGCGAAATCTCTGGTTCTCCTCCACGAATATCTCGTACGCCTTCTTGAACTCCCCGAACTCGTCGGCCGAGATTCGGTTGCCGATGGGAAGACTGTAGATATCTAGATCACCGGAATCTTTGAGGCCTAACAGGAAGAACGGCGAGTGGGTCGTGACAATAAATTGCACATTTGGAAAACTCCGCATGATAGCGGGCAACACAGCTTTCTGAAAATCGATGTGTAAATGCAGGTCTATCTCGTCAATAAGAACAATCCCGTTGACCGACGCTAAGTCCTGCGGAGGGCGACCCGCCACAATTTCATATCCACGAACAATTTCTGCCGCTAAGACAAAACACATTAATTCACCAGAAGAAAGCAGTTCCAGGCTTGATGCCACAACCTGTTCTTGCTGATCCTTTCTTTTAACATGAACAGATATGCTTCGTCTTCCTTTTGTCGTGATCGCAAGCCTCGCCGACTCTACCGACTGATCCTTTGCCTTCATCATACTCGTCAGTATCGAGTTCAGAACGCTAAGAAGAGTGTTATTGGGACCACGATAACCGAGAAATAGTTGTCCAACACCTCCTGCGTCATTTATCAGTATCCGCTCGTATAGCTCCCTATCTAATACTATATCAAGTATCCACTTGGATGCCTCTTCAACTACATTCGACCTTATCGGGTTAATTCGCGCATATCCGTACAGATTCTCAGTTGTTGCGAACTCGACATTTGCGTCCTTGCTCATCCATGCGGGGCGCTCGTACCGGAAATAGGGAAAATATAGAAATGATGTATTTGAAACGACCCCCTTTTCATTTTCGTTGATGGCTTATCCCGTTAGCTCCGGAACCACTACATGTTGTGCTTTGGAAGCGATCTAATTCTTTGAATGAAATTGCAGCTTAAGGCGATTCGGTCGGTGACCCCGCCGATTTCGTGTCGACTTCA
>Ga0180223_1001422_pt1 | contig 18575 bp, 20 predicted proteins | sample eDN5th30CKraftOP_FD_151337 | JGI IMG/M metagenome (GOLD analysis project Ga0180223, IMG submission 151337) | Enriched Organic Plus compost microbial communities from Emeryville, California, USA - eDNA 5th pass 30_C Kraft OP (version 2) (version 2) ...
TCATGCGTGACGTCGCGGCGGCGGCGGGGGATCTCCGGGAACCGGCGGCTTCTCAGGTGTCAGCGGTGATGCTCTGCGCGAGTTTGGGGCCACCGTCGTGGCGGGCGAACGCGCCGGGGGCGTCCTGCAACAGTTTCGTGGTCGCCTCGAACGCTCGGCGGTGAAGCTGGCGGTCCTGGATGCCGCTGCGGGCGAGGTTGGCGATCACGCTGATCGTCACCCAGTCGGGAGCCATCTCAAGCACATCGGAGAGATCAACCACCCGCTGCGCCGCTCCGATCAGCTGCGTCTCGGCGGCGCCGTCCAGCAGCAAGCTGAGCAGCCTCGTCAGCTCACGCTGCCACAGGAAGTTCTGCGCGTCACGGTCGGGGAGGACCCGATGCACGAACAGCTGGCCGTCACGTCCCAGCAGCGGGCGCAGGCAGAACAGCTCCATGCCGAGGATCTCCCGCAGTGACGCTGACGCCCACGGCGCCGCCGCGACAGCGTCGGTCGGATCCCCGGCCTGCGAGAAAACCGTCCGGACGCTAGGCGCGGTGCCCAGCATCTCGACGGTTCCGTCCTCGCCGGCGCGGACCAGCGCGCAGCGATGAAACGCGGTCACCACGCCCTGCGCGGTCTGGGCGATCGTGATGTACAGCTGAGGGTCCACGCCTGAACCTACGCCGCGGCGCGGTGCGGATGGTCAGGCGAACAGGTGGGTTGGTTGATCCCAGAAGGCGACCAGCCCGATCGGGGTGATCACCCAGGTCGCGGTGTCCTCGCTGCCCCACCAGTCGTCTGTGACCAGCTGCAGGTCGCGCAGGGCGGCCAGGCCGCCGGCGGTCTGCTCCACAGAAAGATCCGCGCAGCGGGCCAGCTGCGCGGCGGTCGCCTGACCGCGATGGCGGTCCAAGCAGCGAAGCAGCGCGTCGGTCTGAGGGACGGCGGCCAGCTGAGCCAGCAACGCCGCTGACAGAGGCGGCGTGTCGCGGCCGCGCATCAATCCGGCGGCGTCGCGGATGTCCTGGCGGTCGGCGTGCCCGGTGTAGAACGCGTCGATCAGCGCATGCCCGACGCCTGTGGTGTCTGTGAGGAACAGGTTCAAGGTCGCATAGGGCGAACCTAGCGACCGTCCTCGACGACGTCAGCGCACCCGAACGCGCCCGCCAAGCGAGTCGGACGCGCCTGGTCGGGTCAGTCCAGCAGCGGGTCCTGTTCGGTTTCGCGCATCCGGTAGTTGCCGCGGCCGTCTGCTTCGATCAGATGCCGGCTGCGGGCGGCCAATGACGCCAGCGAACGACGCGTCTGATCGGGGCGTTTGGCGTCTGCGGGCGGCTTGTAGCCGCGAGCGGCCATCGCCTGCTCCCAGTCGGTCAGCGACATCCAGTCCTTCTCGCTCAGCGAGGACAGCGCCGCTTCACGCAACGTCACCTTCCGCCGGCGACGAGCGACCGGTTGGGGCACATCACCGAGCTGGCGCTGCGCGCGTCGTAGCAGCCGCTCGATCGTCTGCAACGTCATCGCCAGTCCGGCCAGATCCCGGCCGGACAGATCCAGGTCGTCCTCGGTGATTTCACTCATAGTTGAGCACCGTACTGGGTACTGCGGAAGTACTTCACGCGCGCAGTACGCAGTAGACGTTCCTCGTTGTTCGTGACCTCTTCTCGGCGAAGGAAGCTCGTTCCTGCATGCGCCCTGAGAGCCGATCCGCGAGGCAGCGCAGGACGAACGCGAAAGCCGGATGGCCGCCTCAGGGGCCGCGTACGTTCGATGGGATGAGCCACATCCGGTGACCTGGCTGGCCGGCGTCTACACCACCGAGGGCTACGCCGAAGAGGCGCGCGCCCACATGCGCGCGCTCGAAGCCGCCGGGGCGGAGCCTCGCCTGGCTGATCTGCCGTTCAAGGCCCGCATGGCGCAGCTGACCGACGCGGAGAAGCGGATGCTGGCCGTCCAGCAGCAACGGCTGGTCTGCGAACCGCACCGGCCGACGGTCATCGTCCAGCACTACCAGCCAAGCGCGACCGCGACGAAGTTGGAGACCAACGCGAGCTTGCACGCGTTCCGCACCATGTTCGAGACCGACGGGGTTCCCTCCCGTTGGATGCCGTACCTGATGAGCGTCGATGAGATCTGGGTGCCGAGCCAGTTCAACGTGCGGACCTTCTCGGACGCCGGGATCCCGCCGCAACGGCTGCGGGTGCTGCACCAGACCATCGACTTCGACCTGTTCGACCCGGACCGTCCAACCCTGACGCCGATGCGCTTGCACGGGGTCGGGGACGCCACCACGGTGTTCCTGTCGACGTTCGCGTTCGACGAGCGCAAAGGCTGGCGGCAGCTACTGACCGCCTGGGCGCAAGCGTTCACCGCCCGCGACGACGTCCGCCTCGTCCTCAAGTCCGGGGTGTTCCGCAACGAAGGCGAAGCGCGCAAGCGGGTGCAGGCGTTCCTGGACGACAACCACCTCACCGATGTCGCCCCGATCGACATCATCGACCGCGGCCTGACCGCGGAGGAGATGGTGTCGTTGTACGCGGCCGCCGACGCGTTCGTGCTGCCAACCCGAGGTGAGGGATGGGGGCGCCCCTTCATGGAGGCGCTGGCTATGCGGCTGCCGACGATCGCGTCGAACTGGTCGGCGCAGCTGGAGTTCATGGATCCCGCCCACTGCTGGCTGATCTCAGGGACGCTCGTCGCAGTCGACGGCGACCTGCGCCTGTGGCAGGACTGCGGCAGAGCGGGCCACCGCTGGTTTGAGGCTGATGTGGACGCGCTACGCGACGCGATGCGCGACATCGCCTCCGACCCTACGGCCGCTCGCGCGAAAGCCGGCCCGCATCGCGAGCTGCTCATCGAGCGGTTCAGCAGCGCCCGGATCGCCGATCGGATCATCTCGCTGTGTGATGACCTGTGGGAGCGAGGCGGCGGCTTCCTCAGCCGCCCCGTCGGCCGCGTCGACCTGGCCAGCGACGTCGATCCGGCGACGTTCGCGCAGGTCGCCGGCGCCTGGGACATCGGTGAGCAGATCACCCAAGCGCACCTGCAGCTGTTCCGCTTCCCGCAGCAGGCGCCGACCATGATCCGCCTGCCCGAAGGGCACACGATCGCCCTGACCGCCGACGAGCAGACCGCCTGGCCTGCCGTCCCCGTCCGCGAACGCCAGCGGATCGACCTGGCCGCCGTCAGCACCCAGCAGCGACACGAAGAGCTGCTCGCCGGCGGCTTCCCGGCCGGCAAGGTCGTAACCGCCGACTGCTCCCAACCCGAAGGTCGCAAGCGGCTCGCCGAGGAGCTAGCGCACGTCCGTGAGCTGCCGCCCGCCTCGCAGATCGCTCCCGCCCAGGTCGAAGCCCGCGACCTGCTCGTCGCCTACAAACCAGACATGAGCCGCCCCGATCAGGTCCGCTCGCAGATCGCGGCGTGGTGTGAGGCGCTCGGCGACGCGGATCCGATCACCCTCGCAGCCTTCTGCGACGGCGGCCCGCAACAGGCCGACGAGACGATCAGCCTGGTCGAAGCCGTCTGCGAAGACATCATCGACGTGCCTGATCTGACGATCGTCGAGCCGCGAGAAAGCAGTCAGTGGGAGAACCTCGTCATCGCCAGCGCCGCGGTGCTGGCCGACGGCTGTGAGGACCGGTTCGCCGCCCGCCACAGCGAACTGCTGAACGCGGACCATCTCCGCACTTGGGCGCTCAGTACTCGGCGCGCTGCTGTGCGATGAGCGTCACGTCCAGCGGGGCGATCGTGACCATCTCGCCGGTGAACTGGACGCCGGGAAGCTTGCGCCAGGAGTAGCCGCCGCCATCCTCGTAGAAGCTTGGATGGATGTCGACCTGGTAGGCCTCCGCGACCCAGTCGGTGGCGATCAGCCAAGCGTGATCGTCGCCGTCCTGGCCGGCTTCGATGGTGTCGCATTCGATCAGGCCGGCGATCGCCGCGGCGATCTGATCGCAGATCCCGCCTCCGCCCAGCTCCTCATCCAGACCGTCCTCGTCCTGCTCCCATTCGTCATAGACGCGCTGGGCGGCCGCAGCGAACGCCTCCCGCTGGGCTTCCAGCTGCTCGCGCAGCGGGCCGCCTTCGCGGGGATTGATCAGCGCGGCGTTCAACGTCCGGGCGAGGTCGTAGGCGGCCTCTTCAGCGTCGTCGTCGAAACGGTGGTGCATGTCGTCGGCCTCGTTGTCCCACACGTACCAGCCGTCGCCTTCGGGGTCCTCTCTGACGTCGTAACGAGCCATCCGTCTCAGTGTGCCCTGACTCTCCCCGTTCGGCAACGCTAGGACAGGTCGCGCGGAGGCACGCCGCTTGCAGCCCGTGCCAGGCTGGGCTACCCGCATCTTGAGCAGCAAGCTGTTTCGCGACACGCGAACGCTGGCAGGACGGTTCACCGAGCCCCACCTGGGAATCCGTCATGTTCGCAAAGTTTCTGATCACGGCGGCGTTCGCCGCATCCGCGCTATCCCTTCTACCGGCGGCAGCGCACAGCCAAAGCCCTACGACTCGTTGTTCAGCTTCGGCTGTGCGCGTCAGCTCCCCGCTGCAAGGCGACTCCCAGCCAGCTGCTGCGAATCCAGCCGGCTCGCCTTGCGTCAGCTCCAGCGTCCAACTGGCAGGCCTGAACCCACTAGGGCTTGCTAGCACACAGTCGGTTTCCGCGACCACCATCAGATCCCAGGGCACGATCAGCGGCGAAGCATCAGTGGACGGGCTGTCCTTGACGCTCGCCGGCGTCGCCATCAGCGCTGATGAAGTCCGCTCCCGCCAAGCAGCAAGTTGCGTCAACAACGAAACTGTCGCGTCGGGATCAAGTCATGTCGCCAACCTGCGGGTCGGCGGCACCATCGTCCCGATCATCGACGATCAGCACCTGGACGTGAACCTCGGCCTTGTACGGGTGCGAGCCAACCAGCTTTCGGCGGATGGCACCCGCACCGCACTGACCTTGGACGTTCTCAGCAACGAGATCGTGCTCGCTGAAGCACAGGCGTCCGGTGACGCGTGCGCCGCACTGGCCACCGACCCCAACGCCGGGAACGGCACCGGCGGCCCAGGCAGCCGCCCGGCCGATGGCTCGACCACACCTGGCAGTTCGGGAACGACCGGCTCGCCCACGCTCGGTCCTGCAACGTCAACCGGGCCCGTCGCGACCACCAACGCACCGAAGGGCATCTGCCCGGCCGGCGCCAGATTCGATCAGTCCCGTTCGGTGTGCGTGATCGTCGAGTCGGCCTCCGGCGGACTCAATGGTCGCCAGGAGGTGATCATCGTTGGCGCGCCCTCACGCGCAGCATCCGGCGGGCGTCTCCTCTCCCTGGACGAGGCGCGCATGCTCGCCAAGCAGGGCAAGCTGCCTAACAGCCCTTGCCTGCGCGGCAAAGGCCCCCGTTTCGTCGTTCTAGGAACCGCGAAAACCGACAAGATCACCGGCAGCAACGGTCCCGATCGCATCCTCACCCTTGGCGGCACCGACGACGTCGCCGGTGGTCGCGGCAACGACTGCGTCGACGGCGGCGACGGTCGCGACATTCTCGACGGGTCCGCCGGTTCCGATCGCCTCTACGGCGGCAACGGCAACGATGCGCTCAACGGCGGCCCTTCCACCGACACGATCAGCGGCGGGGACGGCCGGGACACCATCAACACCGCGTTCGGGCGAGATCGCGTCAGCGCTGGCCGCGGCAACGACAAGATCAACGCCGCCACCGCCGGCAAACCGTCACGTCTGCTGAACTGCGGCGCCGGGCGGGACATCTTGCGCGCCAACCGCAACGAACGACGTGTCGCTCGCAGCTGCGAACACATCGCCCTGATCCGATGAATGTCGCGGACGCGCTGTTCCACCCATACCAGGAGCTGCCTGCGGGATCCTCTCTGGCGTCGCAGCCAGCCGTCCGCTCCAGTCCGCCTCCCAGACGACTCGCCGCAACCCGACACCCGTCACTACCGGAGGCGGATATAGTGGCCGCATGAGCTACCTGCGTCGCGGAGCGGGACATCATCCTTCCCATCAGGCGGGGATCCTGGCAAAGCCCTTCGGGCGCTCCTACGCTGAGAGCATGCGTCTCCCCAATGAGGATGTGCTGTCGGTGATCTTCACCCGCCGAGCAGATCAGATCCGCGGCATGATCGCCAGCGCGCTGGACGAGGGCAGCACCCAGGCGGAGACGGCCTTGTACCGCAGCGCCTACTCGGGGATCAGCCGGCAAGGCAAAGCTGCGCTTGCAGCCAATCGCGCCGAGCGAGGACTTGACGCGCCCGCCGACCAGGAGTTTGGGATGCTCTTCCGCGTGATCGCGGTGCGCCCCGGCGATGACGGCTTCACCGCGCTGTGCATCGGCGAGTACGAAGGCGAGACGTTCGAGTTCGAGGGAGTCAACTGGTCCTGGCTGACCGTCTGGGAGCTGGTCAAAGAACGCGTCGATGAGGACACGCTGACCGCCTGGATCGAAGATGCGCTGTGCGTGCTGGAGGACGCACGCAGCGAAGACGCCGCCGAGGTCTGAACGCCACCGCGGCTGCGACCCTGAACTGTCATGGGCAAAGGCGACGATCCCAACTGCTCCGCCGCGGCACCGATGCCGCATCCGGCCGACACCGGCGCCGGCGGCCTGTCGTTTCGCGCGCCGACGGCGGAGGACGAGCGGGCGGTGCGCTGCTGGGTGAGCGATCCGGCCTGCGAGGAATGGCTCGGCGGTCTGGAATGGGCTCAGTACGCGCTGGAGCAGGAGCAGCCGTTCATCGTCTGCGGCCCTGACGGACGGGCGGTGGCGATGGTCACCGGCGACATCTACGACGAGTGGTCGGTGATGCTTTCACTGGTCGTCGACCCGGCCGCCCGCGGCCGCGGGATCGGCGCCGCGGCGTTGCAGCAGGTCATCGAGCAGCGGCTGTTCGGTGACCGGGAGCTGCGGGCGGAGATCAGCTGGCGCAACCGCGCGAGCGTCGCCACCTTCATGAAAGCCCGGTTCGTCGAGGACGAACCGGACTACGAGACGCGTCATTCCATCTGGTCGCGTTGCATGGACGACGAGGAGCGGGCCCGGGAACGCTTCGAGGTGTGGAAGGGCCGCGGCGGCCCGTTGGAAGCGGACTACGACCCCGGCGAGGACTGGTAGCCCAACCGAACCACGGCCTGTCCCTGACGGGCCAGATGCCTCAGCTGGGACTGACCGCGCGCGCGAACGCGTCGGTCACCCCGACACTCTTGGCGTGATCCGCCGCCGCGCGCGCCTGCGCGAGCGTGGAGAAGAACCCCTCGTAGACGACCCAGTAGCCGGGGCGCAGTTGCGCGTAGCGCGATGACTCCAACACCAGCGGGCTGAGACCGCGGTCTCGCAACTGCGCCGCTTTCGCCTGCGCGGCGCTTTCGGTGGTGAACGAGCCCAGCTGGGCGATGTAGCCGGAGCTGGCGGGGGAAACCTCCGGCGCCGGGGCGGGCGGCTCGCCGGGCGCGACAACGACCGTCTCGGTGACCGTCCGCACCCGATCCGCTTGGCGCTTGTCAGCTTCCAGCTGCTTGACGCGCTCTTCCAGGCGGGCTTGGCGGGCGGCGTCCTTGCGCGCCCGCTCGATCTGCGCCTGCACGTCCTGTTGGCTTTGCGTGTTCGCGCTGGTGCTCCCGCCGCCGCAGCCGGCCACGAGAACCGCCGCCACGACAGCTGCTGTGACTCCAACCGTGGCCGGGCGCACGCGTCTGGTCAGCTGCATGTCATGGTCCCGGCGGTGATGGACGTCCAGGCCGGAAGGCCGGAAGGCCGGGCGGTGATCTGCGAGAACATCGGACCTCGGTAGTTGGGGAACGCGTCGCAGCCGCGGATGACGTTGTAGACGCGGATTCGCGCGGGAGCGCTGGCGTAGTTGCCAGCCGCGCAGATCGGCTCGCACGTGTTGTAGGTCATGGTGCCGCGGCCGATCGCCGACCGCTGACCCCAGTAGGTCCAGCGGACATGATCGAAGGTCATGAACCCGCCGCCGACACCGTAGCCGGCGACGAACGAGGACGGCTTGAAGACGATCTTCATGCCGACGGGCAGGAGGGTGCGGGCGCTCGCGATCGCCGGCGTGGCGGCGGCGATGAGGCATCCGGCGATCGTCGCGACGATCGCGCTCAGCCGCCATCCGTGACGTTGAGAGCGCATGAGCGGGGGATTCTACGAACCGCGCGAGGAAAGTGGAGTCGTCTATGCGTCGAGACGGATAAGTTGGCTTGCGTGGAGCAGCTGATCGTCACCGCCGACGTGAGCCGGATCGTCGCTCTGCTGGACCCGTTCGACAGCCCCCGCTGGCTTGGCTCCCGCCCCTTCCACAAGGCTGAGGTCCGAGCGGCGGCCGTCGCCGGCGACCACCACGCGGTTCCGATCGGAGCGCAGGACACCGTCCCGATGCGCCAGCACGTCGCCAGGATCGCCTGGCTGACCGGCGAATGGCTCAACGACGGGAGCGACGCGCCGCAGGTGGAGATCCTCCAGGACGGCGAGCTGGTCCTCAACGACGGCTGGCATCGCCTGTGCGCCGCCGCCGTCCGCGGCGATCAGCTGATCCATCTGGATGTCAGCGGGTTCATCGACGAGGCGCCTGATCTGCTCGGCGTCCCCGTCGCAGGGTGACCCGCACGCGCGGCGCCGGTACGGTTGCGCGCATGCTCACTCATCGAGTCCCCCGCCGGCTGCCGACTCGATCCGTGCGCGCCGCCCTGGTCGGCGCACTGGCGTGCGCGGTGTTCGCGCCGTCCGCTCACGCCGCGGCTCCGCAGAAGGTCAGGGACGCGGCGCGGAAGTCCGCGAACGCCTGGACGCTGCACCGCTACGGGATCGGCTTCCGCACCCGCGGCGGCTGGAAGATGTGGTCAGCCCGCTGCCGTACGGCCAGCGGGGGAGGGTGGTCCTGCTCGTTGAGCATGGGCGGCGGCCAGTGCTTCGGCACCGTTCAGCTGACCGCCGGCTTGCGCGGCTACGGGCATCGGATCAGCTGCGGCGAGTAGGCCGGCACCGAGACTGAAAAGTTCAGTCTTTGCGGCCTTTTTGATGCTCCGCAACGGGGAACTCCAGATAAGGTGCAGGTACAAGTCAAGCTGGTCCGGACACCGCCTCCTAGGAGGGCCAGAGAGCCAGACCAGCCGACTGTCCTAGCTGATGAACAAGCGTCCTCCTATGAGGAGAAGACCTGAACCCAGTAGGGAACGCCCGAAGTGGAGTAGGCCAAGCCGACGCCGACGTATGCGTAGCGATCGCTCAGCATCGTGTCCTTGTGCTCCGGGCTATCGAACCAACCCGTGCAAGCGGAAGCGCTCGTGGAATGGCCGTCAGAAATGTTCTCGCCGACAGCGAACAAGTCGTATTCAGGCGCGACTGCACGGATGCGATCGGGCGCCGTGCGCCCTTCGGAGTCGACGTGACCAAGGTTGCCGGTCGCGGCCATGTCCTTCGCCAGCAGCTGGGCGGCCTCGTCCAGTTCCGAACGCTCGTCGACGAGTGCCTGGCCGGCCTCACCCCGACGAACATTGGTGCATTCAACAATCTCGCGGCGTGCCTGAACGGCATCCAGCTCCGGGGCGGGCGGCACGGCCGGAGCTGACGAGTCGGTCGCGTCAAGCGTCTTGCCGGCGATCAGGCCTGACGTGAGCGCCAGGGAGCGAACGCCGCGCTTGCGGCCCTTGACCTTGACCTTGGTGTTCTTGGTGATGGTGTCGCAGGTCACGGAGACCTTGTAGGAGCCGCGCGCGGTCTTGGCGACGCGGAAGGAGAAGGCGACCTTCGTGCCGTTGCCAAGGAACGCCGGCCGGGAGTGCGAGCCGGGGACCGTCAGTGTGCACTGCTCGGATCCGGGCGCGATGACCGTAACCGATGTCGTGCGACCAGCATTGACCGTCTTCGCGGCCTGAACGGTGATCGCCGCCTGAGCGGTGGTCGCCAGGCCGAGCAGGCCCGCGGCGGCGATCCCGGCCGTGAGGGCCAGGCGCGTGCGGGAGAAAATGCGGTTTGAGCTGGTCATTTGCTCCGAGCCTGCCATCGCGCGTAATCCAATCAACCCCTAACAGGTAACGCAATGCACCATGCGACGGCTACGAACATCCGTTCGACCGACGCGATTTCCCATGTTCATCGGAAAATCGGCGCATTGACCCGACTGTAGGAGACGGGGGCGAACCAACCGGATTTTGGGTTATTTCTTGGCGCGTTGCCGCTCACCGCGTATGGCGAGCGGCAACGTGAGGGCTCCGTGCTAGCCGACGGCGCGGGTCCGGAACACGCTGGTCATCTTCGACTGCTGCTGCATGTCGAACGCGTTGGCCCATTTCATCGTGGTGTTCCGCTGGACGGCGGCTTGGATGCCCCAGCGGTTCGTCGCGGGAAGCGTCTGGCCCGGGCCGACGTACACCGGCCACACGATCACGTAGTCGCCACGGGGAAGGTCCGCAACGTAGCTGCCGTCGCGGTCGAGCATGTTGACCAGCAGCGCTGGGTTCGTGATGTCCGGTCCGATACCGGTCGGGTAGGCGCTGGTTCCGCGGTCGGCATCATCCAACCGGCTGTTGGGGTTCGCGCCGCAGTCGGGGTTGCCGACCCAGCCGTAGTGGGTTTCCCAGTGGCCGGGGAAGATCACGTCGTCCTCGTCGCCGGGCCCGGCGTAGTCCCACACGACAGGCGGCTTCCAGACATCCCATTGTCCGCGGATCCACGGCCAGCAGAAGTTGGCGACCTGGCGCCAGTCACCGGTGCTGCGGTAGGTAGGCGTATCGCCTTCCTGGCGCTTCATGTATTCATCGAACTTCCAGACCTCGGGCGATCCGAGGAAGTACGAGAGGGTCGGATTGTCGCTGTCGAGGATGATGTGGCCGGGACCGTCCTTGGCCTGGTTGAAGTTCGACGGTAGATCCAGACGGACGCTCGCGCCGGAGTTGCTGGTGACCGACGGCAGCTTGTAGGCGTCCTCGACGCGCCATCCCTTCGCCAGCTCGTAGTTGGCGCAGTTCTTGTACTGGCCATCGATCTTGATCTTCGGCTGGATCTGCGCCGCGCCGCAGTTGTCGGCGGTCAGGCGCTCCCAGTCGCCGTAGCTGACGCTCGGCGCCTTGCCGGCCGAGTCGATCTTGAACTGGTAGGGGAACCGCGACTCACCAAGGAGGGTCGCGAATCGCGCCTCGTACGCACGAGCGCGCGCCCCAGCGTCGTATGCCTGGTTCTGCGGGAGCGACCGGGTCGGGTTGGCCACGCGCACGCTCATCTTGTTTCCGTACGAGTTGTCGGGGTTCCAGAGCAGCGGGACATGCGAAGACCAGACCTTGGCGTTCCCGCTGAGCGGATGCGGTGAGATCACCGGGAACACGGGGCTTGTCAGCCACGCGCTCCCGCTGGCCAGGATCCCGATCGTGTGGTTGTTCTGGTACTTGCCCAGCGCAGTCTGCGCGTCGTCGGCGCCGGTGTTGTCGTCATGGGAGTTGTAGATCGACAGTTTCAGGTTGCGCGGCTCCCACAGGGCACGCCCAGACAGGGTGGTCGTGGCTCCGTTCGGGTCGCCGCCGGCGGCCTGTTCAGGAGAGGACCGAACCTCGACGGGGGCCTGCTGCCCGACGAGCTGCGTGTTGGGGAAGATCGCGGTCATATGACCGGCGGCAGGCGACGTAGCCGCGTTGATCTCCGTCGGGTTCCAGTTGCAAACGCCGGGCTGTGGATCTCCTGCTTTGTAGTAGTGCAGCACTCCAAGAGCGTCGGGGCACGCCGCCGGATCGCCACACTCCGCCGGCATGGGGGTACCTTTGGGCCAGGGATACTTTTTCCCGTTCTTGGCAGTACAGGTCTCGTCGTTTTCCTCCGTCGGCTCTGCTACGGCCGTCGATTCCGATGCGCGAACCGCGAAGGTTTGCTGCACGATGTTCTCGCGGTTGTCCAAGTAGACCATCTGCACGCCGTAGAGGCGGCCGGCGATACCGTTCAGGCGCAGGTTGACGTGCGCGGACGGCTTGCCGTTGTCCGCGCCCGTATTGATTCCCCAGCCTACGGTCAGGCGCTCCGAGAACCAGTCACAGGCTTGATCGTGGCTGATCGCGGGCGGCCACAGGCTCTTCTGCCCGTTGACTTTGCGGCCGTCCGCGGCCCAGGCAATGATCTTCTGACCACGGCTGGAGTTCAGATCCTTGTTGTCGTGGATCAGTCCGTTGGCCATGCGGTAGTTCGCCTCCTGGATGATCTCGCGATCAGACCAGTGAACGGGCGAGCCAATGACTCCGCTCTGGCAGTGGTCCTCGAAGAAAGAGCCGCTGTCGGAGTCATTGGTGACCTTCTCCACCTTGTCGTCCTGGCACCAGAGACTCGTGACACCTGCTTCGCGTGCCGCCGTCAGGCAGTCACCGAACAGCGGACCGGCGGAATCGCTGGTGAACCCGCTCTGCGCGTTCTGTCCGCCGGGAACGGTCTTCCCACCGGACCGGTGCGACGTGAAGTAGTCAGCCTGGGTGGGAGCGTAGCTGCCATCCCCGTCGGTGTAAGGGATGACGCGCTCAAAGATGGGATCCACGGTGCATTTAGAACCGCTCGCTGATGCGTGGGTGCTGCCGGAACCAGCCGTGCTGTAGTTCTTGTCCTCGCCCTTGGCGCATTCACGCCAGACGCGCACCGAGACGTTGGTGATCGGCCCGGCAGTGGGCTGCGACCCGGAACCGGACGGCGTCGCGTAGTGAACCTCGCCCCAGGAGTTGTTGCCGGTCACCCCAGACAGCGACTTCACGCAGTTTCCGCTCGACCAGATCTTCTCCGGCGAGGCAACCTCGCAGGTGTTTGTCCACTTCACCTGGTCGGCGATGTCGGCGTTGATCCCGAACCCGGGCGTGACGTCGGTCCCGCGACCGCCAGCGGGCGCCGGCGCACGATAGATCGTCGCTGGCGGTTCGCCCTTGCAGGCGTACTTGTTGCCGTTCGCGCACTTGCCGAGCAGCGTCAGGAGCCAACCGCTGTTGAATGTCAGGCGGTAGTTGTTGACGCCTTTGACGTCGTTGACCATGCCGCTCGTGCCGCCCTGCTGACTACCGGCGCCGCCGCCGGCGGATCCGCCCGAGTCGGAGACCTGGTAGAGGACCGCGTTCGCAACGGTAGGCGCCAACGCGAGCATGGCAAGGCAGAAGAGAAGGAGAACGCACAGGCGCTTCATAACGCGAGTATAGGTTTCGCGATCTCCAAGACAAAGGAAATCCGATCCCGCCGGGCGATCATGTTGCATTCAGCAAGCAGCGCGGGTACCGAGGCTGCTGTTCGCCGCGCGTGAGATCGCGCTTTGAGCCCGGTGGCACCGGTAGCGTGGAGCATGGTTCGCCGCTGCGTCATCCTCGCCTTCGCGCTCTGCCTGCTTTCCGCCCCGACCGCCGGCGCTCACATCATCGACTCGTCCGCCTCCGCCAAGGCCTCGCACGCCCTGAAAGGCCGGCTCGCGAAACCCGCCGCGACTCTCCAGGTGCCGCTCGCTGACGGGACGGGAGCGCTGACCGTCGATTTCACCGCGGCGGCCGCCGGCCAGCAGCAGCTCGCCCAGGACTACGTCACGTTCATCGAAGCGCTCCCTCACGGGGCTGAGCTGACGAAGCTGCGGTTGCTGATCGCCGCGTTCGGCGAAGTGGAACGGCTCTGCGGCGGCCAGCCGGGAGATGGGACGTTCGCCTGCTACGACGGAAACATCAACCAGATGATCGTTCCCGCTGGCAGCCTTGGCACTCCCAGCGAGGACGGAAGCGGCTACACCGTCGCCTACGCGCTCACCCACGAGTACGGGCATCACATCGCTCGGCACCGCAGCAACCCCGGGCTCAAAGGTGGCTCGGACGACTACGGCCCCAAGTTCTGGGCCTCCTACGAGATGGCCTGTCTAAAGGCTGACGACGGCCGCGCCTTCCCCGGCGACGAGGGCGACAACTACTGGGACAACCCCGCCGAGAACTGGGCTGAGACCTACGCCCGAATCGCCGGGTTCCCTGACACACCCTGGACGTTCAGCGACCACTTCGTCCCCGACGCCGGCGCTCTCGAAGCCGCCCGTCGCGACGTCCTCGCCCCCTGGACCCACAGCCTCACCGCAACGTTCGACCTCGCACCGGGCCGCCACTCCCAGACGTTCACCCTCCCGGTCACCTTGGATGGCGCTATCACCATCAAGGCGCGCGGCGCCCACGACTCCAAGCTCAGTGTCGCCGTCAGCGCCGGCGGCGAGCGGCTCGGCGCCACCGACAAGGGAGCTGGTCGCAGCTCCGGGATCATCCAGCCGGCCTGCCGCGCCAACCCGACCGAGACCTACCGCTTCACCGTCCGCCGATCCGGCAACGTCAGCCGGGACGCCCAACTCACGGTCAGCTACGCGGGGTAAGCAGCGTATAGTCAGGGGCGATGACTGCCAAGCTCGCTGATTTTCTGTCCCTGAGCGCTGCTCGTGAGCAAGCTTTCATCCGTGCTTTCTCTGACGTCGAGGCGGACCCATCCGTCGTTGAGTCCTGGGATCGTGAGCAGTGGGAAGTCTGGGTCGCCGCCACGGCCGCCTACATGACGATGGCAGTAGAAGCCATGCACCTGGCGGTGAAAGCGCCGGGCGTAGGGGAAACGTCAGCGCCGCAGGCCGCCGAGGCCGCGTTGCAGACTTTCCTGGATGCCGCAGTAGGCGAATACTCCTTGCGACGCAGTTGGGATCTGCATAACCCTGAGCCCTGACGCCTAGCGTGCTCTTGCGGCCGTAATGATCACCTGTAACGTGAGGAGGTGGGGAAGGGAGACGATCCAAACTGTGGTGCGCCTCCCGCGATGCTATCTCCGCTCGACTCCGACCGGAGATCATCGCTCGTTTGTGACCTGCTGGCCAACCACGTCGCAAACCCCACGGCGGGTCGCGCGCAGACGTTTCTCGCCTACGCCGCGCCAGGCGCAAGAGTCGTAAACAACGCCAACAGTGACGTGGCGCAACTCCTCGTAGGAGACCTCACATCCGATACGCCGGCTCCACCGAAGACCCCACCACGTAAGACGACGCTAAGCGCACCAGAGTTCAGCTTGCGCTCATACCGCAGCCTAAGCCCGATCGAGCAATACCGATGCAAAGGGTACCTGGCGCTGGCCGCACTGCTGGACGCGTACCCGCTGAGCCTCGCTACTCGAAAGGCGGGGAGTCGCGCCGACTCAGCTCAGCACGAGAAGCGTTGGCTGAGCGCAATCCGAAAGGACGGGCGCTGCGACATCGACCTTGGGATAGGAGAGACCCTTACCTTGAAGATCCCGACATCCCGGTCTCGTACCGTCGAAGCGAGTAGCCGAAGTTGGTATGACTTCGGCTTCGTCTCCCAGACCGACGGAACATTCATACCAGTCGACCTGAAGGTTGCGCGCAGCAACGCGAAAAGCGACGCCGGCAGTTGGCGCCGCGTGCGCTTCCTGCTGACGGGAGAGATGATCACAGGCGTGAGGGGAGGACACATCGAGGTCCCCAACGGATCCTTGGACGAAACGATGAACATCATCAGCGAGTACGCAACAGGGAAGCGTGCTGTGCCTGACGACCCGTACGACTACTTCTACCTGGGATTCAACCCTGACAAGGACGTCACCCGTGCGGTACCGGCCCTGGCGATGGACCTAGCTAGCACCTACATCAACCCGGCTAACGAAAAGCTGCAACTCAGTGTCACGAACGAGAGCTTCGATTTGAGCCGCACGCCGAGGGAGTCCCTCTTCGCTCTCGCAGATCGGATCAATGAGTTCAACCTGCAAGCTGGCCGCAAAGCGCTTCGCCGCAACCGGATCCCGTTGTCCGACGGCGAGGAAGGTAGGTCGGAGACTCTGCTCATCCAGGCTCTCGCCACCCAGCTGATCGAGCAACTACGCGAGCAGAACCTCAGCGCCGACGGAATGACGGTCTCGGACGCGCTAGCGGTGCTAACGGCCTCGCAACCGTTGCGGGGCCGACCTGGTTCTCGCTAGCATTAATCCTGTGTCAGGTGCTGATCACATCGGAGCCGCCCGTTCCCGGCGTATCGCCGCGGCCGTTTCCGCACGCCTGACCGCCACGACCGTCACTCGCTAGGGCGCCCCGCCCAGACACGGTCCCGCACAGCCCCCGACGCGGGGCTGCGGGACGCCCGAACCACGCATCACCCGAGGGGCATCCGCGCATCCGCGCGCCATCAAACCAACCCTTGAAAGCGAGTCGCATCATGTCGTCCCATCCCGCCGCGCCCCGAGAGCCGCGCCGATCCCACCGCCAGCTGGCCGAGCAGCTGGACCTGCTGCATTTCCCCGCCCACAGCCCAGGCATGGCCTGCTGGCACCCGAATGGCATCCGGCTTCTGGACGCCCTGCACGCCTACATCCGCGAGCTGAACGAACGCTACGGCTACCAGGAGGTCCGCGCCCCGCTGATCTGCGATCAGCAGCTCTGGGCGCACAGCGGCCACCTGGACAAGTTCGCCGACAAGATGTTCCACCTGGACGTCGACGGCCGCCCCGCGTCGCTCAAGCCGATGAACTGCCCCGGCCACTGCGACCTGTTCGCGCATCGGCCCCGCTCCTACCGGGAGCTTCCGATGCGCATCGCCGAGCAAGGCCACGTGCATCGCGCAGAACAGTCCGGCGCCCTGAACGGGCTGCTGCGCGCACGCTCCTTCGTCATCGACGACGGGCATCTGTTCTGCGCCCCCGACCAGGTGCCCGCGGAGCTGGCCGGCTGCCTGCGCATGGCCGCCGAGGTCTACCGGCAGTTCGAGCTGCCGTTGTCGGCAGAGCTATCACTGCGCCCGGAGCAGCGGCTCGGCGACGACCTGCTTTGGGATCAAGCCGAGCAGGCGCTACGTGACGCGCTGAACGACGCCAGAATCTCGTTCTCCGAGCAGCCCGGGGAGGGAGCGTTCTACGGCCCGAAGGTGGACCTGCACGTTCGGGACTCCCTCGGCCGCGCCTGGCAGATGGGATCCGTGCAGCTGGACTACCAGCTGCCCGAACGGTTCGATCTGCGCTACGTCGCCGCTGACGGCAGCGACCATGACGGCGACGGGCGGCCGCACCGGCCGGTGATCATCCACCGCGCGATGCTCGGCAGCTTCGAGCGGTTCGTCGGGATCCTCCTCGAACATCTCGACGGGCGATTCCCGTTGTGGCTGGCCCCCGAGCCGGTCCGGGTGCTGCCGATCGGCGCCGAGCAACTCGCGTACGCCCGCGAGGTCGCCGCGGCGTTGAACGGGGCTGGGGTCCGCAGCAGGCTCGTCGAAGACGGACCCCTGGGCGGCAGGATCCGCGACGGTCAGGCAGACCGGATCCCGGTGCTCGCGATCGTCGGAGCCAAGGAGCAAGCCAGTGGAGCGGTCGCGCTGCGATCACCTTCCGGGCAGGAGGTTCTCGGATTGGATGCGGCGGCCGGCTTGCTGGGAAGCAGGGTCCGGGACCGGTCAGCTGTCTAGGCCGAGAGCGTCAGCGAGCGTCGAGTCGTCGCCCCTGCTCGGTGACGGCTCGGTGATCGCGCGCAACAGCGTCTCTGCACCTTCGACGCTGAGCGTGAACAGCGGGTTGGACCCTGACATGCGCACCCGATAGCCCTTCGGGCTGTTGGGCTTGAGCCCGGCTGCCTCGAAACGACGCTTGATCAGCGCGACCCTCGCCGGGTCTGAAAGCAGATGCGCCGGCATCGCTTCCGCTGCCTCCTGGCTGACCAGATCCGCGACCGGGACGGTTCGCGTGCCGACCACATGGCCGGTGTCGCCGCGAAGCTTCACGACATGTGCGCTGCGGTGCTCAACGGGCCCTGCCTCGACGACGTACTCGCCGAGCTTCCCGCGCTCCCAAGCGCTCTTCTGCTTGGCGTAGACGATCATGCCCTGGCTGACGTCACCTAGCTCCATGAGCCCAACTTATCCGTCTCGGCGACGGAGCGGTCGACGCGGTTTCAGTCTGTGGTGCCGCAGCCGGGGCGGCCGCAGGTGCAGTGCGTGCGGGGCGGGTTGTGGCCGGCGCCGTTGCTGTGGCGTCCGGCGGGGCCGCCCGGCTCCAGCGTGGGGGAGGACCAGTAATGATCGTCGCAGGTGGAGCATTCGCCCGCCGGGACGACGACCCCCAGTCCGATGAGACGCTCACCCTTGATGCGGTAAGCGCAGGGTTGGCAGGCCAGCGTGTTGCCGGCCGAGTAGGCGGACGGAAGCGGATCCTCCGGGGTGCCATCATTGGTGGCCAGCGGACCGGCGGGCATCGGCGCGATCTCACGGTCGGAGGTCATGTACCGCCCGCATTCGTCGCAGATGGCCAGCGCGTCAGACGTCTCAAAGCTCATGAACCGACCATACGGGCTCGCTGCGTGTTCGCCCAGCTTCGACCGCGGACCTTGAAGGAAACCGTCAGGAGCCTCAGCGTCTTGTCGGCCGTTGCCCGCGCGCGTAAGTTAGAACGTGGGCAAAGGCAACGACCCGAACTGTGCTGGCGGGACGCTCGCGTTCGTCGATCCGGTCGAGCTGGTGGCGCCGCCAGTCGCACCGCCGACGGACACCAAACGCCGCGTCACGCGCAAGGGCGCGCCGGTCACGATCGACCTGCGCGTCGATATCGAAACGGACGACCGCGGCTGGCGCACCGACCTGCTGG
>Ga0180223_1001424_pt1 | contig 18566 bp, 16 predicted proteins | sample eDN5th30CKraftOP_FD_151337 | JGI IMG/M metagenome (GOLD analysis project Ga0180223, IMG submission 151337) | Enriched Organic Plus compost microbial communities from Emeryville, California, USA - eDNA 5th pass 30_C Kraft OP (version 2) (version 2) ...
GTCGACGTTCGACGCGCCGCATCTGATCATTCTCGACGAGCCGACCAACCATCTCGACATCGACAGCCGCGGCGCACTGATCGAGGCGATCAACGACTTCCCCGGCGCCGTGATCCTGGTGTCGCACGATCGCTATCTGCTCGAAGCCTGCGTCGACCGGCTGTGGCTGGTGGCGAACGGCCGCGTCATACCCTTCGACGGCGACCTCGAGGACTATCACCGCTTCATCCTGTCGGACGGCAAGCCGGCGAGCGTCGCCAAGGCCGCGCCGCGCGTCGATCCGGCGGAAGCACGCCGCGCCGCCGCCGAGAAACGCGCCGAAACTGCGCCGCTGCGCAAGAAGATCCAGAAGGCGGAAGCCGATATCGCGCAGCTCAACAAGCAGCTCGCCAAGCTGGACAACACGCTGTCGGATGGTGGGCTGTTCACGAAGGATCCGGCGCGCGCCGCCGAGCTGTCGAAGACACGCGCCAATGTCGTTGAGGCGATTGCCAAAGCCGAAGAGGAATGGCTCGAGGCCTCGAGCCAGCTGGAACAGGCGTAAGCTCTTGGCGCGCTAGTTGATGCGCGTCGGGCCGCGCTTGGGCGCCGGCTTCTTCTTCGCCACCGGCTTCGGCTTCTGCGCTTCAGGCAGCGCATCGACTACCTTCAGGCGGCCGGATGCGAACGTGTAAACGCCCGGCCAGTTGCCGCCGGCGTAGGTCAACACCACCTTGCGCTCGTTGTTTTCGGCCGCGCTGATGGCGACGTTGCTCGGGGTGCCGGCGCGCCGCACCACCTGGCACTCGGACATGCCGAGCGCGACGCCGCCAAGCGGCGCGTCCGTCGCCGCCGCCGGCATGGCACCGCCGGCGAGATCACCCGCGACGGATCCGACCTGAGGCGCCGCAGCGGGGCTTGTCGAGGCAGCAGGCTCCGGCGCCGCGGCCGCGCAGCTGCCGTCGGGGTTGACCAGATCCTCCGGAGCAACGGGCCCGCTCGGCCCCAGTGAGAAATTCTTGTTGGTGCCCATCGAGCCGGAGCCATCCTCGCGCGTCAGCAGGCTGCTCACAGGCTTTGAGAACCAGCCGGCGTCGGACTTGAAGGTGTCGCTCATGCTGTTCAGGCTGCCGCAACCGCCGACAGCAAGCGCCATGAGCGCCGTCCCCGCCATCGTCAGTTTCGATCTCGCGTCGCGTCGCACCAAGACACACATCCCCGGATCAAGCCTTGCGCCAATCCTGTCGCCAGCAAACTATCATCTTGTCCCTTAAGACCTATTTTGCGTCATCACAATGGCACCGGCAACTCGGCCAGTGGCCGAGCGAACGAACCATGCATCGAACCTGGCGTCAGCCGATCAGGCCTTCTTGACCCAGCGGCCCTGCTCGTCCGGCTGCCAGTATGTGGCGGCAAAACCTTTGGTCTTGGCTTCGGTCCAGAAGCCGCGCGCCTGCGCCACCGCCTCATCATCATCGCCGTTGAACACCAGCACGATACGTTCGTAAGCCTCGGCATCGGCCGGCAGTCCGGCGCCGTCGATGAGAAACCGCACCGTCGCGGCATTCGGGTTGGTATCGTTGACGGTGAGCAGCACCGGCTGCTGCGCCGCTTCCGCCTCGCGCCAGGTGCCGTGCGGCAGGAAGCCGTCCTCGCGGTAGGTCCACAGATGGGAATCGAGCGCCTCGATGCGCTCCTCGCTGGTGCCCTGCACCGCGACGCGCCAGCCGCGCTCGATCGACTTCTCGATCAGCGGCGTCAGCACGCCTTCGAGCTTCTGGCCTTGCAGATGATAGAAGAGAATTTCAGTCATGACCTCCGCATCATACGCGGGACCGCAGACGTCGTCTCGACCCGACTTAATTTAGACAATTTTTGATTGAAAACTATATTTTCTACAATCGGGAGGATTCGTGATGAACCGAAAGGGTACACACCATGCGTTCCTTCCGAAACATCGGCGTCGCGTCCGCGATGCTCGTGCTGCTGCCTGCGATTGACGCGCCGGCCTACGCAATCACCAAGCAACAATGGACAAAAATCTGCGCGGACTCGCTCGGGCTGCGCAGCGCCCCCTCCCAGGACGACGTCAGTGGCGCGGGCTTCCGCATGGATGACGGCGTTTCGCCAGAACAGTGCTTCAAACCGCCGCCGGGCAACTGGGACACGAGGCTCAAAGCCACGATCGACTTCATCAAGGACTATCCGAGCTCTTCCGGCAATTATCTTCTGATCGCGCAATGCTCCGGGACCGGAGAGCGTTACTTCAACTCGTTCCCCAAGTGCAATTCAACGCACAAGCCGATCACGGCATTCACGCCCAAGATGCTCGGCGAGTACACGAAAGAAGAGCTGATCGAGTGGGTGAACGCCAACATCCCGTGATGCAAGTCAGTCGCTGAACGCCGTTTCGGCCGGCGTGGCGGATTTTTAGCGCGCGAGGGCCCGCGGGCCTCACCGCTCGTAGAAGTCCGCCACCAGCCGGTCGAGCAGACGCACGCCCCAGCCCGAGGCCCAGCTCTTGTTGATCTCGTTCTGGCGCGAGTCCATGCCGGTGCCGGCGATGTCGAGATGCGCCCACGGCGTCTTGTCGACGAAGCGCTGCAGGAATTGCGCTGCCGTGATCGAGCCGCCGGCGCGCGAGCCGCCGGTATTCTTCATGTCAGCGAACTTTGAATCGATCATCTTGTCGAACGCCGCCGACAACGGCATGCGCCATACCAGTTCGCCGGTCGCCTCGCCGCTCGCGGTCAGCCGTTCGCTGAGTTCGTCGTTGTTGGAGAACAGGCCGGCATACTCGTGGCCCAGCGCGACGATAATCGCGCCGGTGAGTGTTGCGAGATTGACCATGAACTGTGGCTTGTACTTTTCCTTCGTGTACCAGAGCACGTCAGCGAGCACGAGGCGGCCTTCGGCGTCGGTGTTGATGATCTCGATGGTCTGACCCGACATCGACTTCACGATGTCACCCGGACGCTGCGCATTGCCGTCCGGCATGTTCTCGACGAGACCGATGACGCCAACGGCGTTGACCTTGGCCTTGCGTGACGACAGCGCCTGCATCAGGCCGACGACGCAGGCCGCCCCCGCCATGTCGCCCTTCATGTCCTCCATGCCGGCGGCCGGCTTGATCGAAATGCCGCCAGTGTCGAAGCACACACCCTTGCCGATGAAGGCGAGCGGCGCCTCGCCCTTCTTGCCACCATCCCAGCGCATCACCACGACGCGGCTTTCGCGCGCCGAACCCTGGCCGACACCAAGCAGCGCGCCCATGCCGAGCTTCTTGAGCGCCGCCATGTTGAGCACCTCGACCGTGCACCCGGCTTTCTTCAGCGCCAGGGTGCGACGGGCGAACTCCTCCGGGAAAAGCACGTTCGGCGGCTCATTGACCAGATCGCGCGCCATGAGCACGCCGCGGGCAATGGCCTCACGGGGGGCGAAGGCCTTGCGCGCGGCGGCGACGTCACCCGTCGCAATGGTGACGCTGCGTTTTCCGGCCGGCTTCTCGTCCGGCTTCCGCTTCGTCTTGTACTGATCGAAAGCGTAAGCGCGCAGCAGCATGCCAAGCGCCAGATCGGCGGCCTGCTCGGCATTCATGCCCGTATCTTTGACGCCGTCCTTGCCCTTGCCCGCCGCCGGCAGGTCGGCGACGACCGTGGCATCTCCCGCCTTGGGCAATTTGCCCATGACTGCGCCGCCCAGCTTGACGAAGTCCTCGGACTTCAAGTCAGCGACCGTACCGGCGCCGAGCACGAGCAACCGATCGACCGTGAGACCGTCGGGCATGATCAGCTGGAGGACGGAGCCGCTCTTGCCGGTGAATTGCTCTGCCTTGGCGGCCCGGGTCACGAGCGTCGCAGCCGGCCCTAGCGCCCCGGTCGCACCGCGCCCAAACTTCAACCCATCGTCGCAAAACACTACCAAGGTCCGACCCGGCTTGGGGGCGGTCACTGGGCTGAACGAAATCCGGGGAGCTTCGGCCATGGCGGGTCCTTGGTCTGAACTGCAAGAAAGGGTGCAAACCCGACCCATATGCGCCCCCGCAGGGGCTCTGCAAAGGCCCGGAGGAGACCAAACCGGCCTTTTCACCAGCGCCGGGCCCGAGACGGCTGCCCGGCCTTACAGCCGGGCCGCTACCGCTTGCCAGAATCGGCCCCGAAGCGCTTGGTTCAGGTGGCGAAATCCGTCCCCTGCCGTTAACCAATTGTTGGGCATGTTCAATGGCTTTGCCTTGGCGGAGCCATTTTGTGCGGCGAACAAGATTAACCAACAGGGGCGGGTTAAGATTGCTGCGTCACGTTGCCGGATGGGGACTCGGCGCGGGGGCGATTTCGGGGACCGGGGATCAAGACGCGCGCATGGGCTCCATCAGCCGCTATATCTTCCGCACCACCTTCGGTGCCTTCGCGCTCGTGCTCATCAGTCTCACGGCGGTGATCTGGGTTACTCAGGCGCTGCGCGACATCGACATCATGACCAGCCAGGGGCAGACCATCCTGGTCTTTGTCGGCATCACCGGCCTGATCATCCCCCTTCTCGTCCTGGTGATCGCGCCGATCGCACTTCTGATCGCGGTCGTCCACGTCCTCAACAAGCTGTCGACCGATTCCGAAATCATCGTCATGAATGCGGCCGGCATGTCGCCGTGGCGGCTATTCCGCGCCTTCATGTCGGTGACGATTGTGGTCTCGATCATCGTCATGGCGATCAGCGCCTATTTCGCACCCAAGGGCCTGCGAATGCTGCGCGACTGGTTGACCGAAGTGCGCGCGAATGTAGTCTCGACCATCGTGCAACCCGGCCGCTTCACACAGATCGAGGCCAACGTCACCATCCATATCCGCGAGCGCCGGCAGAATGGGCAGCTCGTCGGCATCTTCCTTGACGATCGCCGCAATCCGAACGAGCGCATCACGGTGATCGCGGAACGCGGCGAAGTGGTAGACAATGACGCCGGTACCTTCCTCGTGCTGCAGGATGGCATCGTGCAGCGTCAGGAGACGCGCAAACCGGATCCGGCGATGGTGGTGTTCGATCGCTATGCCTTCGACCTGTCGCAATTCGCGGGAGGGCCGCAGGCGGTCAAGTATTCGATCCGCGAGCGCTATCTGTGGCAGCTGCTGTTTCCAGACCCGAAAGATCAGTATTACGTCGAGCAGCCCGGCCAGTTCCGCGCCGAGTTGCATGACAGGCTGGTGGCGCCGCTCTATCCCATCGCCTTCGTCATCATTGCTTTTGCCTATCTCGGCACACCGCGCACCACGCGGCAAAGCCGCAACATGTCGATGCTCGGCGCCATCGGCGGCGTGGCCTTGTTGCGGCTCATCGGCTTTGCCTCGACCGTGCTCGGCGCCAACATGCCAATCATGCTGGTCCTGCAATACATCGCACTCGCCATCGCCATCAGCGGCGGGCTTTTCGTCATTCACCGCGGCGTAATCATCGAGCCGCCTGCATTCCTCAACCGCTGGATTGACGCCGCGACGGCGCGCGTCCTGCGCCTGACCCAACGTGTGGCCGCGTCATGAGCGTCGTCGGCGGCACATTGGCGCGCTATTTCGGCATGCGTTTCCTCAACACCGTGCTTCTGGTGTTCGCGGGCATTTTTCTGCTCGTGGCGCTGCTCGACTATATCGAACTGATGCGTCGCGCCTCCGACATCCCGAACGTATCGGGCATTATGGTGGCCAAGACTTCGCTGTATCGGGTGCCGCAGGTGACTGAGCGCATCCTGCCGTTCTGCGTCCTCATCGGCGCCATGTCCTGCTATCTCAACCTGTCGCGCCGGTTGGAACTGGTTGTGGCGCGTTCGGCCGGCATGTCGGCCTGGCAATTCGTGGCGCCGGCCCTGATCGTAGCCTTCCTGCTCGGCGTCTTTGCGACCGCCGTCTACAATCCGATTTCCGCCATTCTGCAGGAGCGCTCCAAACGCTTCGAGGCCGAACTGTTCGGACAGGAGGCTGTGGGCGCCCGAAGCGGCGGCCCGTTCTGGCTGAGCCAGAAGACCGACGACGGCACGGCCATCATCAATGCCTCCTCGAGCCGCGATCAGGGCGTGTCCCTGTTCGGGGTCACCGTCTACAGCTTCGACAATGAGGGGCATTTCCGGCAGCGCATCGAGGCACGCTCCGCCGTGCTCGAGCCCGGGGTGTGGCACCTTTTCAACGCACGCATCTACGAGGTACAGAAGCTGCCGCTCGATCTGGCCGAGTTCCGGCTCAAGACGAGTCTCACCCCGGAGCAGGTTCGCGAAAGTTTTGCAACCCCCGAGACCGTGCCCTTCTGGGAATTGCCGCTGTATATCCGCATTGCCGAGCACGCTGGACTAGGTGCCTCAGGCTATAGATTGCAGTTCCAGAAGCTTCTCGCCCGGCCTTTCTTTCTGGCGGCCATGGTATTCCTTGCCGCAGCTGTAAGTTTACGGTTCTTCCGGTTCGGCGGCGTGCAAAAGATGGTTTTGGGTGGCGTCACCGCGGGCTTTCTGCTTTATATCCTCCAGAAGGTAACCGAGGACCTGAGCAAGGCCGACCTGATGCACCCAGTGGCAGCGGCCTGGCTGCCTGTGCTCGTTGGCGGCCTGACGGGGTTTATGGCTTTGTTGTATCAGGAGGACGGTTGATGGCGGTGCGCTTGAGCACTCGTCCGTCAGTGCCAGACCGCCGCTCCCGCGGCGTATGTCGCGTTTGGACAGCCCTTTTCCTGAGTATCTGCGGCCTCGGTGTTCTCGGCACTGGCGTCTCCACGCCTGCGCGCGCGCAATCGGCGCTGGAATTTCCACCGTCGCCCCCGCCCCGCGCCAAGTCGGCCGCCGCCATCGAACGCGACAAGTCCGGCCAGAAGCAGATGCTCGTTCAGGCGAACGAGATCAATTACGACTACGCCAACAATCGCGTCGCAGCCGTCGGCAACGTGCAGCTTTACTATGGCGGCGCCACCCTCGAGGCCGACAAGGTCACATACGACCAGAAGACCAAGCGCCTGCGCGCCGAGGGCAATGTCCGCCTCACCGAAGAGGACGGCAAGGTCACGCACGGCCAGGTGATGGATCTGGCCGACGACTACCGTGACGGCTTCGTCGACTCGCTGCACGTCGAGACGCCGGATCGCACCCGCATGGCCGCCGCCCAGGCCGAGCGGACCGGCGGCAACTACACCGTGTTTCACAATGGCGTCTACACTGCCTGCGAGCCCTGCAAGGACAACCCGCAGAAGCCACCGCTCTGGCAGGTGAAGGCCGCCCGGATCATCCATGATCAGGGCGAGAAGATGATCTATTTCGAGGACGCGAGGCTCGAGTTCTTCGGCCAGCCGCTGATGTATTTGCCCTACTTCTCGGCGCCCGATCCGACCGTCAAGCGCAAGACCGGCTTCCTGATGCCGACGGTGTCGACAAGCTCGAAGTATGGCACCGCGGTCGAGATCCCCTACTACTGGGCACTGGCCCCCGACTACGACGCGACCGTCGCGCCGATGATCACGACAAAGCAGGGCGTGCTGCTGCAGGGCGAATTCCGCCAGCGACTCATCAATGGTGCCTACTCGATCCGGGCCGCCGGCATTCATCAGGCCGATCCGAACTATTTCAAGCGCAGCGACGGCACGACCACCCCGGGCTTCCGCGACAACCGCGGCAGCGTGGAATCGAGCGGCCGCTTCGCGATCAACGACAAGTGGGCCTGGGGCTGGGACGCACTGCTGGTGTCCGATAAGTCCTTCCTTCAGGACTACAACCCGCGCCTGTCGCAGTACCGCGTCACCGATCCGCTGCAGACCGGCCTCGCCGAAGGCAAGTCACAGCTTTACCTGACGGGCCGCGGCAGCCGCAGCTACTTCGACGCCCGCAGCATGTACTACCTCGGTTTCTCGGAATCGGATGTGCAGGCGCAAATCCCCGTCGTCCATCCGGTTATCGACTACGACTACACGGTGGACCGGCCGGTGGTCGGCGGCGAGCTCGGCTTCAAGTTCAACTTCACCAGCCTGTCGCGCAGCCAGGCCAATTTCGACGCCGTCACCAAGACCGCGCAACTCAGCGGCGAGTGCAACACCGCCGACTCGCGTGTGAAGAATTCGTCGAACTGTCTGTTGCGCGGCGCGCCGGGCACCTTCAGCCGCTTCAGCGCGGAAACGCACTGGAAGCGCAGCATCACCGATGGCCTGGGCCAGGTGTTCACGCCCTTCGCGTCCGTGCGCGTTGACGCGGGCTCGATGGACGTGACGAACGACGCCAGTGTCGGCAATTACGTCAACACCGGCCGCAGCGATCTCGTCCGCGCCATGCCGACCGTCGGCCTAGAATACCGTTTCCCCTTCATCAATGTCAGTTCCTGGGGCACGCAGACCGTTGAACCGATCGCGCAGGTCATCGTGCGCCCGAACGAGACCCAAGTCGGCAAGTGGATCAACGAAGACGGGCAGAGCCTGATCTTCGACGACACCAACCTGTTCAAGGTCGACAAGTTCTCGGGCTATGACCGCGCCGAAGGCGGTGGCCGCGTCAATTACGGCGTCCAGTACACCGCCCAGTTCAACAAGGGCGGTTTCGTCAACGCCCTGTTCGGCCAGTCCTACAGCCTGTTCGGCCAAAACTCCTTCGCCGTCGCCGACAGCACCAATACCGGCCTCGAAAGCGGCCTCGACACCCGCCAGTCCGACTACGTTGCCCGCCTCTCCTACCAGCCGACCAGCATCTTCACCTTCACCTCGCGCTTCCGCTTCGACCACAATAGCTTTGCCATGCAGCGCATGGAGCTCGAGGCGAGCGCGACCTTCGACCGCTGGAACGGCTCGGTGATGTACGGCGACTACGGAGCCCAGCCGCTCATCGGCTTCCTCGACCGCCGCCAGGGCATCCTGGGGTCCGGCCAGTACAAGCTCGACGCCAACTGGGTACTGCTCGGCCAGGCCCTCTACGACATCAACGACCGCAAATTCGCGCAGACCCGGCTCGGCCTCGGTTATATCGACGATTGCCTCATCTTGGCCGTGAATTACATTACTAATTACACCTACAGCGGTAACGTCTCGAACAACCACACCGTGATGCTGCAGCTGAGCCTGCGCACCTTGGGCGGTACCTCGATCAGCCAGACGACGGGCGGCACCCAGTGACGCCCGGCCGCTGCGGCGGCTGCAAGACGGGCCGTTGCGGACCTTGTTCACCTGGATAGATGGAACGGATGATGTCGGGGATATGGCGGAAACTTGATCGGAACGGAGCCTGGGTGTCGGGCGCGCTTCTCGCCGCCTTTGCCACGCTGGCGGCGCCCGCCCCTGTGCGCGCCCAGGTCGTGGTGGTCGCCAACGGCTCGCCGATTACCGAACTCGACATCGCACAGCGCAGCAAGCTGATCGCCACCTCGACGCGCAAGACGCCGTCGCGCCAGGAAGTCATCAACGAGTTGATCGACGACCGGCTCAAGATCGCCAAAGCGAAGTATTACGGCCTCGATGTCGGCGACAAGGAAGTCAACGCCGCCTATGAGAACATGGCGCAGCGCCAGCGCCTGTCGCCGGCTCAGTTCGGCCAGATGCTCGAACGCAGCGGCATCTCGCCGGCGGCGCTCAAGGCACGCCTGAAGGCCCAGATTGTGTGGAGTCAGCTGGTACGCGGCCGCTTCGGCGCCAGCCTGCAGGTCGGCGAAGCCGACGTCGCCAATGCCCTGCGCACCTCGAACCAGCAGGAAAGCGTCACCGGCTACGTCTATACGCTCTATCCGATCACCGTAATCATTCCTTCCGACGCCGGCCCCGGCATTGCCGACGCCAAGCGGCGCGAGGCCGAGAATCTGCGCGGACGTTTCACGAGCTGCGATTCCGGCATTCGGCTGGCGCGCGGCCTGCGCGACGTCGCCGTGCGTGAGCCGGTGACGCGCAATTCCTCCGATCTTCCCGAACAGCTCCGCGACATGTTGGCCCGCATCGAAATCGGCCGCCTGAGCGCGCCGGAGCCGACGCCTCAGGGCTGGCAGATGTTCGCCCTGTGCGGCAAGCGCGAAAGCGCCGCCGACTCGCCGGCCAAGAAAGAAATGCGCGAGAAGCTCTACAACGAGCGCTACGAAGCGGAATCCAAGAAATTCCTCGAAGACATCCGCAAGTCGGCGATGATCGAGTACAAATGACGCCCGGCTCCGGCCTTCCTCTGGCGCTCACCCTTGGCGAACCGGCGGGGATCGGACCCGAACTGACGCTCGAGGTCTGGCGCCGCCGCACCGAACTTCATGTCCCGCCGTTCTATGTCATCGGCGATCCCGATCTCTTCCGCGACCGCGCACGCGCGCTCGGCCTCGACGTACCGGTCAAGGCGATCATGGCGCCCGATGCCGTCGCGACATTCGACCGTGCCTTGCCTGTGGTGCCACTCGACATCAAGATCAGCGCCAGGCCCGGTATGCCGGACGACACCAGCGCGCCGGCGGCGGTCACCTCGATCCGCCGCGCCGTCGCCGATGTCATGGCCGGCCGCGCCGCTGCCGTGGTCACCAATCCGATCGCCAAGAACGTGCTCTATCGCTCCGGCTTCGCCGAGCCGGGCCACACCGAATTCCTCGCCAGGCTCGCCGAGGAAGCAACCGGTCGCCCCGCGCATCCGGTGATGCTCTTGTGGTCGCCTGAACTCGCAGTGGTTCCGGTGACCATCCATTTGCCGCTCAGAGAGGTCGTCGGCCGCCTGAGCAAGGACCTGATCGTCGAGACCGGCCGCATCGTCGCACGCGATCTTTCCGACCGCTTCGGCATCGCGCAGCCGCGGTTGGCGGTGGCGGGGCTCAACCCGCATGCCGGCGAGAATGGCGCGCTCGGCGAGGAGGACCGCGACATCGTCGCGCCCGCGGTCGCGGCACTGCGCGGCGAAGGCATCGACGCGGTGGGACCGCTGCCCGCCGATACGCTCTTTCATGCCCGCGCGCGCGCCGGCTACGACGTCGCGCTGTGCATGTATCACGATCAAGCGCTGATCCCGATCAAGACGCTCGCCTTCGACCACGGTGTCAATGTCACGCTGGGTCTGCCGTTCGTGCGCACCTCGCCCGATCACGGCACCGCTTTCGATATCGCCGGCACCGGCAAAGCCGATCCGTCGAGCCTTGTCGCCGCGCTGATCCTCGCGGCGCGGCTATCGGCGCGTACACCGCAGCTCGTGCCCGCCCAGTAGGACGCACCCCCATGGGCTCGATCGACGATCTGCCCCCGTTGCGCGATGTGATCCGCCGGCATGAACTACGGCCGAAGAAATCGCTCGGCCAGAACTTCCTCCACGATCTCAATCTCACGGCGCGCATCGCGCGCGCCGCCGAGCCTCTGGAATCCATCACCGTCATCGAAGTCGGTCCCGGACCGGGCGGGTTGACGCGGGCGCTCTTGTCGCTCGGCGCCCGCCGCGTCGTCGCCATTGAGCGCGACGAGCGCGCCCAAGGCGCGCTGCAGGAGATTGCCGATCATTATCCGGGCCGGCTCGAGATCGTGTCCGGCGACGCGCTGGAGGCCGACTACAACGCGCTGGTCGGCCCCGAGCGCAGCCGCATCGTCGCCAACCTGCCCTACAATGTCGGCACGGCGCTACTCATCCAGTGGCTCACCGCCGAGCCGTGGCCGCCGTTCTACGACCGCATGGTGCTGATGTTTCAGCGCGAGGTCGCCGAACGCATCGTCGCCCGTGTCGGCGACGATGCCTATGGCCGTCTGGCCGTGCTCGCCGGCTGGCGCACCGAGGCGAAGATCCTGTTCGATGTCGCGCCGTCAGCCTTCGTGCCGCCGCCAACCGTCACGTCGTCTGTGGTGCGGCTCGATCCGCGCGAGCGGCCGATCCCGTGCGACCCGCAGGCCCTGCAACGCGTTACCGAGGCGGCCTTCGGTCAGCGCCGCAAGATGCTTCGCCAGAGCCTCAAGTCGCTTGGTGTCGATGCCAACACTCTTCTGGAGGCTGCCGGACTCGAGCCGACACGGCGCGCCGAGGAGATCGACGTGCCGGGCTTCGTGGCGCTGGCGCAGGAATATATGAAGCTCAAATCGTAGCCCGGATGAGCGCAGCGAAATCCGGGAGCAGCGTCAGCGGCGATCCCGGATTGCGCCACGTGCCGCGCTGCGCGCCGGCCCGCGGCTCCATCCGGGCTACATGACCCCGTTTAAGGCGTGAGGCCCTTCAATTCCGTCAGCAGCTTGCCGACGAAATCGTTGAGGTTCGGCATCTTGACGCGCTTGAGCCGCTCGGCGGTTAGAATGGCGCGCAGCCGCGCGAAGCTCTTGTCGAGATCGCGGTTCACCAGGATGTAGTCGTATTCGTTCCAGTGCTGGAACTCTTCCGCAGCATTCCGCAGCCGCTGCGCGATCACCGCCTCGCTGTCCTCGGCGCGGCGCACCAGACGCGACTTCAGCTCCTGCGCCGATGGCGGCAGCACGAACACGGTGACGACGTCGTCGCGCATCTTCTCGATGAGCTGCCGCGTACCCTGCCAGTCGATGTCGAACAGGACGTCACGCCCTTCCGCCAGCGCCTTTTCCACCGGCTCGCGCGGCGTGCCATAGAAATTGCCGTGCACCTCGGCCCATTCCAGAAGTTCGCCGGCGTCACGCATCACCTCGAACTGGCGCTTGGACTTGAAGAAGTAGTGCACGCCCTCGATCTCACTCGGCCGCTTGGCCCGCGTCGTCGCCGACACCGACAAAGCGAGCTTGCCGGGATAGTCGATGTTCTCCTGCTCCAGCAGGTTGCGCGTCAGCGTCGTCTTGCCGGCGCCCGACGGCGACGACAGCACCAGCATGATGCCACGGCGTGTGATGTCGGCTTCGTCGTTCATTCCAGGTTCTGCACCTGCTCGCGGAATTGCTCGACCACCGTCTTGAGCTCGAGGCCGATATTGGCCAGCTCGACGTCGTTCGCCTTGGCGGTGAGCGTATTCGATTCGCGGTTAAGTTCCTGCGCCAGAAAGTCGAGACGGCGGCCGATCGGACCGCCCTCGGCGATCAGCTTGCGCACCTGCGTGCCGTGCGAGGCGAGCCGGTCGAGTTCCTCGCGGATGTCAGCCTTGCTGGCGAGCAAAATGGCCTCCTGATAGAGCCGGTCGTTGTCGAAGCGCTGCGAGGCCTCGATCAGGTTAGCCACCTGCTCGGCGAGCCGGGCCTTGATCGCTTCCGGCTTGCGCCCCGGGGCCGCCTCGGCGCGGGCGGCCAGCCGCCCGATCTCATCGAGCCGCGCAGTCAGAACCTTGCCGAGCGTGGCCCCTTCGGCGCGCCGCATCGAGACCAGTTCGGCGAGCGTTTTGTTGAATCCGGCAATGACCGCCTGCTCGGCCGCCTGACGCGCCTCGGGCGTATCGTCGTCTTCGGTGATCTCGATCACGCCCTTGAGCGCGAGAATGCCGTCCAGCGTCGGGCGCCCGGCGCCCACGACGCGGTTGTCGATCTGGTCGAGCGTGGCGATGATCGCCGCCAGCACCGGTTCGTTGATCTTGACCTTCGGCGCTGTGCCTTTGCGCTCGACGGTGAGATTGCCATAGACGGTGCCGCGCGCCAGCGCATCGGTCGCCGCCTTGCGCGCCACCACCTCGACAGCATCCCAGCCCGGCGGCACGCGCAGCCGCACGTCGAGGCCCTTGGCGTTGACCGACTTGATCTCCCAATTCCAGACATAGGCACCGGCGGCGCCCTGGCCGCGGGCAAATCCGGTCATGCTCGACAAGGTCATTGAAGACAACTCACGTGCTGTTCAGAGGAAAAACCGACGCGACCATATAGCGTTTTCAAGCGAAGCGGATACCGGCTCGCGTGAAGAAAACGCGGCAGACCATAAAGCATTCAACTGCAGCGTGGAAACGCGCCGGGCGACAATCACAGAAGAGGGAAACCGCGCCGTTACCGCCGCAGGTTCGTTTTCGGCTTTGGATCGGGCGGCGGCGCCGGGGCTGGAGGTGCCGACGGTGCATCGGCCGCAGGCACCGCGTTCGCCGGCGCCGCGCCATTGCCGCGCTCGATGGCGCGCAGCTTAGCGACGGCCTTCTGATGCTCGGCGTAACTGTCCGAGAAGGTGTGACCGCCGGTGCCGTCGGCAACGAAGAACAATTCCTTGGTGCGCGCCGGATTAGCGGTAGCCTCGAGTGAAGCGCGACCCGGATTGGCGATCGGTCCCGGCGGCAGGCCTTCGATCGCGTAGGTGTTGTAAGGCGTCGCCTGCTCGATCTCGCTCTTCATGATCGGTCGGCCGAGTGAGCCCTTGCCGCCGATCAGGCCGTAGATGATGGTCGGATCGGATTGCAGCTTCATCTTTGCCTTGAGACGGTTGACGAAGACGGCGGCGACGCGCGTGCGCTCGTCGTCGCGGCCAGTTTCCTTCTCGACGATCGAGGCCAGCGTGACGAGTTGCTCCGGGGTCTGGATCTGCGCCGGCAGATCGGGCGAGCGCCGCGCCCAGACTTCCTGGAGCACGCGCTTCTGCGACTGCTGCATGCGCTGTAGTATCTGCTCGCGCGACATGCCGCGCGTGAACTTGTAGGTCTCGGGCAGCAGCGTGCCTTCGCGCGGAATTTCCTTGATCTGCCCGGACAAGGCATCGGTCTCGAGCAGGCGCTGCACGATCTGCTCGGAGGTCAGACCCTCGGCCACGGTGAAGGTGTGCTGCACCACCTTGCCTTCGCTCAAGGTCTCGACCACGTCCGACAGACTCGCCTGCCTGGCGAACTTGTATTCGCCGTGCTTCAGCGTCAGCCCACGCGCCTTCAATACGGCCACGCCGCCGATGAACACGTAAGGCTGATCGATTACGCCCTCACGCTTGAGGAGATCGGAGATGTCGCTGACGCCGTAACCCTGCGGGATATTGACGATCTTGTCTTCGGCGAGCGGACCGGGGGCATCGAAGCGCTGCTTGCCGACATACAGAGCGGCACCGGCGGCAAGCGAGACGAGCACGAGGAGCGTAAAGATGGCATTGCCGAACACCACCATCGGGTGACGAACGCGGGCCGAATGACGCCGCGGCGCGGGTACCATTTCCGGCTCGAGCGCGACGCGCGGCGAGCGCGGCAGCTTGTTGGCGGGCGGCGGCGGCACCGCGCTGGCGGTGCTGCGTCCGGTCGAACCTGGGCGCATGCCCGGCTGCCGGTCCTGGTCTGGTGGAAGATTGGCCAAACGTCCGCTCTCGCTTTCCTAGCTCTTCAGGCTTCGCAACTGGCTTAACCCGACTTTCGATTCGCGCCTCTGACAGATCTGCTGGGCATCGGCGCCGCGTGGTGCATCCGACGGGGCCGGCACGAAAACAAAAGCAGATTGCGCAGGTTAGAAAGAAATGTGGCGAAAGCGCGAGGCCGCGCTGTCCGATCTCCAATGCCGACGCGCGTGGCCCCTTCGGCCATCGCAGCCGGCAGAGTTCCCCTCTCCTCCGTCCCCCCAGCCAACGTCTAGAACAAGGTTAGCGCAGCCGTGGCGCGGAGCGCTAGCCGTTATAGCGGCTGAAGATCAGCGAGGCGTTGGTGCCGCCGAACCCAAACGAGTTCGACAGCGCCACATCGACATCGCGCTCGCGGGCCTTGTGCGGCACCAGATCGATCGGCGTCTCCACCGACGGATTGTCGAGGTTGATTGTCGGCGGCACGACCTTGTCGCGGATGGCGAGGATCGAGAAGATCGCCTCCACCGCGCCGGCGGCGCCGAGCAGATGGCCGATGCACGACTTGGTCGACGACATCGAAATATGCCCGGCATCGTTGCCCACCAGGCGCTGCACCGCGCCGAGTTCGATCTCATCGCCGAGCGGCGTCGAGGTGCCGTGGGCATTGATGTAGTCGATGTCGCCCGGCGACAGCCCAGCGCGCTTGAGCGCCATCTTCATGCAGCGATAAGCGCCATCGCCGTCCGGTGACGGCGCGGTGATATGATAGGCGTCGCCCGACAGGCCGTAACCGACGAGTTCGCCGTAGATTCTGGCGCCGCGCGCCTTGGCGTGTTCGAGTTCTTCCAGCACGACCGCGCCGGCGCCCTCACCCATGACGAAGCCGTCACGCGCCTTGTCATAGGGACGCGAGGCCCGGGTCGGCTCCTCGTTGAAGGCGGTCGACAGCGCGCGCAGCGCGGCGAAGCCGGCCAGCGACATCCTGTTCACAGGCGATTCAGCGCCGCCCGCCACCATCACGTCGGCATCGCCGAGCGCGATCATGCGTCCCGCATCGCCGATCGCATGCGCGCCGGTCGAACAGGCGGTGACCACCGCGGAGTTCGGGCCCTTGAGGCCGTGCTCGATCGAGACGAAGCCGGAGGCGAGATTGATGATGCGGCCCGGAATGAAGAACGGCGAAACGCGGCGCGGGCCCTTCTCGTGCAGGGTCACCGCCATCTCGGCTATACCCTCGATGCCGCCGATGCCAGATCCGATCAGGACGCCGGTCGCAACCTTCTCGTCCTCGGTCTTGGGGTGCCAGCCGGCATCGTTGAGCGCCTGGGTCGCCGCGCACATCGCATAGACGATGAACGGATCGACCTTGCGCTGCTCCTTCGGCTCCATCCACTGGTCGGGATTGTAGGTGCCGTTCGAGCCGTCGCCGCGCGGGATCATGCACGCGACCTTGGCGGCGATATCGGAGACCTCGAAGGTGTCGACCTTCTTCGCCCCGCTCTCGCCCTTCAACAGGCGAGACCAGGTCGGCTCGACGCCGCAACCCAGCGGCGTCAGCATTCCCATTCCGGTGACGACAACCCGTCTCATACCCGGCTCCGTGCAATGTCGCTGACACACGCAACCGCAACGGCCATCGCCATGCGCCGGCGCGCGGCGCTGCGGATACAGTCTGCCCGCTCACGGCCCGGACGGCGATCGCCTGGAAGATCCGGACGCACCATGCCATTATACGGCAAGATGGCGCCCGGCCAGCCGATGCTCGGAAAGCCGATGCGCGGCGGCGTCAGCTCGCCCCGCAGCGTTCAGCTCTTGGCGTTCTTTTCGAGGAATTTGACGGCGTCGCCGACGGTGAGAATCGTCTCGGCGGCATCGTCGGGAATCTCGCAGCCGAACTCTTCCTCGAAGGCCATCACGAGCTCGACAGTGTCGAGACTGTCGGCGCCAAGATCATCGATAAAGCTTGCCCCTTCGGTCACCTTGTCGGGCTCAACGCCCAGGTGCTCCACGACGATCTTCTTCACCCGCTCGGCAACGTCACTCATCGGTCCAACCTCGTGCTTCATTAGAATTGGCTGCGCCCCGGTCGGTTCACAGCCATCGCGCTTCGGCCTCGTCGTGGTGACAGTGGCGTCTACGGCGTCGGATCGCGGAATAATCTGGCACCTCGTTCCGGTGCATCAAGACTTCCGCCATCGGCCGCCCCAGCCGGGCCGAAATTCGGTTACCATACTTCAAATGCGTTGACCAGCAGCCCCAGTCTATTCGTTAGAGGGCTGAAAAGCCACGCAAATTCACCTCTTCTCGATACGCTTTCGGTATTGCTCTGCACACGCCGTTGCCCCCCGGCAACCGGCACGCGGAGGCCTAGAACATGGCCATGCCGCCATTCACATGAATGGTCTGGCCGGTCACATAGGCCGCTTCGTCGGAGGCCAGATAAACCGCCGCCGCCGCCACGTCCAGCGGCGTGCCGAGTTTCCCCGCAGGAACCTTGGACAGAATTGTCTCGCGCTGCTTGTCGTTGAGCTTGTCGGTCATCGCCGAGGTGATGATGCCCGGGGCGATGCAATTCGCCGTGACGTTGCGCTTGGCATATTCGGCGGCGACCGACTTCATCATGCCGACCATGCCGGCCTTCGACGCGGTATAGTTGCCCTGCCCCGGATTGCCGGTAAAGCCGACCACCGACGAGATGCCGACAATGCGGCCATAACGCCGGCGCATCATGCGCGACACCGCGGCGCGGGTCAGGCGGAAGGTCGCCGTGAGATTGACGGCGATGACCTTGTCCCAGTCCTCGTCCTTGAGCTGAACGAACAGATTGTCCTTGTTGACGCCGGCGTTCGCCACGAGGATATCGAGCTTCTCCATCTTCTCTTCGGCGGCCGGCACCAGCGCCTCGACCTGCTCCATGTTGGACAGATCGCAAGGCAGCACGTGGACGCGGCTGCCAAGATCGCCGGCGAGCTTGTCGAGCACTTCCTGCCGCGTACCGGAGATGGCGACAGTAGCGCCCTGCGCATGCATCGCACGCGCAATGGCTTCGCCGATGGCGCCGGTCGCGCCGGTGACCAGCGCGGTTTTTCCGTTGAGGCTGAACATCAGGTATTTCTCCCGGCCAAATTCTTAAATCTTGAAGGCGGCAACATCGTCGGGCGTGCCGATCGATGTCGTGGTCGCACCGTCGGCGATGCGCTTGTTGAGACCGGCCAGCACCTTGCCGGCGCCGACTTCATAGAATTGGGTCACGCCCTGCGCAGCCATGTACGCAACGCATTCGCGCCAGCGCACCGTGCCCGTCACCTGCGCGACCAGCGATTTGACGATCTCGGCGGGTTCGCTGAGCGGGCTCGCCGTGACATTGACCACCACCGGCACCGCCGGCTTGTTGACCTGCACCTTCGACAAGGCCTCCGCCATCACATCTGCGGCGGGCTGCATCAGCGCGCAATGGAACGGCGCGGACACCTGCAGCAACATCGCG